>Ga0208566_1000112_pt1 | contig 58897 bp, 49 predicted proteins | sample PL_2010_150m_FD_184159 | JGI IMG/M metagenome (GOLD analysis project Ga0208566, IMG submission 184159) | Freshwater microbial communities from Powell Lake, British Columbia, Canada to study Microbial Dark Matter (Phase II) - PL_2010_150m... | ecosystem: Environmental > Aquatic > Freshwater >...
ACCGAGGACTATTACAAGCGGGGACTGGCCATCAACCAGACGCTGGCGCTCAGCGAAAAGGCGCGGCTGCTTGGCATTGAAGCGGGCTTGCGCCTGACCCTGAGTAGCGTCAGTGTCAGGTTAAGCGCGAAAGAACCCGGTTTTGCGCCGCCGGCGAAAGTCAGGGTGACGATCAGCCATCCGACGCGCGCAGGGCTCGACCAGAGCCAGGCATTGACGCTGCAGAATGGAATCTACCGCGGGCCTTTCAGGCTCCCGGCGGCTGGTCACTGGCTGGTCCTGGTGGAAGACGATGCCGGCACATGGCGGGTACTGGGCAATGTCGTCTTGCCCGCGGCCGGTGAAACGGTACTGGGGGGTGCGGATGTTTCCGGCCCGTCGGCGCAGTAAGGCTGATGGCCTTTTCAAGCAAATCGTTTAGACATAAAATGAAACCACTCGCCTTCAGGAGATCAGCATGAAACAGTTGATTTGGATTCTCTGGCCCTCGTTTGTCGTCGCCGGCTTTGCCGAAGTGGTGTTCTTCACCCTGATAGACCCGCAGGAACTCTACCTGTTTGGTGAACCCACGCATTTCTCCAGGACCGCGACCTACTCCATCGGTTTCTTCTGCTTCTGGGCGGTATGCGCCGCCTCCAGCATGTTCACCTGCTTCATCCAGCGCAGTTCGGAGGAAGTCAACCGCTGCACCATCGCCGCAACCTGCAATAACCGGGTCCTCGACCGCGAATAAAGCCGGCGCTGAGCGCTAAAGGCCTCGGCCGCGATCAGCGATATACCAACACCGGAATCTTGGAGTGGGTCAGCACCTTCTGGGTTTCGCTCCCCAACAGCAATCCGCTGATGCCTTTGCGGCCATGCGATGCCATGAAAATGAGATCGCAACCTGCCGAGCTTGCCGCTTCGATGACTGCTTCATAAGGGATGTCGCTGATGGTACTCACCGAGGCACAACCCACACCCGCCTCGCCGGCTGCGGCCGCTGCTGCGCCGAGTATCTCCTTGGCCTGCTTGTCGGCCATCTCGGCAAATTTCTCGGGCGTGGTCGGATCGATCAGCGCTCCCTCACCGTAATACGCCACCGGATAGTCGGGCTTGGCGTAGAAGAAACTGATCTTTGCGCCGATTTCCTTGGCGAAAGCCACTGCGCGCTTGACCGTATCGGTGGATAGTGACGAACCGTCGGTTGGAACCAGAATATGCTTAAACATGCCGTTCTCCCAGGCAAATGTGAGACTGCGATTTGATTATAGGCAAGGCTTACGGAGCTTGCTTGACCCAGATCAATCCCCGCCGGAGCTTGCTTGACCCAGATCAAAGCCTCCACCAAAGGCCCGCGCATCATCACACCTTATCATGCAACTCACATTCTACGGTGCCGCGGCGGAGGTCACCGGGTCCTGTTATCTGATCGAGGCGGAGACGAGCACCCCGAAGACGCTTCGGTTCCTGTTTGACTGCGGCATGTTTCAGGGCGGGCGCGAATCCTATCGGAAGAACCTTTCCGCGCTTGGGTTTGGCGTATCCCTGCTCGACTTCGTCCTCCTCAGCCACGCCCATCTGGATCACTCCGGCTTGTTGCCCCGGCTCACGGCACTGGGATATCACGGCCCCGTATATGTGACGGCGGCGACGGCGGATCTCCTGCAGGTGATGCTGCTCGATTCCGCCCATATCCAGGAAAAGGAGGCGGAATGGGAGAACCGTCATTTTCACGGCCGCCATGCCAGGCGCGGCTGGGAACGCGCGCCCCTATACACCGTGGCGCAAGCCCAGGCCTGCCTGAAGCAGTTGAAAGCCATCGACTACGGCGTCGAGTTTTTCCCCCATCCCGCGGTTCGCTGCATATTCCGGGACGCCGGCCACATCCTCGGCTCAGCCATTACCGAAATCTGGCTTGAGGAATCCGTAAAGTCCCGGCACAAGATTCGCAAGTTGGTCATGTCCGGCGATCTCGGCCAACCGATGCGCCCAGTACTGCGCGATCCGGAGCTGGTCAGCGCGGCCGACATTCTGCTGATCGAGTCAACCTACGGAAACCGGCTGCACAAGCCGATGGCGGCCACGGAAGATGAACTGGTGGAAGCAATCGACTCGACGCTGCACAAGAAGGGCGGCAACGTGATCATGCCGGCGTTCTCGGTCGGGCGCACTCAGGAAGTGCTCTTCGTCCTGACCGATCTGGTCCGGCGCGGCCGACTGCCGTCACTGAACATCTACGTCGATTCGCCGATGGCGATTTCCGCCACCGAATTGACCATCAAGCATCGCCACCTGCTCGATGCAGAAACCAGCGCGTTGATAGACTGGCAGCACGATCATCCGGACCGGCCGCGCATCCGCTTCAGCCAGGATGTGCAGGAGTCGATGGCATTAAACGAGATACACGGTGGTGCCGTGATCATTTCCGCGAGCGGCATGTGCGATGCAGGGAGGATCAAGTATCACCTGCAACACAACTTGTCGAGACGGGAATGCTCGGTGATCATCACCGGCTTTCAAGCCGCAGGCACGCTGGGCCGTCGACTGGTGGATGGCGCCCGGCGCGTGCGCCTGTTCGGCAGGGAGGTTCCGGTACGCGCGGACATTTATACCATCGGCGGATTGTCGGCGCATGCCGACCAGGAAGGCTTGCTGGGCTGGCTGCGAAATTTCGCCCAACCGCCCGAGCGCTGCTTCGTCGTGCATGGCGAGGCCGACACGACTGCCGCATTTGCCGCGGAGATTGGGAAGCGCCTGCATTGGCGCGATGTGGTCGTGCCGCACTACGCCGAAAGCTTCACGCTGAACTGAATTGTAGATTAAGGAGCAGCTCATGAGTATCACCTCCAAGACACCCATTTCACCGCATGCCACGTGGCACGCCGTAAATCAGGCGATCGAGAGCAATGTCGACCCGATGGGAATGGCAACGCCGTTGCTGCATGCACAATTGGCGTGGCTGTCACACCCGCAGGAACTGGCTGAGGAATTGGGGAATTTTTCCTCCGACCTGATGGCGCTGCAATGGCATTCGTGGCAACGCTCGATGGGGATGCCGAGCGAAGACCTGGTCAAGCCTCACGCGGACGACACGCGATTCAGTGACCCGCAATGGCAGCAGACGGCCAGCTGGGACATCGCCAAGGAGTGGTACCTGCTGTTTACGCACCAGATGCAGGACATGCTCTATGAGACGCCCGGGATGTCGAACAAGGATCGCCGCCGCGCCGCCTTCTGGTGGCGCAAATGGTTGAATGCCATGGCGCCGACCAACTTCCTGTGGACCAACCCGGTGGCGATACGCAAAGCCATCGAGACCAATGGCGAAAGCCTGGTAAATGGCATGCAGAACTTTCTTGCCGACCTCAAGGCCGGCAATGTGCGCATGACCAACCCGGACGATTTCACCGTCGGCAAGAATCTCGCGACCACACCCGGCAAGGTGGTGTTCCGCAACCGCCTGTTGGAAGTGCTGCATTACGCACCGACCGTGGAGAAGAACTTTGAGAAGCCGATCGTGATAGTCACGCCATGGATCAATAAGTACTACATCCTCGATCTGACACCGAAGAAAAGCATGATCAAGTTTCTGCTCGACCAGGGTTACAGCGTCTTCATCACGAGTTGGAAGAATCCCGATCAAAGCATGCGCGACGTGAGTTTCGACGACTACATCACCGACGGCGTCGGCGCCGCCGTGGAAGCGGCGCGCGCCATCAGCGGCGCGAGCAAGGTGCACGCGGTCGGTTACTGTATCGGCGGCGCGGCACTGACCACATATATGGCATGGGCCAACCGTCGCTATGCCGCCGCTCAAGTCCCGGTTCAGAGCGTGACCTTGTTCACTACCCTGGTCGATTACCACAAGCCGGGTGACATAGAAGTGTTCCTCGACGAGAGCAGTTTCAAGTGGCTGTCCAGCGCCATGAATGACAAGGGCTTTCTGGACGGCAAGGAAATGGCCAGTGCTTTCAGGTTGTTGCGTTCCAACAGCCTGGTCTGGCATTACGTGGTCCACGGCTACCTGTATGGCGAGAAGCCGCCACCCTTCGACGTTTTGTTCTGGAACATGGACACCACGCGCATGCCGGCCGCGATGCACCAGTGGTACTTGCGGGAGTTCTACCTCAACAACAACCTGATCAAGAAGGACAGCTTGACGGTGGCGGGAGAAAAGATCGACCTGGAACGGATCGCCCAGCCGGTCTACGCGGTGAGCGCCGAAGATGATCACGTGGCGCCATGGCGGCAGACCTTCCGAATCAACAATGTCGTGTCCGGGCCGAAGCGCTTCGTACTGTCAAGCTCCGGCCATATCCTCGGCATCGTCAATCCCGTCGTCAATCCGCCCAAACGGGAGTACCGCGTCGGAACGGCCGAAAGGCATGACACGCCGGATACCTGGCGGGAGCGAACCAAAGCGCAGCCAGGTAGCTGGTGGGAGGACTGGATGGAATGGCTGAAGCCCCAGTCAGGCGAGCTGGTGAAGGCGGGGCCGGTGGCGACCAAAGCTTACCCGGCGCTTGCCGAGGCACCGGGAGCCTATGTTCTGGAAGCTTGACAGCGGCATGGACCTATCTTGACGGAAGACGCGGCAGGAAGGCGCGACATCATGACGATAGCTAATCAAAGGGGACAGCAGCTGCGCCGCATCGTCCTCATCAACGAGGAAATCAAGAAGGTGATCGCGACGGCCTTCACGATCAACCTGATGGCGATGAACGCGATATTTCTGGCCAAGCGCGCGGGCACCACGGCGCTCGGCTTCGGGGTCTTGTCCAACGAACTGCGCCGGTTCGCCATTGACCTGCAAAAGCAGATGGCCGTCCTGAGCGAGATGACCTACGACAGCGTCAACACGGTTACTGCGCTGCTCAAACAGGCACGGCTGAACCAGATGCTGGAAGCCACAGCGGGTATATGTAACGCACTCGGCAAGAGTCTGGTCAAGGATGTCCTGCACTCCCGGCTGAACGGGGTTCTGGCCGACAGGCAGGAGGAAAGCCACGCAACCACCCGCCGCTTGTCCCAGATGCTTGCCGACACCGTGCAATTGGTCGAACTGGGCAGCGTCCTGGCACGCTCGGCAAAGATTGAAGCGGCTTATGGCGGCAACCTGTCGGTGTCGTTGACACAGGTTTCGAGTGATTTCGAACGGAGCATCGGCGAAATTCAGGGTTCGCTCGCAAAGCTGACCAAGCATGATCTTGAGGAGGCAGCAGCATGAAGACCGCCGAAACCATTTATGAAGATGGCGAACACAAATGGATCGCCATCGTGCGCGATCCGAAGCGTCCCCACTACATCATCGACACCAACGAATACCTGATCATCCAGGATGACGATGCGATCTTGTGCGACCCGGGCGGGGGTGAGATTTTCCCGGCGGTCTTTTCGGCGCTCAGCGCCGAATTTGATCCGAGCCGGATTCGTGCCCTGTTTTCCTCGCACCAGGACCCGGACATCATTTCATCGCTGTCGATGTGGCTGGAGTTCAATCCGGAGATCAAGTGCTACGTGAGCTGGCTGTGGGCGGGCTTTGTCGCCCATTTTGGCGGCACCGAGAAGACCTTCGTAGTAATACCGGATGCCGGCATGGACATCTTGGTCGGCGGCTTGCGCCTGCAGGCGATCCCGGCCCACTACCTGCATTCTTCGGGCAATCTGCATCTCTATGACCCGAAAGCCAGAATCCTGTTTTCCGGGGACATCGGAACGGCCTTGCTGCCCGCCGGAGAAGACGGGCTGTTCGTCGAGAACTTCGACCATCATATCCAGCACGCCGAGGGATTTCATCGCCGCTGGATGGGTTCGGACAAGGCCAAGCGCGATTGGTGCGAGCGGGTATCGAGGCTCGACATCGACATGCTTTGCCCCCAGCACGGTGCGATCTACAGGGGTGAGGACGTAACACGCTTCATCGACTGGTTCGCTGGCCTGGAGGTCGGAATACTCAAGTCCTGATCCCCGTAATCTTGACGAGCGTCAATGTAGCGGACGTGACCAATGGCGACAATGGCGGCGTTTTCACACCCCATGGTCCAGGACTTCATGAGCAACATCAGCCAAATTTTGCCGGCACATCACAAGCATTGCGACGAGCTGTTTGCGGCTGCCGAGGAATCTGCCCAATCTGGAGATTGGGCCGCATGCGGCGAACAATGCGGCCGTTTTGTCCGCGACATGCTGGCGCACTTCGATGCCGAGGAGAACCTGCTGTTTCCGGCTTTCGAATCGGCCACCGGGATGAGCAGCGGCCCGACCCAGATCATGCGCATGGAACATGGCCAGATGCGTGAGCTCCTCGGGCAGCTCGAAGCGGCCCAGCGCGCCAAGGATGCCGAGACCTACGCGGGTGTCGCCGAGACGCTCCTGATCCTGATGCAGCAGCACAACATGAAGGAAGAGAACATTCTCTATCCGATGTGCGACCAGGCGCTCGCGGCACAAGTGGAACAACTGTCGGAACGAATTTCCGGCGAACTGAATACGCGCCTGGAGCAAGCTTGATGGCGGAACCGCGGGTGATCGATGGCCGCGACCTGCTCCCGCCGGAACCGCTCGAACTGACTTTGGCGGCGCTGGATACCCTGGAGCCGGGCCAGGAACTGCTATTGCTGCTGCATTGCGAACCGCAGCCGCTGTACGCCATACTCAAGCGTAACGGCTACCGCTACAGCACCGAAATGCGCGAGGACGGCACCAACGCCATTCGCATCAGCAAGGCATAACACTGGCTCAGCGTCGATCCACGATCACCTCAGATGCACCCCAATTTATCGTTCGAGCAGGCGCCGCCGATCTCGGTGCCGTACCGGTTCTTCCTGACAGCACCGTGGTTCGGCGTCGCGGCAGGCCTGCTTCTGGCCTGGTTGGGTCCCGGCGCGCTGGAGTCGCGCTGGTCGCCCGGAGCGCTGGCGCTGAGTCATCTGCTCACGGTCGGTTTCATGCTCCAGGTAATGTGCGGCGCACTGCTGCAGTTCATCCCGGTCGCCACCGGCGGCAATGTCTGGCGGCCGCGTTGGGTGGCGAGCCTGGTGCATCCGTCGACTGCAATCGCGGCCTTGTGTCTGGCGTCGGGTTTCGCCTTGAGTCAACCGCTGCTGTTTCAAATCGCCGTGCCTCTGTTCGTCTGCGGGTTGGGTGGCTATGTGGTGGTGGTATTTCTCTCGTTGCTGGGCACGCCGGCGCAAGGCATGACCATCCAGGTGTTGCGGTTGGCACTCTTCGGACTGGCGGTGACCTTGATCCTGGGCGTCGCCCTGGCTTCTGCACTGGGCTGGCAGGCGGATATTCAAGCCGGGTGGCCGCTGGTGGTGATCAGCAATGTCCATGCGGCATGGGGTCTGGGCGCCTGGGCGCTGATGCTGGTGATCGGGGTGTCCTACCTGGTAGTGCCGATGTTCCAGTTGACCCCGGCCTATCCGGTCTGGTTGACGCGCTTGGTGCCTTTCGGGATCCTTCTCGCGATCGTGGTGTCCTCATTGCAGCTTCTGCTCGACAATGAGTCGTTTCAACCATGGCTTTCAGCCGCTTTGCTGGGCGCGATGCTGCTTGCAGCTTTGTATGCCGGCGCCACACTGAGCCTGCAAGCCCGGCGGCGGCGGCGCGTGACCGACGTAACCCTGGTGTATTGGCGTGGGGCGATGCTGGCATTGCTGGGACTCGTCGCATCCTGGATCGCCATGGAAATATTCCCTGAGCTCGGCGAGCATCCGCGCGCGCCGGTTTGGCTGGGCGTGCTGGCCCTGCCCGGGGTATTCGTTTCGGTCATCAGCGGGATGCTCTACAAAATCGTGCCATTCCTCAACTGGCTGCATCTTCAGCGGCTCGGGGGACTCAAGGTCTTGCCGCCGAACATCAAGCAAATGCTGCCGGAGCGGAAAATGCGGCGGCAATTGACGTTGCATTTCACGGCGCTGGTGCTGCTTCTGGGAGCACTGCTGTGGCCCCCATTGACCATGCTGGCGGGGCTGGCCTTCGCCGTTTCCTGCCTCTGGCTGGAGTGGAATCTGGTCGGAGCGGTGCGGCTGTACCTCGACTTCAAGAGAAGTGCAGGGTTTGACCCGGCTATAGATCAAACTCGCGCAGTCGCTTGACGTCGTGAATCGTGATTTCCTTGCCATGCACGGAGATGAGCCTGGCTTCGGCGAGATCATGAAAGATGCGCGACAGCGTTTCCGGAGTGAGGTTCAGGCGCGAAGCGATCACCTGCTTTGAGGTCGGCAGGGCGAGGGACTTTTCACCGTCGCCATCCACCCCGGCCTCGCAATGCTGCAACAGAAAGCCGATCACCCGCTGGGTGCTGGATCGTGAGGAGTAGGATTCGACGTCCTGTACCAGCGCATGCAGGCGCAGTGACAGGCCCGCCAGCATGCGGCGGGCGAACGAAGGGTCGTGTTCCAGCAACTCGAACACGGCATTTTTCGATATATGCAACAGCAAAGTATCCGCTAGCGATTCGGCGAAGACCGGGTAGGGCCGATCCATGAACATCACGGCTTCACCGAAACACTGCCGGGGACCCAGGATGTCGACGACTTTCTCGTTGCCCTGGCTGGAAGGGAAGGCGAGTTTGACCTGACCGAATACAATGACGAAGAATCCCCGGGGTGGATCGCCCTTCTGAAACAACATTTCGCCCTTGGCCAGTCGCTTCTCGCGGGTGCCGGCGGCGATGTGGCCGACTTGTTCGGCTGACAGCTCGACGAACAGCGGCAGATGCGACAGCATTTGGGGGATGTCGATGGTTCGCGGCGCGGTCTGGTGCGACAGACGTTCGTCTTTTTCGAGGTGCATCCGACATCTCCTTCGGAGTTGAAACCATGAACTATTACGTTGCAATTAAGAGCCTGCATATTGCCTGCGTGGTGCTGAGCGGCAGCGGCTTCTTGCTGCGCGGGATCCTGATGCTGAACGATACGCCGCTGCCAAAGCAACGCTGGCTGCGGATACTACCCCATGTCAATGACACAGTCCTGTTGGCGGCGGCGCTGACCTTGAGTGTGATGGCCGGATGGTATCCCTTCGTCGACGCCTGGATTACCGCAAAAGTGTTCGGCCTGATCGCCTATATCATCCTCGGCTCGCTGGCGCTGCAACCGGGTCGCGGCAAGGGCGTGCGCGTGGCCAGTTGGCTGGCGGCGCTGGGATTGTTCGGCTACATCGTTTCAGTCGCGCTGCTGCATGATCCCCGCGGAGCGTTCGGGCTCGTCGGGTGGTTCGCCCCGGTCAGCCCGGCTGATGGTTGAGCAGACTCCTAAGGCCGTCGTGGTCGAGGATGACGATGTGTTTCTGCTGGACGCTGATCAGGCCGTCCTCCTGGAAGTGCGAGAAGGCGCGGCTGACGGTCTCAAGTTTCAGGCCGAGGTATGAACCGATCTCGTCGCGCGTCATGCGCAGGTGGAACTCGGCCGGTGAATAGCCGCGCGCGGTGAAGCGCTGCGAAAGGTTGAGCAGGAATGCCGCCAGGCGCTCTTCCGCGCGCATGGTGCCGAGCAGCATCATGACGCCATGATCGCGAACGATTTCGCGGCTCATCACCCGGTGGAAGTGATGCTGCAAGGTCTTGATTTCGCGCGACAGGGTTTCCAGTTGGGTGAAGGGGATGATGCAGACTTCGCTGTCTTCCAGGGCGACCGCGTTGCAGGTATGGGCTTCGCCGCTGATGCCATCCATCCCGAGGATCTCGCCGGCCATCTGGAAGCCGGTGACCTGGTTGCGGCCATCCTCGAGCAACACGTCGGTCTTGAAGAATCCGCTGCGGATGGCGTAGATCGACTCAAACTCCTCGCCGGCACGGTAGAGATGCTGCTGGCGCTTGATGCGGCGCCGTGCGCCAACCGCGCCGTCAAGCAGATCGACTTCCTGTTCGGACAAGCCATAGGGCAGACATAGCTCGCGCAAGTTGCACTGGGAGCATGCCGCCTTGAGCGAGGCCATCGTCAGCGGAATGATCTTCTTGTCCGGTTTATGCATGTTTCGTGGATCAACCTTGGCACCTGTTTGATCTGTGTCAATGCGTCATATACACTGTTGCGGCATCTTGTATCATGGTGCGTTGACACCCGCGTCTTTCAACACAACCAATTCTGATGGTCACCAACTTTCAAGAACTGATCTTCGATCCTCAAGTCATTCGTCGCTTCGACGTGAATGGACCACGCTACACGTCTTATCCGACCGCCGACCGTTTCGTCGAAGCATTCGACGCCGAAGCTTATCGCATGTGGCTCGGACGGCGCACCATCGGGGGCATCAGCCGACCGTTGTCATTATACGTGCATATTCCGTTCTGCAATACCATCTGCTACTACTGCGCGTGCAACAAGATCATTACCAAGGATCACGGCCGTTCAGCCAAGTACTTGAAGTATCTGGGCAAAGAGTTGGCGATGCAGGCGGCCGCGCTCGACGGGACGCATGATGTGGTGCAACTGCACTGGGGCGGCGGCACCCCGACCTTCCTCTCCAAGGAAGAAATGCGCCGCTTGATGGACATGATCCGCGAACATTTCTTTCTGCTTCCCGATGGCGAATATTCGATCGAGGTCGATCCGCGCAAGGTCGATGTCGAGACCGTGGCCTTGCTCGGCGAACTCGGCTTCAATCGCATGAGCGTCGGGGTGCAGGATTTCGATCCGGCCGTGCAGCAAGCCGTCAATCGGATCCAGAGCCTGGAAGAAACCCAGCAAGTGATCGAGGCGGCGCGCGCCAACGGCTTCAAGTCGGTGAGCGTGGACCTGATCTATGGCTTGCCGAAACAGAACGTCATCAGCTTCAACCATACGCTGGAGGAAGTGATCCGGCTTTCGCCCGACCGCCTGTCCATCTACAACTATGCGCACTTGCCGGCCATGGCCAAGCCGCAGCGGCGGATCAACGAAGCCGAACTGCCGACGCCGGACGCCAAGCTGCAAATCCTGCAACTGGCGATCCGCCGCTTGACCGATGCCGGCTACGTCTTCATCGGCATGGATCATTTCGCCAAGCCCGACGACGAGCTTGCGGTGGCCCAGCGGCAAGGGCGGCTGCACCGCAACTTCCAGGGCTACTCGACGCATGCCGAGGCCGACCTGATGGCGTTCGGTGTTTCCTCGATCAGCAAGGTCGGACCGTCCTATTGCCAGAACGTCAAGACCCTGGACGAGTACTACGATTCCCTGGATCGAGGCGTATTGCCGGTCATGCGTGGCATCGAGCTGACCGCCGACGACCTGTTGCGCCGGTCGATCATCCAGGCCTTGATGTGTCATTTCGTGCTTTCTATCGAGTCGATCGAAATCGCTCATCTGATCGATTTCAAGAGTTACTTTGCCGCCGAACTCCAGGGCCTGCGCGAAATGGAACAAGCCGGCCTGCTCAAGATCGACAGCCAGTGGATCACCATCGAACCGCGCGGTCGCATGCTGGTGAGGGTGATCGCCATGGTATTCGACCGATATTTGCGCGCCAACAGCGAGCAAGTGCGCTACTCCAAAGTCATTTAGGGCCTGGGGAGCAGGGGCTCGCGCCTGTTCGCTGCTCGACTATCAGCCAATGCCAGAAACCGGCTACATCGCGGTATTCCTCGTCGGATTATTGGGCGGCACGCACTGTGCCGCCATGTGCGGCGGCATCGTCAGCGCATTGTCGATGCCGGACGGGGCGCCGCAACGCTCCGCCTGGCCCCTGCATCTGGCCTACAACATCGGCCGCATCGGCAGTTATACCCTGGCCGGAGCGATGGCCGGAACCATCGGCAGCCTCGGACTGTTGTTCAACGGCATCCTGCCGGTGCAGATGGTCCTGTATGTCGTCGCCAACCTGATGTTGGTGGCACTCGGCCTCTACCTCACCGGAGTCACGCGCACCCTGGCTGTGGTCGAACGGCTCGGCCAGAAGCTGTGGGGCAGGATCCAGCCCCTGACCCGGAGATTCCTGCCGGCGCAAAGCGTTTCACAAGCCTTACCGCTCGGCATGCTGTGGGGCTGGCTGCCATGCGGCATGGTTTACAGCGTACTGACGACGGCCCTGGTGGCCGGCAGTGCCGGGCGCGGCGCCGGGCTGATGCTGGCCTTCGGACTGGGAACCCTGCCCAACCTCCTGCTGGCCGGTTTGCTGTTGAAGCGTCTGCGCGACCTGACGCGGGCGCGGAGCTTGCGGCTGGCTTCGGGAATGCTGGTGTTGGCCTTCGGGGTGTTCGGCCTGGCAAATGCGACGACATTGGGCGGCCGTCTGTGGGAAGGCATCGTTTGCCATGTGTAGGGTTACGTCATGAATGCTCCGCGCGATACGCTGGATCTGCAGATCGAAGGCATGACTTGTTCGGCCTGCGCGGCGCGTATCGAAAAACAGTTGAACAAACTGCCCGGCGTCGAGGCGGCGGTGAATTTCGCTGCCGAGAAAGCCTATGTGCGGTTCACGCCGGGGCAGAGCGATGCCGCGCAACTCATCGCCACGATCGAGCGCACCGGTTTCCAGGCCCACCTATCCAGCGACGTTTCCCCGGCCGAGGAACGCCAACGCAAGCAGGCGGCCTATCGATCCGAACTGCGGCGCTTCTGGATCGCCTTGGCCCTGACCCTGCCGCTGATCGCGCAGATGGCCTGGATGTTCGGCAGCGCCGAGGCACGCCATGCGGATGTGCTGCCGCGCTGGCTGCAACTGGTGCTGGCGACCCCCGTGCAATTCTGGATCGGCTGGCGTTTCTACACCGGCGCCTGGAATGCCCTGCGTGGTGGCGGCGGCAACATGGACGTGTTGGTGGCGCTCGGTACCAGCATGGCCTATCTCTACAGCATCGTGGTGACCCTGGCCGGCTTGCAGCATCAGCATGTCTACTTCGAGGCATCGGCCACCGTGATCACCCTGGTGCTGCTCGGCAAGATCCTCGAGGCGCGGGCCAAGGCGCGCACTTCAGCCGCGCTGGAAAGCCTGATCCGCCTGCAACCGCAAACGGCGCGCGTCGAGCGTGATGGTCAACTGGTGGAAGTCGACGTCAACAGCATGATTCCCGGTGACGTGTTCATGGTGCGCCCGGGTGACAGCGTGCCGGTGGACGGCGAAGTGCTGGAAGGTGTATCCACCCTCAACGAAGCCATGCTGACGGGCGAAAGCCTGCCCGTCACCAAGCAGCCGGGCGACAAGCTGTTCGCCGCCACGGTGAATGGCGAAGCGCTGTTGCGCTGTCGCGCCACCGGCGTCGGCAGCCATACACTGCTGGCCGGGATCATCCGCATGGTGGAGCAGGCGCAAGGCTCCAAGGCGCCGGTGCAGCGGCTGGCCGACAGGATTGCCGCAGTTTTCGTCCCGGTGGTCAGCGCCATCGCGCTACTGACGTTCGCCGCATGGTGGGGCCTGGCCGGCGATTTCACCCAGGCAATGGTGAACGCCGTCGCGGTGCTGGTCATCGCCTGTCCCTGCGCATTGGGCCTGGCGACGCCGACGGCGATCATGGTCGGTACCGGGCAAGGCGCCAAAGCCGGCATCCTGGTAAAGGATGCGCAGGCGCTGGAGCTGGCGGAGAAAATTTCCCTGCTGGCGGTGGACAAGACCGGCACCCTGACCGAAGGCAAACCCGTGGTGACCGATTTGGTGCCCTTCGACGGCGCCTCGATCGAGGATCTGTTGCAAACTGCCGCCGCGCTTGAACAGGGCGCCTCGCACCCGCTGGCAGCCGCAGTGCTGGCGCGTGCCGGGAACGCCAGGATCGCACCGGTCGCGCCCGCGAACCTGCAGGCGGTGCCCGGCAGGGGGCTGCGCGGCGACGTGGGCAGTGCTGTCTGCCTGCTGGGCTCGCCGGCGTTTCTGGCGGAGCAGGGCGTAGCGATCGACGCCGCGGCGCTGCTGCCGTTGCAGCAAGCGGGAAAAAGTATCGTCGTGGTGGCCCGGTCCGGTCGGGCGCTGGGGATCATTGCGGTGTCCGATCAGCTGCGCTCCTCGTCGCGCGCCGCAGTGACGCGTCTGACTGCGATGGGTGTCGAAGTGGTGATGCTGACCGGCGACAATGCCCAGACCGCGGCGGCCATCGCCCACGAGGCGGGCATTGTTCGCTACCAGTCCGAAGTATTGCCCGGCGACAAGGCGCAAGCGATCGCCGCTCTCAAGATCGAATCGACGAAAGCCGGCAAGCGCGTCGGCATGGCCGGCGACGGCATCAACGACGCGCCGGCACTGGCGGCGGCCGATGTGGGTTTCGCCATGGGCGCGGGCTCCGATGTGGCAATGGAGACCGCCGGCATGACCTTGATGAAGAACGATCTGAACAGCGTCGCCGACGCCATCGACTTGTCTCGCGCGACCCTGGCGAAGATTCGCCAGAACCTGTTTTTTGCTTTTGTCTACAATGTGCTCGGCATCCCGCTGGCCGCGCTGGGCATGTTGAATCCGGTGATTGCCGGTGCTGCGATGGCGCTGAGCTCCGTGTCGGTGGTGAGCAATTCCCTGTTGCTGAGACGCTGGAAACCCAGTCGTCGTGAATGAACTTTAAGGAGAAAGGAATGGAATCGACCATAGTCAAAGTCGGCGGCATGAGCTGCCAGGGCTGCGTCAAGAGCGTCACCAAGGTGCTGCTGGAAACGCCCGGCGTCAGCAAGGCCGAGGTGTCCCTGGAGCGCGGCGAGGCCGTCATCGATTATGACGCCGGCAAGGTCACGCGCGATGCGCTCAAGCAGGCAATCGATGGCGCAGGATTCGAGCCGTCCTGAGCACCAACTCAAATTTCGACCCATCTCAAGAGACTTCCCATGCCCCACCTATTTGAACCATTGCAACTGCGCAAACTGACATTGTCGAACCGTATCGGCATTTCCCCGATGTGCCAGTATTCCGCGATCGATGGCATGGCCCAGGACTGGCATTTCATCCATTACGGCAGCCGCGCGGTGGGCGGCCCCGGCCTGATCCTCGTTGAAGCCACGGCGGTGACTCCGGAGGGGCGCATCAGTCCCGGGGACATGGGGCTGTGGCAGAACCGGCAGATCGAACCGCTGGCCCGCATCGCCAAACTGATCTCGGACTGCGGGTGCGTCCCCGGCATCCAGATCGCCCATGCCGGGCGCAAGGCCAGCGTCGGACTCGGCTGGCAGGCGCAGCGCACCCTGACGCAGGAAGAGCAGGGCTGGCCGGTGGTCGCGCCCTCGGCGCTGGCATTCTCCCCGGATCATGCCGTGCCGCGCGAATTGAGCGGCGAGGAGATCCGCGCGCTGGTGGGGCAGTTTGTGGCGACCGCGCAGCGGGCGCTTGCGGCCGGGTTCCAGGTTGCCGAGATTCACGCTGCCCACGGCTATCTGCTGCACGAGTTCCTCTCGCCGATTTCCAACCTGCGCCAGGATGGCTATGGCGGCAGTTTCGACAACCGTATCCGTTTTCTCCTGGAGGTCGCCAGCGCGGTGCGCGCCGTCTGGCCGGACAATTTGCCGCTGCTGGTGCGGATTTCCGCAACCGACTGGCTGGAGGGCGGCTGGTCGATTGAAGAGAGCGTGGAATTGTCCGGAAAACTCAAGGCCTGCGGGGTCGATCTGGTGGACGTGTCGTCCGGCGGCACGTCGCTCGCGGCGCGCATCCCGGTCGGGCCGGGATTCCAGAGCGAATTTGCCGCGCGCATCCGGCGTGAGGCCGGGATCGCCACGGCTGCGGTCGGCATGATCACCTCGCCGGCCCAGGCGGATCATCTGATCCGCACCGGCCAGGCCGATCTGGTATTCGTGGCGCGTGAATTGTTGCGCGATCCGTATTGGCCGCTGCATGCGGCCCAGGCACTGGGCCACAGCGTTGCCTGGCCGAATCAATACCTGCGCGCGGCACCGCCAGGATCGACCGGACGGTGACGGAGGCGACGCCGGTCGCCGCAAGAACAGCTCAAACCTGCTTGAGCATGGTCTCCGCGTCGGAGACTTCGAACTTGCCGGGACCCTCGATATTCAACTGCTTGACGGTGCCGTTATCCACCAGCATCGAGAAGCGGTTCATGCGCAAACCCATGCCGCGAGCGGTGAGATCCAGTTCGACCCCGAGTTTCCGGGTGTACTCGGCGCTGCCGTCGGCCATCATGCGCACCTTGCCGATGGCCTTCTGGTCGCGGCCCCAGGCGTCCATCACGAAGGCATCATTGACCGCGATGCACCAGATTTCATCCACGCCCTTGGCTTTGAGCTTGTCGCAGTTGGCGACATAGCCGGGCACGTGCTTGGCCGAGCAGGTCGGCGTAAATGCGCCGGGCAGGCCGAAGATGGCGATCTTCTTGCCTTTGACCAGATCGGCAACCTTGAAGACATTAGGACCAATCGTGCAGCCGGCGGTTTCTGTTTCGATGAATTCAGTGAGCGTCCCATCGGGCAGTTGGTCACCAATCTTGATCATTTACGACTCCTTGCAGGGTTGAGGAAGAGAGAGGGAAGTATCTTCGCGCGCTCCACCGACTGTCAAGCATTCATGAATGCGGCGCTCAGCACCGCGATCATGTAGCCGTGATCCATGACGCCGGCGCTTTCCCGGATACTATGCATGGCCCACATGGGCGAGCCGACATCGACACTGGCGATGCCCAGGCGGGCGGCGACGATGGGGCCGATGGTGCTGCCGCAGCCGAGGTCGGTGCGGTGGGCATACTGCTGGTAGGGAACCTCGGCGGATTCGCAGAGGGCGATGAATCGGGCGGCGCTGCCGGCGCCGGTGGTATAGCGCTGATTGACATTGCTCTTGATCACCAGACCGGCATTCACCATCACCTTGTGGTCGGGTTCATAAGAAGCCGGGAAGTTGGGATGGTAGCCATGGGCCATGTCGGCGCTGATGAAGAAACTCCTGGCCAGCGCGCAGCGGCGCGCCTCATCGTCGAGCCCGGTGTTGGCGGCGATGCGCTCGACGACATCCGAGACGAAGCTCCCGCCGGCTCCCGCGGCACTGCCGCTGCCTACCTCCTCGTGGTCGAAGAAGGCGCACAGGCAGGTCGCCTGGGGGTTTGAGACGGCCAGCAAGGCCGTCAATGCGGCGTGACAGGAGGCGAGGTTGTCCAGTTGGCTGTCGGCGATGAATTCCCGGTCCGCGCCCCAGAATGTTCCCTTCTGGGTGTCGTAGACATTGAGGTCCCAGGTGAGGATGTCGCCGGCGTCGACCCGGAGTTCGTCGGCGATGCGGCGCTTGAACGGGTTCAGCTCCGGCTCGCCGGCGATGCCGAGGATCAGCGGCAACTCGGTCTGTTTGTTGAACTTGAGGCCCATCTCATTGACTTCGCGGTTCATGTGGATGGCGAGATTGGGCAGGCGCAGCAGCGGCGTATCGAAGCGCATCAGGCGGGTCTCGAAACCGCCCCTGGCACGCACATTCACCCGGCCCGCCAGGCTCAGGTCGCGGTCGGCGAAGGTCGCCAGGATCGGGCCGCCATATACTTCGACACCGAGGCGGTCGACGCCCTCGCAGGTGTGATGCGCTTTCGGTTTCAGACGCAGTCCGGGCGAGTCGGTATGCGCACCGACCATCCTTATGCCGGTCTCGATCAAGGCATGCTCCCCCAGGATGAAGGCAATGATGGATGAACCCCCGCGAACCACATAATATCTGCCGCCGGGAACCAGTTTCCAGCGTTCGCTTTCGTCCAGCCGGGCAAATCCCTGTGCCAGCAATCTCTGCGCGGCGGTGTGCACGGCGTGCCAGGGGCTCGGGCTGGCATCGATGTAATCAAGCAGATCCTGGGCTTGAGCCAGGGATGTGGTAGGAATGGTCATGGTGGAAGGCGGGTGCGGCGATTTGAAGGAGGCGCAAGGATAGCCGATCACGGGTGTCCCGTCATTACCGCCAATAAGCAAGCATCCATCGATGCGAATGCCGGATTTACATGCTGTTACATCTCGGCACTTTGCCGCCTGATGGATACATGTTGAAATCCCACGCTTGCTCCTTTGATTTGAATGTCATGATTTCATCCAGCAAGAATATCGTGCCCCCGGCCGTGAGTGGCAGGCGCTTGGGCGCAGCCACCCTGGCGCTGGCCTTCCTGGCCGGGTGTTCCTCGGCGCCGGTGCATAAACCCGACGAAACCAAGGTCAAGCAGTTTGCCGGGTTGGGCTATCAGACCGACGAGCATTTCGGCATCGCCACGACGTATGCCAGTTGGATTGCAGGCAATCTCGATTTCGATGTCTCACTGACCGTCCCGGCGAAGTTGGGGCCCTTCCCGTTGGTGATCTACCTGCCCGCCCTGGGCGAAACGCGCTCCGCCGGCGAAACCTGGCGGGCCGCCTGGGCCCAGAGCGGTTATGCGGTCATGAGTGTGCAGCCCCTTGCCGACGATGCCCGGGTCTGGGCGTCGGCCAAGGCGCGGCGCGGCGATTTCGCCTTGCTGGCCCGCGAACGGTATTCCCCGCCCGTCATGTCGGACCGCATCGCGGCGCTGCAGGCCGCAATGGGCGAATTGAGTCGCCGGCATGGCCGCCGCGAAGCGCCGCTGGACCGGATCGATTTGTCCCGGGTGGCGATTGCGGGCTTTGACATCGGTGCTTATACGGCCATGGTGGTTGCCGGGGAAAGCGTCAGGGGTGTGCCAGGTCCGGTCCTGCCATTTCCTGTCAAGGCAGTCATCGCATTGAGTCCTTACTCGGATTTTTCCGGCGCGCCATTCAGCGAGCGCTATGCCGGCATGCACGGCCCGATACTGTCCGTCACCAGCGACAATGACACGGATGCGCTGGGGCTGGTGACGTCCCCCTCGATCCGCAAGGCGCCCTTCGAGACCATGCCCGGCGGCAGCAAGTATCTGCTGACGATGTCCGGCATCCCGCATGCAGGCATGAGCGGGGGCGGATTGCTGCCTGAGGCGGGCGAAGCCGTCGGCCCGCCCGGCAAAGCCGAGCGCGGCCAAGGCGGTGCAGATCGCGGCCGGGATGGCGGAAGCCGCAGCGGCCATCGCAAAGGCGGACCGGGCGGGAGTGGATCGGCCGAGGGCGGCCGGATGAGTGCCGATAGACCCGGCATGTCTCGCGAAGCGGGGTTTTCGCCGACATCTCTGGCGATCAGCGAGGCGGCCATCCAGGGCGTAACCACGGCGTTCCTCGACGCCTATGTGAAAGAGGATTCGATTGCCAGGGAATGGCTCGACCGGGGTGCCTCCCGCTGGCTGCGCGACAGAGGGGAAATCAAACGGAAGTAACGCTCGACTGCGGTCACAGCGACTCGATTTCCGGTTTCTTCCGACTCTTGTTACCCTTGCCGGCATTCATCACATTCATTGTTCGACCATGACGAAGTTGTCTTACGCAATATCGCTGATCTGGCTTGGTGCCACGACCACGGTCGCTGGTGCGGCGGATCTGCCGGATCCGGGCGAGGCCCAAGCGCCCAAGGCAGTGATCCCAGAAGTCAAGCCAAGCCGAAACGCCGAAGTCCCAAGAAAGCCCGGCGAGAGCAAGACAGAAAAAGTCACCGTTACCGCCGGCCGCCTCAGTGACATGGATCAGCGCCGCCAGTCGACGGCTTCCAAACTGGTGTTCGGTCGCGAGGAACTGGATCGCAACGGGGACAGCACGGTCGGGGAAATCCTCAAGCGGTTGCCGGGCGTCACCATAGGCGGGCGGCCCGGGCGTGGCGGGGACATCCGCATGCGGGGGCTCGGCAGCGGCTATACCCAGATACTCATCAACGGTGAGCGGGCGCCGCGCGGCTTTTCCATGGATTCGCTGTCACCGGACCAGATCGAGCGCATCGAAATCATCCGCGGACCGGTGGCGGAATACAGCACCCAGGCGATTGCCGGAACCATCAATATCGTGCTGCGCGAAGAGGTCCAGCTCAACCAGACCCAATTGCGCGTGTCGGATGCGATCGAGCAGGGACGGCACGGGCCGAATCTTGCGGTGACTCATCCGGGACAGATCGGGTCGCTGTCCTACCTGTTATCCGGATCGGTTTTCGAGCATCGCCGCAAGGACTTCGTGGTGACCGACAACCTGGGGGTCGATCCGCTGGGGCAAGAGATCCTGAACCAGGAAGTGCAGGACGACAGCGAACGGCGCACGCGCGGTATTCATTTCACGCCGCGCTTCAACTATCGCTTCGATAACGGCGACAGCCTGGTATTCCAGCCATTCGTCATGCAGTCGCAGAGCAACTACCAAGGCATCAGCCAACTGTCCCAGAGCAGCGGTCCGCCACCGCCTTACGCCGCGGCGAACTGGTCGGGAAGTTCCGACAGTTCCATGCTCCGCGGCTTCGGCAACTGGCAGCACCGCTTCCAGGACAACGCCAGGCTCAACCTGAAATTCGGCATGAGTTCGAGCCGCAGCGACAGCAACACCTTGCGCACCCAGTTCGACGGCAACGGAACGCTGCTCGATACTCTGGTCGATAGCAATGCGGTCCGCGACCAGACGGCCAGCATCGGCGGCAAATACACCACACCGCTCGGCGAGGGCCACGTGCTGGGCCTCGGCTGGGATGGAGAATGGGGACGCCGCAGCCAGACGCGCGTGTCCCTCGACAACGGCAGCGCCCAGTTTGCGGAATCCGGCGAGGACCTGAATGCCAATACCCGTCGCCTCGCGGCTTTCGTCCAGGACGAATGGGAGATCAGCGCGCAATGGTCCACCTATCTCGGCCTGCGCTGGGAGGGCATCCATACCGGCAGCACCACGTCGAGCGCCGCGATCAACCACGAGAGCAGCGTCTGGAGCCCGGTGCTGCACGGCGTCTGGCGCATTCCCGGCAGCGTCAAGGACCAGGTGAGAATGAGTTTGACCCACAGCTATCGCGCACCCAGCCTGGCCGACCTGATCGCCTTGCCGGCCTTGTCCCGCGTGAACAGCCCCACCAGTCCCGATCGGATCGGCAATCCGGCACTCAAGCCGGAACTTGCTACGGGAATCGACTTTGCCTTCGAGCATTATCTCGAGCGCAGCGGCATATTCAGCGCCAACGTCTTTGTCCGCAGCATCGACGACCTGATGCGCCGGCAGACCACCCTGCAGCCCGCCATCACGGGTACGCGCTGGGTTTCCGCGCCGGTCAACCTGCGCCATGCCATCACCGCCGGTATCGAACTGGAAGCCAAGTTCCAGTTGGTCGAGTTCTTCCCGAATGCCCCGGCCGTGGAGTTTCGCAGCAACTACAGCCGCTTCCGGTCGCGCGTCGACGACATTCCCGGTCCGGACAACCGCCTCGACCAGCAACCGCGGCAGACGGCCAACCTGGGCGTCGATTATCGTCTCGCTGCCCTTCCCCTGACGCTGGGCGGCAATCTCAATTGGACGCCCGCCTACATCGTCCAGGCCAGCGAATCACAAGCTTCACGCGTCGGCACCAAACGCCAGGTGGATGTCTACGGTCTGTGGAAATTCACGCCCAACACCCAACTGAGACTGTCGGCCAACAATCTTCTGCAACGCGACTACCTGTCGGGAAGTTCGATGGAAACAGACCGCTTTCAGCAGATCGCGACGGTGTCCGCAAAGACCTATACGACCATCGCGGCCAGGCTCGAGATCAGGATTTGATCGGACCGGAACCGCAGGCCGGCAACTGTGAGCGACCTGGAGTCGTCGCGCCCGCTCACGGACTTTTCCACCACGATGCTCTACACTCATGGCTTGATCAGGACGGGTGCCGCGTGACCCGCCTGCCGGACCATTCATGAGCGATCTGTTTTTCAGCGATATCTCCGGTGCCTCCGATGCCGCAGCCAGGGCCAATGCGCCTTTGGCCGAGCAGTTGCGGCCGCGCTCACTGGACGAAGTGATCGGCCAGTCCCACTTGATCGGGGCCGGCAAGCCGCTGCGCCTGGCCTTCGATTCGCGGACACCGCACTCGATGATCCTGTGGGGCCCGCCGGGGGTGGGTAAGACGACCCTGGCGCGACTCATGGCGGACGCCTTCGAGGCCGAATTCATCGCGCTCTCGGCGGTATTCTCCGGGGTCAAGGACATCCGTGCGGCGGTTGAGCGGGCGGAATTCTCGCTGGCGCAGACCGGGCGCCGGACCATCCTCTTCGTCGATGAGGTGCATCGATTCAACAAGGCGCAGCAGGACGCCTTCCTGCCGTTCGTCGAGAGCGGCACGCTCACCTTCATCGGCGCCACCACCGAGAACCCATCCTTCGAAGTGAATTCGGCGCTCCTGTCGCGCGCCGCGGTGTATGTGCTGAAGAGCCTTTCCATCGAGGAACTGGCGCAGTTGTTCGCGCGCGCCGTGGCGGCGGCCCTGCCCGGCCTGACCTTCGATGACGATGCCCGCGATCGCCTGATCGGCCATGCCGATGGCGATGCCCGGCGCCTGCTCAACGTGCTGGAACAGTTGCGCACCGCAGCGGCCTCCGCCGGCGCTACGCGGATCGACGGCGCCTTCCTCGACGCGGCGCTGGCCAGCGACCTGCGCCGCTTCGACAAGGGCGGCGACACCTTCTACGACCAGATCTCGGCGCTGCACAAGGCGGTGCGCGGCTCGGACCCGGACGCCGCGCTCTACTGGCTGGTGCGCATGCTCGATGGCGGGGCCGATCCGCTGTACATGGGCCGCCGCATCATCCGGATGGCGACCGAGGACATCGGCCTGGCCGATCCGCGTGCGCTGGAAATCGCCCTCAACGCCTGCGCCGTCTATGAGCGCCTGGGCTCGCCGGAAGGCGAGCTGGCGCTGGCGGAAGCGGCCATCTACATGGCGGTCGCGCCGAAATCGAACGCCACCTATGTCGCGTATAATGCCGCGCGCGCCTTCGTCGCCAAGGATGGAACCCGGCCGGTACCCGAGCATCTGCGCAACGCACCGACCCGGCTGATGAAGGAATTGGGCTTTGGCCGCGAATACCGCTACGCCCACGACGAGCCGGAAGCCTATGCCGCCGGCGAGAATTATCTTCCCGATGGCATGGTTGCGCCGGGGTGGTACCAACCGACGCTGCGCGGCCTGGAAGCGAAGATTTCCGACAAGCTGGCCCACCTGCGCGAACTCGACCGCCAGACCAAGAAGAATCGATAGGACATCACATGCTGGATATCCAACTGCTGCGCACCAATCTCGCTGGCGTCGCCGAGCGTCTCGCCACGCGTGGCGCGACACTGGACACGACAGGCTTCCAGGCACTGGAGGATGAGCGCAAGGAGTTGCAGACGCGCACCCAGGACTTGCAGGCGAAGCGCAACAGCCTCTCCAAACAGATCGGGGTGCTGAAGTCCAAGGGACAGGACGTCGCCCCGGTGATGACCGAGGTCGCCGGGCTCGGCGAACAGCTCAAGGCCGACGAGGATCAACTGGCGGCATTGCTGGAACGCTTCAACGACTTCCTCGCGGTGATCCCGAACCTGCCGCACGAGAGCGTACCACTCGGCGAGGACGAAACCGGCAATGTCGAAATCCTGCGCTGGGGCACGCCGCGCAGCTTCGATTTCGCGGTGAAGGATCACGTCGACATCGGCACCGCGCTTGGCGGCCTTGACTTCGAGACCGCCACCAAGATCGCTGGCAGCCGCTTCTCCCTGATGCAGGGGGCCGTCGCCCGACTGCATCGCGGGCTGGCCCAATTCATGCTCGATACCCATAGCGGCGAGCACGGCTACACCGAAGTGTATGCGCCCTACCTGGTCAATGCCGAGAGCCTGTTTGGCACCGGCCAGTTGCCAAAGTTCGAAGAGGACTTATTCAAGGTTCAGTTCGGAGGCCCGGGTGATCAATTGGGTCACCTGGCTTCGGGCGGAAAACCGTTCTACCTGATTCCCACTGCCGAAGTCCCGGTCACCAACATCGTTCGCGGCGAGATCGTGGCTGCGGAATCCCTGCCGTTGAAGTTCGTCTGCCACACCCCGTGTTTTCGATCCGAGGCCGGTTCCTACGGGCGCGACACGCGCGGCATGATCCGCCAGCACCAGTTCGACAAAGTCGAGTTGGTGCAGATCGTCCGTCCCGAAGCATCCTGGGAAGCGCTGGAGAATCTCACCGGGCATGCCGAAGCGATCTTGAAGAAACTCGAACTCCCCTATCGCAAGGTGGCGCTGTGCAGCGGCGACATGGGCTTCGCCGCCGCCAAGACCTATGATCTGGAAGTCTGGCTGCCGGCCCAGAACACCTATCGCGAAATTTCCTCCTGCTCGAACTATGAGGCGTTCCAGGCGCGGCGCATGCAGGCCCGCTATCGAAACGAAAAGAACAAACCGGAACTGCTGCATACGCTGAATGGCTCCGGCCTCGCCGTCGGCCGCACCCTGGTCGCCATCCTGGAGAATTATCAGAACGCCGACGGCAGCGTGACCGTACCGACCTTGCTGCGTCCTTACATGGGTGGTCTGGAAATCATCCGTAAATAGGCGCCTATCAAGGTACTGGTGCCCGAAGTTGATGTTAGGGTACTGGTGCCCGACGTTGACTTTAGGGTACTGGTGCCCGACGTTGACTTTAGGGTACATCGGGTCGGGCGAACTCCCTGAAGTCCAGTTCGGTCTCGTCATGCGCCGGTGCCAGTCGTGACAGCACGTCGAAATAGGTGCGGATGTTTTCCACCATGATGACCGCTTCGCCGCCGCGGCCGCGGCCGCTCTTCAAGCGGCTGTAGTATTTCTCGCGCGCCAGCAACGGCAAGACCTCCTTCATCTCATACCAGGAGTCCGGGTCGCGCTTGAGTCCCTTGGCGATGGCCCGTGCGCCATTCATGTGTCCCATGCCGAGGTTGTAGGCGGCCAGCGCCAGCCAGAGCCGGTCGGGCTTCTTGATCTCCGGCGGCAATTGGTCCATCAGGTCGGCCAGGTATCTTCCGCCTGCGCGAATGCTCTGCCTGGCATCGAGCCGGTTGGTGACTCTCATCCGGTCCGCCGTATCGCCGGTCAACATCATCATGCCGCGAACCCCGGTCGGTGAGGTGGCGAGCGGGTCCCAGTGCGATTCCTGGTAGGCGAGGGCGGCCAGCAATCTCCAGTCGGTCCCGGTGGCACTCTGCGCGGCGATGAAGTCTGCCCGGTAGCGCGGCAGCACGGTTTGAATCCGGAACAGGAAGCTGGTGATATCGCCCTCGTTGACCCGGTCGAGGTGTCCGAAGTAGCGATCGTTGATTCGCGCCAGAGTGCCGTTCTGTCGGATGCGCTCGATGAATGCCTGTGCCTTGTCGAACAGGCCGGAGCCCTCGGGAAAGGCCCATGCATAGAGGACGTTGTCCTTCAAGTAGTAGGCGACCTGGAGGTCCGGGTAGAAATTCTGCGCGATCCTGAAGTGATCTTCATCGGACGCCGCCATTTCGCTGCGGCGTGCGTTGACCTGATCGAACAGGTCGAATTCGTTGCTGCTGTGTTTCAAGACGACGGTGAAGGCCGGGGTCGCCACGTTCATCCTCTGCAGCAACTCGGCTTGCGGGGATCCAACCAGGGCTTCGATACTCAGTCCCGCAAGGTCCTCGGCGCGCTCGACGGGAGGGGCGTCGGCATGCCCGACCAGAAGCTGGGGTGAAAGTCGCAGAGGCGTGGTAAACCGCAAGCCGGGTGAATTGTCCCGGGCAGCAATCGACATCGCCAGATGGACCTTGCCGTTCTCGACCAGTGCCTGAAGATCGGCCGGATCGCGAGCGATCACAAAGCGCACCTTCAAGCCAAGCTCCTGGCCAAAGAGCTCCGCGAGGTCGTGGTCGAAACCATTCGCCTTGCCGGCATCCGACTGATAGTAGGCGGGCGCCTTGCGCACGGCGACGACCAGTTCGCCGCCTTGCTCCGGCGGTTCAATGCGGGTGCAAGCGGCCAGCGCAATCAAGAGAAACAGGCCAAAACCCGACCGCATGCCGCGACCTCCCTCGGTGCTCATGGTGACAGCAACGGTCGTCGCTGCGGTCTCAGAGCCTATCCGTGCCGGCAGAGTTAAAGTGCTACAATTCGCGCCGTCGGAGAGGTGGCAGAGTGGTCTAATGTACCTGACTCGAAATCAGGCGTAGGTTCAAACCTACCGTGGGTTCGAATCCCACCCTCTCCGCCACCAAGTCCAACGAGGCCCGCGCAATGCGGGCTGATTTGCATCATGTCCAACCGGCAAATCAAGCCATCAGGACAGGGCGATCCGCCACTTTGAGAAAAGCCATGGGCCCGGCGGTCGAAGTTGCACGGAGAATACCAGAAAAGACCAAGCCCGACGAAGCCGCGAGTGACGTGAGTCGGCAGAACCCGGATTCTTGGAAGCGGTCTCTGGAATGCCGCTGCAATCGGCAAATCGCCGCCCATGCCGCCTCATCGCGCAGGCGCCGGCAGATACGCAAGGTAGTGGGCTATGTCCTGCAAGGCTTCGACGGAAACACCCGCCACGGCCTCGCTCATGGCGCCGGTGTAGCCCAGCCGTTTGCCAGTGCGAAACTCCATCAACACCTTGGCCAGGTATCCCTCGCGCTGGTGTGCCAGCCGCGCCACTTGCTTGCCACCGGCATATTCTGCGCCGTGGCACAGGGCGCAACGATGTCTTTGCGCGAGTGCCGCGCCTCGCGCCAGGCGCGACGGATCGGTGGCAGTTGTGGGGGCAGCCGGAGCTGGCAGTCGTCCGATGAGGTCGGAAAACGCCCGCAAATCATCGTCGCTCATGCCCTTGGCTTGCGCCGTCATGGGCTCATTGCTGCGCCGGCCTTCGCGAAACAGAAACAGTTGGGTGATTGCGTAGAATGAGGGCTGCCCCGCCAGCAATGGCGTTTCCGGGTCCATGCCGGGAGCCGCCTCGCCATGACAGGCCATACAAGCCGCGAAGCGCTCCTCAATTGCAGCGGCCGCTTGAGTCCCGGTGTGGAATGTCAGCAAGCACGCCGCGACCAATGTCGCGGCGCGCAAGTTCAAGACCTGCCGACAGCTCACTTAGCGGCGTAACTGATTCGATAGATGGCACCGTTATGATCGTCGGAAACCAGCAGCGAGCCGTCTTTCATCACCAGCACGTCGGCCGGACGACCTAGGTAGTCATTCTTCTCCACCAGACCGGTCATGAACGGCTCCATTTTCGCTTTGCCCTTGTCGTCGATGAATATCGCGACCACGTCCGCCGCATATTTCTGCGTGCGGTTCCATGGACCATGACGGGCGAGGAAGATGGCGTTATGGTATTTCGCCGGGAACATCGTACCGGTATAAAAGCGCATGCCGAGCGGCGCTGCATGCGGCCCGAGCAACAGGGCGGGCTTGACGTAGTCCTTGCAATCCTTGCCCCAGCCAAACTCCGGATCGGTCATCATGCCCGAGTGGCAGAATGGAAAACCGAAGTGCTGGCCGGACTTGGTGACATGGTTCAGCTCGTCGAGCGGCATGTCCTCGGCCAGCCAGTCGCGCTGGTTGTCGCCAAACCAGAGTTCGCCTGTCTTTGGATGGAAGTCAAAACCGACGGTGTTGCGCATCCCCTTCACCACCGACTCCACGTTGGTGCCGTCCAGGTTCATGCGGAATATCTGTGCGTGTGTTTCCGGCGGCATGCAAATGTTGCACGGTGCGCCGATCGGCACGTAAAGCTTCCCGTCGGGACCGATCTTGATGAACTTCCATCCATGCGGCACGTCGCCCGGGAGTTTGCCGTACACCATCACCGGCTTGGGCGGATTGTCGAGATTGGCCTCGATGTTGTCATAGCGCGTGATGTCCTTGGGCGTGGCGACGAACAGCGAACCTTTGTGGAACTCGATGCCGTTGGGCAGGAACAACTTGTCGGCGATGGTCTTGACCACGCGCTTGCCATCTTTGTCTTGCACCGCATAGATCTTGCCCGCGACGAACAGCGAACTGACGAAGACCGTTCCCTGGTCGCCCAGGCGCAGACCGCGCGCATCGAGGATGCCGCTGGCCCAGACTTCGGCCTTGAATCCCGGCGGCAACTTGATCTTGCCGACAGGCAGCTTGTCCGCCGCCGTCGGTATCGGGAATGACGGAACGGGCGCCATCTTCGAGGCGACTTCGTTCTTCGGCATGCCGATGGCCCAGAACGGCACCTCCTCAGACTTGGGCGGGTCCGCAGCAAGCGCGACTGATGTCGACAGGGCCAGGGCGGCAGTCGACAAAGTTGCGCACCAGATGCCGCGCGCGCGCGGCAGGCTTCCAACGCTGTTCATGTGTTGTCTCCTCTATTGATTTGTTTTTTTTCGCTGCCCGACCTGCAAGCAACTGTTGGTGACGCGAAAGTAATTCTCACATCTTCGCGCCCATTAGACTTCTACAGAAGCGCTATGACCTTGTCAATATTTGACGCGCGCCGACGGCACTTACCCGATCCACTTCGCTGCCGCAAAACCGTCACCCGGACGATCGGACACTCGCGCGAGGCGTTCAACAGGAGTGCGCGAAGTTCGCCATTCAGGCAAGCCAGCATAGTCGCCTTGTCTTTCAATGCCTGGCAGACGAAGATTCTGCCTGGCCGCGGTCGTCCCCAGCCGGGAAAACTGAATCGCGCAAAGGCATCCTGCATCATCGATAATGATGGTTCGTCGAAAGATGCATAGTCAGCCGCCCCTGTTCGGCCATACACCGCCATGATCCATCCCCCTCTGCTGCTGGACAATGCCACGGTGCGCCGGCTACTGCCGCTTGAGGCTTTGCTGTCTGCCATTGAAGCAGCGCTGATCGACCTTGCCGCGGGGCGGGTGGTCCAGCCGATGCGCACGGTGATGGAGTTGGCGGCGCCCGGCAGCCTGCTGTTCGTCAAACCGGCGCTGGTCGGCGGGGCGCTGTCGGTCAAGCTGATCACCCAGGTCCCGGACAACGCCGCGCGTGGACTGCCGACCATGATCGCCACGCTGGTGTTGCTCGATCCGGCAACCGGCATTCCGCTGGCGATAATGGACGCGACCTGGCTGACCGAGTTGCGCACCGCCGCCGTGTCCGCCGTGGCGACCCGTGTACTTTGCGACCGGCAGCCCAAACGCCTTGCCATCCTCGGCTCCGGCGCCCTGGCGCGCAGTCATGCGCTGGCCCTGCGCGCCGTCGCACCGATCAGCGACATCCGCGTCTGGAGCCGCAGCAGCGCCAATGCCGAACGCTGCGCCAGTGACATCGATGGCACCGCCAGCCCGGACGCAGAGGCCGCGGTGCGCGATGCCGACATCGTGGTGACCGTCACCAACGCCAGTTCCCCGGTGCTGATGGGGCGTTGGCTGAAGCCCGGCGCGCTGGTGCACGCGGTCGGCGCCCCACGCCCGGGATGGCGCGAGCTGGACGACGTGGCGATGGCGAATTATGTCATCGCCGACAACCGCACCGCCGCCGAGACCGAGTCGGGCGACGTGATCCTTTCCGGCGCCCGAGTGCAGTGCGAAATCGGCGAGGTGCTGGCAGGCACTGCAAGAGTTCCGGCAGGGGTTACGATTGTCTTCAAGGCGCTCGGCCAAGCGGTCGAGGATGCCGTGGCCGCGCGGCTGGTGTATGAGGCGGCCACCCGGACCAACGGGGATCCCTCGAACTGAGGGTGCTGCAGCTTACTGAATCCGCAGGGCACTCTTGACCAAGAGGTCGGTCACCGGAACGTCGGGAAATCCGCCGACCGTGTGCGTCGGCGAGGCGCCGATTGCGTCCATGACTTCCGTGCCCTGGGCTATTCTTCCGAACACCGCATAACCGGGGCTGCCGGCGTCCTTGTAGTCCAGCGTGGGGTTGTCCACCAGGTTGAAGTAGAACTGCGACGTGGCGGAGTCGGGCGCGGCGGTCCGCGCCATCGCAATCGTTCCGCGCAGGTTGGTCAAGCCGGTATTTGATTCAAGGGAAATCGGCGCGAGTGCGCCGGGTGCTGCGACCAGTCCGGGGTTAAATCCGCCTCCCTGGATGACGAAGCCGGCGATGACACGATGGAACAGGGTGTCGGAATAGAAGCCGCCTTGCACGTACTTCAGGAAGTTGTTTACCGTTACAGGGGCTTTGGCGGGGTCAAGTTCCACGACGATATTCCCCAGAGAGGTGACCAGCGCCACGCGTGGCGGCGGAACGGTGAAGATTTTCGAAAAGATCACCGACCCGCCGCCATCGCGGACCTCGACCTTAAGCTCGCCAATCGCCGTGATAGTGCATTGGAGGACCTGATGGATCGGTGAAATGAAGGCCGGGGTCTGCCCGGTGCAATTCGGAACGGTGGCGCTGAGCCCCTTGTCCAGATAACTGCCGACGAAGTCGAATTCCGCCCGCACGCCATAGGTGAGATTTTTCGCCAGTATGTCGGTCACGGTCGGCGTGGTATCGCCGCCGCCCACGCAGCCGGTGAGCACGGCCAAGCAAAGGAGCGCAATGATGTTCTTCATGGTGGTCAGTGTTTCTGGTGGAATGGAATTCTATCTTGCCGGATGGTGCGGGTGACACCAAAAGGTGCTGGAGCGTGGAGCAGGTGACCGGCGTCCGGCCTCACCCCCGATCAAAGGCCCTAAGAAGAAGCAGGAACTCGCCGACAGTCAAGAATAGTACTGTCCCTGATCCGACGACAAGCCAGGCTGCGGTCCTCGCCCAGTTGATTTCGACAATACTCCTGATTACCATTTCCCCGCCGTCCGTTATTGCTGCGCTCGCCATTCCGCTGCCAAGAATGACGAACAGCAAGGCAAGGAGAGCAAACACGGTGATAAATCCCATCTTGCTTGAAGTGTCCATGATCCGGGTTCTCGGGAAGGCGAAGTGGCGATACGCAATTAGCCCACGAAATGAACCCACAAAGATGTGATTGGCAGCACTTGGCAGAGAATCGGAATCTAAGTCATTTCTAAGGCGAATACTGTTCGGTAACGAACGCATCGGCTCAAGGGACGCCTGGAGAACGACCGGGCGCGCGTCATGCTACTACCGCTGCCACGCAATGACACTACAAAGATCATCAGGGGCTTCCGGCTGTCCCGGCCGACTGGCAAAAGGCGATGCTCGCCGAGACTGCTGGCGTTGGACTCGTGCGACAAACATTGACCACCAGGTATCGACATTGCGCGTCGGTGTGACCACGACCTCGCCATTCATCACGCCCTAGTGCCCTCGGTGTTGAATGAACAAAATGTATGTTCTGAATATGCCTTTATAGGTTGTCGATTTCTGGCAGACTCGCCAGACTGGTCAATTCGCGAATAACGCCAAGATCGCACATCATGCTCAGTTCCCTGACACGCCTGATCACCCTTGGCCTGCTGAGTTGTCTGGCGTTGGAGGCCACTGCTGAAAATCTTGTCAGCGTCAAGAGCGGCCCGCTGCCTGCCTTCGCCGGCACTCCCTCGGCCCTGATGGTGATCTCCGATTCGCCTGTCATCGTTCAGGGGAATAGCCTCTGGGCCCGGGACGAGACGCGCAAGGAATGGGCGCAAATGGCATGGCGCCCTTCGGGTCGCATTCAAGGCTCGATCCAGGACGGAGCGCGCCCCTACTTGCTGCTTGAAACGCGGGCTGGGCAAGGAATCGATCGGCTGGAAAAGTATCCGGATGCCGCCGCCCCCGCGGACTTGGCTCTGCCGCCACTCCCCGTGCATTTCTCGCAAGCCAGGGGCGCCGTGCTCGGCGGCGTCCTGTACCTGGCCGGTATCGCGCTGGATGGAACAGCGCTTTGGCTGTCGATCGATCCGAAGGCTCCGCAACCGGTCTGGAATGCACTCCTTCCCTGGGCCGCGCGTTCGCCGGGTATCACTTCGCTGGTGGCGCAGGATTCGGCGATCTACATCACGGTCAAGCATTCCCCGGGCAAGGGAGACCAATTCTGGCGTTGGGCTCCGACGCTCGGCTGGAGCGAAAAGGCCGTGCTGCCCGGATCGATAGCCGAAGGCGCCGCACGAGCCATCGGCCAGGCCCACATTCTGATGCTGGTGCGGCTGAACGCGACTGTCGCGGAAACCGCAAGTTCCCAATTCATTACCTACCACACCATTACCGGGTCGTTTGCCAATCAGGGGATCGCATTTCCAGAGGAAGCGCGGCGCGGCACCGCTTGGCGCAACGGCATCCTCTGGGAAGATGCCGGGCAAGCGAGCGCAGGCGCGAAACTCAATCTTTCGGAGATTGAGGGCAACATCCTGTTACTCCGGCCGCTCGACTGGGTCATGATTGTGGTCTATCTGGTGGCGATCGCCGGCATCGGCGTCTATTGTTATTGGCGGGAGGAAAAGCAGTCGACCTCCGAGTTTTTCGTGGGAAACCGGACCATCCCGTTCTGGGCGGCCGCGGTGAGTCTGTACGTCACCAGCACCAGTTCCATCGGCTATATCGCGACGACGGCCAAGGCCTTCTCGACCAACTGGCAGTACCTCATGGGCAATCTGGTCAACGTTTTCGGCCTGGTCTTCGTGGCCATCTGGATCGTCCCGATGCTCCGCCGCCTGAAGCTGGTGTCCGTCTTCGACTACCTCGAGCAGCGCTTCCATCCGTCGGTGCGCCTGATGGCCAGCGCCATGTGCATCGTATTGCATCTCGGCGGCCGGATGAGCATGATCCTTTTCCTGCCCTCGCTGGCGATCGCCACCATCACCGGTTTCGACATGCTGTGGAGCATCCTGATCATGGGCCTGGTGACGATAGGCTATACGGCGCTCGGCGGCATGCGGGCGGTCATCTGGACGGACTTCCTGCAACTGATCGTCAAGGTGGGCGGCCTCGTCTTCGCCATGATATTCATCTTTTACACCCTGGATGGCGGTGTCTGGGAGTTCATCGCGAAGGCCGAGGCTGGCGACAAGATGAAGATGGTCGACTGGAGCGTCGACCTGACCAAGCCGACCGTCTGGACATTTGTCTTTCTCGTCACGATGGAAATCGTACTGACCTTTCCCAAGGACCAGGTCTTGATGCAACGGGTGTTCACCACCAAGTCGGACAAGGAGGCGGGCCAGTCGGTGTGGCTGTTTGCCGCGATCATCTTTCCCGGCGCCTGCCTGTTCTACCTAATAGGCACGGGGCTGTGGGTGTTCTACCAGAGCCATCCGGAACGCATGAACCCGCTGCTGTCGATCGACGCCACCTTTCCTCTCTTCATTGCCGCCGAACTGCCGGCGGGCATCACCGGCCTGATGATCGCCGGAATATTCGCGGCATCGATGGCGACTTGCTCCAGCATCATGAACAGCGTCGCCACAATGGTTTCGGTGGATTTCTATGAGAGGCTGGCGAAGCATCCGACACAAAGGACGAGCATCCGGCTGGCGGAGTTTGTCACGGCCCTCGCCGGGTTGATCGGCATCGGCCTGGCGCTCCTATTGAGCCGCTACAACGTCAGTTCCTATCTGGATGTGGCGCTCGAAATGTACGGGCTCCTCGGCGGCGGTTTTGGCGGTGCCTACACCCTGGGCATGTTCACGCGACGAGCCAACTGGCAAGGCGTCCTGATCGGCATGATCGCCAGCGTGGTGCTGACCTTTGCCTGCTGGTGGGTGAATCTGGTGCATCCCTTCATCTACCTGGCAATAGCCGTCCTTTCTTCCATCGTGTTCGGCTATCTCGGCAGCCTGTTTTTCCCGCCCCCGGCCCCTGAGTCCCTCAAGGGCTTGATCATCCAGCGTTAGCCATTCCGATTGCCCTTCATGTTTCGTGTATCGGACATCGCCAATGCAATGAGATGCCGCGCCGCTGCGATCCGTTGGAGCCTTCGTGCCGCCGGCCTGCTGCTCTGGGCTGCGGCCACAACCGCAGCGGCCGGTGAAGCCGGAGCGACGGGCATGCGCCTGATCCCGGCCGGGGAATTCCAGATGGGAAGCGTCGAGGAATATGCCTGGCCCGAGGAGCGCCCGGCGCACCCGGTCTCGCTGAGCCGTCCCTTCCTGCTCGACGAGACAGAAGTGACGAATGCGCAGTTTGAACGGTTCGCCCGGGCGACCGGCTACAAGACCGTCGCCGAGCGTCCGGTCACGCTTGCCGACATCATGCGGCAGGTTCCGCCGGGCACGCCGGCTCCGCCGAAGGAAATGTTGCAGCCGGGCTCGCTGGTCTTCGTCACGCCGACCGGCCCGGTCAATCCGCGGGATTTGTCGCAATGGTGGCGCTGGACAGTCGGCGCCAACTGGCGCCGGCCCGCAGGGCCCGGCAGCAACATCAAGAATCGCGACTATCATCCCGTGGTGCATTTGGCGTGGGAGGATGCCGACGCCTTCTGCCGCTGGGCGGGCAAGCGCCTGCCTAGCGAAGCGGAATGGGAACGGGCTGCCCGCGGCGGCATCGATGGACTGCCCTATGTATGGGGCAGCGACAAGCCCAATGACACGGCGCCGCGCCGCGTCTGGCTGGCGAACGTCTGGCAGGGCGTGTTTCCTACTCGCAACGAGGCTGCCGACGGCTTTGCCGGAACCGCCCCGGTGCGGAGCTACCGCCCCAATCCCTACGGACTCTACGACATGGCCGGCAACGTCTGGGAATGGACCGCGGACTGGTACGACCCGAATGCCTACGCCAAGCGCAACGGAGCGACGGTCGTCGACCCGACCGGCCCACCGCTCCCGCTCGACAACCAGATGCGCCGCGTCCAGCGCGGTGGTTCCTTCCTTTGCCACGCCGATGCCTGCTTCCGCTACCGACCCGGAGCGCGGCAGGGCGCAGCCTCGGACAGCGGCTCCTCGCACGCAGGAGTGCGCTGTGCAAAGTCCTGAGGCAGCCATCTCCGGCCGGCCGGACCAAGCGCCATTGCACCAACCACCGAGCGTAGGAGACAACCCTTGAAGACGGAACAATTCATAAGGCGTCTGCTTCTGGCGCTGAATGCCGTCGCCATATTGCTGACATCCGCTCTCGTGCAGGCCACGGGGCAGCCGAACGTGATATTCGTCCTCGCCGACGACCTGGGCTACGGCGACCTCGGCGCCCACGGCCATCCGCGCCTGAAGACCCCCAACCTGGACCGCTTGCGGGCCGAGAGCATCCGCTTCACCGATTATCACGTCGCGCCGATGTGCACGCCCACCCGCGGCGAGTTGATGACCGGGATTTCCGCCTTCCGCAATGGCGCTTCGTCCGTCGCCCAAGGGGGCACTTCGATCCGCCGCGAGCTGCCGCTGATGCCGCAATTCTTCAAGGACAACGGCTATGCCACGGCGCACTTCGGCAAATGGCATCTGGGGGACAACTACCCCTTCCGGGCGCACGATCGCGGCTTCGACCTGTCGATCGGGTATAAGGGTTTCGGTATCGACTCGACAGCCGGCGAGTGGGAAAACGACGCCTTCGACGACCGCTACTGGCGCAATGGCACGTTGACCGAGATCAAGGGATACAACACCGACGTCTTCTTCAACGAGTCGATCGCGTGGATGCGGCAGCAGAGCAAGCCCTTCTTCGTCTATCTGGCCACCACGGCATCGCACGAGCCGTACTATGTCGAGTCGCGCTACGAAAAACCCTACGAGGATCTCGGCAGGCCGCGGTCGGCCTTGTTCGGCATGACGGCCAACCTTGACGAGAATGTCGGTCGCCTGATGAGGTTTCTAGATGAAAACAGCCTGGCGCGGAACACCATCGTGATATATATGACCGACAACGGCACCGGTGATCGCACGCTGTTCTTCAACGCCGGCATGCGCGGCCGGAAGGGCTCGTACTATGACGGTGGTCATCGCGTGCCGTTTTTCATCCGCTGGCCGAACGGGCTCAAGGGCGAAGCGCGCGCTATCGACGTGCTGACCCACGGCACCGATCTGCTGCCGACGCTCATCGATCTCTGCGACCTCAAGGCCGACCGCGCCCCTGGGTTCGACGGCCGCAGCCTGAAACCACTGCTGGAGGGAAAGCCAGACGCTCAGCCGGATCGGAAGGCGGTGATTCAATTCGGATATTTCGGTCCGGTCTTCAAGGAATGGGAAAGCGCGGTGCTGTGGAAAAAGTGGCGACTGGTCAAAGGCGAGGAACTCTATGACGTCGCCCGCGACCCCGGGCAGAACCACAATCTCGCGGCCAGCCGCGGTGACATCGTGCGTGTGCTGCGCAAGCACTACGAGGACTGGTCTACCGCGACGAAACCTTCAATCGGACAAAGGAACTACAACGTGGTCGGCTCGCCTGCCGAGCCGGTTACGTTGCTCACGTCGGCGGATTGGCTGGGGCCGTGGGCCGGCGACTTCAAGGAGTTGGGGCGTACCGACGTGCCATTGTTCGGTGCTTGGGACATCGAGGTTGCTGCCACCGGCGGCTACGAGATTTCGCTCTTCATGTATCCGCCGGACGCCAACACGCCGCTTGATCAAGCGCTTCGGAATGTGCCTGCGCGACCGGTGGCGGCCGCGCGCCTGTTGATCGATGGCAAGGCATACACGACCCAGACCTCATCCTCGGCAACCCACGTCCGCTTCGTGCTCCCGCTTAACCAGGGGCAGCGGCACCGCATCGAGGGGCAGTTTCTCGATGCTGCGGGCAGGCCGCTGACCGGGGCCTTCTTTGCGCGGTTCTCCGGGATCGGCATGTAAGGTCGGCATCGGAGCAAACAAAAAGCAAATTCTGAACATGCAGTTCCCGGTGCTTATGTAGGTTACGCTTTATCCGGCTACGGCAGGAACTGTCGCATTCGAAAGCAGCCGCCGACGCTTTTCAGCACACCTTGCGGAGCAATCCATGAAGCCTATCTTCCTGATCCTCGGCGCAGTCGTCTCGCTGGCGGCGCTGCCTGCCGCGCCTGCCGCCGAGCAGCCAAATGTCGTCTTCGTGCTCGCCGACGATCTGGGTTACGGCAACCACGGGGTGCTTGGAAACCCCCGCTTGAAGACCCCCAACATCGACCAGTTGGCCAACCAGAGCGTGCGTTTCACCGATTATCACGTCTCTGCGATCTGCACGCCTTCACGCAGCGAGTTGATGACGGGCATTGCCGCATACCGCAACGGCGCGTCCGGCACGATCTCGGGCCGTCACTTCGTTCGGGTCGAACTTCCGATGATGCCGGAATTCTTCAAGGACAACGGCTATGCCACGGCGCACTTTGGAAAATGGCATTTGGGCGACAGTTACCCGTTCCGGCCCAACGATCGCGGCTTCGACCTGACGTATCGCTACAATAGCTTCGGGCTGCATTCCATCGCCACGCACTGGGAAAGCGTCGCCTTCAACGACCTCGGCTGGCGCAACAACGAGCCGGCCAGGTTCGCGGGTTACAACACCGATTTCTTCTTCAACGAGGCGATATCCTGGATGCGGCAGCAGACCAAGCCGTTCCTCGTATACCTGGCCCCAACGGCACCGCATGCCCCGCTGTATGTCGAGCCCCGCTACGAGAAGCCCTATGAAGATCTCGGCAAGGTGGTGGCGTCCTTCTTCGGCATGACCGCCAATCTCGATGAGAATGTCGGGCGGCTGTTGAAGTATCTCGACGAGAGCGGCCTGAGCCGCAACACCATTGTCATTTACATGACCGACAACGGCACCGCCGAGCGCTCGGGTTTCTACAATGCGGGGATGCGCGGTACCAAGGGGTCGCCCTACGAGGGGGGACATCGCGTGCCGTTCTTCATTCGCTGGCCCGACGGACTCAAAGGATCGCCCCGCGACATTTCGGCCCTGACCCACGGCACCGACATACTGCCCACATTGCTGGATCTCGCCGCGCTCAAGGTCACCCGACCCGCCGCCTTTGATGGCCATAGTCTCAGGCCCTTGCTGGATGGGCTGGACGATCCGTTCCCCGATCGCATGGCGGTGATGCAGTTTGGCGAGGAGTTCAGGAAATGGGACGGAACCGTGATGTGGAAGAAGTGGCGGTTGGTCAATGGCAAGGAACTCTATGACATCGCGGGCGATCCGGGGCAGAAGACCGACTTGGCGCCCCAGCGGGCGGATGTTGTACAGAAGTTGCGCGAGTATTACGAGCAGTGGGTGGAGAAGACCAGACCGTTGCTCGATCGGGACCACTTCATCAAGGTGGGGTCAACGGTCGAACCGACGACCGCGCTTACCGCGGAAGGCTGGACCGGACCGCGCCTCAGCGACTTCAAGTACATGGCGAAGGTCAATGAGCCGCAATTCGGATATTGGAAGATCGAGGCGGTTGCGACGGGTGACTATGACGTTTCGCTGTACATGTTTCCACCTGAAGCGGACACGCCGGTGAATCAGTCGCTCAGAAACGTCCCGGCGCGGCCTGTCGCCGGCGCCCGTCTGCTTCTCGATGGCAAGGAATTCGCGACGCAGGCCGTATCCTCGGCGACACACGCCCGTTTCAGGCTGCCGCTAAAGCAGGGCGAGCGTCATCACATCGAAGGCCAGTTTCTCGACGCCGCCGGCAAGCCGATTGTCGGAACCTTCTTTGCTCGATTAAACAGGGTCGGTAGCTGACTGCGCCCCGGATGGTTCAAGCGTCGGCAGTTTAGAGAAACAAACAAAACATATTTTTTGAATATACCTTTAAGTGGTTTTTGTTTGGTGCAAATACGCCCAGACTTTACCCAATAACAATAACGACCACGCTTGAGAATCGCATTTTTACAGGCCCCCAGAGTGCCCGCCATCGAAGATCGACATAGCCAATGCCCAACAAATCCAACCAGAGGAACCCCGGACAATCATGAAAACACTTCCCTTCAAAAAGACCACCATAGCGACGGCGCTTTCCACGTTGCTGATTACTCCGATTTCCACGGGCGTATTCGCCCAGCAAGCAGCAGGCACGGGCGCGGAGAAGATCGAGAAGATCACCATTACCACCAGCACCCGCACCGCCAAAGCTGTCGACAAGATTCCCGGGGCGATTACGGTGATTTCGCCGGAGGAACTCGCCGACAAGATGGCGCTGACGCAAGACGCCACGGCAATCCTCACGGCCGCTGTGCCAGGGTATTCGGAGGCTTCGCAGAATATGGCGAGTAACGGGGAAACGCTGCGCGGCCGCGTCGCCCTGCGCCTGTTCGACGGGGTCCCTCAGACCATACCGCTGCGTGACGGCAACCGCACCAGCGTGTTTACCGACATGAGCGTCGTCGGACGCATCGAGGTCATTAACGGGCCTTCCGCTTCCGAGGGCATCGGCGCATCCGGCGGCATCATCAACTACTTGTCCAAGACGCCGACAAAGATGGGCAACGAAATCTCGGTGACGTCCAAGTACGAAACGCAGTGGCGTGAGGACAGCGGTGGCTGGAAAGTGGGCTTCAACGTTGCCCACAAGGAAGATACCTACGATTTGCTGCTGTCGACCGCCTCCAGCGACCGCGGCATGGAGTGGGACGCCAACGGACGCAGGGTGGGAATGGGCCAAAGCGGTTCGACCAATGACTCCGACAGCAAGAACATTTTTGCCAAACTCGGCATTAACTTCGGTGCCAATGGCGCGCAACGTCTTACCGCCAGTGTCAGCCACTTCCTGATACGCGGCAAGGGCAACTATGTCGAAGAGGTGGGCAACCGTACGACCGGACTGACCGACACCTCCATACGCGCGACTACGGCGGGCGGACAGACCGAGTTCAACGAATTCAATCAGAAGATATTGGCATATCGACACTCGGACCTGCTGGGTGGCGCGCTGAATATCTCTACCTACAGAGCCGACCAGCACACCCGCTTTCTCTCCGCATCAAATGACACAGGCAAGCAGGATCCACTGTTTGCGCCGCTGGGTACGTTGGTGGAAGCATCAGAAACCGTATCCCAAAAGCAGGGGGTAAAGACCAACTGGAGCACCGACCGTTTTGCGGGTGTCCAGGACCTGGAACTCAATGCCGGCGTGGACGTCGTGGAAGACACCGCCCAGCAGAAGCTGGCCTTGACCAACCGCGTGTGGGTGCCGCCGATGACCTATAAGAGCACCGCGCCATTTGCCCAGCTCTCCTACAGCGCCGGACCGGTTACGGTCAGTGGCGGGGTTAGACATGAAGGCGGGGAACTCAACGTGAATGACTACACCACCGTCTACGCCAACAACCGGGCATTCGTTAAAGGCGGCAACTTGTCTTACAGCGAATCACTGCCGAACTTGGGCCTGATAGTGCGCCTGCCGCAGGGCTGGTCGGCCTTTGCTTCCTATGGCAAGGGGTTTACCCTGCCCAACGTGGGTATTCCGCTGCGCAACGTGAATAGGCCGGGCCAATCCGTCGGAAGCATGTTCCACGACCTGCAGGCGGTCGTCAGCGATAACAAGGAAGTCGGAGTTACTTGGCGCACCAGCCGCGGCTATGTCAGCGCGTCATACTACCGGTCATATTCCGAACTGGGCGCCAGCATTGCCGGAAACGCCGTCGTCAATGACTACGTGTTGACCCGCAAGCCGGTTGAAATCAAGGGTTTTGAGCTGGCCGGCGAATACAGTTTCAACAAGGATCTGAAGGCCAACGCGCTCTATTCTCGCATTGAAGGCATGACGTCGACTTTGGCGGCGGTGCCGGGACAGCCGATTCCGCCGCTGAACCTCGAACTCAATGCCAACGACATCAGCCCCAACAAACTCAACGCTTCCGTGACCTGGAACTACAGCGAGCTGTGGCGCGCACGCTTGGGCTCGATGACCCTGTTCAACATGGATACCAACGTCGGCAAACCCCAGCAGGAGAATTTCAAGGGGTACACGCTGTTCGACTTGAGCCTCAATTATGACCTGAGGAAGTACGGCAACGTCACCCTGGGTATCGATAACCTGTTCAACAAGTATTATCTGTTGAGTTTCTCCAGCCATGACCTGTTCCAGAATTTCTTCGCGGGCCGTGGCCGGAAGATGACGCTGTCGCACAACATCAAGTTCTGATCTGGGCAGTCACTGTTGGCCGTCGGCTCTTCCCCCCGGGGAAAGCCGACGGCTGAACGAACAGGCCGCCAGGACCGCCTGGTGTGGCCGCCGTTGCCTGAACGATGTGACATTCACGATAGTCGAAGGCGTTAGACGCCACTACACGCAGGCCTAAATACCCTCTGGGGCATGAATGAGACTGACTGTTTGCATGGTTCGGTATCTCGCACTCTGGTTCCTCGCAACGACCAGCGTAGCCGCGGCGCCGGCGCATTCGCCGTTGCCGGTGTCGCCGGCTGACAAGCAAGGCTTCTCGGAGGCGCGGCTGGATCGCCTGGGCGGTATCATGCATTCGGTCGTCGCGTCGGGCAATTATCTGGGTGCGGTCACACTGATTGCGCGCAATGGCAAGATAGTCGACTGGCGCACCTATGGGCATCGCGACTTCGCGCAGAAGGTACCGATGACCCGTGACTCGATCTTCCGAATTTACTCCATGACCAAGACCGTCGCCTCGGTGGCGGTGTTGATGTTGATGGAGGAGGGCAAACTCACGCTCGAGGACTCTGTCGAAAAGTTCCTCCCGGAATTCGTCGACCTCAAGGTATTTGCCGGCGGCAGCGCAGAGGCGCCACAATTGCGTCCGCCCCGGCGACCGCTGACGGTCCGTCATCTATTGACGCACACCGGCGGGTTCGCCACCAGCGGTGGCAAGGATGACGAGGCCGCGAAGCGCTTCAAGCGCTTCGATCCGCATCAGTCACCGACCCTGACGGCGTACACGGAATATGTCGCGCAACAGGCTCTGGCCGTCGATCCGGGAGAACGCTTCAGCTACGATGGCGTTTCTCTGGAGGTTTTGAGCCGCCTCATCGAGGTGGTTTCAGGCATGCCCTTCGATGCATTCCTGCAGCAGCGCATCCTGGCGCCATTGAAAATGACAGATACTGGTTTCAGCGTGCTGCCGGCCAAGCGACGTCGGATTGCGGATATGCTCACGACGACCGCCGAGGGCAGGCCGGCGCTCGCGGCCACCCACAGCGCCTTGAATCCGGGAGAAATGTTGAATCCCTATCCGAGCGGCGCGGGCGGTCTGTATTCGACGGCGGGAGACTATCTGCGTTTTTGCCAGATGCTGCTGAATGGCGGTTCACTCGACGGGGTGTCGATACTCGGCCGCAAGACGGTCGAACTGATGATGATGAACCATCTTGCGGAAGCTGACATACCGGCCGGTTCGCTCCGCAAGGGAGAGGGTTTCGGCCTGGGGGGATACGTGGTTGTGGATGTCGCGCGCAGGGGCCGGCCGGGCTCGGTCGGGCAGTTCGGCTGGTCGGGGGCCGGTTCGACGTACTTCACCGTCGACCGCCAGGAGAAGCTGATCGCAATCCTGTTGATGCAACATCTGCCCCAGGGTTTGCCGAAAGATCCGCCGAAGATCAGCGTCCGGTTTTACAACGCCGTCTATCAGGCCCTCGTCAAATGATCCCTGTGGACCAGACATGATATTCGTCGCCGGATCCGCCAATCTCGATTTCGTGGTTCAGGCAGCGCACATTCCGGCGCCGGGGGAAACTGTGCTGGGGCGCGATTTCAAGACCTTTCCCGGCGGCAAGGGCGCCAATCAGGCGCTCGCCTGCGCGCGGGCCGGCGGGGTGGCAACGGAGATGCTGCTGGCCCTGGGTGACGATGCCTTCGCCGCACCGATAGAAGCGTCGCTGACATCGGCCGGCGTACGCTTGCACGTGATTCGTGCTTCCGATCATCCCACCGGCACCGCATTCATTTGTGTGTCGGACGCCGCCGAGAATGCCATCACCGTCGCTCCCGGCGCCAACAGCCTGTTGCGCGAGGGGCACCTGCCCTCGCTCAAGGGTGCCTCGCATCTGTTGCTGCAACTGGAAATCCCGCTGGAAACGGTCACCGCCTATGCGCGAAGCGCCCGCCAACAGGGCGTCAAGGTGGTGCTGAATGCCGCGCCGGTGCAGGCGCTTCCGCAGGAACTGCTGGCGCTGATCGACGTGCTGGTGGTGAACGAAGGGGAATTGGCCAGTCTCAGCGGCGCTCGCGCGGACATTGCCCCATGCCTTGCCCGGATCGGTGTGGCCTGTGTCGTGGTCACGCTCGGCGAGCGAGGCTGCGTGGCGCGCCTCGATGGCGATTGGTACACCCAGCCGGCCTACCTGGTCGATGCCATCGACACCACGGCAGCCGGCGATGCCTTTTGCGGGGTGCTGGCCGCGTCGCTGTCGAAGAACCTCGGTATCCAGGATGCATTGAAGCATGCCAGCGCCGCCAGCGCGCTCGCTTGCACCCGCCTCGGCGCCCAGCAGAGCATTCCGGCACTCGCCGATGTCAGCGCCTTCCTGAGCGCCATGCCGGCCGCCCGTGCCGACCGGCATGCGGAGCTGCGGCAGTATTGCGGCATCCCGCATTGAATTTCGCTATCGACCATGTCAATTCATCAACACAAAGCCAATCTGCCATGAGCCATCACAATTCTTCCGATTCCGCGGACCCAGGCGAACTACCCTTGGGTGAAAAGGCGCCGAAGCCGTTTACCGAGGGCCTGCCGCACACCCTTGGTCCGCACCTGCCGGTACCTTGCAAGGTGCCGAGCTGGCCGTACCAGAATATCGGTGCCTGGAAAAACGATGTCCCTTCCCTGGCGCAAAGCTGGCGGGCTGCCTTCAAGATCTGGAAGCGCGAGCATCTGATTCGTCTCGGCTACAACGACCTGCAGTACCGGCGGGAAGATCTGAAGTGGTCGCAACGGAATTTCGTGCATGTGCTAATGATGGTGGAGGATCGTTATTTCTACGATTCGGTGCAGCGCAAGTACACCGTCGACAAATACCTCGACGATCTGGCGCGCCGTTATGGCGGCGTCGACAGCGTGCTGATCTGGTACGTATATCCCAACATAGGCATCGACGACCGGAACCAGACCGAACTGGCGTCCGATCTGCCGGGCGGCATCGCCGGACTCAGGCAGGTGGTAGCGGATTTCCACCGGCGTGGGGTCAAGGTCTTCCTGCCGACCATGCCATGGGATCACGGGACCAACGATTCCAGGAAGAGTGACTCCTTGTCGGTCATCGAACTGGCCAAGATGGTGAACGCAGACGGCGTCAATGGCGATACCTACAGCGGCATGCCGCAGTCCTTCCGCGAGGCGTCCGACCGGCTGGACCATTCCCTGGTGCTTCAGCCGGAATCGAACGTGCAGTTGCGCGAAGCCCTGATCTGGAACAACCAGAGCTGGGGCAAAGCCGTGCCCGAGATGAAGGACGTCATTCCGGTCGTCAGCAAACTGAAATGGCTGGAACCGCGGCACATGATGAACATGGAGAACCGCTGGTGCCGCAACCGCAAGGACGATCTGCACTACATCTTCTTCAACGGGATCGGCTACAACGCCTGGGAAAACGTCTGGGGCATCTGGAACCAGTTCACGGAGCGCGATGCCGCTACCTTGAAGCGCATCTCCGCAATCTACCGCCAGTTTCCGGAGCTGATGGTCAGCCTCGATTGGGAGCCCTACGCCCATACCCTGCAGAACGGCGTGTTTGCGAGCGGCTTCCCCGGTCCCGAGAGTGCGTTGTGGACCATCGTCAATCGCAACGAGTTCGACCTGGATGGCGACCAGTTGACGGTCGCTCATCAGGATGGCACGTCCTATTACGACCTTTGGCGTGGCGTGCCGCTCAAGGCAAGAATCCGGAATGGTCAGGCAATCCTTGCACTGGCCCTGGAAACCTATGGATTTGGCGCCGTATTGGCGGTGCGCAAGGGCGCAGCGCTATCCGGACTGGACGGTTTTCTCAAGAAAATGGCGGGCCCCGCCTGCGTGCCGCTGCAGTCTCTGTCGTCGACATGGACTCCGTCGCAGCAGAGACTCGTCGAAGTTGCGCCGACCAAAGTCGCCGAGAGCGCGCCGCAGGGCATGCTGGCGATTCCGGCGGCCGAGTTCGATTTTGTCGTCCATGGCGTCGAGATCGAGGGCTTTACCGCGGCCGGCACGGGTTTCCAATACCCTTGGGAGAGCGCGGCGCGACGCCATCACCGGCATACGCTGAGCATCGGCGCGTTCTACATCGACTGTACGCCGGTCACCAATACCCAGTTCCAGCAATTCGTCGATGCCACGCAATACCGGCCGGCAGACGAGCATCATTTCCTGAAGGATTGGGTCAACGGCGCACCGCGGGCCGGTTGGGAAAACCAGCCGGTGACCTGGGTCGCCCTCGAGGATGCGCGCGCCTATTGTGTCTGGGCCGGCAAGCGCCTGCCGCGTGAATGGGAATGGCAATATGCCGCGCAGGGCACCGATGGGCGGCTATATCCGTGGGGCAATAGCTGGGACCCCAAGCGGGTGCCGCCTGCCAACCAGGGGCGCAACATCCTGCCGCCGGCCGACGTAGACGCGCACCCGCTGGGCGCCAGTCCATTCGGCGTTTTGGACATGGTTGGAAACGTCTGGCAATGGACCGACGAGTTCGTCGATGAACACACCCGCAGCGCAGCCTTGCGCGGCGGCAGCAGCTACCAGCCGCAGAGTTCGCACTGGTATTTCCCGCAGACCTACCGGCTCGACCAGCACGGCAAGTACCTGCTCATGGCGCCTTCCAAGGATCGTTCTGGCTGTCTCGGATTCCGGTGTGTGGTCGATGCGTGACGGGAGCGCAGTATCGCAACATTCCGCCGCTTCGACGTCGGTTGACGGGCCGGGCAGCGCTGCACCTGAACTAGGCGGGCGCCAGAGCGGTCCCGGCACGCCGCAGGTTTCCCGGGTGTCGCTGGGCGGACTGCTGGGACGGGCCCTGGCGGCCAACCACAGCGGCCGGCTGACGCATTTCATTACCGATGAAACCAGCCCCGCGATCGCGATCTTCGATCCCGAGCGGGTCAGTCGCAATCACGAAGGCGACTGGTATGGCGAACACGCCGGCAAATGGCTGTACGCGGCGGCCAAGTCTGCGCAACGCACCAGCGACAGGAAACTCCTGGCCAGCATCCAGCGTGTCGTCGACCATCTGGTGGGTCTTCAGGACAGCGACGGCTACCTCGGAACCTATGCTGCCGAGCGGCGCTTCATGCGCAAACAGGTGCCCGCGCCGCGCAGTTGGGACGGTGCGCCGGGCAAGCGCACCTGGGATATCTGGAACCACAGTTGTCTGATACTCGGATTGCTGGAGGTACACAAGCACTTTCCCAATCCGCGCTATCTGACTGCCGCTTGCCGCATCGGCGATCTTTGCTGGCGCACCCTGAGCTCAAGCGAGATCGATATCACCGACCTCGGCCTGCATCACGGATTGTCGGCCACGGTGCTGCTGGATGCCGCGGTGGACCTCCATGTGGCGACGGGAGAGCGGAAATACCTCGACCTGGCGACGCTGATTCTGCAACAGGCCGATCAGCGTCCCGAGCTGGAGTTGCTGAAACAGGCGCTGGCTGGCACCGATGCCGCAGAAATCTCTACCGGCAAAGCCTACCAAATCTGCTGGAACCTGGTCGGCCTCGCCAAGTTGTACAAGGCAACCGGAGATATCCGGTACCTTCACGCGGTGCAGAATGTCTGGAACTCCATCCGGCGATACCACCTGACCCTGGGAAGCGGTCCCTGGGGCGGCGTCGGTCTGCGGTCGCGCGAGGTGTTCAATCATCATAGCGTCTTCAGTCCCAACGGATACGTGGAAACCTGCTCGGTCCTGTCGTGGATCCAGTTGAACCGCGAACTGTTGTTCATCACCGGCGAAGCCAAGTATGCCGAGGAAATCGAATGTGCGGCATACAACGACCTGCTCGGCGCACACGCGCCGAACGGCGAGGATTGGTGCTATTACTCTTTCCCCAATGGCCGGCGCGTGTACACGACGTATTGGCGTTGCTGCAAGTCCAGCGGCGCGATGGCGCTCGAGGAACTGCCCGCCATCGCCTGTCGCGTCCAGGCAGAGAACAGTCTGGCGATCAATCTGTACGGTCCCGGCGAAGCCCTGCTGCGGACCTCCAGCGCGGGAATGGTGGGCCTGGTACAAAGCACCCGCTACCCCTTCGAGGGCAGCATCCGGATCGAAGTCAAGCCGGAAACCCCGGCGACATTTGCCATCCTGCTGCGCATCCCCTCCTGGGCAGAGCGGGCGGGCATTCGGGTGAACGGCGTTGAATGGACGGGCGCTGCCGAGCCGGGAAGCTACGCCGTTCTAGAGCGCAACTGGCGGCAGGGCGACAAGATCGACCTGGAGCTGCCCATGGCCCCGGCGGTGCACCGCCAGGCCAGCCGCAGTGTGCAGGAGTCGAAGGATCCTTACGGCGAATCGATCAGGCAGGAGGTCATGCACTACGACTATCTGGCCATCACGAGGGGTCCGCTGGTCTATGCCACCGGCCTGATCGATGGCTACAAGATGGAGGAGACGATTCGTCTCGCTGACGGTGACATCAGTGCGCTGCTGGAAGTGATCGCCACGCCTCCCGGCTGCGAAGGCCCGGCGATACGCTTGAACCTCGACTATCGTCCGCCGCTGGTCTTCCATCCATACTACGAAGCCGGCGGGCGCGAGGACGGCACCTGGCGCCTCACCTGGCTGCAAGTCACGACCTAGTGCCGGCTGCGGGGTTTAGGCTCGCAGCGCGTGTTGCGGGGAGCATCGCCTTCTGCGCTTCCTCGATGAAGGCCTTGACCAGCCGGATGCGTATCGTCGAGCGCGACCAGATGATGCCGACCCGATTCGGTTCGAAGGGAATGGGCAGCGCAAGCCTGACCAGGCGCAGGCCTTCCGGCCAGGGCCTGACCCAGTCGGGGACCAGCGAGACACCCAGGCCGCGGTCGACCATGACGGCAATGGAACTCAGCGCATTGAGCTCAAAGCGTTCCACTGGCGTAATGCCCGCCGCCTGCAAGTAGCGGTCGGCCTGGTGCCCGCCCCAGTGATTGCGGTCGTAACGAATCAACGGTTCGGTTGCCAGCAGCTCGTGCGGGTCGCGACCCGCCATGCTTTCGGGCGCCAGCACCACCAGTTGTTCTTCGCGCAGCAACTGCCAGCCGATGCGCTTCGATACGGAAAACGGTCCTTGCATGACGATGGCCGCGTCGAGCTCGCCGCTCTCGACTTCCGGGTACATCTTGACCGAAGTGCTGCGCTTGATGAAGACATTGATCCGGGGAAAGCGGGCGACCATCAATGCCAGGATGTCCGGCATCATTCCCGTGAGCGCGTTGGTGCCGGCGCCGAGCCGCAACTCGCCCGCGGTGATTTCGTCGTTGGCCACGGTGTGCAGGTCGGCCACATCACGCAGCAGGTTGCGCGCCCGCTCCAGAATGCGGGCACCGGCCTCGGTCACGCTGACGGTGCGGCCCGAGCGGGCGATCAGGGGCGCACCGATTTCACGCTCCAGGGTATGTATTTGCTGGGCCACGGTGGCCGGCGTAATGTTCAACTGCCGTGCCGCCGCCGCCATCGAGCCATTGTCCACCACCGTCACGAAGCTCTTTAGAAACAGGGTATTCATCTGGGGATTTGGAGTAGGGTCGCCGATGACCGGGTAACTTGCAGCGGAATGATCGTGAATCGGGTGGATCTCGATCGACGCCAGGCCACAAGAGGTCGGTCCATTTTATTTGCCGGGGGCGTCATAAGAAACAAAAAATAGTGTTTGAATATACCTTCTGACGGTTATTCTTTCAATTCAATTCCCACAAAATCGATTCAATTCATTCGAAATCTCATGCGCAGCAAACTGTTTGTCCCCGGCGCCCGACCCGAGCTGTTCCGCAAGGCCTTGTCCAGCCAGGCGGACGTCATCTCGATCGATCTGGAGGATTCGGTGCCCGAAAGTCTCAAGGCCGAGGCGCGGGGCAAAGTCGGCGAATTTCTTCAGTCCGCCGAAGTCCGGTCTGCCACCAAACTCATCATCGTCCGGGTCAATGCCCTTGCTTCGCCGCATTTTGAGGCCGACGTGCTGGCGGTTGCACGCCCCGGTCTGGCAATGCTGAATCTTCCGAAGCCCGAGTCCGCCGACGACATTCGCGCCGCTGTGGCGGTGATCGAGCGTGCCGAAGGCCTCAATCAGGTGGCCCAGCCAGTCGGCATCCTGGCCAACATCGAAACGCCGAGGGCCTTGCGCCGTGCCGCTGAAATTGGCGCGGCCCATCCCCGCGTGGTCGGACTGCAACTTGGATACGCAGATCTGTTTGAACCATTGGGAATCGATCGGCGCGACGTCGCAGCGGTGCACGCCACCATGTTCGCGATGCGGATGGCGGCGGCCGAGGCCGGGGTATTCGCCTACGATGGAGCCTTTGGCAATGTGCAGGATCCCGACGGTTATCGGGCCGAGGCGGAGATGTCACACCGCCTGGGTTACCTGGGCAAGAGCTGCATCCACCCCAGCCAGATCGTCCTGGCGAATCAGGTATTCCAACCCGGCGCGGAGGACATCGCCTTCTCGCTGCGCGTTCTGGCACAAGCACTTAAGGCCGATGGCCGGCAGGCGGGTGCATTTCTGGTCGACGGCAGGATGATCGATGCTCCGTTCATCCGTCGCGCGGAGATGATCGTCGCAATCGCCAGAAATCTGGGAATCGTCACCGGTGAATGAAACGACACGTCGGCGGGAAGGCGAGCAACGCGGCCCCTTGTCGGGGATCCGGGTACTCGATCTCAGCGCTTACATTGCCGGACCATACGGCTGCACCTTGCTGGCCGACATGGGCGCCGACGTCGTCAAGATCGAGCCGCCGGGCGGTGACAACCTTCGCAAATATCCGTCTACGCTGGAAGCGGAGAGCCGCGTCTTTCTCGGCATCAATCGCAGCAAGCGCGGGCTGATGCTCGACCTGAAGCAGGCGGACGGCTTGCAGGTATTGCTGCGGCTGCTAGATAGCGCGGATGTCCTGGTGCACAACTTTCGTCCTTCGGTGCCGGCGCGCCTGGGTATCGCCTACGAACAATTCCAGGCGACTCATCCGCGCCTGATCTACTGCGTGGTAAACGGCTACGGCGAGACCGGGCCGATGAAGGACAACGCCGGCTACGACCAGGTGCTGCAATCGATGACCGGGATATGCAGCCTGCAGGGCGGTCAACAGCCGGAGATTGTTTACGGCTCGGTGGTGGACTACTATGCGGCGGCCCTGGTCGCGAGTGGCGTGTCTGCGGCACTGTTTGAGCGTGAACGCACCGGGCGGGGACAGTACGTCGGTGTCTCTCTGTTGCGCAGTGCGCTGGCCATGCAATCGGGACGCTTCATCTGGGCCGAAGGCGAAGGCCGGGAAGTCGGACGCGATATGCGCTCCGGCGGGATCACCGGCTTGCATCCGACGCGCGCCGGATATATCTACCTGTCCGCCAATACGCCGCATTTTTGGCGGTCGTTGTGCGAAAAGATTGGCCGGCCCGATCTGGCGAATGATCCGCGCTACGACACGGTACGCAAACGTGCCGCCTGTGCCGACGAACTCCTTCCCAGCCTGCATGCGGCCCTGAAGGCCCACACCGCGCTGGAGTGGGAAGTGATCTTCGGTGAGGATGTTCCCAATGCGGCTGCGCGATCGATTGCCGACATGTTCGACCACCCGCAAGTGCTGGCCGAGCAGATGGTCGCCACCCTGACACATCCGGTGATCGGCAAATACCGGGGCTTTACCATGCCCATCAAGTTCAGCAGAACCCCCGGTCCGGAGCCGTTCGCCGCGCCCACCCTCGGCGAGCACTCCAGCGCATTGCTGCTTGAACTCGGTTATAGCACGGCCGAGGTGGAGCGAATGAGAGGCGCGGGGATCGTCGCCTGAGACTCCGGCGTCGGTGCATGCGGGCGGGTCATCGCCAAGGAAGGTTCAAAGCATGCGGTCGCGGCTGGCCAGCATCGGGAATAAGCGCAGCCAGGCGGCTGCGACCAGCATCGTTCCGATGCCACCCAACACCACCGAACCGACCGGGCCGAACAGCGCGGCGGTGGCACCGGACTCGAATTCGCCCAACTGGTTGGATGCACCGATGAAGATGGAATTGACGGCCCCGACCCGGCCGCGCATCTCGTTCGGCGTTTCCAGTTGCACCAGGGTCAGGCGGGTCACGACGCTGATGTTGTCAGCGGCGCCGGTAACCGCCAGCGCCAGGAGCGACAAGCCGAAATGAGTGGACAGGCCGAAAACCACCATGGCCAGTCCGAACACCGCCACAGCGGCCAACAGCCGTTGACCGACCTGCCGGTGCAGCGGCCAGTAGGTCAGCGCCAGCGACATTACCAGTGCGCCGAGCGCGGGTGCCGCACGCAGCAGGCCGAGGCCTACCGGTCCGGTGTGGAGAATGTCTCGCGCATAGATCGGCAACAGTGCGGTCGCTCCACCCAGCAGCACCGCGAACAGGTCCAGCGAGATGGCGCCGAGCAGAACCTTGCGCTGCCAGACAAAGGCCACACCGGCGAATACGGTGTGCCAGTTCGCGGCCACGGCGGACCGTTCGTGTCGGTAGTGTACGGCGAGCGTCAGCGCGCCGGACAGCAGCAACAGCAATGCCCCACAAGCATAGACGGTGGTGGCGCCGGCCACGTACAGCACGCCGCCGAGCGCCGGCCCGCCGATGACGGCCACCTGAATCCCGCTGGTGCTCAATGCGATGGCGCGGGGCAGCAATTCATGCGGCACCAGCAACGGGGTCAAGGCCTGCTGGGCCGGCATCTGGAAGGCGCGGGCCACGCCCAGCGCCACCGATACCCCGAGGATAAGTTCCCGGGTGGCAAAGTCGGCTCCGCTTGCCGCCACCAGCAATAGCGCCACGGCAGCCTGCGTCAGCATGCAGGCGGCGAAGATTCTTCCGCGGTGCAACCTGTCGACCACATGTCCGGCGGGGAGGGTCATCAGGAGCGCGGGCAGGAACTGGAACAGTCCGACCAGGCCGAGATCCCAGGCGCTGGAGGTGATCTCATACATCTGCCAGGACACCGCCACCATGAGCATCTGGTTGGCCATGGTACCGCCCACGCGGGCTAGCCAGAAGCGCACGAATTGACGCTGCGCCAACAGATCGGACAGGCGGCTGTTCGACATCGACCCAGGGCGGATCAGGACGGGCTGGGCGTTTCGCCTTCAGGCGGGGCGGTCGCGGCGGTCGCAGCATCGTCTGAAGGCGCGTCGGCGACTGGAGTGACTTCTTCCACCGCGGCCGCTGCTGGTTGCGGAGCCGCGACTGGCGTCTCGGCAACGGGAACCGGAGCTGCCGGCGGCACCGCGGGGACAGCGGTCACCACCCTTGCAGGTTTGACCGCATCCTTGGGCAGGTGCTTCTTCAGGAGCGGCTGACTGTCCCCGGCGAACTTGGTGAATTGAATGCCAAGCCGGAAGCCGCCCTGCTGACTCGAAAGCACGTTATTCATTACCTTGCCCTGAGCCTCGAAAACCACCTGCGGATGAGACGAGCTGCCCGCGTCGATCAACAGATAGACGGTCAACTCGCTGCCCGGAAAAACGTTGCGAGGACAAATGACGGAGACCCCGCCGGCACTGATGTCGTTGGTCTTGCATTGCAGCGTCTCCGCTCCGCCATTTCCCATAATGGTGAGGGCGCTGCGCCAATGGATGGAGCACCGTTGGTGCTTTCGGCCGTCGTCCATGAGTCAGGATGTCGCTGCTTGTCAGTGAAAGAAGTACAAGGTGACGCGATTATAGCCCTTCGTGTCACGGTCGGCGGGCAAGGCCCTAGTCACGCTGAAGCTATTTACCTTGATCGGCTTGGCGAAGGAGCGGAAGGCGATTCCGAACGGTTCGCCGTAACCCGATGCATAAGGGATGTCGGCAATCTTGCGACCGTTGCCATAGCCGAGGAAGAATGTGGCGCCGACGATCCCCGACAGGTCGGTGGCGGGGATCTGGACGTTCTGCAATGTCAATGTCTGGGCAGTGAGCGGATCGCTTGCCGCGATCCAGCCGGGTTGTCCGGCTGCAGAATAATTCCGGTCCTGCTTCGGCCAGAATACGTGCGCGCACCTATAGATCGGAATAGTCAATTGGAATATGCTCTTTGCCTAAGGAAACCACCAGGAAGCAATCGACAGCCATGGACGAAAATGACATCCGCGACGTACTCGAGAGCATCGATCCGGTTGAAAGTGAAGAAGAGCGCGAGGTCGAGTTTCTGGACGATGTGACCCAGATCTACCTCAACGAAATTTCCGCCACCGCGCTGTTGCGGCCCAAGGAGGAACTGCGCCTGGCGCGTGCTGTCCGGGCCGGCGACTTCAAAGCCCGGCAGCGCATGATCGAGACCAATCTCCGGCTCGTCGTCAGCATTGCCAAGCACTACCAGCATCGCGGCATGCCGTTCGATGACCTGATCGAGGAGGGCAACCTCGGGCTGATCCACGCGCTGGAGAAATTCGATCCGGAGCGCGGCTTCCGTTTTTCCACCTACGCGACCTGGTGGATACGCCAGAACATCGAACGCGCCATCATGAACCAGTCGCGCACCATCCGGCTGCCGGTGCATGTGGTCAGGGAACTGAACTCGGTCCTGCGGGCCATGCGCAAGGTCGATGCCGACGGAGACGACGACCCCAATGCCGAGATCAAGGCGGTGGCGCGTCAGCTCCAGCGGCCGGTGTCGGAGGTCAGGGACGTGTTGAAGTTCAATGAACGCACCGCGTCACTGGATGCGCCGCTGGACATCGACCCCGAACTGTCGCTGGCCGATGCCATCGCCGACGAGCACGCCGCCGATCCCGAGGAACAACTCGCACAGGTCGAGATCGAGCACCAGGTTGCCGATTGGGTGGGACAGCTTTCCGGCAAGCAGCGCCTGGTCATCGAGCGCCGCTACGGGCTGAACGGTTACGAGGCGTGCACACTCAACAATCTGGCCGACAATCTCGGGGTGACGCGCGAACGCGTGCGGCAGATTCAGATCGAGGCACTGACCCAACTGCGCCGGCGCATGTCGTCAGAGGGTGTCACGGTTGAGGCGGTGCTTTGACATCCGCCTCGCTGCGCTAGGCTTAGGGCGGAGGAACCGAACTCGATCGGGCTTGCCAGGCTCCAGGTGCATCGGGTGAACTACTCGCGGCTTGCTGGTCGAGGCCGCCTCGTCCCGCCAGCCACGCCAGGACGAGAGGTTCCCGCCGCGAACTCATCGGCATTTCACCACGCGGATGGCCGACGACGATCGGCGCAATGGCGGAGTGGTCGGCAGGGATGCCCAATTCCGCCTTGATCTCGGGAATGTTCAGTGCCGCCACCGCCGACCCAATGACACAGCTTCCCAGCCCGAGGGCGCGTGCGGCGAGCATCAGGTTTTCGGCAGCCAGCCAGCAGTCGGCGGTGACGAACGGATCGACGAGTCTGGCGCAGACCAGGATCAAGGTGCCCGCACCGTAAAAGAGATTGACCTCGGGGCCCGGCAATGCCTCCGAATGCGGATCCGTCGGCGTTACCCCGGTGCGCCGCAATTCTTCCGCGAACAGCGGTTTGGCGCGCTCCGAAAGTCGTTGCAGCAACTGCCGGTCCTGAACGATGACGAAAGCCCAAGGTTCTGCATGGCCCGCCGTGGGAGCACGCACCGCGGCTTCGAGCAAGGTGTTGACGGCCTTGCGATCAAGACTCCCGTCCCCGTAGCTGCGCACCGAGCGCCGTGCCAGGATGGCTTCGAAAACATTCAAGCCCGCGTCTTGCAGATGCATGTGCGCCCGCCATGTTCACTTCGTCAGAGGCGAGTAGGTTAGCGCAAATGGCACCGCCAGGAAATCCGTGCGATCCCGTATGTCCGGATGTGCCGCGATGGGGCGCGGCGCGGAGCGCGGTGCTGCGCAGCGGCCCGTGCTCAGCTGCGAAACCCGCTGGCCTCGGCAATGCGTGCCAGGTCGAGCAAGGTGTTCGCGCCGGTCTTGTGCATGATCCGCGCCTTGTGGATCTCCACGGTGCGGTGGCTGATGCCCAGATGGCGGGCAATTTCCTTGTTGTGCAAGCCTTCGACGGCCAGGGCCATCACCTGTCGCTCGCGCTCGGTGAGGGTTGCGACGGATTCCGCGGCGGTTTGATTGGCCTCGGCTTGCGAGTTCAGCCTGACGCTTTCGAGCAGCGCCGCATGCACGCTCTCCAACAGCGCAGACGCGGTGACCGGCTTGGTCAGGAAGTCGACCGCACCGGCCTTGACCGCGCGAACGCTCATCGGAATGTCGCCGTGGCCGGTGAGGAAAATCACCGGTAGCAGGATGCCGCGCCGCGACAGCTCGGCCTGCATCTGCATGCCGTCCATGCCGGGCATGCGGATGTCGACGATGGCGCAACTGTGCCTTGGCGTGCGGCAACTGGCAAGGAACGCCTCGGCGCTGGCGAAGCTTGCGACGGCAACATCCTCTTCCTCGAGCAGGAGGGTCAGTGAATCCCTGACCGCAGGATCGTCGTCGACCACGAAGACCGTCGCCTTGGCGCTCATAGTGCGAATGGCAAGGTAAAGTGGAACGTCGCACCGGGGCCTGCCTCCGGATCGACCCAGAGCTTGCCGCCATGGGCCTCGATGAGTGCCCGGCTGATCGCCAGGCCCAGGCCGATGCCCTGCGGCTTGGTGGTGAAGAACGGTTCGAAGATGCGTTTGGCGGTGTCGGTATCGAGTCCCGGGCCGCTGTCCTGCACCGTCACCTGCGCCATGTTTCCGTCTGCCATGGTCCGCAAGGTGACGGCAATCGCGTCTGTCGGTGTCGCGGCCTGGCGCATGGCCTCGACGCTGTTGTGGAGCAGGTTGACCAGAATCTTCTGTACCTGCAGGCGATTGGCCAGAACTATGGGCAGGTCGCGCTCCAGTTCCAGCACCGGGCGGAATCCCCCGTAGCCGCTTTCCATGGCGATGGCGAGGGCCTCGCCTACTACCTTGTTCAAGTCGATCGCCTCCACTGCCGCTTCACCCTTGTGCAGGAAATCGAGCAATTCGTGCAGCGTCCGTCCGGCGCGTTGCGCCTGCTCCATGGCGCCTTCGAGCGCGCGCGCCAGTTTCTCCGGGCTTTTCGTCCCGCCACGCAACATGCGCAGCGCCGCCTCGCTGTAGGCGGAAATCGAGACCAGCGGCTGGTTGAGCTCGTGCGCGATGGCCGCGGCGGTATGCGCCGCGACTTGCTGGCGGATCAACAGCTCCATCTCGCTGCGTCGCTCCTGTACCTCCTGCTCCAGCTTCTTCTGCGCGGAAATATCCTTCAGGGTACCGAGTATCCGGATCGCCCGCCCGTCCTCGAAAGATACCTGCCCGCTGGCAGCAATAGTGCGCACGCTGCCATCGACGCAGTTGATGACGCGATATTCAGAACGGTAGTCGCCCGTGCCATCGGGGTCGACGGCCCGGTCGATGGCTGCTTGCGTTTCCGCACGGTCATCGGGATGCACTCCGGCCATGAAGGTATTCGAGCTAATGGGTTCGTCCGGCCCGACACCCCAGAACTCCCGTGAGCGCTCGTCCCAGTGGTACTGGCCACTCCGAATATCACTATCGAAGATCCCCAGGTTGGCCGCACGCTTCGCCAGCCGCAGGCGCTCCTCGCTAGCCTGCAACTCGACCATGGCCTGCTTGCGTGCGGTGATATCGGTGGCGAAGCCGACCGTGCCAATGACGCGACCATCGAGACTTACCGGTGACTTGTAAGTTTCAACCCAGACCCGCTGGCCATGGATTTCGACCGGTTCCTCGATGATTCTGGGTTTGCCGCTGGCCATGATGGCCTGATCGTCAGCCTGATAGCGCTCCGCCAGGTCCCGGGGCCAGAGCTCGAAATCAGTCTTCCCGACGATCTCGTCTACCGACAAAAGGCCGCATGATTCGGCAAGCGGGCGGTTGACTGCCAGGTACCGGCTGTTCTCATCCTTGAGCCAGACCAGGAAAGGGAAGTTGTCCAGCAGAGCACGCTGGTAATGTTCGCGCTGGCTAACGGCGTCGGTTAGCTGCTGCCGGTGGGTGAGTTCGACCAGCGAGATGCGCAGAGCCGCGTTCTCCACCTCCAGTTGGACCTGTCGCGCCTGGAGTTCATCCAACAACTCTTGTGCCGACCGAGCCGCTTGCTTGTTCGCAGGCGTGCGGACAGGCTCCGCTTTGGCGGCGTTGCTCAATTGCGACAACGGCGGGGAGGAACTCTTGGTGCTCATGGGTCGTTCATCTGCAACGGATCTGCGGTATTTCTGCATCAATGTGTTCGGCGTGTCCAGGCAATGATAAATGAACGCCGCAGGGAAATGCCATGTCCGCTTCAATATCCGCCGGTATCCGGGGATGGGGCGCACCTCGCCAGCGCAAAAAAATCCCGGCGCAGGTCCGGGATTGAAACCGATTCCATACGGAACCGGGAAGGAGTCGAAGCAATTTCACCAAGCTTGGTTGATCTTCGCGGGATGCGCCGCGGGAGTCAATACGGGCGGGCCCTTACCTGATTCGCGGTAGGCCCGCGGTGCGGTTCAGCACTGTCCTTTCGATCACGCTGACATTGCAACTCGATGACGGAAGGGCCCGCCCGAGCATCGGTGACCGCCCGAACAATGCCTGCCTTGCGACGGGCCAGCCCGGTTGGTCTAGGGTTGGTCTAGAATTGGCGCTGGGGACGCAAACGAGGAGTTACCCGTGGCTCGCTGGTGGTTGTTCATATTCTTGGCAGTCGCATTTCCCATCGCCGGGAATGCCCTGGCACAAGAGGCAATTCGTATCGGCGGAACCGGAATCGGCACGCTCTTGATTCAGCGCGTCCTCGACGCCAACCCGAAGTCACGGCGCAATGTTCAGGCCATGGCGGTCAAGCCGCCGTTGGGCAGCAATGGGGGATTGCGCGCGCTGGCGGCGGGCAAGATTCAGATTGCCGTCGTCTCGATTCCTTCAAGCGACCCGGAAAACACCATCATTGCCGACAATTCCAGGAGTTTCCCCTGGACCAGGACGCCATTCGTGTTTACCGGCCGGGGCATCGTCAGCGGGTACGGATTGACGCGCAGCCTGGTTGCCGATATCTATTCCGGCCGCGTTACCGAGTGGCCCGGAGGCGAGCAGATCAGGCTGGTGACACGCACCGACCGCGAGAGCGATACCCGGCAGTTGCGGACCATATCAGCCGAAATCGATGCCGCCGTGACGGCGGCGCGCAAGCGCATCGGCATGCCGTTTGCCGAGAATGACATCGATAATCAGGACCTCCTGGAAAAGACACCGGGGTCCTTCGGCACGCTCGGGCTCGGCCAATTGCTGCTGACGCAAAGTGCTCTCAAGTCGGCAACCCTCGACGGCGTTGTCCCGACCACGGAAAACCTCTTGGCGGGCACCTATCGGGTGGCGAAGCCGCTGTATCTGGTCGTTGGCAAATCGCCTTCGGCGGCAACCGTCGAATTTGTCCAGTACCTGCGCTCGCCCGAGGTTCTGAAAATCATCGAGCGATTCGGCTTCGTCCCGATGCCATGATGGGCCGCAAGCCTCATATCACGGATGGCGTGCTGTACGGCTTGGCGCGCGCGGCGCTGTTGGCCGGTTCGCTGATGCCGGCCCTGGTTTATATCCTGATCGGATACTCCGGGATGAGGCAAATGGCCAACGAGGATGCCCGGATCCAGGCGCTACGCGTCGGCTATGCGATTGCCGCCAATTCCGGGATCTGGCAATACACGACCGAACGCCTGATCGACCAGATCGAGGAAATCCGGCACGCCCGGTCGCATAGCCGGTTGACCGATTCGAACGGCAACACCCTGACGGAGATCGGCGAAGCGTGCAGCGGATATTGCATCGCCGGCAATGCGCCGATCCTGGATTTCGGCAAGGCAGCCGGAAATCTCCGGGTTGAAATTGATGCGACTCCCATATTGGTCCGAGGCGGGCTGATCGGAGCCGGTGGGCTGATCATTGGCTTGCTGCTGATGTGGATACTCAATCGTACCTTGTCGGAACGCCGCCGCATTGAAGAATCCATGCGCTTGACCCGTTTCAGTATTGACGCTGCCTCCGATGCCATCTTCTGGATCGCGCCGGATGCCCGCATCGTCGATGTCAACACCGCCGCCTGCGCTTCCCTGGGTTACAGCCGTGGGGAACTGCTGAAGCTGAGCGTGCCGGACGTCGATGCCAACGTGAACGCCGAAGTATGGCTGCGGCATATCGCGGAAGTCCGGCAGCGCGGCACCTTGACCCTGGAGTCGACGCACCGCACCAAGGACGGCCGGCTGATCCCGGTTGAAATCGTCGCCAACCATATTGAACTGGGCAACAAGGAATTCAACTGCGCTTTCGTTCGGGATATCTCCGAGCGCAAACGCACCGAGAACCTGCTGCGCGAGAGCGAACAGCACTTTCGCACCCTCGCCAACGGCGGCTCGACGCTGATCTGGACTTCCGGTCTGGACAAGCGTTGCGACTATTTCAACGAACCCTGGCTGCGTTTTACCGGGAGA
>Ga0208566_1000114_pt1 | contig 58686 bp, 48 predicted proteins | sample PL_2010_150m_FD_184159 | JGI IMG/M metagenome (GOLD analysis project Ga0208566, IMG submission 184159) | Freshwater microbial communities from Powell Lake, British Columbia, Canada to study Microbial Dark Matter (Phase II) - PL_2010_150m... | ecosystem: Environmental > Aquatic > Freshwater >...
GTTTCGGTGGTGGCGGTGCCTCCGGCAGTTGGGGAAGATAGGGATGCAATGGCAACGCCTGCTGCGGCATCTGGTTTCCGACCCGTGGTCGGTGGAGCGTGCATTTCCCACGGCAGTGATGCGTGCGATCACGGACAGAATTGGCGAGCAAGAACAGCGTCATGACGGCGAACTGCGGTTCGCGGTCGAGGCATCGCTGCCATTGCCTCAGTTGTTGCGGGGGCAGGACGCGCGCAGTCGGGCGGTGGAACTGTTCGGCCAGTTGCGTGTGTGGGACACGGAACACAACAGCGGCGTGCTGATTTACCTGCTGCTGGCGGACAAGCGGGTCGAAATCGTCGCCGACCGCGGCATTCACAATGAGGTTGGTGCTGCGGCCTGGGAATACATCTGCGGCGAAATGCAGCGCGCCTTTTCTCTCGGGCGGTTTGAGCAGGGCGTGAGCATTGGTGTTGCAGCGATCAGCGATCTGCTCGCGGCACATTATCCACGAAGCGAAGGCCGGTGCAACGAGCTGCCGAACGAGCCAGTCGTGCTGTGAAACTGAAATTCATAAATTCCAGGAGATAAGCCGCTGATTCATTTGATGCGCTTTCGGGGTGGACGCAAAAAGTTCGGCTACAAAGTCGCGCTTTGGCCGTATACTTCGAACTTCAACAATCAAGCCTGTCGGCTGGAAGGGTGGCAAATTGGCTAAGCCTAATTATCAGTACGAGAAGCGACAGAAGGATCTGGCGAAAAAAAAGAAACAAGAAGAAAAACGGCTGCGCAAGCTGGAGAAAAGCACCGTAGCCGACGTGGTTAATCCGGATCAGGCGCCGGCACCAGAGCTGGTGCCGGAACGGGGAACAGAGCCCTAGGCAAGCGGAGGATATCGTAGGTTCCGTAGTGTGCGCGGCTATCAGCCGATCGGTGCCGCGGCTACCGCGCGGGCGCGTGAAATCCAGCTGACGCCGGTTTCCTTCACCGGGTCGCACAGAACCCGGATTTGCATGGGACTGTGGAATATTTGATGCAGCGCAATACCGGGCTGCCTTGCGGACGATAAACTCCGATTTCGTGAGCGATAATATTTCAGGCAAGAACCTCTGAAAAGGCGTTGCGGCAATGCTTGAAGGGCGTCAACTCGAATGTACGCGGGGCGAACGGCGGCTGTTCAGCGATCTGAGTTTCAAACTCGATCGCGGCCAGTTGCTGCGCGTGGCCGGCGCCAACGGCAGCGGCAAAACCAGCCTGTTGCGCATCATGTGCGGGCTGGTAGCGCCCAGCACGGGCGAATTGCTCTGGCAGGGACGGTCGATCCGCGCTGAGCGCGAGGAATACTCCAGGAATCTGGTGTTCATCGGCCATCTCAACGCGCTGAAAGACGATTTGACGGCACTGGAAAACCTTCAGGTCGCAGCCGCGTTGGCGGGCCTGCCCGCCGGCGCGGCGCGCATGCTCACCGGTCTTGATCGCTTCGGCATCGCGCATTGCGCCGAACTGCCGGCAAAAGTGCTGTCGCAGGGGCAGCGGCGGCGCGTGGCACTGGCGCGGCTGGCGCTTTCGGACGCGGTGCCGCTGTGGATACTGGATGAACCATTTTCGGCACTCGATGTCGGAGCAGTGGTGGAACTGGAGCGCCTGCTTGCCTCGCATCTCGCTTCCGGCGGCATGGTGGTGCTGACCACGCATCAGGAAGTAGAGGTAGTCGCGCAAACCGTGCTGCGCGTCGATCTCGATCGGTACTCGGCGGCGTTGCTCGCCGCATGATCAGGACGCTTGGATGGGTGCTCCGACGCGATCTGCTGCTCGTTTTCCGGCGCCGCGGCGATGTGATCAACGCGCTGGTGTTTTTCGTCATCGTGGTCAGCTTATTTCCGCTGGGCGTCGGTCCCGAGGCGAGCCAGTTGCGCAACATGGCCCCGGGCGTCCTGTGGGTGTCGGCGCTGCTCGCCTGCATGCTGTCGCTGGCGCGCCTGTTTGCGCCCGATCACCAGGACGGGACGCTGGAGCAGATGCTGCTGGCGGGCGAGCCGCTGGTGGTCATCGTGCTGGGAAAGATCATGGCGCACTGGCTGGTATCGGGGCTGCCGCTGGTGTTGATAGCGCCGCTGCTCGGTCTGCAGTTCGACCTCCCCGCGGATGCGCTTGCCGTGCTGTGCTTTTCGCTGCTGATCGGCACGCCGGTGCTGAGCCTGATCGGCGCAGTCGGCGCGGCGCTGACCTTGGGCGTGCGCGGCAGCGGGGCGCTGGTTGCGCTTCTGGTGTTGCCGCTGTATGTGCCGGTGTTGATTTTCGGCGCTGGTTCGGTTGGCGCAACCGCTTCCGGCACGGGTGCAGAGGCGCATTTGCTGCTGCTGGGTGGATTTCTGGCGCTGGCCCTGGTGTTGGCGCCCTGGGCGAGCGCCGCGGCTTTGCGCATCGCAATGGAGTGAGGGATTAATGACGCAGTCGAGAAAATTCAGCTGGTTTGTGTTTTCGTCGCCGCAGAGCTTCTATCCGCTGGCTGGGGCGATGCAGCCGTGGTTTGCAGCGCTGGCTTTCGTGCTTTGCGCCGTCGGCCTGTACATCAGTTTTTTCGTTGCGCCCACCGACGCGCAGCAGGGTGAGTCCTATCGCATTATTTTCATCCACGTGCCGGCGGCCTGGATGTCGATGTTTCTCTATCTGGTGATGGGATTCTGGTCCGGCGTCGGTCTGGTGCTGAATACGCGGCTGTCGTCCATGGTGGCGACCGCGCTTGCACCGACCGGTGCACTGTTCACTTTCGTTGCGCTGTGGACCGGCGCGTTGTGGGGCAAGCCGACCTGGGGTACCTGGTGGGTGTGGGATGCGCGCCTGACTTCCGAATTGATACTTCTGTTTCTGTATATCGGATTCATGGCGCTGCAGGCCGCGATCGACGATCAGCGCCGTGCCGACAAGGCGGGCGCGGTGCTGGCATTGGTCGGCGTGATCAACATTCCGATCATCTATTTTTCAGTGCAGTGGTGGAGCACACTGCACCAGGGCGCCTCGGTGAGCATGAAGAGTGCGCCGACGATGGCGGCGACCATGCTGCTGGGAATGCTGATCATGGCCCTGGGTTTCTGGATGTACAGCATCGCCGCCACGCTGGCGCGGGTGCGCTGCGTGATTCTGGAGCGCGAACGCCATACCGACTGGGTGGCGCTCGAAATAGGCAAACAAGCATGAACTGGGGAAGCTGGCAGAATTTTCTCCACATGGGCGGCTACGGGCTGTACATATGGGGCTCGTATGCGGTCACGCTGATCGTGCTCGTGGCCGAAATCGTGGCGCTGGTCGCGCGCCGGCGCGGCGTGATCGAGCGCCTCGAAAAATATTACCTGGCACGCAGGAGCAATAATGAAACCAAGGCATAAACGTTTTGTACTGGTCGGCGTCGGCGTCGCCGGGCTGGCGCTCGCGGCCGGCCTGGTGCTGTCCGCGTTTCAGAAGAACCTGGTGTTCTTTTTCACGCCGACCCAGGTCGCCGCCAAAGAGGCGCCGGTCGGCAAGAGCTTTCGCATCGGCGGCCTGGTGGAAAAAGGCAGCGTCAAACGCGAAGCCGACGGCGTCAGCGTGCAGTTCATCGTGACCGATACTGCGAAAAGCATTCCGGTGGTCTACCGCGGCATACTGCCCGACCTGTTTCGCGAGGGCAAAGGGGTCGTAACTCAGGGAAAGCTTGGACCCGACGGCACCTTTCGCGCGGACGAGGTGCTGGCTAAACACGATGAGAATTACATGCCGCCGGAGGCGCAACACGCGCTCGACAAAGCCACCGCCAAGACCGCCGCCCAGTCCGTGGTGGCCCCGCCGAAAGGACCATGATGGCACCCGAACTCGGACATTTCGCTTTGATCCTGACGCTTTGCATCGCGCTGGTGCAGGGTACCCTGCCGCTGATTGGTGCGGCGCGCGGCAATGCCGGCTGGATGGCGGTCGGCCGCACGGCGGCGCAGGGGCAATTCCTGTTCATCGCATTCGCCTTCGGCTGCCTTGTCTATGCTTTTGTGACCAACGATTTCTCGGTGACCTACGTGGCGCAGCACTCCAATTCGCATCTGCCGCTGGAATACCGAGTCGCCGGGGTATGGGGCGGCCACGAAGGTTCGCTCCTTCTGTGGACGCTGATGCTCGGCATTTGGATGTTTTCCGTGAGTATTTTCAGCCGCACCCTGCCGGAGGAGATGGTGGCGCGCGTCCTCGGCATCATGGGACTGGTGAGCGTCGGCTTCCTCGTGTTCATGCTGTTCGCGTCCAACCCGTTCGAGCGTCTGCTGCCGGCGGCCGCGGACGGGCGCGACCTCAATCCGCTGCTGCAGGATCCGGGGATGGTGTTTCATCCACCCATGCTTTACATGGGCTACGTCGGTTTTTCCGTGGCGTTCGCGTTTGCGATGGCGGCCTTGATCGACGGGCGGCTGGATGCCACCTGGGCTCGCTGGTCGCGCCCGTGGACCACCGTGGCATGGATGTTCCTCACGCTCGGCATCGCGCTAGGCAGTTTCTGGGCCTACTACGAACTGGGCTGGGGCGGCTGGTGGTTCTGGGACCCGGTGGAAAACGCGTCGTTCATGCCCTGGCTGGTGGGCACGGCGCTGATGCATTCGCTGGCGGTAACGGAGAAGCGCGGCGCGTTCCGCATATGGACGGTATTTCTGGCCATCCTCGCGTTCGCGCTGAGTCTGCTCGGCACATTCCTCGTGCGCTCCGGCGTACTCACCTCGGTGCATGCATTCGCCACCGATCCCAAGCGCGGCATTTTCATCCTGATTTTCCTGGCCGTGGTGGTGGGTTCTTCGCTGACGCTGTTCGCCTGGCGTGCGTCCAAGGTGGGATTGGGCGGTCGTTTTGCTTTGGTATCGCGTGAATCGATGCTGCTTACCAATAATGCGCTGCTACTGGTTGCCGCCAGTGCGGTGCTGTTGGGGACGCTTTATCCGCTGGTGCTCGACGCGCTGGGCCTGGGCAAGATATCGGTTGGTCCGCCCTATTTCGAAACCGTTTTCGTACCGCTGATGGCGCCGGCGTTGTTCCTGATGGGTGTCGGGCCGCTCGCGCGCTGGAAACAGGCCAGCGTACCCGAACTTGCGGTGCGCCTGCGCTGGGCCATGGCGGTGAGTTTCGCCGCCGCGATCATCGTGCCGCTCGCCATGGGGCGCTGGAGCACCATGGTCGGCTTCGGCATGCTGCTCGCGGTCTGGGTTGCGGCAACCTGTGTCGTCAGCCTCAAGGCGCGGCTGGCGCTGGTGCCGCAAGGCGGGCTGGGTGCGCGCCTGGCAAAATTGCCGAGCAGCTATTACGGCATGTTGTTTGCGCACTTGGGCATTGCGGTATTCGTCGTCGGGGTCACGCTGGTCAACGGCTACCAGGTTGAAACCGATGTACGCATGGAGGTGGGCGACGTTTCACATCTCGCCGGCTATGAGTTCCGGCTGGTGGGCATTGACGAAGTCAAGGGGCCGAACTATTCCGCCACCCGTGGCACCGTTGAAGTCAGGCGAGACGGGGGCACGGCGATGACGCTGCATCCGGAAAAGCGCCTGTACACGGTGCAGAACATGCCCATGACCGAGGCGGCGATCGACTATGGCATGACGCGCCATTTGTATGTGGCTCTGGGTGAATCGATCGGCCCGAAGGTCTGGATCGTGCGTTTGTATTACAAACCGTTCATCAGCTGGATCTGGAGCGGTTGCCTGCTGATGGGATTCGGCGGACTGCTGGCCGCCATCGACAGACGTTACCGCGTCAAGTCGCGTGCGGTTACGGCAGACGCGACAACTTCCGCCGGCCTCAAGCCCGCTGCGGCGCGCTAAAGACATGCTGCGCGCCCGCTTTCTGATTCCGCTCGTCGTGTTCGCCGTGATGGTGGTGTTTCTCGGCGTTGGTCTCACCCTCGATCCGCGCGAAGTGCCCTCGCCGCTGATCAACAAGCCGGCGCCGCCGTTTCAATTGCCGCAACTGCACGCCCCTGACAAATCGTTCGCGCAGAAGGATATGCTGGGCAAGGTTTGGATGCTGAACGTGTGGGCGTCCTGGTGCGTGGCCTGCCGCGAGGAGCACCCCAATCTGGTGGCGCTCTCTCGCACCGGCGCGGTGCCGATCTATGGCCTCAACTACAAAGACGAGCGCGCCGACGGCATTGCCTGGCTGGCGCGTTTCGGCAATCCCTACCAGCTTTCCGCCTACGATCGCGACGGTCGCATCGGCATCGATTACGGCGTGTACGGCGTTCCGGAGACCTATGTCATCGACAAAGCCGGCGTGATTCGATACAAACGCATCGGCATCGTCACGCCGGAAGTCATCCGCGACAAAATCCTGCCCCTGGTGAAGGAGTTGAACACAAATGGGTAGATTGCCCGCTTTGCTGGCAGGGCTGATCCTGGCCGGCTCCGCGCTCGCCAAGGAAGCGCCACCGGCAGCGGCGGATCCCCTGCTGGAACAGCGGGTGATGGCGCTGGCGTCGGAGCTGCGCTGCCTGGTGTGCCAGAACCAGACTATCGCCGATTCGCACGCCGAACTCGCCATCGACCTGAAGAATCAGGTCAGGGAGAAACTGAAACAGGGCGAAAGCGAAGCGAAAATCATCGACTACATGGTGGCGCGTTACGGTGATTTTGTACTTTATAAACCGCCAATGAAGGCGACCACGCTGGCGCTGTGGATAGGGCCGTTCGTGCTCATGCTTGGCGCCCTGGTCGGACTGTACTATTACATTTCGCGGCGCCGGCGCTCGGAGCCGGAGCAGGCACTGAACGCAGACGAGGAGGCGCGCCTGCGCACGCTTCTCGACGCGCCGAAGGACAAGCCATGACCCTGTTCTGGGTGTATGCGGCGCTGCTGACGGCATTGGCACTTGTGCTCCTGGTCACGCCGCTGCTGCGCCGGCGCCGCAAGGCGGGAGCGTCTGCATCTCGTGCGGATTCCAGCCTGACCGTATTTCGCGATCAACTTGGCGAACTCGATGCCGACCTGGCCGCGGGGACCATCGGTCGTGACCAGTGGGAGGCCGCCCGTGGTGATCTGCAGCGTGGATTGCTTGAGGGATCCTCCAACATGGATACGGCAGTCGCGGCACGGCCCGACGCGCGCTCCACGGTGACGGCGATAGTGTTGGCCGTTGCAGTGCCGGTTATTGCGGTAGCGGTTTATCTCGTGTTGGGCAGCCCGCAGGGGCTGGACCCGAACCGGGCGAACGCGGCGCAGGCCGCGCCGCATGCAGTGACGCAGGCGCAGATCGAGGCCATGGTTACGACCCTGGCACAACGGCTGGAGACGAACCCCGACGATATCGAAGGCTGGGTAATGCTGGCGCGCACCTACGGCGCGCTCGGGCGTTTCGAGCAGTCCGCCGCCGCCTACGCCAAGGCCGCGGCGAGATTTCCGCAGGATGCGCAGCTGCTGGCCGATTACGCGGACAGCCTCGCCATGGCGCAGGGGCAGAAGCTGGAGGGCAAGCCGGAAGAACTGATTCAACGCGCGCTGCAGGCGGATGGCAATAATCTCAAAGCCCTGGCGCTGGCAGGGTCCGTGGAATTCGAAAAACAGAATTTTGCCAAGGCGAGCGAATACTGGAAGCGCATTTTGCCGTTGCTGCCGGCGGATTCCGAAATGGGCAATTCGGTTCGTGCCAGCATCAAGGACGCGGAGGATAAGCAGGGGGGCGCGCCGAAGTCCTCCGTGTTGACAACCAAGGCGGGCCAGGGCGGCAAACCGAAGGCGGCGGATGCGCCTGCACCCGCCGCGGCCAGGGATGTCCGTCTGAGCGGAACGATCAGGCTTGCGCCGGCGCTCGCTGCGCGCGCCGCGCCCGAGGATACGGTATTCGTGCTGGCGCGGCCGGCTCAGGGTTCGCGCATGCCGCTTGCCGCGGTGCGCATCAAGGTGAAGGATCTGCCGTTCGCGTTTTTGTTCGACGACTCGATGGCGATGAGTCAGGCGGCGAAACTTTCCGATTTCAGCGAAGTCGTGGTAGCCGCGCGGGTATCGAAATCGGGAAACGTAACTCCCGAGCGTGGTGATCTTGAGGGGGCGAGCAAGTCAGTGCACCCCGGCACTACGGGACTGACCGTCGAAATCGCGAAGGAAGTCCGCTGATCGATTGGCGCGCTACGCCTATCGGAACTAGTGTTTCTCGATGCCAATGAGGTGCAGCGAGTCTTCCCGGCTCTGATTGTGTCGGTGCAGCACGATCACCAGCAGCATGGCGAGAATGACGAACGTGCCGAAAATTACAATAATGGTGTTAATGCCGAAATTGGCGTGAATCATCAGCGCGTATAGCGCCAGCATCAGCAGAATATTCAGGTTTTCATTGAAGTTCTGCACTGCGATCGAATGCCCGGCGGACAGCAGAACGTGACCCCGATGCTGCAACAACGCATTCATCGGAACGACGAAAAAGCCCGCCAGCGCGCCCACCAGTACCAGCAGGAAATAGACCAGCGGCATCCAGGTCACGAAAATCAGCGACATGACGGCAAAGCCCATCGCTGCGCCTACCGGCAGCACGCGCAGGGAGTACTTCAATGGGACGAAGCGCCCGGCGAGCACTGCGCCCAGCGCAACGCCTACGGCAACCACCCCTTGCAGAATCGCGCTTTGACTCAGCGGCATGTCCAGCCGGCGCTCCGCCCATCTGAGCACGATGAACTGCAGAGTGGCGCCCGCACCCCAGAAGAGCGTGGTTACGGCGAGCGAGATCTGTCCCAACTTGTCGCGCCACAGCGTGGTGAAGCAGCTGACGAAATCCCGGACCATCACCGCCGGGTTGTGCGACTGGCGGTGGTAGCGCGCGCCGGTATCCGGGATGCGCAGGTTGAACACCGCGGCAATCAGGTAAAACAGGGAAATCACCAGAATCGCCGCCTCAGGCGCTGTGTCTATGCCGGTTTCGATGCGCGGAAGATCGATCGAAAGCAGCAGCGATGAAACCCTGGGGTCGATGAGCGCGCCGCCGAGCATCGTACCGAGAATGATGGAGGTGACGGTGAGGCCCTCGATCCAGCCATTGGCGATCACCAGCTGCCGCGGCGGCAGCATTTCGGTGAGTATGCCGTATTTGGCCGGGGAATAGGCGGCGGCGCCGAGGCCGACCACGGCATAGGACGCAAGTACGACGAGATGCGAGCCGATACCGAGCAGAGCAAAGTAATCGTAAAAAAACATCAGCCCGCAGCCGACCATTTTGATCGCGTTGGTGATGAACATCACCTTGCCTTTGGGCAGGGAGTCGGCGAAGGCTCCGACAAAAGCTGCGAGCACCACGTAGGAGACGGTGAAGGAAAATTTCAGCAACGGCGTCATCCACGCCGGGCCGTTCAGTTCGAATAGCAGCGCGATCGCCGCGATCAGCAATGCATTGTCGGCTAGCGACGAAAAAAACTGCGCTGCCATGACAGTGTAGAAACCGCGGTTCATCTATGGGATATGCTTGAATCAGATGTCGTAATCGGAGCAGGGCGCTTTATACCATGGCACTGCCCGGAATCGCGAAGAATGATCATCAGCTGTTCTTGAATGGCAATTTATGATTCAATGAGGCGGGATAATACAGGAAACAATTGATCGGACGGACTCGGAGATGGCAGACAGACGATTACAGGTCTTTCATGCGGTGGCCAAGCAGAGCAGCTTCACCAAGGCGGCCGAGACGCTGTTCATGACGCAGCCGGCGGTGACATTTCAGATCAAGCAGCTGGAAGAGCATTTCAACACGCGCCTGTTCGATCGAGGGCACGGCAAGATATCGCTTACCGCCGCAGGCGATGTGGTTCTGGAATATGCAGAGCGCATCCTCTCGCTTTCAGCCGAACTCGACACGCGCGTGAGCGAGCTGACCGGCGAAGTACAGGGGTTGTTGCTGATCGGCGCGAGCATGACCATCGCCGAATTCATGTTGCCGCGGGTGCTGGGAGAATTCAAAGGCATGTATCCCGGGGTAAAGGCGCGACTGACAGTGGCGAACTCCGAGACCATCGAACATGGCGTGGCGGCGCACAGCCTGGATATCGGACTGATCGAGGCGCCGTCGCGGCTTCCCGGCCTTTTCACCGAAGACTGCTGCGAGGATGAGTTGCAGGTGGTGTGTTCACCGGCACATCCGTTGGCCAAGCTGAAAGCAGTGACGCCGAAGCAGCTGATGCAGCATGCCTACATCAGCCGCGAACCGGGGTCGGGTACGCGAGAGGTGACCGACGTCTACATTGAGCGCGCTGGACTTTCCGCGGCTGCGATGAACACGGTGATGGAACTCGGAAGCCCGGATGCGATCAAGGGTGTGGTTGAAACCGGCCTGGGATTTGCCATCATGTCCAAGGTGATAGTGGCCAAGGAAAAGCAGCTCGGCGTGCTGGTTGCGCTGCCGCTCTCGCCCCGCCTTACGCGCACGCTCTCGCTGGTCTACCCGAAGGAGAAATTCCGTTCGCGCCTGGTCACCAGCTTCGTCGAGTTCTCAAAGGGCAGGCTGAAGTCTACTGGCAAGGCGTAATCGCGTGTTCAGCGACCCGGAATATCCGGCGGGGTAGATGCCGCGCCCTATCCACGCAGGTTTCAGCCTGTCGGCGCTGAAGCACAACCTCGGCGTCGCGCGGCGACATGCGCCGAAATCCAGAGTCTGGGCGGTGGTCAAAGCCAATGCTTACGGCCACGGCCTGTTGCGTGTTGTGCAGGCCCTGGACGACGCCGATGGGTATGCATTGCTGGATCTGGACGAGGCGGTGCGTCTGCGCGAGGCGGGGATATCCAAACCCATTCTGCTGCTCGAAGGTGTGTTCGAGCCGGCGGATCTGGTGCAAGTCGATCGCCACGCGCTGTCGCTGGTGGTGCACGATTACGAGCAGATACTCATGCTCGAAAGCGCCCGACTGTCTGCGCCGGTAGCAGTAGTGCTCAAGCTGAATACCGGATTGAATCGCCTGGGAATTGCCCCCGACCTGGCGCGCAACGCCTATAGCCGGCTTCAAGCGAGCGGCAGAGTCGCGGCGATTGCGTTGATGACCCACTTTGCCGATGCCGATGGCGCTTCTGGAGTCGCCGCACAAATGGCGCGATTTGTCGAGTGCACGGCCGGGCTGAAAGGCGAGGCGACGCTGGCCAACTCCGCCGCGATTCTGCGCTACCCGGAATCCCATGCCGACTGGGTGCGGCCTGGCATCATGCTCTATGGCTGTTCGCCTTTCGCCGACGTCAGCGCCGATGCGCTGGGATTGCAGCCGGCGATGACGCTTGCAAGCGAAATCATCGCACTGCAGGAACTCAAGCCGGGCGACCGCGTCGGCTACGGCGGCACGTTCGAGGCCAGGCGGCCGATGCGCATCGGCGTGGTGGCCTGCGGCTATGCCGACGGCTATCCGCGCCATGCGCCCGGCTACCATGACCGTAACACGCCGGTTTTCGTCGCCGGCAGGCGCACGCACACCGTGGGGCGTGTATCCATGGACATGCTATGCGTCGACCTGAGCGCTATCGAGGACGCCCGGGTCGGCACGCCGGTAACGCTGTGGGGCGAGGGGCTGCCGGCGGACGAAGTCGCCGCCTGTGCCGGCACGGTCAGTTACGAATTGCTGTGCGCATTGGCTGCGCGAGTGCCGGTCGTGGAGGTCTGAAAGCGCGGTATGATTCTGCCCTTAAAGGACGACAACGATGCCGATACTGGTGCCGTTCAATCTTAAATAGAGGTCATCATGACAATGCACAGCTATACAGCAATTGTGGAAAAGGAAGGCGATATTTATGTGGCGCTATGTCCTGAACTCGACGTCGCCAGCCAAGGCGAGAGCATTGAGCAGGCGACTGCGAACCTGAAAGAGGCTGTGGAATTGTTTGTCGAATGTGCCGATCCGGCGGAAGTCGCAAAGCGGCAGCACGGCGAAATCTACGTGACCCGTTTCGAAGCGGTGCATGGCTAGGCTTGCCGTTCTCTCAGGCAAGGAAGTCTGCAGGATTCTCGCGCGCTTCGGATTCGTGGAGGTGAGAAGGCGCGGCAGCCATGTGGTGATGCAACGTCGCACCGCTGCTGGTAGCACCACGGTTCCGGTGCCCGATCATGACGAGCTGAAGATTGGCACGCTGCAATCGATCATCCGGCAAAGCGGCCTGCCGCGCTCAGCGTTCGAGTCGTGAATCGGCAAGGACCTCAGCGGTGCGCAGTTCCGACTCCAGGTATTGGCCGACTACCGGGCGTGAGGCAATGACGGAACCCGAACGTGGCTAAATCCAAATCCATATACACGTGCACCGAGTGCGGCGGCAGCGCGCCAAAATGGCAGGGCCAGTGCCCGAGTTGCGCCGCCTGGAACACGCTGACCGAAACCGCCGCCGAGACGGCGTCGACGCACCGCTACAACAGCGTCGCCGCCGCATCCAAGCTGCAGATATTGTCCGAGGTCAGTGCGCGCGAAGCGCCGCGCCTGCCCAGCGGAGTCGGGGAATTCGATCGCGTGCTGGGCGGAGGATTGGTCGCGGGGCAGGTAGTGCTGATCGGTGGCGATCCGGGGATAGGCAAATCGACGCTGCTGCTGCAGGCGCTCGCCGCCATGAGTGCAAAACATCGGGCGGTCTATGTCAGCGGCGAGGAGTCGGCGGCGCAGGTGGCACTGCGCGCCACACGCCTCGGGCTGGATTGCGGCGGGCTGCAGTTGCTGGCGGAGATCAATCTGGAAAAAATCCAGGACGTCCTGGCCGGCGCCAGGCCGGAAATCGTGGTCATCGATTCGATTCAGACGCTTTATTCGGAAGCGCTGTCCTCTGCGCCGGGGTCGGTGGCGCAGGTGCGGGAATGCGCGGCGCAGTTGACGCGGATGGCCAAGCAGACCGGCATGATCATCGTGTTCATCGGCCACGTGACCAAGGAGGGCGCGCTCGCCGGGCCGCGGGTGCTGGAGCACATCGTCGATACCGTGCTCTATTTCGAAGGTGATACGCAGCAAAGCTTTCGCCTGGTACGGGCTTTCAAGAATCGATTCGGCGCGGTAAATGAGCTCGGCGTATTTGCCATGACCGACAAGGGATTGAAGGAAGTGTCCAACCCGTCGGCACTTTTCCTGTCGCGGCACGACGGCCAGGTGCCGGGTTCCTGTGTGCTGGTGACGCAGGAAGGCACGCGACCCTTGCTGGTGGAAATTCAGGCCCTGGTGGATCAGGCGCACGCGCCTAACCCGCGCCGTCTCTCGGTGGGACTGGAGCAGAACCGGCTGGCTATGCTGCTGGCCGTGCTGCACCGGCACGCGGGAGTCGCCTGTTTCGACCAGGACGTGTTCGTCAATGCGGTTGGCGGCGTAAAAATCAGCGAACCCGCCGCCGATCTTGCCGTGCTGCTTGCTATCGTGTCTTCGCTGCGAGCGAAACCGCTGCCGCAGAAACTGGTGGTGTTCGGCGAGGTAGGACTGGCAGGGGAGATCCGCCCGGCGCCGCGCGGACAGGAACGTCTGCGCGAGGCGGCCAAGCTTGGGTTTACGCAGGCGATCATTCCCAAGGCCAATGTTCCGCGGCAGGCGATAAGCGGGCTGGAAATCGTCGCCTGCGACCGGGTCGAGGACGCGGTCGCGCGCCTGCGCTAGCGCAGGCGCACAAGGCCGGCTGCTCGCACGCCGCTGCGCACCGCCGATTCCAGTGTGGCCGGATAGTCGCTGGCAGTATAGTCGCCCGCGAGGTAAAGGCGATCAACAGGTGTCCGGTTCGACGGCCGCGCAATCCCGGGGCGGCAGGAGAAGGTAGCGCGCTTTTCGGCGATGACGCGCGACCAGAGTGGCGAAGGAATATCTGGCAGGAACGCGACCAATTCGCGGTGGATCGCTTCAGCCAGCGCATCCTGAGAAAAATCCTGATGCGCGCCGCGCGCACTGATCACCGCTGCCAGCAGACCCGCTGTGCCGTTGATCCGACCGCGATCGAATATCCACTGAATGCTGCCGCCGTCAAAACCGGTCATTGGCTGCGGCATCGTCACAGAAGGCGGGTATTGCAAATAGCAGGTGTAAATCGGTTCGTAAGCGAAGGCAACGATGCTCTGTCGGACTGCTGCAAGCGCCGGAAAACAATCGAGCAGGACATCGAGCTGATGCGGCGCCACGGCAAGAATGACATGGCTGTAACGCTCCGGACCGGTGTCCAGAACGAAGCCATCCGCGCTTTCCGTAAGCGCCCGCACCGGTGTTCCCAGCCGTATCGAGCCCCCGTGATCACGCACAAAATCCGCGGCTGGCAGTGGAAACAGCCGGCCCAGATCGGTGCGCGGAATGAGAAAATCACTGTTCGCGCGCGGACCATCCAGCCCGTCGCGCACCACGTTGAGGAAGGTCTGCGCCGATGCGGCAGCGGCCGGGGTGTTGAGCGCAGACACGCACAGCGGTTCCCACAAATAGCGTGCGAGCGCGCCGCCTTGTCGGTGTTGCGCCAGCAGCTCGGCAACCGGCATGTCGGCGGCGATGCGATAGTTGTTGCCGCGCATCGCTGTCATGAAGCGCATGGCGGCGATGCGCTCGGTCCAGGTCAGCCCGTTGGCAGTCATCAGCGCGGCGAGCAAATGAAGTGGCGCTGGAAGCCGCGGTGCGCGCAGGCGAAACGCCCCGGGATATTCTATGGCGAGCTGCTGGCGCAGCAGCAACTGCTTCGGATCGGCGCCGACCGCGCGCATCAGACGCAGCGTCTCAACGTAGGCGCCGATGAGGATGTGCTGGCCGTTGTCCAGATCTATGCCTTCGAGTTCGACCGTACGCGCGCGGCCGCCCAGGTGCCGCGCCGCTTCGAACACGGTGACCCGGGTCCCCGTCTGTGCCAACGTCACCGCGGCCGCCATGCCGGCCCAGCCGGCGCCGATGACGGCGACGTTTACGCCGTGATCCAGGTCTTCCATGCGATCCACAGCTTGCGCACCGGTGTCAACGCCGTGCGCTGACTCAGCACCTTGCAGCCGTCGTCGGCGATTTCCCGCAGCAAGGTGCGGTAAATTGCCGCCATGATAAGACCCGGCCGTTGCGCCTTGCGGTCGATCTGCGGCAGCTGTGCGTAGGCCTCGCTGTACAAGCGCTCGGCGCGTTCGATCTGGAATGCGATCAGACTTACGAAATTCTCGTTCTGGCGCGCATGCAGGATGTCGGCGGCGCTCACGTTGAATTGTTGCAGTTCGCTCAGGGGAAGATAAATGCGCCCGTTGCGGCTGTCCTCGCCGACATCCCGGATGATATTGGTCAGCTGAAACGCGAGGCCGAGCGTGTGGGCGTAGGCGAGCGTGCGTTCATCACGGTAGCCGAAGATCGAGGCGGCAAGCAGGCCCACCACGCCGGCAACGCGGTGGCAATACTGCTCCAGGTTCGCGAAATCGAGATAGCGGTTCTGGTTCAGATCCATTTCCATGCCGTCGATGATCTCCAGCAGGTATTCATGCTTGATGCCGAAGGGCTGGATGGCGGGGGCGAGCGCCCGCGCCACCGGATGCTGTGGCTCGCCGGCGTACAGGCGGGCGAGTTCCTGCCGCCACCAGGCCAGCTTGGTGCGGGCTACGCCGGTATCGGCGCATTCATCGACGATGTCGTCCACCTCGCGGCAGAACGCGTACAGCGCGGTGATGGCGCGTCGGCGCGGCGGCGGCAGAAACAGGAAGGAGTAATAGAAGCTCGATCCGCTCTGTGCCGCCTTGTGCTGACAATATTCGTCGGGATTCACGCACGTTCCAGTTTCAGAAGCGTCACATCGCCGTTACTGTGCATGCGGCTGCGTGCCATCAGTCGGTCAAGGCTCTCAGGAGCAGCAACGGCCAGTCGTAAGCTTTCAGCACAGGTCGGTGATGGTAGACGTCGCCTCCGGCCTTGTCTATTTTTTCGAGTATGCGCAGTCCGCCCTGCACTATGGTGCGGATTTCGAGTCCCACACGCCCGGGCAGGGCGTGCCCAAGCGGCGCTCCCGATCGCATCAACGCGCGCGCGCGTTCGACCTGAAACGCAATCAGTGCCGGCCATTGACCCGAGGCGTCGCCGCGCGCAATCTGATTTTCGCTGACACCGAATGTTTGCATCTCGTCCTGGGGCAGGTAGACGCGGTGTTTATGCCAGTCGATTCCCACGTCCTGCCAGAAATTTATCAACTGCAGGCTGGTGCAAATCGCATCCGATCGTTGAAAGTTTTCTCCGGTTGCGGCGCCGAACAGATGCAACAACAGCCGGCCGACCGGGTTGGCCGACCGGCGGCAATAGTCCTCGAGTTGGGCGAAATCGGCATAGCGGTTCTTGACCACGTCCTGCGCAAACGCGTCGAGCAGGTCGTGAAACAAGGTAAGCGGCAGGCGGTACTGGCGCACGACCTGTCCGAGGTCGACGAATAACCGCTGCTGTGATTCGAGACCCGCCTCCAGACCCTTGAGTTCCAGACGATAACCGTCGAGCTGCGCCAGCCGCTGGGCAGCTGGAAGATCACCTTCGTCGGCGAAGTCGTCCGCGGATCGCGCAAAGCGGTAAATGACCGCGATGGGATGGCGCAAGTGGGACGGCAGCAGCACCGAGGCGACCGGGAAATTCTCGTAGTGGCCTGCGGACATTAGCTTGAAATTCTTGAGGATTTAGCAAAACTTGGGCTGACAGTATAGGGGGAAATCGCGTAAAATTACACCTGCGCGAGGGTGGCGGAATTGGTAGACGCACTGGATTTAGGTTCCAGCGCCTTACGGCATGGGGGTTCGAGTCCCTTCCTTCGCACCATGCGGTCAGGTTTGGAGGGTGGGATAGGAAAATAGGGTGCCCCGTTTCGACAAACCGGGTTATTACGGACTTTAAGGGAATTTGATGCAAACAAGCTTGGAGAATTTGGGTTCGCTTGAACGCCGACTGAACATGGCGGTTGCGGTCGACGAAATCGAAAAACAGGTCGAACAGCGGCTTAAAAAGCTCTCGCGTACCCTGCGCATGGCCGGTTTTCGTCCGGGCAAGGTGCCGATGAAGTTGGTCGCGCAGCAATATGGGCCGCAGGTGCGTTCGGAAGTTCTCGGCGACGCCGTGCAAAAAGCGTTCGGAGACGCGGTGCGTGAGCAGAACCTCAAGGTTGCCGGATATCCGCGCATCGAGCCCAAGTCGGGCGATACCGACGCGAAAAGCATCGAGTTCAGCGCCACTTTCGAAATTTATCCTGAAGTGGTGGTGGGCGACATCGGCGCCAGCAAGATCGAGCGCGCCGCGCTGAGTGTGGGCGATGCCGAGGTGGACAAAACGCTGCAAATCTTGCGCAAGCAGCGCCAGCATTTCCACCAGGTCGAGCGGCCGGCGGCGGCAGGCGATCGAATTACCGCGGATTTCCTGGGGAAAATAGAGGGTGTCGAATTCACCGGCGGCAAGGCCAGCGATTTTGTGTTCGTGCTGGGCGAGAAACAAATGCTGCCGGAATTTGAGTCCAACGCACTGGGCTTGAACGCCGGAGCGAGCAGGACATTCGAACTCACTTTTCCGGCTGATTATCACGGCAAGGACGTCGCCGGAAAGACCGCGAGCTTCGAACTTACGCTCAAGCTGGTTGAGGAGCCGCATTTGCCCGAGCTCGATGCCGAGTTCGCGCGTTCGCTCGGCGTGGAAAACGGTGATCTGGTGCAGATGCGGTCCGAGGTTAAAGCAAATATCGAGCGCGAAGTAAAGAAGCGCGCCCAGGCCGATCTCAAGAGCAAAGTCATGCAGGTACTTCTCGATGCGACCAAAATCGATCTGCCCAAGGCGCTGATCGAAATGGAAACGCAGCGGCTGGTGCAGGCCGCGCGCGCCGAAATGGAAGCACGCGGCATGAAAATGGAGCAGTTGCCGATCAATCCGGAGATGTTCGAGCAGCAGGCGCAACGTCGCGTATCGCTGGGTTTGATCATCGCCGAGCTGGTAGGCGCACACGACCTTGGTGCCAAGCCGGAGCAGGTGCGCGCCCTGGTTCAAGAGCAGGCCGAGAGCTACGAGCAGCCTGACGAGGTGGTAAAATGGATTTATTCACAGCCGCAGCGTCTGTCGGAAATGGAAAGCGTGGCGCTGGAGGACAATGTTGTCGCCTGGGTGCTCGCGCACGCCAAGGTTGAAGAAAAAGCTGTGAATTTCGATGAATTTATGGGGAAAGCAGAATGAATCGCGGCAAACCCAGAGAGGCAAGTAAATGATGCAGCCGGGTTGGAAGCCGCACGCGGCGGGATGGATAGAGCCGCAGGCGGGTCTCGAGGGTCCGCAGAACCTGGGCCTGATCCCGATGGTGATCGAACAAAGCGGCCGCGGCGAGCGCGCGTACGATATTTACTCGCGCCTGTTGAAGGAGCGGGTCGTTTTCCTGGTCGGTGTGGTGAACGAGATGACTGCCAATCTGATCGTTGCGCAGCTGCTGTTTCTGGAATCGGAAAATCCGGACAAGGACATTTCGTTTTATATAAATTCACCGGGCGGCTCGGTTTCAGCCGGTCTTGCCATCTATGACACGATGCAATTCATCAAGCCCGATGTGAGCACGCTTTGCGTGGGTCAGGCTGCCAGCATGGGATCGTTCCTGCTCGCCGCGGGGGCCAAGGGCAAGCGTTTCTGCCTGCCCAATTCGCGCGTCATGATTCACCAGCCGATGGGCGGCTTTCAGGGACAGGCCTCTGATATTGAGATCCACGCCAAGGAAATTCTCTACCTGCGCGGGCGGCTGAACGAAATGCTGGCGCTGCATACCGGCCAGAGCGTAGAGACGATCGCGCACGATACCGACCGGGATAATTTCATGTCGGCGGTGGAAGCGGTGAAATACGGCCTGGTTGACAATGTACTGAGCAATCGCGCCGATGCCAAAAAATGAGACTTAGATGACCGAAAAAAACGCCGGCGAAAAGCTGCTTTACTGTTCCTTCTGCGGCAAGAGCCAGCACGAGGTAAGGAAGCTTATCGCCGGGCCGTCGGTGTTCATCTGCGACGAGTGCATCGAGCTTTGCAATGACATCATTCGCGAGGAAACCAGTACCGACAAGTCAGGCAAGTCAGCCAAGTCAGACCTGCCGACGCCGAAGGAAATCTGCGACATACTCGACGAGTATGTTATCGGCCAGGAACTGGCGAAACGGATCCTGTCGGTAGCGGTATATAACCATTACAAACGGCTCAAACATCTGTCGAAGAACGATGAGATCGAGCTGGCGAAATCGAATATTCTGCTGATCGGACCCACGGGTTCGGGCAAGACGCTGCTGGCGCAGACGCTGGCGCGCCTGCTGAACGTGCCCTTTGTGATTGCCGACGCCACCACCCTGACCGAGGCTGGATACGTCGGTGAGGACGTGGAAAACATCATCCAGAAGCTGCTGCAGAATTGTGACTACGATGTAGACAAAGCCAAGCGCGGCATTGTCTACATCGACGAAATCGACAAGATATCGAGGAAATCTGACAACCCGTCGATCACCCGTGACGTCTCGGGTGAGGGTGTGCAGCAGGCACTGCTGAAGCTGATCGAGGGTACCATTGCGTCGGTGCCGCCGCAGGGCGGGCGCAAGCACCCCAATCAGGACTTCGTGCAGGTGGACACCACCAACATCCTGTTCGTCTGCGGCGGCGCTTTCGACGGCCTGGAAAAGATTATCCGCAATCGTTCTGAAAAAAGCGGCATCGGCTTTGGCGCCGATGTGCGCAGTCTCAAGGACAGTAAAGACATCACAGCGGCGTTGCGCGCGGTGGAGCCCGAGGATTTGATCAAGTACGGCCTGATTCCGGAATTTGTCGGCCGCATGCCGGTTATCGCCACGCTGGAAGAACTGGACGAGGCGGCGTTGATCCAGATTCTCACCATCCCAAAGAACGCGCTGATCAAACAGTATCAGCGTCTATTCGGCATGGAAGGCGCGGATCTGGAAGTACGCCCTGCGGCGCTTTCAGCCATCGCGCAGAAAGCGCTTGCACGCAAGACCGGCGCGCGTGGTTTGCGCTCGATTCTGGAGCAGGTGCTGCTCGACACGATGTACGAACTGCCGACCATGGAAAATGTAAGCAAGGTGGTTATCGACGAACCGACGGTTCTCGGCGAAGGCAAGCCGCTGTTGATCTATTCCGACCCGCCCAAGGTCGCCGGTTCTCTCTCCTGAGAACGCTGACGGGGTTGAACTAATCCCCCCCGTCCCCATCTATCATTGAATGTCACGCTGAGGGTCCGCCATGTCCGTTACCGAGTATTCCCCCAATCCGATCCAGTTTCCGTTGTTACCGTTGCGCGACGTGGTGGTATTCCCGCATATGGTGATTCCGCTGTTTGTCGGCCGTCCGAAATCAATCAAGGCGATGGAAATCGCCATGGAAGCGGGCAAGAGCATCATGCTGGCGGCACAGAAATCCGCAGCCAAAGACGAGCCTGGTCCCGACGACATGTACCAGATCGGCTGTATCGCCAATATTCTGCAGATGCTGAAGCTGCCGGACGGAACGGTAAAAGTGCTGGTTGAGGGCAGCCAGCGCGCGGTGATCAAGGAAATCGAAGACCAGCGCAGTCATTACGTTGCTGTGGCGCGGCCGGTACCCGCGGATGCGAGCGACAATAACGAGGTCGAAGCAATGCGCCGGGCGCTGGTGACCCAGTTCGACCAATACGTGAAGCTGAACAAGAAAATACCCCCGGAAATTTTGACCTCGCTCGGTGGTATTGAAGAGGCCGGACGCCTGGCCGATACCGTGGCTGCGCACCTGCCGTTGAAACTGGAGCAGAAGCAGCAGGTGCTGGAGATGTTCGACGTCAAGGCCCGCCTGGAGCATCTGCTCGGCCAGCTTGAAACCGAGATCGACATCCTGCAGGTGGAAAAGCGCATTCGCGGCCGGGTCAAGCGCCAGATGGAAAAAAGCCAGCGCGAGTACTACCTGAACGAGCAGGTAAAAGCGATCCAGAAGGAACTGGGCGAGGGTGAGGACGGCGCCGATCTGGACGAGATGGAGAAGAAGATCAAGGCCGCGCGCATGCCCAAGGACGCGCGCGTCAAGGCCGAGGCCGAGTTGAAGAAACTGCGCCTGATGTCTCCGATGTCGGCCGAAGCCACGGTGGTGCGCAACTATATCGACATATTGGTAGGCCTGCCGTGGAAGAAACGCAGCAAGATATCCAAGGACATCGCTGCCGCGGAAAAGAGCCTCGATTCCGATCACTATGGGCTGGAGAAGGTGAAAGAGCGCATCGTCGAGTACCTTGCGGTTCAAAGCCGCGTGGACAAGGTGAAGGCGCCGATTCTGTGTCTTGTAGGGGCGCCAGGCGTCGGCAAGACCTCTCTTGGGCAGTCCATCGCGAAAGCGACCAATCGCAAGTTCGTGCGCATGTCGCTGGGCGGCGTGCGCGACGAAGCGGAGATTCGTGGCCACCGCCGCACCTATATCGGTTCCATGCCGGGCAAGATTCTGCAGAACATGACCAAGGTCGGCGTACGCAATCCGCTGTTTCTGCTGGATGAAGTGGACAAGCTGGGAATGGACTTCCGCGGCGATCCGTCCTCGGCGCTGCTCGAAGTGCTGGATCCGGAACAAAATCATACGTTCGTAGACCATTACGTCGAGGTCGAGTACGACCTGTCGGAAGTCATGTTCGTAGCAACCGCCAATACGCTGAACATTCCCCCGGCACTGCTCGATCGCATGGAGGTCATCCGGCTTTCGGGATATACCGAGGATGAGAAAATACACATCGCCACGCGCTATCTGCTGCCCAAGCAGCTCAAGAACAACGGACTGAAGCTAGACGAAGTTTCGATCGCCGAATCGGCGATACGCGACGTGATTCGCTACTACAGCCGGGAAGCGGGCGTGCGCAGCCTGGAGCGCGAAATTTCAAAGATCTGCCGCAAGGTAGTGAAGATCCTGGTGACCAAGAGTCGCGACAGCAAGATCCTGGTTACGGCGAAAAATCTGGACAAATTCCTCGGCGTGCGCAAATTCACTTTTGGCATCGCGGAGAAGAAAAACCAGGTTGGACAGGTCACGGGTCTTGCGTGGACTGAAGTCGGCGGCGAGCTGCTGACGATCGAAGCCGTGGTAATGCCGGGCAAGGGCAAGAGCATAACCACCGGCAAGCTGGGCGAGGTAATGCAGGAATCGATCCAGGCCGCGCTGACGGTGGTGCGCAGCCGCTCGGCCAAGCTCGGCGTCGCCGAGGACTTCTATCAGAAGATCGATTTGCATATCCACCTGCCGGAAGGCGCGACACCAAAGGACGGCCCCAGTGCCGGCATCGGCATCTGCACTGCAATGGTTTCGATTCTCACCGGCATTCCAGTGCGCGCCGATGTTGCAATGACCGGTGAAATTACGCTGCGCGGCGAGGTGCTGCCTATCGGCGGATTGAAGGAAAAGTTGCTCGCAGCCCACCGCGGCGGCATCAAGACCGTATTGATTCCCGAGGAAAATGTAAAGGATCTGACGGAGATTGCCGACAACGTCAAGAACCGCCTCGAGATCATTCCAGTAAAATGGATTGATCAGGTGCTCGAGCTTGCGCTGGAGCGCAAGCCCGAGGCAACGAGCAAGAAAGACGAAGTTGCCCCGATAGCGCCGGCGTCCGAGGGGCAGCCCGTGAGCGGCGTCATCACTCATTGAGCAGGCTTCCGGAGAAACTGAAAAGCGCTTGACACACGCGAATGGCGCTTGTTATAAAGATCGTATCGCTCTTGCCGGTTGCGGCAAGTTTGTTGCGCTCGCAAGCACGCCTACTCCAAAACTTCAACTCAAAAATGCACGCCAGGCTTTGTTCGTGCCATAGCTAATCTCATTTAGACAAAAAGGGGGTTCAACGTGAATAAGTCCGAAATGATCGATCAAATAGCCAAATCCGCCGACGTTTCCAAGGCAGCGGCCGGACGTGCGCTGGATGCAACCGTAAGCGCGATCAAGACCGCGATGAAGAAGGGCGGCATGGTGACGCTGGTCGGATTCGGTACGTTCTACGTTGGCAAGCGTGCGGCGCGCAACGGCCGCAATCCGCGTACCGGCGCGAGCATCAAGATCAAAGCCGCGCGGGTTCCGAAATTCCGCGCTGGCAAAGCACTGAAAGATGCGTTAAACTAGCGCCCTTTTTGGACCAGAGCGCCCCGCATTTCAATCTGTCCGAAAGGGTGCTTAGCTCAGTTGGTAGAGCGTCGCCTTTACACGGCGAATGTCGGCGGTTCGAACCCGTCAGCACCCACCAGGGTGTCCGTATTGCTGGAGTGGTAGTTCAGTTGGTTAGAATGCTGCCCTGTCACGGCAGAGGTCGCGGGTTCGAGTCCCGTCCACTCCGCCAACAATAAGAGGCGAACCCAGACAGGGGTTCGCCTTTTTTACTTGAGAGCCTAACTTCATGTTCGATCTAGTCCACAAGCACAAGATGCTGGTTCAATTGATCCTGGCACTGCTGGTGCTTCCATTCGCGTTCTGGGGTATCGATTCCTATCGGCGCGGATCCGGCACGGTGCAGGACATGGCACAGGTCGCCGGGCAGGCGATCACGTTGCAGGAATTCACCCAGGCGCAGCGCGAGCAGCAGGAGCGTTTGCGTGGGTTGCTTGGCCGCAATTTCGACGCGGCGCTGCTGGATACGCCGCAGCAGCGCGCCGAACTTCTGGATCAACTGATACAGCAGCGCCTGCTCACGGTGCACGCAATCCGCAGCAACCTGGTGGTGACCGATACGCAACTGCGCGAAATCATCGCCCGCCTGCCGGCATTCCAGGAGAACGGTCAGTTTTCCAAGGCGCGTTATGACGCCTTGTTGCGCGCGCAAGGCATGAACGACGTGGTATTCGAGGCGCGGATGCGCCGCGACATCGAATTGCAGCAACTCAATGGCGCACTGGTCGAGTCGAGTCTGGTCGGAAAAACGCAGGTTGCGCGCATGCTCGCGATTCAAGGGCAGGAACGCGAGGTGTCTGAGGCGGTGCTTTCGTTTGATCAGTTCGAGGGCGAGGTCAAGCTCGGCGCTGACGCCGTCAAGGCCTACTACGACAGCCATCCGGGCGAATTCGTGCTGCCGGAACAAGTGCGCGCCGAGTATGCCGTGCTCAATGCGGACGCGCTCGCCGCGCTGGAGACGGTGAACGAAGCCGATCTGCGCGGCTGGTATGACAGCAATGTGCGCCCCAAATTCGAGGAGCGCAGCGTGGCAAGAAAGAAAGCCGAACAACTGCTCGGGCAATTGCATGCCTCGCCGGAAAAATTTGTGGAGCTGGCGAAGCTGAATTCCGAGGACCCAGGCTCGAAGGACAATGGCGGTGACCTCGGTTACTTCGCGCGCGGCTCGATGGTCAAACCGTTCGAGGACGCAGTATTCAAGCTGAAACAAGGGCAGTTGAGTGATATCGTCGAATCCAGTTTCGGATTCCACATTATCAAGCTGACCGGGATCAAAGCGGCCAAGGACGGCGCACCGGAGCAGCGTCAGGCAAGTCACATATTGATTAAAGCGCCGTTGGCTCAGGATTTTCAGGCGATGCGCGCAGAAATCGAAAAGGATCTGAAGAAGCAACGCCTGGGGAAGAAATTCGCCGAAGCCGCTGAAGCCTTCAGCAATCTCGCCTATGAGCAGCCGGATACCCTGCAACCGATCGCCGACAAGTTCAAACTCAAGCTGCAGCAGTCAGGATGGGTTACGCGCCAGGCTGACGCTGCGGCCGGTGCCGCTGCCGGACCGCTCAATAGCCAGAAGATACTGGACGCGTTGTTTTCTCCCGATTCGATCAAGAACAAGCGCAATACCGAAGTCATGGATGCAGGACCCAATGCACTGGTGGTGGCGCGTGTGATCGCACATAAACCCGCGGCGCCCAGAGCCCTGGACGAGGTCAAGGCGGAGATCGCGAAAAAGCTGGTTGCGCAGCAGGCGATGGTGTCGGCGATCAAGACCGGCGCCGCCAAATATGCCGATCTGCAGCAGGGAAAGGATGCAGGATTGAAATGGAGCGCGGCCAAAATGTTGAGCCGACAGGGCAAACCGACAGTGCATCCGGACGCGCTGAAGGCTATTTTCCGCGCCGATACCAGCAAGCTGCCGGTCTACCTGGGCGTGGAATTGCGTGACCGCGGCTACGGTATTTACCGGATTTCACGCGTAACCGATACGACGACGGTCGATGCAGCGCGCGAGAAAGAAATGCAGGAGCAGCTGGTGCGGCAGGCCGCGCAGGAAGATTCAGCCGCCTATATTGCCGGTCTCAAAGGCTCGGCTAAAATAGAAATCAACAAGGCAAATCTGGAGAAGAAAGGCGGCTAGGGCGGCGCGCCGCAAGCGCGCCAGCGGGCGTTATGCGATTTCCGTCGTACCCAGTGCCGTAGTGTTGAAGCCGCCATCGACATAGGTCACCTCACCGGTGATGCCGCTGGCGAGATCGCTGCACAGGAACGCAGCCGCATTCCCCACTTCGTCTATGGTGACATTGCGCCGCAGCGGCGCATGCCGCGCATTGTAGGCGAGCAGCTTGCCGAAATTGGCGATGCCGGAGGCGGCCAGGGTCTTGATCGGCCCCGCTGAAACGGCGTTCACCCGTATCCCCTTCGGACCCAGGCTCGCAGCCATGTAGCGCACCGCGGCTTCGAGACTCGCCTTGGCCAGTCCCATTACGTTGTAATTCGGCATGGTACGCACCGCACCGAGATAGGTCAGTGTGAGCAGCGCAGCGCGCCGCTCCAGCATCATCGGCAGTGCCGCCTTCGCCAGCGCGGCGAAGCTGTAACTCGACACGTCATGCGCGATGCGGAACGCCTCGCGCGACATGCCTTCCAGAAAATCGCCGTCGATCGCTTCGCGCGGCGCATAGGCGATGGAATGAACCAGGCCTTCGAGTCCGTCCCAGTGCTTGCCGAGTTCTGCGAACAACTTTGCGATCTCCTCGTCATTTGCCACATCACAGGCAAATACCAGGCGGCTGTCGAAGTCGGCGGCCATGTTCGTAACGCGGTCCTGGAAGCGTTCGTTCTGATAGGTAAAGGCAAGTTCGGCGCCTTCACGATGACACGCCTTGGCGACGCCATAGGCGATCGAGCGGTTGCTGAGCAAGCCAGTGATGAGAATGCGCTTTCCTGTCAGAAAACCCATGGTGACTCCGGGATGCGGAAAGGGTGGATTATACCGGGGGTGATTACGAATGCGGGTATGGCAGATGTGCCGATCAGTCGAATCGGGCGTGCATGCGATTTCGCCGGATGGGCTACCATAGCCGGCCAGAAGGGGCGGACGCGTCGCGCCCGCCCCGGTCGAATGCGGAGAGTCAATGATTAGATTGAACACGGTCGTCACGCTTTTGGCTGCTGCAGTTTGCAGCGGCTCAGTTTGCGCCGCATCGCTCGAATATCCGGCGACCCCCAGGAAATCGGTCAGCGACACCTATTTCGGCACGGTAGTAAGCGAGGATTACCGCTGGCTGGAGCAGTCTGACAGCCCCGAGGTCAAAGCCTGGATTGCCGCGCAGAATGCGCTCATGCGCGGCGTGATCGACGCGTTGCCGCAACGTGCGGCGATCAAGAAGGAACTGGAGGGAATGTTAGGCGGCGGTCGTGTGACACGGCGCAGTTTCGTGTTCGCCGGCGGAAAACTGTTTGCGCTCAAGCGCCAGCCACCGAAAAACCAGGCGATGATCGTCGTGCTTGACGGTCACGCCAGCCTAAAATCCGAGCGCATGGTGCTCGATGCCAACGTACTCGACCCGAGCGGCAAGACGGCAATCGACTGGTTCGAGCCGTCGCGCGATGGCAAGCGCGTGGCGGTATCGCTGTCGAAGAACGGCAGCGAAGACGGTACGCTCTACATTTACGACACGGCGAGCGGCAAATCGCTGCCTGACGTGGTGCAGCGCGTACAGTATCCGACCGGCGGCGGCAGCGTTGCCTGGAATGCAGACGGCAGCGGCCTTTACTACACACGTTATCCGCAGGGCGACGAGCGGCCGCAGGAAGACGCCAATTTCTACATGCAGGTGTATTTTCACCGGCTCGGTAAGCCGGTGATGCAGGACGAATACGTTCTGGGCAAGGATTTTCCGCGCATCGCGGAAATCAAGCTGTCTTCGAGCGAGGACGGGAACTACCTGCTGGCCGATGTCGCGAACGGCGACGGCGGCGAGCACGCTTACTTTCTCCGTGGGAACGATGCTAACTGGCTGCGCATCGCCGATTACACGGACGGATTTCGCAACGCCAAATTTGGACGCGACGGGCGTCTTTATGCGCTTGGATTGAAAGACTCGCCGCGCGGCCGAATTGTCGCACTGAAACTCGATGCCCCCGGAGCCGGTCTGCCCGCGGCGGCCGTGGTTGTGTCCGAATCGGACGCGGTGATCGAAAGTGTGGTTCCGACGAAGAGCCGCCTGTATGTCAATTATCTCGCCGGGGGCCCGTCCGAACTGCGCGTGTTCGCGCTCGACGGCAGGCCAATGGGAACGCTCGGCGCCGAGCCGGTTGCAAACATCAACGCGGGTTCGCGCCTGGCCGGCGATGCAATCCTGTTCGGCAGCCAGAGCTTCATACGCGCGTTCGCGTGGTACGCCTACGATCCGGCGCAGCGCAATGCGAAACCGGTGAAGACGCGGCTGTCGGACGCGCCGATCTACGCAGTCAATGGTGCTATGCCTGACGTCGAGGTGTTGCGCGAGTTCGCCGTGTCCAGGGACGGGACCAAGGTCCCGGTCAACATCCTCTTCCGCAAGGGGAGCAAGCGCGACGGCTCGCAGCCAGTGCTGCTCACCGGCTATGGCGGCTATGGCATTTCGCTGCGGCCGTATTTCATGCGCTATGCCGCGTTCTGGCTGCGTCACGGCGGTGCGTTCGCGATAGCCAACCTGCGCGGCGGCGGCGAATACGGCCAGGAGTGGCACCATGCCGGCAATCTGACCAGGAAACAGAATGTATTCGATGACTTCATCGCCAGCGCACAATTGCTGGTCGAGCGCGGCTACAGCGCGCGCGACCGACTGGCGATTCTGGGCGGGAGCAACGGTGGCCTTTTGATGGGCGCGGCCATGGTGCAGCGGCCCGAGCTGTTTCGTGCCGTGGTCAGCCAGGTCGGCATTTACGACATGCTGCGTGTCGAACTCACCCCCAACGGCGCGTTCAACGTCACCGAATTCGGGACGGTCAAGGACGAGCGACAGTTCAAGGCGCTGCACGCCTATTCGCCGCTGCATCATGTGCGTGACGGCGTCGCCTATCCGGCGCTATTGCTGACGACGGGCGAGCACGATGGCCGCGTCGAACCGTGGATGTCCTACAAGATGACCGCGCGCCTGCAGACAGCCAATCCCGGTGGCCGGCCGGTCCTGCTGCGGGTGGCGTCCGACGCCGGGCACGGCATCGGCACCTCGCTGGCATCGGTGATCGACGAGGACGCGGACGTGTTCGCGTTTCTGTTCGCCCAGCTCGGCATGCAATGACGCCGCGTGTTTCAATCGCGCTGGCGGGCCTTTGTCTGTGCGCCGCCGGGTTCGCGGGCCCGGTTGCCGCCGCGCCGCTGAAGGTGCTGCGTTTGGCGGCGCTGCAGGGCGAGAACTCGTTCGATCCGGTGCGCGAATCGGAGGAAGCCTCGCTGCAGTATTGCGAGAACATTTTCGATTCCATGCTCACCTATGACTACCTCGCGCGCCCGGCAAAGCTGGTGCCGAACACGCTCAGCGCGCTACCGGAAGTATCCGCGGACGGTTCGGTATATACCTTCAACATCAAACCGGGCATCTACTTTGCGCCGGATGCGGCGTTCAACGGCAGGCGGCGCGAGCTCGTTGCTGCGGACTACGCGTTCAGCCTGAAACGTCTGCTCGACCCGAAGCTCAGATCGCCGTGGCAATTCCTGCTCGCGGGTAAAATTGTCGGCGCGGAGCCGATTGTCGCAGCGGCCAGCGCAAGCGGAAGATTCGACTACGATGCACCGATGGCGGGGCTGCAGGCGATCGACCGCTATACCCTGCGCATTCGCCTTGCCGCGCCTGATTTCAAGCTGCCCTACATTCTGGCAACGGCCGCGACCGGCGCCCTGGCGCGCGAGGTGGTGGAACGCTATGGCAGCGACGTCGGCGCACATCCGGTCGGCACCGGGCCCTACCTGCTCAGGGAATGGATACGTTCGAGCCGCGTCGTGCTCGAAGCCAACCCCGGCTACCGAGAGGTGCGCTTTGACGCCGAACCCGAAGATACGCCCTGGGATGCGGCGGTGATGAAGGCTCTGGACGGGCGGCGCATCCCGCTCAATGATCGTATCGAGGTAAACGTGATCGAGGAGGGCCAGCCGCGCTGGCTGGCGTTCCTCAACCGCGAGATCGACGTCATCGAGATTCTGCCGGAGGAGTTCGCCAACGTCGCCGCGCCCAACGGCAGGATCGCGCCGAATCTGGCGACGCAGGGCATACGCCTTTTCCGGGAGGCAAAACCCGACGTCTGGTTTACTTTTTTCAACATGGAAGACCCGGTGGTGGGCGGCTACACGCCGGAAAAGATCGCATTGCGCCGCGCAATAGCGCTGTCGATCAACACGCAGGCTGACATCGCCATCGTGCGCAACAATCAGGCGGTGCAGGCGCAATCGGTGATCCCGCCGGGGATCGCGGGTTACGACGCGAATTTTCGCAATCCTTTCGGCGAATACAATCCGGCGCGATCCAAGGCCTTGCTCGACCTGTTCGGCTACCTGGATCGCGACGGTGACGGCTACCGCGAGCTGCCGGACGGCAGGCCGCTGGTCATCGAGTATGCGAGCCCTCCGACGCTGGCGTCGCGGCGGATGGACGAACTGATCCAGCGCTCGCTCGAGGAAATCGGCATCCGCATGACGCTGAAAAAGGAAAAGGTGCCTGAGCTGAGAAAGCTGGGCAAACAGGGAAAGCTGCAGATGCGCACCGACGGCTGGCAGGCGGACTACCCGGATGCCGAGAATTTCTTCCAGCTGTTGTACGGTCCGAATGCGGGGCAGGCGAACTATTCGCGCTTCAATCTGGCACAATTCAACAAAATGTACGAACAGACGGCCGCCATGCCGGATTCCGCGGAACGCAACTTGCTCTATCGACAAATGTCCAATCTGGTGCTGGTCTACGGTCCGTGGCGACTGGCCGTGCATCGATTGCAGAACCACTTGCTGCATCCGTGGGTGGCAGGCTACAAGAAGCACCCGTTTGTCATGACTGCCTGGCGCTATCTCGATGTCGATGTGGCGCAGCGCGAAGCGGCATTGCGATGACGCGGAGGCAGACCGGCCGAAGTGCAAAACCGAACTGGAGACAGGGTTTGAAACGAAGCATTCTCGCCTGCGTGGCAATAGCGTTGGCGGCGTTGGCCGTGCTGGCAGCGGCGAACGGCGCCGCGGCCGCGGACCCGAACAAGGTAATCCGCTATGCGTTCCCGGTCGCCGAAACCAGCTTCGATCCGGTGGCAGCGTCAGACCGCTATTCGAACACGTTGATCGAGGACGTGCTGGAACCGATGCTGACCTACGATTATCTTGCCCGGCCGGTGAAGCTCGTACCGAATACCCTGGCCGCGATGCCCGAAGTGCGCGACAACGGCGCGACCTATGTTTTTCACATCAAGCCGGGCATTCATTTCACGCCGCACGCGGCGTTCAAGGGCGGTAAGCGGGAACTCGTCGCCGCGGACTACGAGTTCAGCCTCAAGCGCCTGTTCGATCCCAAGCTCAGATCGCCGTGGATGTTCCTGCTCGAGGACAGTCTGATCGGCGGGAAGGACGCCTACAACCGCGCCAAGGCCGCGGGGCGGTTCGACTACGACGCGCCGATCGAGGGTATCAAGGTGCTCGATCGCTACTCGCTGCAGATTCGCCTCAAGGCGCCGGATTACAACCTGCTCTATATCATGGCGATGCCGACAACCGCAGCGTTTGCGCGCGAAGTAGTGCAAATGTATGGCGATGACGTCGGTTCGCATCCGGTAGGCACCGGCCCCTACATGGTCAAGGAATGGAAACGCTCCTCGAAAATTGTGCTCGTTGCAAATCCGGATTACCGCGAGGAATACCTTACCGCGACGCCCGGCGCCGATCCACTCGACCAGAAAATTGCTGCGCACCTCAAGGGCAAGCGCCTGCCGCTGGTGGGCCGCATCGAGATCGGTATCATCGAAGAGACGCAGCCGCGCTGGCTCGCGTTTCTGAATCGCGAGCACGACTACATCGAACGCTTTCCGAATGAGTACGCCAACATCGCGGCGCCGGGCGGCAAACTGGCGCCGAACCTGGCGAAGCAGGGCATCACACTGCAGCGGCTGGTGGAGCCGAATCTCACCTATTATTGTTTCAACATGGAAGACCCGGTGGTAGGCGGCTACACGCCGGAGAAGGTGGCGCTGCGCCGCGCCATCAGCATGTCGATGAACGACAACGAGGAAATCCAGATACTGCGCAAGAACCAGGCGATCCGCGCCGAGAGTCCAGTGCCGCCGGGGGTGGCCGGCTACGACGGCAATTTTCGCAGTACGGCCGCCGATTACAACCCGGCGAAAGCAAAGGCGCTGCTCGATATTTTCGGATACGTCGATCGCGATGGCGATGGCTACCGCGAGGCGCCGGACGGCAAATCGCTCACGATCGAGTATGCTTCGACGCCGACGTCAATCGAGCGACAATACGATGAACTGTGGAAGAAATCGCTCGATGCGATCGGCATTCGCATGACCACTCGAAAAGCCAAGTGGCCGGATCTGCTCAAGGCGACAAAATTGGGGCAGTTTCAGTTTCGTGGCCTTGCCTGGGGCGCCGACTATCCCGACGCGGACAATTTTTTGCAGTTGCTCTACGGCCCGAATACCGGGCAGTCGAACGACGCGCGCTTTCGCCTCGCGGCGTTCGACCGCCTGTTCGAACAAGCGACGCGGCTTCCGGACACGCCAGAGCGCACGCGGCTGTACCAGGAAATGAATCGCCTGATCCTCGCCTACGCGCCGTGGAAGCTCGGCGTCCACCGCGTCGAGGGATATCTTCTGCATCCGTGGATCAGCGGTTACAAGAAGCACCCGATCCTGCGCACGCAATGGCGTTTTCTCGATGTAGACGTCGAGAAGCAGACTGCGGCACGCAATTAGGCGAAACGGGGACGAACCGATGAATGTTTTTACACGCTTTTTCCGCTCGATGCTGTGCGTTGCTGCATTGTTTGCTGTGTGTTTGGCGGCGCTGTCTCCTGCAACCGCGGCTGATCCGCAGAAGGTGCTGCGCTATGCGTTCAGAATCGCGGAGAGCAGCTTCGATCCGGCAGTGGCATCCGACCTGTATTCGCACACGGTCATGGAAGCGATACTCGATCCGATGCTCGCCTACGATTATCTGGCGAATCCGCTCAAGCTGATTCCGAACACGCTGCGCGAAATGCCGGAAGTGAGCGAGGGCGGCACGCTGTTCACGTTCCATCTGCGTCCTGGGATACATTTCATTCCCGACCCGGCATTCAAGGGCAAGCAGCGTGAACTGGTCGCACAGGACTACGCCTACAGCCTGCGCCGCTTTTTCGACCCCAAATTGAAATCACCCTGGCTGTTCCTGTTCGAAGGCAAGATCGCCGGCGCAGACGCAGTCATGGAGCGGGCGAAGAAAACCGGCGTGTTCGACTACGATGCGCCGATCGAGGGCCTGAGCGTTCCCGACCGTTACACCCTCCAGCTCAAGCTCACCGGCCCGGACTTCAATATGCTGTGGATTCTGGCATCCGCGATTACCAGCGCCGTGGCGCGCGAGGTGGTGGAATTCTATGGCTCCGACATCGGCGCGCATCCGGTTGGCACCGGGCCTTATTTTCTCAAGGAATGGCGGCGCTCCAGCCGTATGGTGCTCGAAGCGAATCCCGGCTTCAGGGACATGACCTACGATGCGTCTCCGGCGGCAGGTGACGTCGAAGGCCTGGCGATCCTGGCCAGGAGCAAGGGGAAGAAGCTCCCGCTGGCGGGGCGGATCGAAATCGACGTGATCGAGGAGCGGCAGCCGCGCTGGCTGGCGTTTCTCAATAGCGAACATGATTTCATCGAGCGTGTTCCCAACGAGTACATACACCTCGCCGCGCCGGGCGGAAAGCTTGCGCCGAATATGGCGAAGCACGGCATTGGCATGCAGCGGCTGGCGGAACCCGAGGTCACCTGGACTTATTTCAACATGGAGGATCCGGTGGTCGGTGGCTATACGCCGGAAAAGATCGCGCTGAGGCGCGCCATGAGCCTGGGTTACAACAACGAGGAGGAGCGCCTGGTGGCGCGCAAGGGACAGGCGATACTTGCGCAGACGCCAATCGGCCCCGGTGTTGCCGGATACGACCCGGATTTTCGCAACCCATTTTCCGAATACAACCCGGCCCGGGCCAAGGCGCTGCTCGATCTGTTCGGATATGTCGATCGCAACGGCGACGGCTACCGCGAACGTCCCGACGGACGCCCTCTTTCCATTGAATACGCGTCATCGCCGGACGCGGCCAATCGCGAGCTCGACGAGCTGTGGAAAAAATCGATGGACGCGATCGGCGTGATGCTTACGATCAAGAAGGCGAAATGGCCGGACCTGCTCAAGATGTCCAAACTCGGCAAGATTCAGATGCGCGGTTTCGCCTGGTACGCCGACTATCCGGACGCGGACAATTTCCTGCAACTGTTGTATGGTCCGAATTCGGGGCAATCGAACGATGCACGCTTCCGCCTGCCGGAATTCGATCGCCTGTACGAGAAAGCCAAAAAACTGCCGGATTCGCCCGAGCGCAACCGGATCTACCAGCAGATGACACGGCTGATGGTGGTCTATTCTCCCTGGAAGCTCGGTATGCACCGCATCGAGACCTATATGTGGCATCCATGGGTGATCGGCTATCGCAAGCACCCGATCATGCTGTCCAATTTGCGCTATCTCGACGTCGACCTCGAGTTGCAGCGCAAGGCCCGGAATTAGCGGGTCTGCAGATCATTCTGACCTGACGCGTGTCCGACCGCTTCGAAAGTTTTGTTACATCGTCGCAGCGCGCGATCGTAGCGATATTCGCGTGGGCGCTCGCCGCCAGCGTGCATTCTGCGTTTGCGGCCGATCCGGCGAAAGTGATACGCATCGCACTACCCGTCGCCGAAAGCACCCTTGACCCGCTCGATCAGCGCGACATCTACTCTTCGGCGATCGCCGAAGCAGTGTTCGACGCAATGCTGCAATACGATTATCTGGCACGGCCGCCGAAGTTGATTCCGAACACGCTGGAGGCCATGCCCGAGATCAATGCGGAGGGCACGCAATACGTATTTCGGCTACGCCGTGGCATCTACTTCAACGACGATCCGGCCTTTGAGGGCAAGCGGCGCGAGCTGACGGCAAAGGACTACGCCTACAGCCTGCGCCGCCATTTCGACCCGCGCTGGCGCTCGCCCTGGTTATTTCAATTTGAAAAGAAGATCGTTGGCGCCGATGAGGCAATGGAGAGCGCGAAGAAGACCGGCAAGTTCGACTACGACGCGCCGATCGAAGGCATTGAGGTCGTCGACCGCTACACATTGCGTATCCGGCTGACGCAGCCTGATTTTACGTTCATCTATGTGCTGGCGACGCCACCGTCCTCCGCCATGGCGCGTGAGGTGGTCGAGCGCTATGGCAGCGACATCGGCGCGCATCCGGTCGGTACCGGTCCGTTCCGTATTGGCGAATGGAAGCGGGCCAGCAAAATAGTGCTCGAAGCCAATCCGGGATTTCGTACCCTGCGCTACGAGGCCGAGCCGGGCGACGATGCGCAATCCCAGGCGATATACGCGCGGAACCGCGGCAAGCTGCTGCCCCTCATAGGGCGCATCGAGTACGTCGTCGTCGAGGAATCGCAACCGCGCTGGCTGGCGTTTGTGAACGGTGAACTGGACATTCTCGAGCGCGTGCCCAATGAATACGTCAACCTGGCAGTGCCCAACGGCAACCTTGCGCCGAATCTGGCCAAGCGCGGTATTTCAGCGCACCGCGGACACGAGCCGTCGCTGTTCTTTACCGTTTTCAACATGGAGGACCCGGTGGTCGGCGGCTATACCGCGGAGAAAATCGCGCTGCGGCGTGCTATCTCCTTCGGCTACGATCGCGACGCCGAGATCGCGGTGATACGCAAGCGCGAGGCTGTTCCGGCGGAGCAGCCGATCGGGCCGGGTGTCGCCGGCTTCGACCCGGAATTCCGCAATCCCATGAATGGCTATGACCCGGCACGCGCCAAGGCCCTGCTCGATCTGTTCGGTTATATCGATCGCGACGGCGACGGCTACCGCGAGCGTCCTGACGGCAGCGCGCTTTCCATTGAGTATGCCTCGACGCCGACGCTGCTCGATCGACAGTACGACGAATTATGGAAGCGATCGATGGACGCCATCGGCATTCGCCTCACTTTTCGCAAGTCCACCTGGCCCGATCTGCTGAAGGCGGGCCAGCTCGGCAAATTGCAGATGCGCACAATAGGCTGGCTCGCCAACATACCGGATGCCGACAATTTCCTGCAGCTGCTCTACGGGCCCAACGCCGGCCAGAGCAACGATTCGCGCTTCAGCCTCGAGGCCTATGACCGCATCTACCGCCACGCCAAAAAGCTGCCTGATTCGCCGGAACGCAACCGGCTGTATCACGAGCTGTCGCGGCTCGCAGTGGCCTACGCACCTTGGAAATTGGGCATTTATCGGATCGAGACCCATCTGGCGCAGCCCTGGGTCACCGGATACAAGCCGCATCCGACGATGCGATCGGTGTTGCGCTATGTTGACGTGGATCTGGAGAAGCAGCGTGCTTTCACGCGCTGATGCTCGCCACTGCTGCATCGCAATGTGCGGCGAAAGCGCTGGTTGCTGGCGCGGTTCGCGCAACGCCAGCGAATGGCGCCTGTGAACCCATGGATTTTGTTAAGATTCACCGGTTTCGCAATTGGCGCAACCCGGTCTTCCCACCAGATGGAGAGTGCATGAATTTCCCCAAACTGAAGCGCACCCTGCTCGGAAGTCTGCTCTTGGGAACGTCTGCGCTAGCGTTTGCGGGCGCGTCAAGTCCGCCGTCGGCACGGGTAGTGCTGCAGGTGTACGGCGCCGCCGAAATAAAATCGGTGTGCGCGGCCGCAATTGCCAAGGCGCAGCTACAGGTCAGCCAGATCGAAGCGTTGCCGCTCGACAAGGTAAGCACCGCCAATACGATCGATGCCTGGAACCGGATGTCGATAGAAGCAGATAGCGCTATCGACCTGATCTACCTGCTGGGAAGCGTGCATGTCGACAAATCCGCCCGCGACGCGGCGGAGGCGTGCATTCTGCAAGGAACGGCGCTGCGCACTGAGTTCATGCAACGCGAGGCGCTGTATCGGCGTTTTCTTGCTGTAAAGCCCACCGCGCCTCACGCACGCAAGCTGAAGCGCGACCTATTGGATGAGTTCGAGGATACCGGTGTCGCGCTCGGCACCGAGGCGCGTGCTCGCGCGAAGGTGATCATCAACCGGTTGGAGGAACTCAACCAGGAGTTCAGCCGCCACGTGCGCGAGAACAAGACGCGGCTGACTTTCACGCCGGACGAGCTGCGCGGCATGCCCAAGGACTATTTGGAAAAGGCAAAGCGCGACGATCAAGGCAACTATCTGCTCAGCTTCGATTACCCGGATTTCCTCCCGTTCCTGGCGAACGCGGACGATGAAGCCGCACGCAAACGCTACTACATCGGCTATCAGCGGCGCGGCGGCGAGCGCAATCTGGTGATCCTGAACGAGATCACCCACCTGCGCCTTGAATTGGCGAAACTCTACGGACTGCCGAGCTTTGCGCACTACGTGATCCGCCGGCGCATGGCGGAAACGCCGGAAAATGTCCTAGACTTCCTCGACGGCGTGAAGGACGCGGTGCGCGAGTTGGAGAAGCGCGAAGTGGAGGAGTTGCGCGCGTTGAAGGCGACGGCACTGGGCAAGCCGCTTGCCGAGGTTGTCATCGGGCGCTGGGACGTGCCCTACTACCAGGAAAAACTGCGCAAGTCCCGCTTCGCGATAGACGAGGAGGCGCTGCGCGCGTATTTCCCGACGCTCCCGAGCGTCGAATGGGCGCTCAACGTGGCGAGCCGGCTCTATGGGGTGACGTTCAAGCAGGTAAGTGTGCCGACATGGCACGAAGACGTGCGCTACTACGATGTGCTCGATGCGCGCAGCGGTAAGTTCCTGTCCGGCATTTATCTCGACCTTTTTCCCCGCGACGGCAAATACAAGCATGCTGCCGCATTTCCCGTACGCAACGTTTCGAAGAAGGCCGGGCGCACTCCGGTGTCGGTTCTGGTTACCAACTTCGACCGCAAGGGCCTGACGCACGAAGAGGTCCGAACCTTGTTTCACGAACTGGGCCACGTGCTTCACGGCGTCCTGTCGCGCGCCGACTATGAACCGCAGGGCGGCACCAACGTAATGCGCGACTTCGTCGAGGCGCCGTCGCAGATGTTTGAGGAATGGGCGCGACGCGCGGAGTCGATCGCGCTGCTGCGGCTGTCCTGCGGGGGCTGTCCGGTATTGGGACCCGACCTGATCGGCCGGCTCGACGAGGCGCGCAAGTACGGATCGGGCGTCAAGTACAGCCGCCAGCATCTATACGCCGCGTTCGACATGGCCCTGGCCGGGCCAATTCCGGGCGACGCGATGACGACCTGGATTCGCATGGAATCGGAGACGCCGCTGGGGTATGTGGAAGGGACGCAGCTTCCCGGCAACTTCGGGCACATCGCCGGCGGCTATGCTGCAGGTTACTACGGCTACATGTGGTCGGAGGTGCTGGCGCTAGACATGCTGTCCGCGTTCGGCAGCAACATCATGAATCCCAAGGTCGGACATCGTTTCCGCGATGTCATCCTCGCCAACGGCGGGCAGGTGCCGGCGCAGGTGCTGGTAAGAAAATTCCTTGGCCGAAAGCCTTCGAGCAAGGCGTTTTTCGCCGAAATCACCGGGAAACGCTGAGACGTGAATAACAGGACCAAGGACGGAGTATGACCGCCTATATTATTCGCAGACTGTGGCAGATGATTCCGACGATGCTCGGCGTGGTGCTGCTGATATTCGTCTTGTTCAACTGGGTCGGTGGCGATCCGGCGCAGGTGCTCGCCGGCAAGATTTCGAATCCGGAACAGATCGAAAACATCCGCAAGCAGCTTGGCGTCGATCAGCCTTACTGGAAACAACTTCTAATCTTTTGCCAGCAGATCGTCACCGGCGACTTTGGCCGCAGCTGGAGCACCAACGAGGAGGTGTCGCGTATTTTTGCGACACGCATCGGACCGACGCTCACCATCATGTTCCCGCTTTTGCTGCTGGAGACCACGCTGGGCATCCTGTTTGCGCTGGGCGTCGCATATGTCCGCGGCTCGCTAACCGATCGCGCCATCATGATCGCCTGTACCTTTGCCATGTCGATTTCGTTTCTGGTCTACATCATTATCGGCCAATGGCTGTTCGGCTTTCTCCTGGGCTGGTTCCCGGTGCAGGGCTGGAGCGACTCCTACTGGAAAAACCTGGTGGTGTATGCGCCACTGCCGGTGTTCCTGGCGCTGCTCGTAAGCGTCGCGCCGACCCTGCGTTTGTACCGTTCATTCTTCCTCGACGAAATCAACCAGGATTACGTGCGCACCGCGCGTGCCAAAGGTCTGTCGGAAACGACGGTGATGTTCAAGCATGTGATGCGCAATGCCATGATTCCCATCCTGACAAACATTGCGATTGCGCTGCCGGGGCTGATGATCGGATCGTTCCTGCTGGAAAAGTTCTTCTCCATTCCAGGACTCGGTCGCGAAGTGATTACCGCAGTTGAACGCAGCGATTTTCCCGTGATCAAGGCGATCACCGTGTATCTAGCGGTGTTCACCATGTTCCTCAACCTGCTGGTCGATGTGCTCTACAAGTGGGTCGATCCGCGTGTCGAATTCAAGTGAGGCCTGTATGAAGTCAAAGTACATCGAGCGGGGGCCGCTATGAGTGCCGTGATCGAGAGCACCTTCGCCGAAACCAGGCACGACTCTGCCGGTCCGTGGCGCGCCGCGTTCCGCCGTCTGCGCAATGATCGCGTCGGCATGATTTGCGTGGTTATCGTCGCGGCGTACATGCTGCTGGTTCTGGGCTCGGCGCTGGGACTTTTCGCCAAGGATTGGAACCGCGAGGTCGGCGTTTCCTATGCCAACCCGAGTTTCCTGCCGCACCTGGAGAATCTCGAAGCCGAGTCGAGCCGCAACCTTACGGCGGTGTCAAAAGTGGCGCCGGTGGACCTTTCCGATATCGATCCGCTCGCGCCCTACTACAAGGAGCTCGACGAACGCACCGCGAAAATCAAGGTGACCGAAATCCAGCGCTCCGACACCCTTCCGTTCGGCGGCGACAAATGGGGCAAGGACATCATCAAGAAGACGGTGAAGGGCGCCGAGATTTCCATTTTTGTCGGTTTCGCTGCGGCGTTGCTGGCCGCCGTTCTCGGCACGGTGTTCGGCGCCTGTGCCGGCTATTTCGGCGGTCGCACCAACGATCTGTTCGAGTGGATATACAACGTTTTCACCTCGATACCCTATATTCTGCTGATCCTTGCCTTCGCCGCCGTGTTCGGCAAAGGCATCGCCACCGTGATCATGATCCTCGGCATCACCGGGTGGACCGGCATCTACCGGCTGTTGCGCGCGGAGTACCTAAAACATCGCGAACGCGAATACGTGCGCGCGGCGGATGCGATCGGCGCCTCCAACATGCGCCGCATGTTCGTGCAGATCCTGCCCAACGTCAGTCATGTCATCCTGGTGCAGCTGTCACAGCACGTGGTGCAGTTCATCAAGGCCGAGGTGATTTTGTCGTTTCTTGGTTTTGGCGTGCCGGTGGAACTGGTGTCCTGGGGCACGATGCTCGCCGAAGCGCAAAATGAACTGGTGATCGGCAAATGGTGGCAGCTTGCCGCCGCAACCGCCAGCATGGCGGTACTGGTGACCGCGTTCAGCCTGTTTACCGACGCGCTGCGCGATGCGCTCGACCCCAAACTCAAAGCCGTGTTGTAGCGCCATGACCGAACAAAAGAACCTGATCGAAGTGCGCGACCTGCGGGTGCGCTTCCGCCTGGACAAGACGCAGACGTTCGACGCCGTCAAGGGCGTGAGTTTTGACATCCCGGACCGCAGTACGGTGGCGCTGGTCGGCGAATCCGGCAGCGGCAAATCGGTTTCGGCGATGGCAATCATGGGGTTGCTGCCGCCGGAGTCGGCGCTGATCCTCGAGGGCAGCCGCGTCATCTATCAAACGCGCGACCTGCTGCGGGAACCGCGCGAAAGGCTGCAGAAGATCCGCGGCAAAGAAATCTCGATGATATTCCAGGAGCCGATGACCTCGTTGAACCCGGTGTTCACCGTCGGCGACCAGATCTGCGAGGTGCTGCGCCTGCACATGGGCCTTGGCCGCGCACAAGCGCGCGCTCGCGGCATCGAAGTATTGAACGAAGTCGGCATTCCCGAGCCGCAGCTGCGCGTCAATTCCTATCCGCACCAGCTCTCCGGCGGCCAGCAGCAGCGCGTAATGATCGCGATGGCCATTGCGTGCGAACCGAAACTGCTGATTGCCGATGAGCCGACCACGGCGCTCGATGTCACTATCCAGAGACAGATCCTGGAATTGCTCGCGGGTCTGAAGCAGCAGCGCGACATGTCGGTGCTGTTCATCACGCACGATCTCGCGCTGGTCGGCGAAATAGCGGACCATGTGGTGGTAATGCAGGAGGGCGAGATTCGCGAATCGGCGTCAGTGGCCGAGATTTTCGAGCGCCCGCAGCATCCCTACACCAGGGCGTTGCTGGAATGCCGGCCGCGGCTGGACCGCCGGCCGCAGCGCCTGCCGGTGATCGACGATTTCCTGCGCTCGGATGGCAGGCCCGCGGGGCAGCAGGAGCGCAAGCGCGGCGTCGTGGAAGGCGATGCGATCATCCTCGAAGCGCGCAACCTGTCCAAGGATTTCCTCCTGCGCGAGGGGCTGTTCGGGCACAAGGCGTTTCGCGCGGTCGAGCGCGTGTCATTCACGCTCGCCAAGGGAAAGACGCTGGGCCTGGTCGGGGAATCGGGCTCGGGCAAGACCACCATCGGTCTGGCGCTGATGCGGCTTATCGACGCCACCGGCGGTGAAGTGCTGTTCGAGGGAACCGACCTGCTCAAGCTGTCGCGGCGCGAGCTGATGCCCTTCAAAAGGCGCATCCAGATTATTTTCCAGAATCCCTATGCTTCGCTCAATCCGCGCTTCACCGTCGGAAATATTCTGATCGAGCCGATGCAGATCCACGGCATCGGCGCCGACCTCGCGGCCCGATCCAAACTGGCGTACGAACTGCTCGACCGTGTCGGCCTGGGCCGTGTCGCATTCAACAAGTATCCGCACGAATTTTCCGGCGGTCAGCGTCAGCGCATCGCCATCGCGCGCTGCCTCACGATGAAGCCCGACGTGCTGATCTGCGACGAATCGGTGTCCGCGCTCGACGTTTCGATCCAGGCGCAGGTGCTGAACCTGCTGCAGGATCTGCAGGACGAATTCCACATGAGCTACATCTTCATTTCGCACGATCTCGCCGTGGTCAAGTACATGTCCGACCAGGTGATGGTGCTGAACGAAGGGAAACTGGTGGAAATGGCGAATTCGGACGATATTTATCTCGCGCCGAAGCAGGAGTACACGCGGCGGCTGCTGTCAGCGATTCCGCGCGGTTTCGTGCCGGCCGCGGCGCGAGTGTAGCGTTTCGCGTCTTAAGTTCCACCGCAAGCGACTGACAGACATGCGCGCTGCGCGCGCCAACCGTGCTTTTTGTGCGGATGGAAAGCACATCCGCACAAAAAACACGGTTATTGTTAACCCCGAGGGACGTGCGGGGGTTTTATACAAGATCGTTGATCGCGCCCGGATGGGCTTTTCATCCGAGCGCGATCAACGATCCGCGCGGACGGGTCGCCGTCCGCGCAAGTCCGATCGCCGCAGCTTGGAGGCATAGGGGGCCGGCTCGGCGCGCCGGCCGGCTTCTACTTCTTTGTCCGGGTACGGCGCGTTTTCTTCGCTGGCTTCGCACCTTTCGCCGGTGCGGCCTGGCGCACCTGAATCACCAGGCGCTGTCCTGCGGCGAGCCGGCCGATGTTGTTCCACAGTCGCAGATCGTCAGTGCTGACCTTGTAGCGCTGGGCGATTTTGGGGAGTGTGTCTCCGCGCTGCACCGTGTAGCTGATCTTGCGCACCACCATGCGTGCCTCGGGCGCGGACGGCGGCTGGAACATGGCCGGCAGCGGTTCCAGCAGCGCGCCTTTCATCGGCAACAGCAGCTGATAGCCAGGCGCGATCTTGGTGCGGCGGCCGATACCGTTCATTGCCTTGAGCCGGGCGAGTGAAATACCGCTTTTGGCGGCGAGACGTTCGAGCTTGTCGCCCGAACGAAGCGTATACCGCTGCCAGGAAACCAGCGGCTGATCATTACTCTCCAGGTTCGCGAGAAATATTTTCGCGCGGTCCGCAGGCAGCACCAACGCAGGCGATCCGTTGGCCACAATGACCGGACGGTTGTGTCCGGGGTTGAGCGCCAGAAATTCCGCCAGCGGCATATCCGCAAACTTGGCCGCAAGGCGCACGTCCATGTCGCGTGTCGTTTCCACGGTGACGAAATAGGGCGTATTGGGAACAGGCTCCAGATCGACGCCGAAGGCATGCGGACTGGCGATTATGTTTTTCAAAGCCTGGAGCTTGGGCACGTAGTAGCGTGTTTCGGTGGGCATGCTCAGCGAGAGGTAATCGGTGGGCAGCCCTTTGGCCTTGTTCCTTTCGATGGCGCGGGCCACGGCATTTTCGCCCCAGTTGTAGGAAGCGAGGGCCAGGTGCCAGTCTCCGTGCATGTCGTACAGAAACTGCAGGTAATCGAGGGCAGCGCTGGTCGATGCCACGACGTCGCGCCGGCCGTCGTACCAGGAGTTCTGCTGCAGGTTGTAATTTTTTCCGGTGGAGGGTATGAATTGCCACAGACCGGAGGCATGGGAACGCGAGTAAGCCATGGGATTGAACGCGCTTTCCACCATCGGCAGCAGCGCGAGTTCGGTCGGCATGCCGCGTTTTTCCAACTCCTCAACAATGTAGTACAGGTAACGCTTACTGCGTTCCACCATGCGCTTGACGTAGCTCGGCTGACTCGCGTACCAGATCTGCCGGTCCTGTACCAGCGGACTGGCCAGATTCGGCATGGAAAATCCGGTGCGGATGCGATCCCACAAATCGGGCGGCACCGCCGTCAGGTCGATCGTGGGGATGGCGCGCAGGCTGTCGTTGATTTCGCGGGACGCTGCGCTGGGCAGTGCCTGGATCGGCAGCGGCCGGGCGATCGGCGCTGCCGGTATTGCCGTCGCGGTACTGCCCGTCGACTTCGGCGCAGATGCATGAGTTTCAACGGCCGGCCCGGGCTGGTGCTTTATCGCGCTATCGGTCTGCACCGGCGTAACGGCGCAACCATAACTTAGCGCGGTAAAGGCGAGGGCCGCGAAAAAACGCAATTTCGGCACTACGCCTCCCACCTAATAGGACAGAGGCCATGATAGCCGAGCGTACTGGTCGGGTCAAGGAAAGATGAGGAAAAATAATGTCTTAGGGCGGAAACTTAAACGCTCGAATTGAGTTCGATCAGGCCTCGTTCTTCCATTTTCGGATGGCGGCGAACACCTGCACCGGATCGCTCACGCGCGCGCCCAGGTATTTGTTGGCCGACGCGATCACAGCCGGCTGCAGACAACGCAGGAATGGGTTGGTCTTCTTTTCGCGTCCTATAGTGGAGGGAAGCGTTGGCAACTCGCTTGCGCGCTTCTTGGCGTCGCTTGCGGCGCGCTCCACCAGATCTGCATTGTCGGGCTCCACCGCACGCGCGAAGTCGATGTTAGCCAGCGTGTATTCATGACCGCTGTAGACCAACGTCGCATCCGGCAGGGCCGCCAGCTTGGCCAGCGAATCGGACATTTGCTGTGCCGTGCCCTCGAACAGCCGCCCGCAGCCGCAGGCGAACAGCGTATCGCCGCAGAACAGGGAATTTGCGCCATAATAAGCAATGTGTGCGCGGGTGTGGCCGGGTATATCGAGCACGCTGAAACGCAATCCCAGTTGCGCAATCTCCACCTCGTCGCCTTCGTGGACAGGGTGGGTCAGGGTGGGTATGGGCTCGCCGCGCGGACCATACACCGGGACCGCCTGGCGCGCGAGCAGATCGGCAACGCCGCCAACGTGATCGGCGTGATGATGGGTGGCAAGGATGGCGCACAGTTGCAGCCGCTCGCGTTGCAGGTAATCAACTACCGGTAGCGCGTCGCCCGGATCGACAACAGCGGCATAACGGTCGTTTCGAAGCGTCCAGATGTAATTGTCCCTGAACGCGCGCAGCGGCACGACTTCAAAATCATTTTTATCGGACATCGGCCTAGTTTTCGTGGAAGCAGAGAAAAAGTCAACCCTGTCCGACTGGTTCACTACGCCCGCGGGCGAGTACGTGCTGCGCTGGGAGCAAGGCCAATTCGACAGCGCGGTGGAAGATGTGTTCGGCTTCAACGCAGCCCAGATCGGCCTGCCGCAGTTCGACTTGCTGCGTCAGAATCGCATCGCGCTGCGCACACGCATCGGCCAGGATCCGGGAAGTGAACTCGTTGCGGACGGCGACGCGCTGCCGCTCGCCAGCGGCAGCATTGATCTGGTGGCGCTGCCGCATGTGCTCGAGTTCAGTGCGCATCCGCATCGGATACTGCGCGAAGCTGCGCGCGTGCTGATGCCCGACGGCCAGATCGTGATCTCCGGTTTCAATCCCCTCAGCCTGTGGGGTGTGAAACGCGCCCTCGGTCCGCGCCGGAACGAATATCCCTGGTGCGGTCGCTTCATCGGCCTGTTGCGTCTGAAAGACTGGCTGCAGCTGCTGGGATTCGAACTCAACGGCGGGCGCTTCGGCCGCTATGCGCCGCCGTTCTCGCAAATGAAATGGCTGGAACGCTCCGCCTTCATGGAAAAGGCCGGCGATCGCTGGTGGCCGATCGCGGGCGGAGTCTATGTGGTGCGCGCGATCAAGCGTACCGTCGGCATGCGACTGGTGAAACCCCAATGGCGCGGTCAGGCGGCGTCGGCGAAAGCTCTGTCGCCGGTTACGCAGAACAATCATCATCGCAGCGGGACCGACGGTTGAACGCCGCGAAATCGCCTGCGCGGGTGCGCATCTATACCGATGGCGCGTGCAAGGGCAACCCCGGCCCCGGCGGCTGGGGCGCGCTGTTGCAGCTCGATGGCCGCGAGAAAGAGATTTTCGGCGGCGAACCGGCGACTACCAACAACCGTATGGAACTCACCGCGGTGATACGCGCACTGGAGGCGCTGAAGCGGCGCTGCGAAGTCGATGTCTACACGGACTCGCAGTACGTGCAGAAAGGCATCAGCGAGTGGGTCGCGGCATGGAAGCGCCGCGGCTGGAAAACCACGGACAAGAAACCGGTGAAGAATGTCGATCTTTGGCTGGATCTGGATCGTCTGGTTGCCGGCCACGACATCCGTTGGCATTGGGTAAAAGGGCACGCCGGGCACTTGGAGAACGAGCGTGCCGACGCGCTCGCCAACCGGGGCATAAGCGGCTCCTCAAGTTAACCCCCCCTGTTTCCACGCGGGTGGCTGTCGCGCCCGCCTGCGTCGGTTACAATTGCGCTTCACGTTTTTCGACTAACGATTCGAGGACTGCGTCTTGTCATGGCGGCATCGAAGAAAATCCTGGTTACCCTGGTTTCTGTGCTAGCGCTGGGCGCGTTGGGCAGCTACGCCTATTACGCTAACCGAGCCCCGCTTGTACCGCAGCCGGCAGGCGGGCAACGGCCTCCTGGCGCGCCGGCTGCAAGCGGCCCGCCAGGAGGATTCGCGATTCCGGTGGAAACGGCGAAAGTGGCACTGGAGACGCTGCAGGAGGATGTAAGCGCGGTAGGCTCCCTGCGATCCAATGAATCGGTGGTCATACGGCCGGAAATTTCCGGGCGCATCAGCGCCATCCGTTTCACCGAGGGGGGCCGGGTGAGCAAGAGCGCGGCGCTGGTAGAACTCGACAGCTCCACCCAGACGGCCGAGGTGCAGCAGGCGCGCGCCAATCTGGCGCTGGCGCAGACGAATTTCGAGCGCACGCAGGAACTGCAGAAAAGCAAGTTCGTCAGCGCCAACGCGGGCGATCAGGCGCTCAACGGCTTAAAGGTCGCGCAGGCGAATCTGGCGCTGGCCGAGGCGCGTCTGGCAAAAACCCAAATTCTTGCGCCGTTCGATGCCACCATCGGTCTGCGCCAGGTCAGCGTGGGTGATTACGTGAAGGAAGGGCAGGACCTGGTGACTCTGGAGGACATGAGTTCGCTCAAACTCGATTTCCGCCTTCCTGAAAATTATTTCGGCAAACTGAAATTGGGGCAACTGGTGGAGATCAAGACCGACGCCGTTCCCGGACACGCGTTCAGGGCGAAATTGATCGCGGTCGACCCGTTGATCGACCAGGCCGGGCGCTCGTTGTCGCTGCGCGCCATACTCGACAATACGCAAGGTAAATTGCGGCCGGGCATGTTCGCCAACGTGCGTTTGATTCTTTCCGAGCGCACTGGCGCCATGACCATACCGGAAGAGGCATTGGTGCCACAGGGTGCTGACCAGTTCGCGTTCAAGGTGGTCGAGGGCAAGGTGCAGCGCGTGCAGGTCAGGATCGGGCTGCGCCGGAATGCAAAAGTGGAAGTAACCGCGGGTCTGCAGCCCGACGACGAGGTGGTAATTGCCGGCCAGCTGAAAATTCGCGACGGCGCTGCAGTCAAATCAATTGCGGTCGGTCCGCCTCCAGGCGCCGTCGGAGCCGAGCCAGCGCCAGGTGCAGCGCCGGCCAAGCCGGGTGCCTAGCATGGCCGGCAGACCGTCCCGCACGCAAAGCCCTTGCGCGGTTGCAGATCTCGTCAGCGCTAAGTTCGCATAGAGTATTCCGGCCATGGTCATTTCCGACATATGCATCCGCCGGCCGGTTTTCGCAACCGTGCTGTCGCTGGCGGTGCTGCTGATCGGTCTGGTGAGTTACACCCGGTTGGCGGTGCGGGAATACCCCAAGATCGACGAGCCGGTGGTCACGGTGGAGAGCAAGTACACCGGCGCGAGTGCGGAAATCATCGAGAGCCAGGTAACCAAGGTGCTGGAGGATTCCCTGGCGGGCATCGAAGGCATCTCGACGCTGACCTCGATCAGCCGCTCCGAGCAGAGCCAGATCACGATCAAATTCCGCCTCGAGCGCGATGCCGATTCCGCCGCCAACGACGTGCGCGACCGGGTGGCCCGCGTGCGCGGCCGACTGCCCAAAGACATGGACGAACCGGTGGTGTCCAAAGTCGAGGCCGACGCGAATCCAATCATCTGGCTGGCATTCTCCAGTGACCGCCTGTCGCCTCTGGAGGTGACCGACTACGCCAGCCGCATCGTCAAGACGCGGCTGCAGACACTTCCGGGGGCTGCAGACGTGCGCGTTTTCGGCGAGCGTCGCTACGCCATGCGCATCTGGGTCGATCGCGACCGACTGGCGGCTTACCGTCTTACGCCCGCGGACGTCGAGGACGCGCTGCGCAAGCAGAATCTCGAAGTGCCGGCGGGAAGGATCGAGAGCCGCGAGCGTGAATTCTCGGTGGTCGCGCAGACCGACCTCAACGAGCCGTCGGAATTCGCGGCTGTCGTGGTCAAGAATGTGAATGGCTTTCCGGTACGTATCGGCGATGTCGGCAGGGTCGAAATTGCGGCGCAGAACGAACGCTCGGTGGTGCGTTTCAACGGCAAGGCGGCGGTCGCGCTCGGCGTGATCAAGCAGTCCACCGCCAATCCGCTGATCCTGTCCAAGGCGGTGCGCGCCGAATTGCCGCGCCTGGTTGCGGAGCTGCCCCCGGGGATGCGGGTCGATATTGCCTACGATTCGTCGGTGTTCATCGAACGCTCGATCGATGCCGTGTTCACTACGATCCTTGAGGCGGTGGGCTTGGTGGCGCTGGTGATTTTCGTGTCCCTGCGGTCGCTGCGCGCCACCATCATCCCGCTGGTGACGATCCCGGTGTCGCTGATCGGCGCGTTCACCCTGATGTACCTGTTCAACTTCTCCATCAACACGCTGACCATGCTTGCCTTCGTGCTCGCCATCGGCCTGGTGGTGGACGACGCGATCGTGATGCTGGAGAACATTTACCGCCACGTCGAGAACGGCATGCCACGCTACCAGGCGGCGCTGCAGGGGGCGAAGGAGATCGGTTTCGCGGTGGTCGCCATGACCATCACTCTGGCGGCGGTGTACGCGCCGGTGGCGTTCATGACCGGCCGCACCGGCAAGCTGTTCGTCGAGTTCGCGCTGACGCTGGCGGGGGCGGTGTTGGTCTCGGGCTTTGTCGCGCTGACCCTGTCGCCGATGATGTGCTCGGTGCTGCTCAAGCACGAGCCTAAGCATTCATGGCTATACAACCAGGTCGAGCGCCTGCTCAACGGCATTACGGACACCTACCGGCGGCTGCTCGGTGCCGCCCTGAGCGCGCGCTGGGTGGTGCTGCTGCTCGGGTTCGCCGTGGCGGGTGCCAGCGTCTATCTGTTCAAGCAACTGAAGCAGGAATTGTCGCCGCTGGAGGATCGCGGCGTGGTGATCGCCGTTTTCATCGGCCCCGAGGGTGCGACCATCGATTACATGCAGCGCTACCAGCAGCGGGCGGAAGCGATGTTCAAGGGCACCAAGGATGTCGAGCGCTATTTCGTAATCTCGGGGTTCCCCACGGTATCGCAGGGTATTTCATTTGTCGGTCTTACCGACTGGGAAAAGCGCCAGCGCAAGTCCTTCGACGTCGCGCGCGAACTGCAGCCCAAACTGTTCGGCGGGCTGCCGGGTGTGCTCGGATTCCCGATCACGCCCGCCTCGCTGGGACAGAGCCCGCGCGACAAACCGGTGCAGATGGTGATCATCAGCTCGCTCGATCGCGAAAAGCTCGACGAAATTGTCAATCGAATCATGGCCGACGCGGCGAAGAATCCGCGGTTGCAGGCACTGGAATCAGACCTGAAATTGAATAAACCCGAAGTGCGGGTGCGCGTCGACAGAAACAAGGCCAACGACACCAGCGTGCAGGTGGATACTGTCGGCCGCACACTGGAGACCATGCTCGGCGGGCGCCAGGTTACGCGTTACAAGCAGAATGGCGAACAGTACGATGTCATCGTGCAGGTGGTGCCCGGTGACCGCAATACGCCGGACGATATTTCAAATATATTCGTGCGCGGCCGCGGCGACAAGATGATCCCGCTGGAGCAGTTGGTCAGCATCAAGGAAGGCGTGTCGGCGCGCGAATTCAACCGCTTCGGCCAGCGCGTGGCCGTCACCATCAGCGCCAATCTTGCGCCCGGCTACCCATTGGGCGAGGCGCTCGGTTTTCTCGAAGAAACTGCGCGCGCGCACCTGCCGGTGGGCACCGCTATCGACTATAACGGCCAGTCGCGCGAGTTCCGCGAGTCGAGCGCAGGCCTGGCTCTGACGTTCCTGCTGGCGCTGGCGTTTATTTATCTGGTGCTGGCGGCGCAGTTCGAGAGCTTCGTCGATCCGTTCACCATCATGCTGTCGGTGCCGCTTTCGATGACCGGCGCGCTGGCCGCGCTGCTGTTGACCGGCGGCACGCTCAACGTCTACAGCCAGATCGGGCTGGTCACGCTGGTGGGTCTGATCACCAAGCACGGCATTCTCATCGTTGAATTTACCAATCAGCTGCGCGAGCAGGGCAATGAACTGCACGAGGCGCTGACCGAGGCCGCGGTTCTGCGGCTGCGGCCGATTCTGATGACCACCGGCGCCATGGTGCTGGGCGCGCTGCCGCTGGCTCTGGCGCGCGGCGCGGGCGCGGAAAGCCGCTCGCAGATCGGCTGGGTGATTGTCGGCGGCATGCTGCTCGGCACGATGCTGACGTTGTTCGTCGTACCCACGGTGTACAGCTACCTCGCGCGCAGCGAGCGCACCGGAGTAAACAAGGTGATGCCGCAGCCGGTGGCGGGCGACTGATGCGTCAAATCGTGCTGGACACCGAGACCACCGGACTCAACGCCAAGCTCGGGGACCGGGTGATCGAGATCGGCTGCCTCGAACTGCTCAACCGGCGTCCTACCGGAAACCACTTTCACCACTACCTCAATCCCGGACGCGGCAGCGAAGAGGGTGCGATGAAAGTGCACGGCATCAGCGATGAGTTCCTGCTGGACAAACCCAGGTTCCACGAGATTGCCCCGGAATTCATCGAGTACATCAGCGGCGCCGAATTGATTATCCACAACGCACCGTTCGACGTGGAGTTTCTCGAGCAGGAGCTGGCACTGGCGAAGCTGCCGCCGCTGGCGCAGCATTGCGCCGGCGTGACGGACACGCTCAAGCTGGCGAAATCACTGCACCCGGGAAAGAAGAATTCACTCGATGCCCTGTGCGAGCGCCATGGCGTAAACAATGCGCATCGCACGCTGCATGGCGCGCTGCTCGATGCCGAACTGCTGGCCGAGGTCTACCTTGCCATGACCCGCGGGCAGGAGAGCCTGGTGATCGAACTGGAACCGGCGCCGGCTGCGGTGCAATCCACCGGGGGCGTGCCGGTAAAACGGGGCAGGCAGATGGTGCTCGCCGCCACCGAAGAGGAACTGGCCGGGCACGCCAGTGTGCTCGCGGACATTCAGGCGCAAAGCAAGGGCCGGTGCGTCTGGCTCAGGCCCGACGCCGACGCCGCGGAAGCTACGCCGGCGGCATCGCCGGAAACTGCGGCGTCGGCCCGGTGAGGTCGAACCAGGGCGCTTTGTCCGCGGCGAATATGTGCGCCTGCGGTTGCATGCCCGGGTCGGTATCGAGCGACCCCGCCGGAACTACGACGATACCGCGCTCGGGCGACGCCCTGGGTACCTTGGAGCCGCAGCGCGGGCAGAACGCCACGGCGTGAAATTTCGCACCGGGTACCTTGTATTCGGTCGCAAGCGTCGCGCCTCGTAACCAGCGAAACTGGTCGAGCTTGTAGAACACGTTCGAGGCATGCGCAGCAGCACGGCCGATGCGGCAGCGGCTGCAGTGGCAGTTCATCATGCGCGCCGGCGCGCCGGTGATTTCGTAGGCGATGTCTCCGCACAGGCAACTACCCTCGGTGATCCCCGCGCGCGGCGTCACTGCCGGGCGGGTTACGCCGTCACCGCCGAACCCGGGCGGATAGCTGGCGTGTTGCGGCAGCGCGTCGGTGATCGCGTACCAGGGCGCCTTGGAGCCGACGAAAATGTGACTCTGCGGCTTGACGCCGAGTTCACCCTCGAGGCAGGCAGCAGGTGCCGCGGCAACGCCGTGCTCCGGCATGGCCGCGGGTCCGGCCGAACCGCAGACGCCGCAGAAACTGCGCATTCCCTTGGGCGAAGATTGGTAACGCACCAACCGGTCCTCGCCCGAGATCCAGCGAAATCCCGCAATCGGCGCGATGGCGAAGGTGGCAAAGCCGGTGCCATGCTGTTTGCGGCACATCGAGCAATGGCAGTGCATCATGGCAACGAATGGTCCGTCCAGTTCGTAATTCAGCGCACCGCACAGGCAACGTCCTTTGGCCATATTCTTCTCCCTCCCGCGCCCATTGAAGATGGACGCACGGCGCAAGGTTAGCGCAGCTGCGCCCGGATGTCGAACCGGTCGGCGTAACGCAATCTCGCCAAGCCGCCGGCGGTTTGGCCTGCGCTTGAGTTGTGGTAGATTGATTCCCACGTCTATTCGCAAGCCGGGAACCGCCATGGACCGCGTTAGTGCGTTTGAAACCGATCTGGACCGCAATCCGGCCAACTACGCGCCGCTGACGCCGCTCAGCTTCATCGAGCGCGCCGCCTATGTTTATCCCGAACGGACTTCAGTAGTGCACGGTGCCAGGCGCTACACCTGGGGACAAACCTATGCGCGCTGCCGCCGCCTGGCATCGGCGCTCGGCAGACGTGGCATCGGCACTGGCGACACGGTTGCAGTCATGGCCGCGAACACGCCCGAAATGTACGAATGCCATTTCGGCGTGCCCATGCTCGGCGCGGTACTGAACACGCTCAACACGCGTCTGGATGCAGAAGCGATCGCGTTCATGCTGAACCACGGAGAGGCAAAGGTGCTGATCGCGGACCGGGAGTTTTCCGGGATTGTCGCGCAGGCGCTGACGAACATGACCCAGCGCCCGCTGGTAATCGATATCGACGACGCGGAATACGGCGGTGCCGGCGAGCGGCTCGGCACGCTGGAATACGAGGCGCTGCTCGCCGAAGGCGACCCGGAGTACGCCTGGCAGCCGCCCGCGGATGAATGGAATGCGATTTCGCTCAATTACACCTCGGGCACCACCGGCAATCCCAAGGGAGTGGTGTATCACCACCGCGGCGCTTACCTGAACGGCGTGTGCAACGTCGTCACCTGGGGCATGCCACAGCATTCGGTTTACCTGTGGACGCTGCCGATGTTCCACTGTAACGGCTGGTGCTTTCCCTGGACCATGGCCGCCAACGCCGGCGTCAACGTCTGTTTGCGCAAAGTCGATCCGGCGCAAATCTTCAGGCTGATCAAGGAACACGGGGTCACGCATTATTGCGGCGCGCCCATCGTGCACAGCGGACTGATCAACGCCGATCCGCGCCTGCGCGAGGGCATCGACCACAAGGTATCGGCGATGGTGGCGGGCGCAGCGCCGCCGGCAGCGATGATCGAGGGAATGGAGCAGATCGGTTTCGATCTGACCCACGTCTACGGCCTCACCGAAACCTACGGTCCGGCGACGGTGTGCGCCAAACACGAGGCGTGGAATGAACTGGACATCGGCAAGCGTGCCGAACGCAACGGGCGCCAGGGTGTGCGCTATCTGATGCAGGAGGGCCTCGCGGTGATGGATGGCGAAACCATGCAGCCGGTTCCGGCAGACGGCGAAACCATGGGCGAAATCATGTTCCGCGGCAATATCACCATGAAGGGCTATCTGAAGAACGCCAAGGCAGGCGGCGAAGCTTTTGCCGGCGGCTGGTTCCATTCCGGCGATCTCGCGGTAATGCAGCCCGACGGCTACATCAAGATCAAAGACCGGTCGAAGGACATCATCATTTCCGGCGGCGAGAATATTTCCTCGCTCGAAGTGGAGGAGGCGCTGTATCGCCATCCGGCGGTGCTCGCTGCGGCGGCGGTGGCGCAGCCGGATCCGAAATGGGGCGAGACGCCCTGCGCTTTTGTCGAACTGAAGGCAGGGGCCACGGTCACAGAACAGGAAATGATCGAGCATTGCCGCGGCCATCTGGCGCGTTTCAAGGTTCCCAAGACTGTCATCTTCTGCGAGTTGCCCAAGACTTCGACCGGCAAGATCCAGAAATTTATTCTGCGCCAACAAGCAAAATCGGCGCAGGCCATCGATTAGGAGCCGCCGCGCGGCGGCTCACGACGTTCCCCTCGCCCTCCGGGAGAGGGGCAAGGGGTGAGGGTAGAGTGAGACGCGAAACACAGGAGCGGAAAGTATGAATGCAAACACCGATGCGGTGACGACGGAGCAGTTGTTGTTGCGGCGGGACGAGGGCGGCGTAGTAACGCTCACGTTAAACCGGCCGACGCAGTTCAATTCGCTGTCGCAGGCGCTGATGGGCGAACTGCAGGTCGAACTCGAGCGTATCGCCGCGGACCAGGGCGTGCGCGTGGTGATCATGGCCGGCGCCGGCAAGGCGTTCTGCGCCGGACACGATCTCAAGGAAATGCGCTCGGATGCGACCAAGGCGTTCCAGAAGGCGCTGTTCCGCCAGTGCAGCAAACTCATGCTTACCCTGGTGCGCATGCCGCAGCCGGTGATCGCACGCGTACACGGCATCGCTACCGCGGCCGGTTGCCAGCTGGTGTCGATGTGCGACCTGGCGGTGGCAACCGACAATGCGCGCTTCGCCGTATCTGGCGTGAATCTTGGCCTGTTCTGCTCGACCCCGTCAGTCGGACTGGCGCGCAACCTTGGACGCAAGCAGGCAATGGAAATGCTGCTTACCGGCGATTTCATCGATGCGCCGGCGGCGCTTGCGCGCGGCCTCATCAACCGCGTGGTTGCGACGGAACAACTCGACGCCGAGATCAGAAAACTGACCGACTCGATTCTCGCCAAAACGCCGGTCGCGATCAAGGCGGGCAAGCAGATGTTCTACCGCCAGTTGGAGATGGGCCTGGACGACGCCTACGAGCTGGCGAGCGAGACGATGGCCTGCAATATGCTGGCCGAGGATGCGCAGGAAGGCATAGACGCATTCGTGGCCAAGCGCAAGCCGCAGTGGAAGGGACGCTGAAAAAGGATATGCGCCATCGCTTCGGCCAGGCGATTCCCGATTGCGTAGACGCGGCCACCGCGGACGAGGCGCAGGAAATCAAGGGCTTCGAGCCCGTCCGTAATTCAAATAGCCGCAGGCTCCACGTGACTGACGACTCCCGAACGCGTCATCGCGTCGATATCCTCTGCGCTGTATCCAAACTCGCGCAGTATTTCCCGCGTATGTTCGCCCGCGCGCGGCGCCGATGGCAAGGTGCCTGAGCGCACGCTGCCTGGAGTCCGCGGCAGCGGCAGCTTGCCGTAAGGGGTCTGGTCGGTTTCGCCGAAGTAGCCCATGTGGCGCATCTGCGGGTCTTCGCGCAGGGCCGCGTAACCCTGCACCGGCGCGAACAGCACGTCGTGCTGATCGAATAGCGCCGCCCATACACTCGTATCGCGGCCGGCGATAACGGCCGCAACCTGACGATTGATTTCCTCACCTACGCGCGCGCGCAGTGCGGCTGTGGCGAATCGCGGTTCGGCCAGCCATTCTTCGCGCTCAAGTGCGCGACACAAACCCTGCCACATGGTTTCGCGCAGCGTCGCCAGCACCACATGACCGTCGCGCGTCGCGAATACGCCTGCCGGCACGGTGATTGGCGGCTTGAATTCGCCGGCGAAAAGGAAATCGTCGAGGATGGGGCCGGCCTGAAACGCCGCGCAGCATTCCGCCAGCGATACCTGCACATGCCTGCCGCGGCCGCTGCGATTCGGTTGCGCGTCGCGCGCGTACAGCGCCGCGCCGACGCATTGCGCCGCATATAGCGCCGTCGCGGTGTCCGGCACCATGATGCTGAAGCGTCGCGGCTGGCCGGCCGCATCGCGATTGGCGAGCGCCATGCCGGCCATCGCCTGCAGCACCGAGTCGGTGGCGGGCTTGTGCGCGTAGGGGCCGGATTCGCCGAATCCGGAGATCGACAAATAAATGATGCGTGGATTGCTCGCCGCGAGCTTGGCGTAGTCCAGCCCGAGTTTGGTCATCACCCCGGGGCGGAAATTCTCCACCAGCACATCGGCGCGCTGTGCCATGGCCAGTATCAGAGCGCGTCCTTCCGTCTGCGTGGCGTCGATGCAGATCGAGCGCTTGCCCAGATTGTTGACCACGGCGAGCGCGCTCATGCCCTCCTTGCCGCCGCCCATGAGCCGTATCCAATCGCCCGCCGGTGGTTCGACCTTTATTACTTTCGCGCCCTGCTGTCCGAGCAAGGCGGCGCAGTAGGGACCGGCGATGCCCTGGCTCAGGTCGAGTATGTTCAGACCGGCGTAGGGACACGCATCGGTTTCAACCATGATTCAGACGATACCCTTGGCGGCTAGCGCATCTATTGCCGTCTGTTCCATGCCGAGCAGGCCGTGGAGTATCTCCCGCGTGTGCTGGCCCAGGGTCGGTGGCGGCACGGTGTATTCGACCGGTGTTTCTGAAAAGCGCATCGGACTGGCCACGCTGGGGCTGGGCGGGCCCGCCGCAGTGGGAATTTCGACTTTCAATGCGCGGTGCTGCACCTGCGGATCTTCGAATACCTGCTGCATGTTGTTGATCGGACCGCAGGGAACGTTGGCGGCCTCCAGCACCTTGATCCACTCGTGCATGCCGCGCGTGCGCATGATGTCCGCAATCAGCGGAATCAGCGCGCCGCGGTTGACGATGCGCCCCGACATCAGGCGAAAGCGCGGGTCCGCTGCCAATTCCGGCCGGCCGGCGACGTTGCAAAAACTGGCGAACTGGCTGTCGTTACCGATCGCGAGAATGATGTGCCCGTCCTGGCACGGGAACACCTGGTAGGGCACGACATTGGCGTGGGCGTTGCCGTAGCGCCTGGGAATATCGCCCGAGACGAAGTAGTTGCTGATCTGATTGGCGTTGAAGGCGACCATGGAATCGAGCAGAGCCATGTCGAGGAACTGGCCGCTGCCGCCGCGTTCGCAATGTGCAATGGCGGCGGTGATTGCCAGGCTGGCGTACATGGCGGTGATGATGTCGGTAATGGCGATACCGACTTTCATCGGCCCGCCGCCGGGCAGATCGTCGCGCTCGCCGGTAATGCTCATCAGTCCGCCCATGCCCTGGAACACGAAATCATAGCCGGGCCGCGGCGCATACGGACCCGACTGGCCGAAGCCGGTGATGGAACAATAGATCAGCCTCGGGTTGAGTTGGCGCAGTTGCTCGTAGCCGAGGCCGTAGCGTGCGAAGGTGCCGACTTTGTAGTTTTCGATCAGCACGTCGCATTGCGCCGCCAGATCGCGCACGATCTGCTGTCCTTCCGGCTTTGAAATGTCCAGGGTGACGGATTTCTTGCCGCGGTTGCAGGAGAGGAAATAAGCCGAATCGCTGGTGTCCTTGCCGTCGCGATCCTTGATCCAGGGCGGTCCCCAGCCGCGCGTGTCGTCACCGGTGCCGGGACGTTCGATTTTGATCACTTCGGCGCCGAGATCGGCCAGATTCTGCGATGCCCAGGGTCCGGCGAGGACGCGGGAAAGATCGAGCACACGGATGTGCGAAAGCGGTCGGGGCATGGAGGCTCTTGGTGAAAATCAGGCGGTGATGGTGGCGACACCGTTATTGAGCACGACTACGTCGCGTTCGAGGACGCGGGAACGGAACAAAACGCTGCCGCCCCGGTTCCACATTTCGGTACGTATGGTCTCGCCGGGAAATACGGGAGAAGAAAAGCGCAACGACAGACCGGTGAGCTTCGCCGGATCGTAGCCGCAATAAGTCTTGAGGATCGCATGGCCGGCGACGCCGTAGCTGCAAAGCCCATGCAGGATCGGGCGCGGAAAGCCCGCGGCCTTCGCCACCGCCGGCTCGGCGTGCAGCGGGTTGGGGTCGGCGCATAGGCGGTAGATCAGCGCCGCCTGCGGCAGGGTGGGAAGGTCGCAGATTGCATCCGGTTTTCCCTCAGGTACTGCCGGTGGCGGGGGTGGCGCTTCGTCGCCTTTGCCGAATCCGCCGTCGCCGCGGCAGAACGTCGTATGCGCCAGCGTTGCAAGCAGCGCGCCGCTCGCCTTGTCGACGACGCTGCGCTCCTGCACCAGCAGTGCGCCCTTGTCCTTGCCCTTGTCGACGATGGCTTTGATGCGCGTGCGGCCGACGATGGTGCCCGCCGCTGGAATGGGTTGGTGAATCGACAACGCCTGCTCTCCATGGACGATTTTCACCCAGTCGATGCCGCTTGCCGGGTCCTTGATCCAGAAGCCGGGATAGCCCAGCACCACCGGCATGGTCGGCGCCGCCACGAGGTTTTTCTCGTAGACGAACTTCAGCTGCGCCTCGTCCATGGGGTCGTGGCCGTAGCCCACGCCCAGGGCGTAGAGAATGCTGTCTTTGGTGGTGTACGTTTGCTCGACCTCGGGGAAGGGCCAGTTCTTGATCTTGTCGTAATCGATAGCCATCGTGTCGGAGCTTTGGTAGTTGTTAAATAGTGGAGAAGCAGGGCTACTCAGACAGGGTCCCAGGTGAACACGTCCTGTGACCGGTCAAGCGCGTAGAATCCCGCGCGCATTGCGGGGATCGCATGCTCGGCGATGCTTTGCGCGGTCCAGCCGCCGTCGCGATGCACCGAGCGCAGGGGGCGCGGCTGGCTCATGAGGAATATTTCATTTGCACGTACCGCGAACACCTGGCCGCTGACATCGCTGCCGGCGTCGCTACCCAGGAATACTGCAAGTGGGGCGATTTTCGCGGCTTCCATGGTCTTCAGCTTGTCCACCCGCGCTTTGGCTTCCGGCGTATCGGCGGGGATGGAACCGATCATGCGGCTCCAGGCAAAGGGCGCAATGCAGTTGGAGCGCACGTGGTAGCGCGCCATGTCCATGGCGATCATTTTCGACAGTGCGGTGATGCCGAGCTTGGCCGCGCCGTAATTCGCCTGACCGATGTTTCCGATCAGACCCGAGGTTGAGGTCATGTGCACGTAGGCGCCGGATTCCTGTTCCTTGAAATAGGTGGCCGCGGCGCGGCTGACGAAGAAGGTGCCGTTCAGGTGCACATCGATCACTGCGCCCCATTCCTCCGGGTTCATTTTGAAGAACATGCGGTCGCGCAGGATGCCGGCGTTGTTCACGATGCAATCGATGCGGCCGAAATTGTCGATGGCCGCCTTGATGATCGCGTTGGCGCCAAGCCAGGCGGAAACGCTGTCGGTATTAGCCACGGCCTCGCCGCCCTTGGCGCGAATTTCTTCTACGACCTGCTGTGCCGGTCCGGCATCTTTGCCTTCGCCGCTTACCGACGCGCCGATGTCGTTCACCACCACGCGGGCGCCCTCGGCCGCCATCAGCAGGGCGAACTCGCGGCCGATGCCGCCGCCTGCGCCGGTTACCACCGCCACCTTGTCTTTCATCATCTGTGCCATGCTGTTTGCCTCGCTGAGCGAATGTCGAACGGATACCTGTGGCGTGTATGTGAGCTAAGATAGGCTCGAT
>Ga0208566_1000115_pt1 | contig 57677 bp, 54 predicted proteins | sample PL_2010_150m_FD_184159 | JGI IMG/M metagenome (GOLD analysis project Ga0208566, IMG submission 184159) | Freshwater microbial communities from Powell Lake, British Columbia, Canada to study Microbial Dark Matter (Phase II) - PL_2010_150m... | ecosystem: Environmental > Aquatic > Freshwater >...
TGGGGACCCACTACGGCGCGATCCGGGTGGGGGCGGCGGTGATACCGATCTCCGGGGGGAACACGCAGAAGCAGATCATGCTGATGCAGGATTTCGGCAGCACGGTCGTCACCTCCACGCCCTCGTTCCTGATGCGGCTCCACGAGGTGGGGGTGGAGATGGGGGTCGACTTCAAGAAGCTGAAGCTGCGGATCGGCCTGCTCGGCGCCGAGCCGTGGAGCGAGTCGATGCGGCAGTCGATCGACGAGAAGTTCGGGATCAAGGCGTGCGACATGTACGGTCTCTCCGAGATGATCGGCCCGGGGGTCTCGTTCGAGTGCCACGAGATGCGAGACGGGCTCCACGTCAACGAGGACTACTTCTACCCGGAGATCATCCACCCCGACACCGGCGAAGTGCTTCCGCACGGAGAGAAGGGGGAACTCATCATCACGAACTACGCCAACGAGGGGCAGCCGCTGATGCGGTACCGCACCCGGGACATCTCGCGGCTGACCGCCGAGCCGTGCGCCTGCGGGCGGACCCTCATCAAGATGGAGCGGGTGACGGGCCGGACCGACGACATGCTGATCATCCGCGGCGTGAACTTCTTCCCGTCCCAGATCGAGTCGATCATCATGAAGCGGTCGGGCGTGTCGCCGCACTACCTGGTCGTCGTCGACCGTCCGGGAGCGATGGACGAGGTCGAGGTGAAGATCGAGGTGAACGAGGAGTTCATGAAGAAGGCCGCGGCCGATGTCCTCGCGGGGAGCGAGCAGGGCATCCTGGGCGACGTGGCGACCGCCAGGCAGAAGAGGGCCAACCTGCTGCGCGACATCAAGGATATCATCGGGATCACCGTGAAGGTGACGCTCGTCCCGCCCGGGACGATCCCGCGCAGCGAGGGGAAGGCGAAGCGCGTCGACGACCGGCGCCCGAAAGAGTAAAGGCGGGGGACACTCCTTCCCTTCGCGGGGAGAACCAGGAATGTCCCCCCTGAGGAGGATCCGATGAAACTGAAGCAGCTGTCGATCTTTCTGGAGAACGCGCCGGGGAGGCTGTACGAGGCGACCCATGCGCTGGGCGAGGCGGGGATCAACCTGCGGTCGCTCTGCATCAGCGATAGCTCCGACTTCGGAGTCCTCCGGGTCCTCGTGTCCGACGTGGCGAAGGCCCGAAGGGTCATCATGGAAAAACAGCTTCCGGCGCGCGTCGACGACGTCGTCGCGGTGGAAATCGACGACACCCCCGGCTCCCTGGCCCGGATCCTCGACCCGTTCAAGGAAAAGAGGGTGAACGTCGAATACATGTACGCGCTGGCTGGCGCCTCGTCCGGGAAGGCGGTGATGGTCTTCCGTTTCAACGACAACGACAAGGCGATCGAAATCCTGCAGGCGAACAAGATCCGGATCCTCGACGCAGAGGCATTCGGGATGCTCGAGAAGTAGCCGATGGGAAAGAGCGGCTATCAGCCGAAGCGGTTCGCGGTCGTCGGCGCCGGTCCGGTCGGATCGATCGTCGCCGCCTACCTCGCGAAGGGGGGGTACGATGTCACCCTCTGTGACGTGGTGCCGTCGCTCCTGGTCCCGGCGCTGGACCCCGGCATCCTCATCGAGGGGACCGACACCCTCTGCTCGAAAGTGACGAGGACGACCACCAGCGTCGACGACCTGATCGAGGATCCTCCCGACGTCGTGATCGTCGCGGTCAAGGCCACCGCCCTTCCGCTGATCGCATCCACCCTCGAGGGGTTTGCCGCAGAGGGGCGGTACGTCGTCAGCTGGCAGAACGGCATCGACACCGAGCGCGTACTCGCGAATCACCTGGGCGCGGAATTCGTCCTGCGGGCCGTCGTCAATCTCGGCTGCGTCCCGCTGGGGCCTGCCCACGTCCGGATCGCCTTCCACCATCGTCCCCACTACATCCAGGAGCTCGACCCAAGGTCGATACCCGCCGCCGTCGGGATCTCCGGAGTCTTCACCGCGTGCGGGCTCGACACCCTGCACACGGACCAGATCCAGCACATGGTCTGGCGCAAGGCGGTCCTGAACGCCTGCATGAACCCGATCTGCGCCGTCACAGGAAAGACGATGGCCGAGATCATCAACGATCCGATCCTCTTCCACCTGGTCGACGTCCTCATCAAGGAGGGGGTTTCCGTCGCAAGGGCGAACGAGTTCCGGCTCGGCTCGAACTTCTATCCGTACTGCATCGACTACATCCGTAACGCCGGCCACCACAAGCCGTCCATGCTCCAGGACATCGAGGCGGGCCGGCGGACCGAGGTCGACTACATCAACGGCAAGATCGTCGAGTACGGCGCCCAGGCCGGCGTCCCCACCCCGTACAACACGATGATCCGCGGCCTCGTCAAGGCGCTCGAGCCGAAATGATCCGGGAAAACGTCGCGCGTCTCGCCGCGCGGATGCACGACGGCCCGCAATACCCGTCGCAGGGGGCGGTCCTGTTCGTCGACCTCGAGCGCCGGGAGCATTTCCCGAAATATCTTCCCGTGGCGGTGTTGCGGTCGTTCCTCTCCGGGCGCGGCGCGAACATGTTCCTCCTCCATAACCTCCTGCTCGACGGCAGGGAGCCGCTCGACCCGCAGATACCGATGATCTTCGGCAGCGGCGTCTTCACGGGGACGGTCCCGACCGCCGCCCGCGGCAACCTCACAAGCATTGCTCCCGACAGCGACGCGATCCTCGACAGCAACTGCGGGGATTTCTTCCCCGCGTTTCTCAAGCGGAACGGGTACGACCACCTCGTCCTCTACGGGCGGGCCTCCGGATGGGGCCTCCTCGAGCTTTCCGGCGGAGAGGTTCGCTTCCACGACGCCACTCCCTATCTCGGGATGGACAATGCCGACCTCGTCCGGGCCGTCGAAAAGGATTTCTCCTGCGCCGAGCGCAGGGACATGGCGATGGCGCGCATCACGCGCGCCGGAGAGAACCTCGTCCTGTGCTCCGGGATCATGGGAGGGCCGAAGGCGATCTATGCGCGCTGCGGCGCCGGCGCGAAGATGGGCTCCCTCCGGTTGAAGGCCGTGATGATCCTCGGCCGCGGAGAGCCTCCGGAGCCGTCGCAGGCATTCAGGGAGAACAACCTCGATCTCGCGCGGAAAATCCTTTCGACCAGCGTCGTCAAGTACGCCCTGAAAAAGGTGGGGACCCCCTTCCTCTACAAGCCCAGCCGCATCCTCGGCGCGATGGGGACGAAAAACAACCAGGAGACGAGTTGGTACGACACCCTCGACGCCGAAAACTTCGACGTGTACCGGCCGGGCATGGACGGCTGTTTCCAGTGCCCGATCCGTTGCCGCCCGTTGAACGACCTCACCCCGGAAGGAAAGGGGGGGTGGGGCGCCGACGCGTTGAAGGGTGTGACCGGGAACGCCGGGGACGACGAGCGGGAGGCGGGGATCGGCCATTCGCGGGAGAAAAGCTACAAGGGGGTCCGGGGCGACGGAACGTACGATCGCCACGACAAGGGGGACGGCCCCGATTACGTCACCCTCGGGAAGCTTGGGCCGATGATCGGCATCCGGGAGCCCGAGCAGGTCCTGCGCCTCAACAACATCGTCAACGACCTCGGGCTGGACTCGGCCAGCACGGGGAGCGCGATCGCCTGGGCGATGGAGCTCTGGCAGCGGGGCATCCTGACGGCGAAGGAGACCGGCGGGCTCGACCTGACGTGGGGGAAGTACGAGGTCATCGAAAAACTCCTGTTCATGACCTCCCGAAGGGAAGGGTTCGGCGACGTGATCGCAGACTCCGCCCGCGCGGTGGAACGGGGGAGGTACCCGGCCGAGGCGCTGAAGTACCGGATGGCGGTCAAGGGGCTGTTCCAGTCCGATCCGCACGACGCGCGCATCCTCAAGGGGTTCGCCCTCGGCCTCGCGGTGGCGACGCGGGGGATGGATCATCTCCGGAACCGCCCCACCCTGGAGATCAACGCCAGGATCAACGACAACCCGGAATTCAAGACGTCGCTCTACGGCGGGACCGTGGCGCCCGAGCCGACAAGCTACGAAGGGAAGGAGCACGCCGTCGCCGCGTGCGAGAAAACGTTCGCGGTCGGGGACGCCGTCGGCATCTGCCGCTTCGCGACGAAGCTGTTCAACTCCCCCTCGACGGCGGACTACAACGACTTCTCCCTGCAGCTGAGGGAGTTGACGGGGGAGGAGTTCACCCCCGCGCAGCTGGACGAGGTCGGCCGGAACATCACGGGGATCGAGCGGCTGATCAATTCCCGGCTCGGATTGACCGAGGTGGACGATACCCTCCCCGACCGATGGTTCGAGGAGAGGATCACCGCCGGGCCGTTCGAGGGCGAGAAGATCGACCGGGCCGCGTTCGAGGCGATGAAGGTCCGGTACTACGACCTCCTCGGGCTGAACGGGGCCGGCGTCCCGGCGCTCGAGTGGCATTGCCGCCTCGCGGAGGCGATCACGGGATTCGCCGTGAAGGTCACGCTCCCCGAGGGGATCCCGGGAGCCCCGGAAGGCGCGGTCATCGTCGATCAGCCCGTTTTCGACGTCGCCGGACTCCGGGACGCGCTGAAGCGGCGGCTCCCCCGCGCGGCGCGGAAGCTTGACGACAGCTCCCTGATCGTATCCGTCAACGGCGCCATGGTCCTTTCCAACGAAGACGCCACCCCCGTCCGGAGCGGCGACGAGGTCACCGTACTGCGCATCATCGCGGGAGGGTGACGACCCAAAGGAGGACGCAAATGCCGGAAGCCTATATCTGTGACGCGGTGCGCACCCCGATCGGGCGGTACGCCGGCGGCCTGTCGGCGGTCCGGACCGACGACCTCGCCGCGACGCCGCTTGTCGAGCTCATGAAGCGGAACCCCTCGGTCGACTGGGGAGGGGTGGACGACGTGATGTTCGGGTGCGCGAACCAGGCGGGAGAGGACAACCGGAACGTCGCCCGGATGGCGGGGCTCCTGGCCGGCCTGCCACCGGAGGTGCCGGGGGTGACGCTCAACCGCCTGTGCGGCTCCGGGATGGACGCGGTCGGGACCGCCGCCCGCGCGATCCGCGAGGGGGGGGCGGAGATGGTCGTCGCGGGCGGGGTCGAGAGCATGTCCCGCGCCCCCTACGTGACGGGCAAGGGGACCTCCCCGTTCGACCGGGGGGTCGAGATGCACGACAGCACGATCGGGTGGCGCTTCGTGAACCGCCGGATGAAGGAGCAGTACGGGGTCGAGTCGATGGCGTCGACGGCGGAGAACCTGGCGGACCAGTTCCGGATCTCCCGGGAGGACCAGGACCTGTTCGCGTTGCGGAGCCAGAAAAAGGCCGCCGCCGCCGCTGCGAGCGGCGTGTTCCGGGAGGAGATCGTCCCGGTCGCTCTTCCGAAGAAGAAGCGCGAGGATTCCTTGGTCGAGGTTGACGAACATCCGCGCCCGGACATTACGCTGGAGGGACTCGCCCGCCTGAAGCCGATCGTGCGGCCCGACGGGACGGTGACCGCGGGAAACGCCTCGGGGGTGAACGACGGCGCGTGCGCGCTTCTGATCGCCTCCGAGGATGCTGCGAAGCGGAACGGACTCACGCTGCGCGCGCGCATCGTCGCCATGGCGGTCGCCGGAGTGGCCCCGCGGGTGATGGGGATCGGACCCGTTCCCGCGACCCGCAAGGTGCTCGCCTTCGCAGGGCTTGCGCTGTCCCGGATGGACGTGATCGAGCTGAACGAGGCGTTCTCGGCGCAGGCGCTCGCCGTCCTGCGGGAACTCGGGTTGCCGGACGACGCGCCCAACGTCAATCCGAACGGCGGGGCGATCGCCCTCGGTCACCCCCTGGGGATGAGCGGAGCGCGGCTCGTGACGACCGCGATGTACCAGCTGCAGCGGACGAAGGGTCGCTACGCCTTGTGCACCATGTGCATCGGCGTGGGGCAGGGGATCGCGTTGATCCTCGAGCGGGTCTGACGCCCCCGAGGGCTACGACGCCTTCGGCAGCAGCCCGCGCTCCTTCAGTTTCCCGTGGCGGAAGGCGCCCCACAGGGCGGCGCCGATCGCGCCGGCGTACAGGGAGTCGGCGTGGGCAACGACCACCGTCTCCATCTTCTGCTGGACCATCCCGTCCTGGAGGGCCTTGACCAGCCCCGCGTCCAGCGCGAGCCCGCCGGTCATCATCACGACCCCCCGCTTCACGTCGATCGACTTGAGCAGTTTGATCAGGCGCTCCGCCATCGACTCGTGGATCCCGCGCAGGATGTCGCTCGGCTTGATCGCGCGGGAGACCATGTTGATCACGTCGGTCTCCGCCAGCACCGCGCAGATGCTGCTCACCTTCTCCGGCTTCGTCGCCTGCTGCGAAAGAGCCCCGATCTCGTCCTGGGCGATCCCGAGGTACCGGGAGATGTTCTCGAGGAACTGCCCGGAGCCGGACGCGCACTGGCTCGTCATCCGGTAGTTCAGGACCTTCCCCTTCCCGTCGATGCAGATCGCGCGGCCGTGCAGCGCGCCGATGTCGAGCACCGCGCGTGCCTCGGGGTTGAGATACAGGGCCCCGCGGGCGTGGGTGGTCATCGAGTAGAAGTGCCCCGTCGCCCCCGGCAGGCTTTCCCCCTCGCCGGTGGTCGCGACGTAGTCGACGTCGTCCCGCCCGATCCCCGCGGAATCGAGGACGGACTTCATCGATTCCTCGACGAGGGAGAACGTGTTCTGTTGCCGGATGCGGGCGTCCCAGCGGGAGAGCCACGCGCTCTTTTCCCCTTCCACGCGGAACAGCGCGGTCTTGACGACTCCGGAGCCGACGTCGACACCGATCGAAACGGTCATGGGTTCCTCTCCTTCAGCGCGCCACTTAGTTGACGGCGGCCCGCCGGGCGAAGTTCGCGCCTCCGAGGGCTCCCGTGTAGATCGAGTCGGGGCTGATGTTGACGGTCATCTCGCCGTAGTTCTCCTTCAGCAGCTTGTGCAGCTCGCGGACGGCCGCCTCGTTCTTCGCGACCCCCCCCGTGAAGGTGAACTCGTTCGTGACCCCGCCGGAGCGCGAGATGATGGAGATCGCGCGCAGCATGATCGCCCGGTGCAGCCCCGCGAGGATGTCCTCGCGCTTCTCGCCGAGGGCGAGCCGGTCCCGAAGCTCCGCGCCGGCGAATACGGTGCAGGTCGAGTTGATCCGGGGGACGCGGGTCGCCTTCATCGCGATCGGGCCCAGTTCGTGAAGCCCGATCTGCATCTCGTCCGCGATGTAGCCGAGGTAGCGGCCGCATCCCGCGGCGCACCGGTCGTTCATCTGGAAGCTCGTCACGATGCCGCTTTCGTCGATCTGGATCCCCTTCGTGTCCTGCCCGCCGATGTCGAGGACCGTGCGGGTCCCGGGGAACATCATGTGCGCCCCCAGCCCGTGGCAGAGGATCTCGGACCGGATCTGCTCCTTCGGGAAGGGAAGACGAACCCGCCCGTAGCCGGTCCCCACCACGTACGTCTCCTCCAGTTCGACCGCGAGGACCTTCCCCAGGGCGGAAAGCGCCTCGTCCCGGTCGACGCCCGCCCCTTCGGCGGACGCGAGGGAGCGGGTAAGCCCGCTCCGCATCTGGGACGCCACGGTATCGTCGGGATCGACCAGGCTCTCCACGTCGATGATCGACTTGTCGTAGATGTTCAGCATCGTCTCGAAGGGGATGTCCGCATCGCGGCTCGCCTCCTGCGCGAGGTTCATGAAGCGCGATCCGGCGATGTCGCGGAAGAAGTCCGACTTGCGCGCCGCGCCGGGGGCGTAGATCGTCTGCGCCTCCACCCCGATCTTCCGGAAGACGGACTCCAGTGCCTGGCGCAGCGCCGCTTTCGTCCCCTGGAAGCGGGGGTGGTCGAGATACCCCATGCACGTCTCCTCGAGCTGCCGGAGCGCGGAGAGGAACTGCTCCAGCCGGAAGTTCCGCTCGAGGTCCGCCAGCAGGTGCTCCGCGTCCTTCCCGAGGGCGTTCCGGAACAGGGTGAACCGGGCGGCGATCTTCGCCTCCTGCTTCGAGACGCGGGCGGCGACGTCGTAGTTGGAACGGGAGTTCGTGATCCCGCGCCCCAGAACAGCGAGATTCTCGTCGATCAGGACCGACTTGGTGGTGGTGGACCCGAGGTCTATGCCGATGAACGTGCGCATGCCGCTTTCTCCCTCAGGCGCCGGACGCGGCGGCGGAGCCGCCGGCGCGCCGCTTCTGGTCGATCATCTGGAAGTAGCTTTCGAGGCGGTTCTTCACGTTCGCCGCGGAGAAGTAGCGCGGATCGACGAGGTCCGTCTCGATGAAGGCCCCCGGCTTCCCGGTGATCTTCTCGATCTCCCGCATCATGACGAGCTGGCCGGCGGAGAAGCTGTTGCAGCTCTTGATCGAGTTGACGAGCAGCCCGTCCGCGTCGTAGTCCACGATGTTGCGCGCGAGCATGTCGACGCGGGTCGGCAGGTTCCGGTTCGTGTAGACGCCGAGGCAGTAGTCCGCCAGGGTCTCCAGCGGGTGGTCCGGATCGTGCCGGAACCCGTCGTAGTCGTAGACGCCGCCGACCTTCGTGTACGACGAGGCGACCACGACCGCCCCCGCCTCGGAGAACATCCTCCAGAAGTCGCGGAACGAGGTCCAGTTCGGCGGCCCCTCGACCACGAGGCGGTAGTTCTCCTCCGGCATGTCGCCGTCGGGCGACTGGGCGCACAATCCCCGCGCGATCCGCTCCTCGATCTCGGCCCGGAGCAGCCGGTAATACTCGATCGCCTCGTCGGTCCCCCGGAAGGCGGTGAAGATCGGGCCCATGTAGTAGACCCCCCCGAAGTAGCAGTCGACCGGCGACGGCTTGTGCTTCGACGACTCGAGCATCCAGACGAGGTCGTTCTCGGCGATCGCCGACTTGCGCAGGTACTCCCGAAGGCGGTCGATGTCGAACTTCACCCCGGAGACCGTCTCGAGGACCGGAATCACGTCCTCCTTCAGCTGCTTCACGATGTAGTCGCGCATGTTCCTCGTCGGCTGCCCGTCGGCGGCGTAGGGGACGTGGAGCATGACCGTCGGGCACTTGTACTGCTCCCGGAGCAGTTCGAACCACTTCATGAAGGTGAAGCACCCCGTGTAGCTGAGGAGGAGGACGTCCGGGTCGGGGAACGGCTTCCCGTTGGGGGCGATGTTTCCCTTCGCCATCATCCCGATGTCCGCCTTCACGTAGGTGCAGACGTCTTCCGAGTGTCCCGACCGCTCCGCCTCGGCGATCATCTCGCCGGATTTCTTCCGCATCGCGTTCTGGATCGCGTTGATCTCGGGGAGGTTGTTCGCGATGTCGAAGCACATGAGCAGCTCGTTCAGGTTCCCGGGGACGAAGGTGGAGGAGACCCTGGCCGTTCCGCCCGTGATCCGGTCGTAGTTCCGGGTGATCATCTCCTTCTGGACCATCTGGGAATTCGACTTGACGACTTCCTGCCCGCTCATGACGCGCTCCACAGTTTGATGGAGTCGGCGAAGGTGCCCGACTGTTCGCGGATCGGCTGCATCTGGCTCGAATTCTCGGCGTACTGGATGTGGATGTAGGGGATCCCGAGCGGCTCGATCCGGGAGATGATCATCGGCTTGTCGAGCAGCGCCGGGTCGCAGAAGCTGGGGGCCGCGAAGATGACGCCGTCGGCCTTCCGCTTCCGGACGGAGTCGATCAGGTAGCTCCCTTTCCTGGCGACGTCCGGCTCGTACTTGGCCGCCGTTTCCGCGGAGTGGAAGAGGAACGCGCGGGAGAGGTTTTCGATCGGGTCCCCCTCCGTCGGGACGTCTCCCAGGAGCCAGCGTGCGACGAGCAGGAGGTCGTCGTCGACTATGTAGCAGCCGGACATCTCGAGCGACTTGATGAGGCTCAGCGGCGGCTGTTCGCAGAAGGCCCCGGTCAGGACCACCCGGCAGTTGTCCCGCATCGGACGGTTCGCGGCCTCGGCGGCGGCCAGGTACTCCCGCATCAGCACCGTGTGTTCCTCGGGGGGGAGGACCATCCCCGCCCGCATCAGCAGGTAGACCTCGGCGGACGGCGCCTTCCACGGGAAGTCGGCCCGGAAGTCGTAGACCCGGTTCACCCACCGGCGGTTCTCGTTGTAGACGACGATCGAACGGCGCAGGTCGTCGTCGGAGACCTTGCGGCCGCCCAGTTTCGCCAGCCCGTCCCGAAGCTCCCGCATCTCGTTCGCGTAGAAGACCCCGCCGACCTCCTCACGGAAGTTCTGGGGCGCGTCGAAGTACCGGACGTACTTGTCCTTGAACAGGAGCTTCCAGATGCCGCTCAGGTTCCGGATCACGTCGCAGATGGAGGGGAACATCATCCCGTCGACGAAGTCGAGCTTCCCGTTGATCGCCATCTCGATCGTCGAACGGGGGATCCGGCAGATGTAGCTCTGGTAGTAGGCGTCCCCGTGGATCACCTCCATGTCGGCACCGCCCCCGAGGATTCCGAGCGGCAGCATCCCGGCGGCGTGGACGATCTCCCGCGGGACGTAGACCGGCATGTACCCGATCACCTTCCGCCCCGGGACCGCGGCCTTCCATTCCCGGGCTTTCGCGAAGGTCAGGTCCTCGAAGATCGCCTCGCAGGCGGCGACGATCTCCCCGACCGGACGAATGGTCATCGGGCGGGTTTCCGGGCGAGAAGGTCGGCGATCAGGGACTCGATCAGCTCCTCGCTCCAGGGGATCCCCCTGGCCAGCCCCTGCCGCAGCTTCACGAAGTCGATCTCCCGGCCGGTCTCCTTCGTCCCTTCGTTGAAGGCGCGAAAACCCGCGCGGGCCTCGTTCATCATGTTGAGGGCGAGCCACGCCCGGGCGTTCTCCCTGTTCGCGTTCCACGCGTTCAGCTTCGGCTTCCGCAGCTCCTCGAGGCTCTTCGTCATGCACTCGGGGAACGTCTCGAGCAGCTTCGCGCACAGCTCCTCGACCGCCGCGTCTAGAAGGGAAAGATCGACCTCGCCCCCCTTGATCGCGGCGAAGCCTTCCTTGTACGCCGCCCCGGTCTTGAAGTCGCCGTGGACGACCCGGCCGTACCCGTCGAGCATCCGGTCGGTGACCACGGTCGGGTTCGCGACGAACGCCCCGCCGACCTTCAGCGCCGGAACGAGGCCGGAAACGATCCCGAGCCGCGCGGCCTTGTGGGCGGAGAACGGCTCGCACAAGGTTCCGGAGACCATCGCCTGCTCGCACCCGATCATCACCGGAAGGAAGTCGGTCGCGCCGCCGATCGCCGCGGAGCCGTGCTTCGGGCCGGCCTGCCCGAAGTTCGCCAGGTCCTGCGCGATCGTGAAGTCGCACGCCATCCCGATCTCCTGGCCCCCGCCGATCCGCATGCCGTTGACCCGGCAGACCACCGGCTTGTCGCAGCCGAGGATCGCGGAGACCATGTCGTTGAACAGGCGCATGTACTGCCGGTACTCCTGCGGGTTTCCTGCGTAATACTCCGCGTACTCCTTCGTGTTCCCGCCGGTGCAGAACGCCTTGTCCCCGGTGCCGGTGAAGACGACCGCGTTCACCCCGCGGTCCACGGAGGCCCTGCGGAAGGCGAGGATCAGCGCTTTCACCATGTCGGTCGTATAGGAGTTGTACTGCTTCGGGTTGTTGATCACGATCCAGGCGTTGAAGAGCCCCTCGGCCGTCGACCCGTCGCGGCGCACCGCGGGACGCTTCTCGTACCGGACCTTCCCGTCGCAAAGGCTCTCGATATCCTGTCCGACCAGGTTGTGATCGACGAGTTGGGACGGCGCGCTTTTATTGATGATATCGTCGGTCGTCGGCATGGCTCCTCCTGATGTCAGGGATTAATAGGCAAATAAGTACCACAATACCAATTAAGGTGTCAAGAGATACCTCCCGCCTCTACCGAGGGACGATTTCCGCTTGCAGGGATGCCCCGGGAAATGTAAAGTATATCAGACATTTCGTCGGGCGGAGCCTGGGATGGAACTTGCGGAAATCGGGAAAACGATTCGCGCGGCGCGGCAAGCTCACGGTTTGACGCAGGCTCGCCTCGCCAGGATCGCCGGCATCTCCCGCGGGACCCTGAACGGTCTCGAAACCGGCATGGTCAAGGAACTCGGTTTCCAAAAGCTTGGCACGATCCTGAACATTCTCGGGTACGATCTTGCCCCGGCAGCGACCTTGCCCCCGGGCCGCACCGCGCATCCCCGATCCCCTTCGGGTCGTTCAGCCCTGCCGAGGGATCCAGCCGCGGAAGAGCTCCTGCGGAGGATGGCCCGCCGCTACATCTGGTGGCAAACCCCGGACGCATCCGTAAGGAGTCCCCTTCGGGTAATCGGGCAGGTGATGGACATGGGCACGCTGGAAGACATCCAGGAAGCGGCCGCCATCCTCGGGAAGCGGCGGATGGCGGAAGCCCTGATCCTTGCGCCCCCCGGCTGGTTCCACCCGAAGTCGTGGGCCTTCTGGAACATCGCATTGGGGAGAGCCTCTTTCGGAAGAATTCCGCCGATTCCGGCGAGAAGGCGCGATGTCCTTCCCGACCCGACTTGACATTCTGCCGCCGGGGCAGCGCAAACTCTGGCCTTTCCTCTCCCCGATGAAAGAGATGGGCTATTGCCTCTACGGGGGAACGGCGCTGGCATTGCGCTTTGGGCATCGACCGTCGGTCGACTTCGATTTCTTCTCGGACCGGTCGCTCGATAAAGACAGACTGGTAATTTCGCTTCCATGGCTCACCGCCGCGACCGTTCTCCGGAACGATCCCGAAACGTTCATCGTCCTTGCGTCATCGCCCCGGTCGAAACGTCCGGTGAAGGTGTCCTTTTTCGGGAATCTGAAGTTCGGGCGGGTCGGTATGCCGGAACGCACCAGTGATGGAGTGGTTCTCATCGCCTCGGTCAGGGACTTGATGGCCACCAAGCTCAAGGCGCTCTTCGACCGGGTGGAACCGAGGGACTATGCCGACATCGCTGAAATGCTCCGGAACAAGGCGAGCCTTCCGCAGGGCCTCGCGGATGCCCGGGTCCTCTTTGGAAACGTATTTTCACCGGCCGAGTGCATGAGGATTCTTTGCTGGTTCGACGAACCCGGCCTCGCATCCCTCCCGGAACCGGTCAGAAAAACGTTGACCCGGGAAGTCAAGTCGGTGTGGGAAAAACCGTTGCCGCCGTCGAAACGGTCCGCGTCGAGCCTCGTCCTGTAGGCGGATTCGAAGGGTGTCCTTGACAGGAAACAAGGCAGTGGAGTACTGCATCACCTAATTTTCAGCAACGGAACGGGGGGCCCATGGGCGATTTCCTGAATCTGGAGGGACGGATCGCGGTCGTGACCGGGGGCGCCCGGGGGATCGGCCTGGCGATCACCCGCGCGCTGATCGGTCACGGCGTGCGCGTGCACGTGTTCGACGTCGCCCCCGGAACGGGGGACGACGCGGCGCCGTATTCGTTCCACCAGGCCGACATCGCCGACTCCGCCAGCGTGGCGAAGGCGGTGGCCGCGCTCCCCGCCGGCGTCTCCTTGCTCGTCAACAACGCCGGGATCACCCGCGACCGCAGCGCGGTGAACATGAGCGACGAAGAGTGGGACTCGGTCCTCTCGGTCAACCTGACGGGGGCGTTCCACATGATCCGCGCGCTGGCGCCCGGGATGCGGGTGGCCGGGTACGGGCGGATCGTCAACATCACCTCGATCAACGGGATCCGCGGCAAGTTCGGCCAGGCGAACTACGCCGCCTCGAAGGCGGGCCTGATCGGGCTGACGAAGACGCTGGCGCGGGAACTCGGCCCCAAGGGGATCACGGTCAACGCCGTCGCCCCCGGCATGGTCATGACGGAGATGGCGCTGGCGCTTCCGCCGGAGTTCGTCGACAAGGCGAAGGCGGAGGCGGTGCTGCCGACGCTTGCGACGCCCGGCGATGTGGCGAACACGGTCCTGTTCCTCCTCTCCGACGCGGCCCGCATGATCACCGGCGAAGTGATCCGGGTCGACGCGGGGCAATACATCTGATGCGGATCGATTTCCACGTCCACATGGGGGTGTACGCCTTCCACAATCCCTCGGTGGTGGCGTGGATGAAGGAGTCGTACCCCGACGGATACGAGGAGTACATCCGGAAGTACGACGACCCCGGGGCCTTCGAGGAGCTGCTGGCGGCCGAGGGGGTGGACTACGCCTGCGTGCTGGCCGAACTCAGCGATGCGACCACCGGGCTTTGCACGAACGAGCAGGTGCGAGATTTCTGCAAGGGCCGGCGCCGGCTGATCCCCTTTTGCGACATCAGCCCCAACCGGTACGCCGACCTCGGGGGCGAGCTACGGCGGAAGGTGGAGGGCGAGGGGTTCCGGGGGGTGAAGCTCTACCCCTCGTACCAGCACTACTACCCGAACGAACAACGGATGTACCCGCTGTACCAGGCGGCGCGGGACCTGGGGATTCCCGTCCTCATCCACATCGGGTCGTCGGTGTTCCGCGGCACCCGGATGAAGTATTGCGACCCGCTGCACCTCGACGACGTGGCGGTCGATTTCCCGGACCTGAACCTGGTGATGGCGCACGCCGGCCGAGGGTTCTGGTACGACCGGGCCTTCTTCCTCGCGAAGCTGCACGCGAACGTCCACCTGGAGATCTCCGGCCTCCCCCCGTCGAAGCTGATGACGTATTTCCCGGAACTGGACCGGCTCACGGAAAAGGTGATCTTCGGGAGCGACTGGCCGGGGATGCGGTGGATCCGGCGGAACATGGAGGCGATCGGGAAGCTGCCGCTGTCGGCGGAAGGGGTCGAACGAATCCTCGGCGGGAACGCCGCCAGGTTGCTGCGTCTCTAGCGGATCACTATTTCCCGGCCGTGGCGGCTTCCTTGCGCAGGCGGGTGCTCTTCAGCGCCGTTTCCAGCGTGATCGTGTCGAGGATCGCCTTCGTCAGGTCGTCGATCTCCGCCGTGATGCTGCGAAGCTCCGCGACGATCGGCTCGCACGCCGGGTTCCCCTGGTTCGGCATGTCAAGCTCGGATTCGAGTTTCTCGAACAGCTGGATCACGTCCAGAAGCGTCGTCCGGCTGACGTTCCCCGCGAACCGGTATCCGCCGCCGACGCCGCGTACCGCCTGAACCAGCCCCGAGTGCACCAGGTTGCGCATCACCTTGGCCAGATGGTGCGTGGAAATCCCGTACTTCTCGGCGATGTCGGTGGTCGAGAGCTGCCGGTCGCCGTTCCCCGCGAGTTCGAGCACCGCGAAGAGGGCGAACAGGGATCCCTTGTTCAGCTTCAATCGATCTCCCGCTCCAGTTCGATGTATCGGCCCGAGCGCAGCCCCCGGCTCCGGAAGAACGACAACGTCACCTTGTTGTTCCGGTCCACCATCGTCCGCACCGTCGTGACCCCGGCTCCCTTCAGGCGCCGGCAGAGCTCGTCGAACATCCGTTTCGCGATTCCCGCGCCTCGCATCGCGGGGGAGACGGCCAGCGCGAAGACCCAGCCGCACGGGGCCGAACCGAACTCCCAGGCGCGCACTTCCCCGGCGATGAACCCGACGATAGCGCCCCCGGTTTCCGCGACCAGGAAGATACGTTCCTTCTTCTCGCCGCTCCCGTAATGCGCGAAGATCCCGCGCCAGTAGGCCGGTTTCTCTTCCTTGGGACCGACGTCGTCGATCGCGATGATGGCGTCGAGGTCGCCCGGCACGCTGTTCCGAATGAGGATCGGCTCTTTCATTGCCATATGGTACCTTAATACCACAATAACGCACGCAATGTCCAATTCCACAATAGTGGGCGGGCGGGGAGAAAAATCGTGTGGTTTCCGGCGGTGGTCCTGTCGAAGTTCTGCATGGCCGGATAGGGCGTTGCCGGCGACACCATCAAGTTCGGGTTCGTCGACACAAATTCCGGTCCGTCGACGACTACGAATACGGCCACGCGATCGCCCCTACATCATCGACAACGGGCGGATCCGGTACCAGGGGACCGCGAAGGAGCTCGAGAACAACGAGGAGATCCGACGGATGCACTTGATGATTTAAGATGAAGGGACGACATCGGCGACGCGCGTCCCGCTTCCTCGTCCGATTCGATGGCCGTGAATCGGTCCCGCATGTCGCGGTGCGCCAAAAAGAGATCCAGCCGGCATTCGGCATCTGCAGTTCGATACTCGTTCAAAATGTTCTCGACGGGTTCCATCAGGGCGCCTCCTTCAGCTTGCTATGGCGGTTGGACGTCGCGACTTCGAAATGATCGAATCGGCGGTGCCGGGCTCCGATTCCAGGATGTGGGCCATCGTCGCTTCGACGACGTCCGGATCGGTCAGTATCCTTTTATGGCCCAGGCCGTGCGTGGTATGCAGCGTCACATGCCCGAATTCGCCGGACACCGTTCGGGAATCCCGATGCGGAATGATCGGGTCGTCGAGATCGTGAATCACCAGGACCGGTGAGCGCAGGTCTTTCAGCCGCAGATGCGGACCGTCGTGTCGCAGGCTGTATCCGAAGCGGTTTTCATAGTCTGCGATAAGGTTTTCATAAATCATCGGTGGAATGCCGTGTCGATCGAATGCATGCAACAGCAAATCCTCGAGTCTCAGCGCCGGCGCAAGCAGCACGGATTTCAGGGCCAGCTCCTGGTGTGCCAGCCCGTTGACAACGGCTGCGGCCCCGAACGAATGGGCGATGACGGCGCGGATGTCCAGGGCCTGGTCCGGCCCGAGCAAAGCCCTGACGGTATCGGTGAATTCGAAATAGCTGGTGCTCCTGCCCTCGGAGGCTCCGTGGGCGGGGCCGTCGAAGGCGATGGCCGTGTATCCGGCGTCGATCAACGGGGTTATGAAACGATGAAACTGGATCCCGCGGCCGTTCCAGCCGTGGACCAGCAGCACGCCCGGCCCGGTTCCCCATCGCCACCCCCGTATCCGCTTGTCATGGACGCGCAGGCCGAAGGGCTCTCCCCGGTCAAGCCATCGCTGCTCCTCCGCCGAGGGGGGTGAAGACTTGGGTGAGAAGAAGGCTTTCTCGACGAACCGCTCCGCCAGGCGAGGTGCGACGAGCCAGAGCATTCGGAGGATCTGCTGTGTCGCCCAGCGTTGTGATGCATTAGTACGAACGTTCGTGCCATATGTGGGTGCGACGGATGCACGTTCGGCCATATTTCCTCCTTAACTCCTCTTTACGATTGGGTTCCTGATTCTTGCCTGTAGGTGTTTATCAGTGATTCGAACGCCGCCCGTTGCCGTAGTTGCGTATCGGCGTTATCGAGCAAGGTGGAGTACAGATGGAATCCGAGCAGCAGGGAATAAAACTCGAAGGCGAACTGGTCACAATCCGTGTCGCTGCGGAAGTCGCCCTCCTTTACGGCCGATTGGGCGATGCGCCGCAGGCTTTCTATCCAGCCGCCCTGTTGTTTCAACAGGAAATCCCGGACCTTGCCGGGTCGGTCTTTGAAATCGGAGCTGGCCGTGACGAAGATGCACCCACCGGTAAGGGCGCCCGAAAAACGAATCCAGTTGTCCAACACGGCCTTGATGCGCGGGATGCCCGCTTCGGTGTTCAACGCCGGGAGGACCACAATTCGGGAAAACATCTCGCCTGCATATTTGAGCAACTCGATCTGCAGGTTCTCCTTGGATTGGAAGTGGGCAAACAGCCCGCTCTTGGACATTTTGGCGGCCTTGGCCAGGTCGCCTATGGTCATGGCTTCCAGGCCCAACCGACTGGCCACGTCCAGTCCGATCTCAAGAATGTTTAACTTGGTATCGACTCCTTTGGTCATGGTCCAAGGAATAGCACGATCGTTCGTGCCTGTCAAGGGAGTATTTCCGCTCAAGGAAGGATTCCCGGGAGGAGGATTTCAGGCCACTTCTTCGATCCAGAGGAGATACCGTTCCGACCGGATCATCCTGGAAAAAGCGCTGAAGGGCCTGCGCGAGAGTTCCCGCGGTTTTTTTCCCCCGGCCCCCCCGTCGACTGCGGCTTCCGCAAAAACCCGCTCAGGACGATCGCGGCGCCGGCGAACGCGGCGGCCATGTAGAAGGAGCCGGAAAAGGACCCGGTCCTCTCCGCCAGCACCCCGGCGACGGCGGGACCCGAGATCTGCCCGAACCCGAAGATGAACGTGACGAAGCCGATGGCGGCCGCGGATTTCTTCGGGCCTACGTAATCGCTGATGGTCGCGGCCATGATCGAGGGGATGCTCCACGCCACCAGGCCGAAAAAAGCGATCGACAGGTAAAGGAAGATGCCGGGCAGCCTCGTGGCGATGAGGAGGTAGGAGACCGCCTGCAGGGAGAAGACGATCATCAGGCCCGCCTTCCGGCCGATCCGGTCCGACAGCGTTCCGAAGACGGGCCCGGAGAACAGGCTCAGGAACCCGACCCACATCCAGAAATTGCCCGCCAGGCTCTCCGAGAACCCCCTCTCACGGACCAGCGTCGTGACGACGAAGGTGGCGTAGATCACGTAGGTGTAGCCGAACAGGAAGTAGATCGCGCCGAGATAGTAGATGATCCCCTTCCGGTAGATGTTCACCTCGGCAACCGAAGGGCCGGGGTCGAGGGTGGCGGCGGTTTCATCGGCGCCGACGGGGGCAAGCCCCTTCTCCTCGGGCCCGTCCCGAAGCAGGCCGAAGGCGACGAAGGCGATCAGCACCACGATGCCGGCGAGGATGAGCCAGCTGGTCCGCCATCCCTCGGGGCCGATCCAGCGGTTGAGGAACGGGATCAGGCGACCGGAGATCATGATGGCGAACCCGGATCCGATCACGATGAAGCCGGCGGCGCGGCCCCGCTTCTTGCTCGAAAACCAGGCGGCGACCAGTCCCATCACCGGGACGTTGGTGGCGCCGCTCCCGATGCCGGTGATCATGTAGAGGAAGAGGACCGGCAGGAAGCCGGTCGCCCGGCTGACCAGGGCCATGGAGACGGCGACCGTCAGCAGCGCGAGGAAGATGAGCCTGCGCGAGCCGATCCGGCCCGCCCAGTGGGCGCTCACGAGGACCGAGGCGAGGTACCCGAGGAAGTTGGCCGTGCTGATGAACCCCATCTGGGAGTACGACAGGTGAAGCGTCGCGGCCATCGAGGGGAGCAGCATCCCGAGGGCGAAGCGGCCGAAACCGAGGCAGGCGAGGATGCAGAGCATCCCGGCGAAGACGATCACCCATCCGTAGTGGAACGGTGGTCTGCCGGGGGGGGAAATTCGCATGGGGGGAAATATAACATGGTATTCATGGGGCACTCGAATTAAGATAGAAGTCTTTCGGTTTGCGGAGAGGGTGTGTCATAATTGTAAAACGGTGTATCGATGATTTGTTGACGGGCAAAAGGCATTATGGTACTGTTTTGCGTATTTCGCGATGTTTTCATTGTCGAACGAACGGTGAAGTGAAGACCCCAACGAACGAAAGGAGAGAGAAATGAAGGGAAAGAAGGGGATGGTGGCATTGGGAGTTCTGCTTGCGGTATTTCTGTCGGGGGCAGTCGCCCAGGCGGCGGAGCCGATCAAGGTCGGCGCGATCCTGGCTGTGACCGGCCCGGCGTCGTTCCTCGGGGCGCCCGAGGCGAGGACCCTCGAGATGCTCGTCGCGGAGACGAACGCGAAGGGCGGCGTCCTGGGACGCAAGATCGAACTGATCGTCAAGGATTCCGGCGCCAGCCCGGAGAAGGCCTTTTCCTTCGCCAAGCAGCTGATCGAGGAAGACAAGGTATTCGCGATCATCGGACCCTCGACGAGCGGCGAGACGATGAAGATCAAGGCCGTCGCCGAGGAGGGGAAGACGATCCTCCTCTCCTGCGCCGCGGCCGAGGCGATCGTCAACCCCGTCGCGAAGTGGGTGTTCAAGACCCCCCAGAAGGACAGTGACGCGGTCCTGAAGATCTTCGAGCAGATGAAGAAGATGAAGATCTCCAGGATCGGCGTCCTTTCCGGCAACACCGGCTTCGGGAACGCGGGGAAGGGGCAGATCGAGAAGCTCGCGCCGGAGCACGGCATCACGATCGTCGCCAACGAGGTGTACGACAAGGCCGCCAGCGACCTGACCGCCGAGGTGACAAAAATCAAGGCCGCCAACGTCCAGGCGCTCATCAACTGGTCGATCGTGCCGGCGCAGGCGATCGTCATAAAGAACGCCCGCCAGATCGGCCTGACGATCCCCATCTTCCAGAGCCACGGGTTCGGGAACATCAAGTACGTCCAGGCCGCCGGCGCGGCGGCGGAAGGAGTCCTGTTCCCGGCCGGCCGGCTCCTGGTCGCCGACGTGCTCCCGAAGAGCGACCCCCAGAAGGCGCTCCTCGTCAAGTACGCGAAGGATTACGAGTCGAAGTACAAGGATGAGGCGAGCACCTTCGGCGGTCACGCCTACGACGCCTACACCATCCTGATCAAGGCGATCGAGCAGGCGAAGGGGCCGGACAAGGAAGCGGTCCGGACCGCCATCGAGAACCTCAAGGGCTTCGTCGGGACCGGCGGCATCTTCAACTTCTCGGCGACGGACCACAACGGCCTCCACGTCGACGCCTTCGAGATGCTGACCGTGAAGAACGGGAAGTTCGCCATCCATTAAGCGGGAACCGTCGGAAATCCCGGGGGTCGCGATCGGGAGTACGCGCGTCACGCGCGTGCTCCCGATCGTTTGAAGAAAGGGCGCGAACCTGGAATTCTTCTTTCAATATCTGGTCGCGGGGATCACGTACGGCACGATCTACGCGATCGTCGCCATCGGATTCAACATCATCTACAACGCGACCGGGATCATCAACTTCGCGCAGGGCGAGTTCGTGATGCTCGGCGGCATGACCGCCGTCACGCTCAACCACTTCCTGCCGCTGCCGCTGGCGATCGTGCTCGCGGTCGTCCTGACGATGATCATCGGCGCGGTCATCGAGATCCTCTTCATCCGCTGGCTTTACAAGCCTTCGGTGCTGCGGATGGTCATCATCACCATCGGCGTCTCGATCCTGGTCCGCGAAATCGCGTTGCACATCTGGGGGGAGGGCGTCCGGGCGCTCCCCTACTTCACCGGCTCGTCGGTGTCCTCCATCAACCTGGGCGGCGTCTACGTCTCGTCGCAGGTCCTCTGGGTGATCGGCATCGGCGCCCTCGCGGTCGCGTCGCTGACCGCGTTCTTCAACCTGACGATGCTGGGCCGGCAGATGCGCGCGTGCGCGGCGAACCGCGACGCGGCCCGCCTCTGCGGCATCGACGCGGGGAACATGGTCACCCTCTCGTTCGTGCTCAGCGCCGCGATCGGCGCCATCGGCGGCGCCATCGTCTGCCCGATCACCTACGTCCAGTACGATAGCGGGACGCCGCTCGCGATCAAGGGGTTCACCGTCGCCATCCTTGGGGGACTCGGAAACAGCACGGCCGCCGTCGGGGCCGGCATGATCCTTGGGATCCTCGAATCCTTCAGCATCTGGGTCCTTCCTACCGCGTACAAGGAGGCGATCTCGATCGCCATCCTGCTGGCCATCCTGTTCTTCAAGCCGAGCGGCATCTTCGGCAGCGCGGAAGCCGCCCGGCTCAAGGAGTTCTGATGGTGCGGAGACACTTCCCCGTGGCCGCCTTCGCCGGCCTCATCGTCGCGATCCAGTTGGCGACCCTCTTTACCGGCACCCCGTATTACCTGACCCAGTTGACCATGACCGCGTACTATTCGCTGGTCGTCGTCGGCCTCTGCATGCTCATCGGATACGCGGGGCAGATCTCGCTCGGCCATGCCGGGTTCTTTGCCATCGGCGGATACGTGTCGGCGTTCCTGACGACCTTCGACCTGCAGCACCACCGGGGGGCGTTCGTCTCCCTGTTGGAGAAATCGGGGGCGCTGGTCTTCCGCCACGACGTTTACGGGGGGAGCCTCCTGACGGTTCACCCGTGGCTGGCCTGCGCGGCAGCGATCCTCCTGACGGTCGCCGTCGCCTATCTTGTCGGGGGACCGGTCCTGAAGCTGAAGGGCCACTACCTTGCCATGGCGACCCTCGGGATCGGCATCATCGTCTATCGCATCGTTCTGGGGACCGAATTCCTCGGCGCCGCGGACGGGATCTCCGAGGTCCCCGGGTTCCCCCTCCCGGGAGGGCTCCTCATCACCGGCAACGCCTCCTCGCGGGTCTCCAACTATTACCTGGCGTGGGGGATCGTGATCCTCGGGATGGTTCTCCTGCTGAACCTGATCCGTTCGCGGGTCGGAAGGGCCCTCGCCGCGGTGCACGGCGCCGAGGACGCGGCGGAAGCGATGGGGATCCCGACGGCCCGCTACAAGCTGCATACGTTCGTCTTGAGCGCGGTGTTCGCCGCCGTGGCCGGGGTGCTTCTTACTCATTACAACGCCGGCATCGGCCCGTCCGAGGCGGGGGTGATGAAGTCGGTGAGATACGTCGCGATCGTCGCGATCGGGGGGATGGCGAACCTCTGGGGCGCCCTGTCGATGAGCCTCGTCCTGAACTACCTGTCGCTCCGCGGATATTTCGGGACCTACGACGACGCCGTCTTCGGCGTCATCCTCATCCTGATCATGCTGTTCGCGCCCGACGGGCTGCTGCGCCGTCATCTCCTCTCCGACCTGAAACGGATGGTCTCCCGGAATCCCGCCGAAGAGGAGACGCCGTGACGCTTCTTTCGGTCCGGGGGATCGGCAAGCGGTTCGGCGGCCTCCAGGCCGTCAACGACCTCTCCTTCGATGTCGCGGCGGGATCGATCAAGGCGCTGATCGGGCCGAACGGCGCGGGGAAGACGACGATCTTCAACCTGGTCTCCGGCTTCCTTCATCCCGACAACGGCGTGATCGTTTTCGGGGGGGCGGAGATCCAGGCCCTGTCGTCCTGCGAGGTCGCCGTCCGCGGCATGGTGCGGACGTTCCAGCATATCCGGCTCTTCCCGAGGATGACGGTCCTCGAGAACATCCTGGTCGGCCGCCACGTGCACAGCCGGGCGGGGTTCCTCGCCGGGATGCTGAGCCTGCCGTTCACGTGGAAGGAGGAGCGGCGGATCCGGGAGAAGAGCTTCGAGATCATGGAGATGCTCGGCATCGCCGGCCATGCCGGGACGGAGGCGACCAGTCTCGCCTATGGCCAGCAGCGCGTCGTGGAGATCGGCCGGGCGCTCGCCTGCGAGCCGAAGCTCCTCCTGCTCGACGAACCCGCGGCCGGGCTGAACATGCGGGAAACGATCGAAATGGGAGCGTTGATCTCGAGGATCCGCGACATGGGCGTCACCGTGCTCCTCGTGGAGCACGACATGTCGCTCGTCATGAAGATCTCGGACGAGGTCGTCGTGGTGAGCTACGGGGAGAAGATCGCCGAGGATCGTCCCCTCGCGATCCAGAAGAACCGGGAGGTGATCCGGGTGTATCTGGGGGACGACGAGTGCTGAGGATCAAGAACCTCGAGTCCGGATACGGCAGACTGAAGGTTCTCAAGAAGGTCACGATGCACATCGGGGCCGGGGAGATCGTCACGATCATCGGGGCGAACGGCGCCGGGAAGACGACCCTCCTGAAGACGGTCTCGGGACTGATCCCCGCGCGATCGGGCGAGATCCTCTTCGACATGAAGGAGATCGGGACGTTGCCCCCGGAGAAGATCGTCTTCCTCGGCTGCTCGCTCGTGCCCGAGGGGCGCCAGCTCTTCGCCCCCATGACGGTGAAGGAGAACATCCTCCTGGGCGCCTACCCGCAATACCGGAAAAAGCGCGGCGATCAGGTCGTGGAAGACCTCGAACGCGTCTACGGGCTTTTCCCCCGCCTCAGGGAGCGCGAGCGGCAGCTCGCCGGAACGCTCTCCGGAGGCGAACAGCAGATGCTCGCCATCGCGAGGGCGCTCATGGCCCGCCCCAGGCTGATCATGATGGACGAGCCCTCGATGGGCCTTGCGCCGCTGGTCATCAAGGACATCTTCTCGATCGTCAAGAGGCTTCGGGCGGAGGGGAGCACGGTTCTGCTCGTCGAGCAGAACGCGAAGGCCGCGCTGGGGATCGCGGACCGCGGGTATGTTCTTGAAACCGGAAGGATTATCATGCAGGGAATGGCGGAAGACCTCCTCTCGAACCGCGAAGTGCAACGGGCCTATCTTGGGCGGGATCTGGACGCGGAAGGAACGATGTAACGAACCGGAGGGCGGAATGTACTGGGAACCTGACAAGGAGTGCATGGATCGGGAGGAGCTCGAGCAGTTCCAGCTCGAGCGGCTGCAGTCGACGCTCAACCGGGTGTACGCGCACGTCCCGTTCTACCGGAAGAAGTTCGACGCGCTCGGGATCTCGCCGGAGGAGATCGGGGCGCTCTCCGACCTCTCCCGGCTGCCGTTCACGACGAAGGAGGACGTGAGGGCAAATTACCCGTACGGGCTCTTCGCGGTCCCGCTTCGGGAGGTCGTCCGCATCCACGCCTCGTCCGGCACGACCGAGACGTCGTCGGTCGTCGGCTACACGCGCAACGACATCGCGATGTGGAGCAAGCTGGTCGCCCGCGTCCTCGTCGCCGGCGGGGTGACCAAGGACGACGTCGTCCAGGTCTCGTTCCGGTACGGGCTGTTCACGGGGGGGTTCGGGCTGCACTACGGCGCGGAGCGGCTCGGCGCCTCGGTGATCCCGGCGTCCAGCGGGAACACGGCGCGCCAGATCCAGATCATGAAGGACTTCAAGACGACGGCGCTGGTGTCCACCCCTTCCTACGCGGTGCTGGTCGCCGACACGATCCGCGAGATGGGGATCCCCGTTTCGGCGCTCTCCCTCAAGTACGGCCTCTTCGGAGGGGAGCCGTGGTCCGAGAAGATGCGCAAGGAGATCCAGGACGCCCTCGGGATCGTCGCCACCGACAATTACGGGCTCACCGAGGTCATCGGGCCGGGGGTCTCGGGCGAGTGCATCGAGCGCAACGGCCTGCACATCAACGAGGACCATTTCCTCGTCGAGGTCATCGACCCGAAGACCCTTCAGCCCGTGCCGTCCGGCCAGACGGGGGAGCTCGTCATCACGACGCTGACGAAGGAGGCGTTCCCGATGATCCGGTACCGGACCCGGGATCTCACCAGCCTCCAGGCGGGGGATTGCCCGTGCGGGCGGACGGGGCGCCGGATGAGCCGCCTGACGGGGAGGACGGACGAGATGCTGATCATCCGCGGGATGAAGGTGTCGCCCTCCAAGATCGAGTCGCTGCTCTTCGAGATCGAGGGGAACGAGCCGGACTACCGGATCGTGATCGACCGGAAGGGGGCGCTGGACGAGGTCACGGTTCTGGTCGAGGCGAACGGGGATCCGTCGTTCGGAGAGGAACGCCGGCACGTCGGAAGGACCGTGGAGACGATACGGAAGCGGCTGACCCACGAGCTGGGGGTGACCGTCGAAGTGAAACTCGTGGAGAGGAAATCCCTCGAGCCGGTCGGCGGGAAGGCGAAGCGCGTCGTCGACCTCCGGAAACTGTAGGGGGCCGGTATGAGCATCGGGACGCTGTACGTCGTGGCGACGCCGCTCGGGAACCTGGAGGACATCACCTTCCGCGCCGTGCGCGTCCTCAAGGAGGCGCCGGTGATCGCCTGCGAGGACACGCGCCGCACGGTGAAGCTTCTGAACCGGTACGAGATCCGCACGCCGATGGTCGTCTTCCACGAATACAACAAGGCGCGGGCGGGGGCCGGGATCCTGCGGCGCCTCCGCGAAGGGGAGAGCGTGGCGCTCGTCTCCGACGCCGGCACACCCGCCATCTCGGACCCGGGATACGACCTGGTCCGGGACGCAATCTCCCAGGGGATTCCCGTGGAGGTGATCCCCGGTCCGTCGGCCCTTGTGGCCGCCCTGGTGGTCTCCGGCCTGCCCACCGACCACTTCACCTTCGAGGGCTTTCTCCCGAACCGTGCGGGGCGGCGGCGCAAGGCGCTCGCGGCACTTTCCCGCGAGACGCGGACCATGATCTTCTACGAGTCCCCGCACCGCCTGGCCTCGTTCCTCGCGGACGCCTCGGCGGAGCTTGGCGAGCGACGGGCCTGCGTCGTGCGGGAGTTGACGAAGGTGCACGAGGAGATCGTTCGGGGGACGCTGCCGGAGCTGTCGGCGGAGATCGCCGGGCGGTCGAGCGTCCTCGGCGAAGTCACCGTGGTCGTGGGCGGCGCCCCGAAGACGGTGGAACTATCGGTTGATGAGATCGTCCGGGCCGCGATCGAGGACTCTTCGGGGTCGTCCCGGGACCTCGCCAGGGAGATCGCCGAGCGCACCGGGCTGTCGCGGAAGGAAGTCTACGAGGAGATCCTGAAACAGCGGGACCGTTAGTGGGCAGGGGACACTCTATCCCGCAGTGGGGGACACACCTTCCCCGCATCCAGGGCTTACACCAGGTATGTCCCCCCTGACAGGAATGTCCCTAGAGCGAGACGAGCAGCGAGTCGGTCACGTTCGTGACCATCCCGTGGAACTTCTCCTTCGCCTTCCGGAATCCCGGGTCGGAGAGGATCTTCTCGAGCGTGGCCAGCGCGTCGATATCCACCTGGACGACGCGCTGGGGGGAGGAGCCTCCCAGCATGCTCTTGTACTTCCGCACGGACTTCACGCCCTTGTACTTCGACCAGATGTTCTTCCCCTGGCCCTTTACGTATTTCTCGTACGCAGCGGTCTTGCCGGGGAGGATGTCGAACCGGTACTCGAAGGTGATCATCGGGCTGCCTCCTTTATGAAATTCCTTCCTGTCCTGTAACGTACCAAACGGCTCCGGCACCGTCAATCGACCCGCAGGACGATCTTCCCGAACTGGCGCTTCTCCTCGAGGCGCCGGAGGGCCTCTCCGGCCTCCGCCAACGGGAAGACCGCGTCGACGACCGGTTTCACCTTCCCGCCGCCGAAAAGCTTCAGCATCCCGGCGAACTCCGCGTGCGTCCCCATGGTGGAGCCGTACACGGTCAGCTGGTTCCAGAAGATGCGCCCGAGGTCCGTCTGCGGGTCGGGGCCGGTGGTGGCGCCGCAGGTGAGGAGCCGTCCCCCCCTGGCAGCGGCAGCGATCGACTGTTTCCATGTGGCTTTTCCCACCGAATCGAGGACGATATCGACCCCGCGTTTCCCGGTGAGTTTGCGAATCTCCCTGGAGAAGTCCGTCTTGCCGTGGTCGATCCCGGCGTTCGCTCCCAGCGCCTTCGCCCGATCGAGCTTCTCCGGACTTCCGGAGGTGACGAACACGGTGAGGCCGAGGAGCTTCGCGATCTGCAGCGCGGCAACCGCGACGCCTCCGCCGATGCCGACGATCAGGAGCGACTCGCCGGGTTTCACCCGAGCCTTCGTGACGAGCATCCGCCACGCGGTGAGGAAAGTGAGCGGGAACGCCGCCGACTCCTCCCAGGAAAGCCCCGGTGGTTTCGGGTAGGCGTTCACGGCGGGGGCGACCACGATGTCCGCGAAGGTCCCCGCGATGTGCTCACCGAGGAGGTGGAAGGAGACGCAGAGGGAATGCTCCCCCGAAAGGCAGAACTCGCACTCCCCGCAGTTGATCCCCGGGTTCAGCACGACTTCGTCGCCGGGCTTCACACGCGTTACCCCGGGGCCCGTCGACTCGATCACGCCGGCCCCGTCCGATCCCATCACGTGGGGGAGGGTCACCGGGATGCCCGGGATGCCGTTACGGACGAAGATGTCGAGGTGGTTCAGCGCGGCGGCCCTGACCCGTACGCGGACTTGCCCGGCCCCGACGGCCGGTTCCGGGAGGTCGCCGAACTCGACGCGGTCCGGCCCGCCGTGTTCACGGAAGAATGCGGCTTTCATGGGACGCCTCCTTGTCGGGAAAAATCCGGTTACTTCGGTGGATGCCGACGGAGATTCCGGTACAAGATCTCGGGCGGGATTTCCGTGGCGTCGATCATCGTTCCCTGCTTCTTTTTTTCCGCGATGGCGCGGACGAGATCCCGCAACTCACGGACGTTCCCCGGCCAGTCGTACGTTTCGAGAGCCGAAAGGGCCGAGGAAGTGAACCCGCGGAGCGGCTTCTTCCGTTCCCGGTTCGCCTCCTGCAGAAAATGGTGCAGCAGCAGCGGCACGTCCTCGAGGTGCTCCCGAAGCGGGGGAATGCGGACGATCCTCGGCTCCAGTTCCTTGAGCATCGCCGGTGGAACGTTCCCTCTCTGCGCCAGTTCTTCCACGGGGATCGCGCTGGAAGCGATGACCCGGATGTCGAGCGGGACCGGTTCCGTTCCGCCGACCGGAACAATCGTCTTGTCGGCAAGGAACCGGTCGATCTGCTCGAGGACCGCCCTCCCCGCCTCGGCGAAGTCGGCGAGGTAGAGCGTCCCGTGGTTCGCGAGCGCCATCTTTCCCGAATGGGGGACCGACGTCGGTTCTTCGACGGCCGACGGTCCCCCGAACAGTTCCTTCATGAGCGTCTCTTCCGGAACGCCCGCGCAATGGACCGGGACGCAAAGCTCCCCGGACCGGTGGCTGTGGGAGTGCACGATGCGGGCGAAGAATCCGCGTCCGGTTCCGCGCTCTCCGGAGAGCAGGACCGGGCCGCCCGCGACCGAGATCCCCTGGAGGGTGGCGACCAGCCCCAGTATGGACTTGCTGTCCCCGACGACGGACTGTACATGGTGCGCTGCGCTGATATCCGATTTCAGGAACCGGTTTTCCCGCTGCAACTGCCGCTGGGAGTACGCTTTCTCGAGGAGGTGCGCCATTTCCTCGGTCTTCAGCGGCTTCATGATGTAGTGGAAGGCGCCGTTGCGCATCGCCTCGATCGCGGTGTCCGCGGTGGCGTAGCCGGTCATGAGGATCACCTCGACGTCGGGGTGGATCTCCTTGGCGGCCCGCAGCAGGTCGATGCCGCTGTCCCCCGGCATGACGAGGTCGGTGAGGATGACGTCGAACTGGGTCCGGTCCAGCAGGTCGATCCCTTCCGTCCCGGAACGCGCCTCGGTGACGTCCCAGCCCTTCTCGCGCAGGATCGTCGAGAGGAGGGTAACGATCATCGGCTCGTCGTCGACGACCAGGACCCGCTTCAGGGGAATCGGGTCCATGTCACGGTTTCCTTCTGCGGACCGCCCAGAGGATGGCCCCCCCGCCCGCCACGAGGATGATGACAAGGGACGCCACCTCGAGGTTCCGGTAACGCGAGCGGCTCATCTTTTCCGCGATCGCGCGGTCCTCGTACGTTCCTTCCTTGCTGTTGTCCGTCGCGGCGAAGGACGGGAGGAAGAGGAGCAGGCAGAGGGCGAGAAGCAGAGCGGAGAGAACGCTCCCCGCCCGCGAACCGGAGAGGATCCCACGCTGGCCGTGTGGGCGCGATTGGTCCATCGGTTGGTTTATACCACGAATCGCATGCGTTCGCCGCAGGCGGCGCACCGGTCTCCCGACAGGCCGCGCGCGTCGACCCGGTACCCCTCCCGGCGGATGACGGTCGCACGGCACCCCGGGCAAACGGTGTCCTCCGCCCCCGGGAGGCGCATGTTCCCGACGTAGACGTACGAAAGCCGTTCCCGGGCGATGCGGTACGCCGAAGCGAGCCGGTCCGGCGTCGTCGGGGGGGCGGTGGCGCGGTGCATCGGAAAGTAGCGTGAGATATGGAGCGGGATCCCCCGGTCCGTCTCCGCGATGAAGTCGACCACCTTCCGGACCTGCTCGTCCGCGTCGTTGTGTCCCGTGTAGAGGAGCGTGGTGATCTCGACGTGGGTTGCCTTCGCGGCCGTCCGGATCGTCGCGAGGACCGGGTCGAGATCCCCTCCGCAGATCTTCCGGTAGAAGGCGGGGTCCATCGACTTCAGGTCGATGTTCATCGCGTCCACGAAGGGGAGAAGTTCGGCGAGCGGCGCGGGGTTCACGTACCCGTTGGTGACCAGCACGTTCTTCATCCCCGCCGCCCGGAAGGCCCTGGCGCATTCGAGGACGAACTCGAACTGGATGAACGGCTCGTTGTAGGTGTAGGCGATCCCGACCGAATTCTCCCGGCGCGCCGCCTGGACCAGGTCCCCGATCCGCACCGGCTCGACCGGAGCCTGCCGCAGGACCAGGTGGTGGTTCTGGCAGAACTCGCACCGGAGGTTGCACCCGACGGAACCGGTGGAGAGGATGCGGGCGCCCGGGTGGAAGTGGAACAGCGGTTTCTTCTCGATCGGGTCGACCGCGACGGCGGCGACCTTCCCGCAGGTGGCGGCGAAGAGCGTCCCCCCGCGGTTCTCCCGGACCCCGCAGATCCCCGCCTTTCCCTCCGCGATCCGGCACCGGTGGGGGCACAGCCCGCACCGCACGGCGGCACCGTCAGGGTCCCAGTGCGTGGCGACCCGGTCAGTAGCGGATGTCGAAGCCATGAAACCGCTCCCCCGGCGGACGCCAGGAGACGGCGCAATCGGTCACGGCGGACCCGGGCGGCCCGGTCCGCATGAAGTCGACCACGCTCTCCACCGCGGCGCGCTCTCCCTGGAGGACCGCCTCCACGCGGCGGTCGGGGAGATTGCGCACCCACCCGCGGACGCCGGCGGCAGAGGCGGCGCGCTGCGTGTTTCCGCGGAACCAGACCCCCTGCACGCGCCCCGAGACGATTACGTGGGCCTCGGCGACTTCGTCCATCGGCTATTCCTTCCCCACGGCCTCGCGACCGTCACACCTTTCCGGTCAGATCCAGCCATTCGCTTTCGGAAAGGATCGTCAGACCCAGTTTGCGCGCTTCTTTCTCTTTCGATCCCGCTCCTGGCCCCGTAACCACGTAGTCGGTCTTCCGGGACACCGAACTGACCACGTTTGCTCCGGATCTTTCGGCTCGAGCCTTGGCTTCCGATCTCGACATGGTTTCCATCTTCCCCGTGAACACGACGGTTTTTCCTGAAACCGGACTGGCCATCTTCATCGGTTCGAAGTCCCTGACCGTTACCGGGGATTCGCTGATATCGCGGGGACTGCATAGCTTGTTCAGCACCTCCTGGTTCTGCGGTTCGCGGAAGAACGATACGATATCCTTCGCCATGCTCTCTCCGATACCGTTGATGGAAAGCAGGTCTTTCCTGGCATCCGAATCCGGATCGACGGCTGCCTCCATGGATTCGCACCAATTCCTGACTGTCAGGTAGTGACGGGCCAGCAGCCTTGCCGTTGCCTCCCCGACCTGGCGAATACCCAAGGCGAAGATGAATCGATCCAGGGAAATGGCACGGGCGCGGTTGATGGCATCGAACAAATTAATCGCCGAGGTGTCGCCCCAATATTTCCAGGTGGACAACGGCTGTCCGCTGTGACGATCCCGGTCCTCCAGGGTGAAAATGTCGACCGGAGTCCGAAGCAATCCCTTGTCGTATAGCAGCCGGATATTCTTCTCGCCCAATCCTTCGATGTCGAAGGCATTCCTTGAAACGAAGTGCAGCAGCCGTTCCCTGGCTTGCGCCTGGCAAACCAGCCCTCCGGTGCAGTATGTCTCGGCGGCATCTTCCTCCCGGGCAAGCGTGCTTCCGCATACCGGGCAAAGGGTGGGAAAGGCGTACGGGCGGCTGTGGACCGGGCGCCGATCTTTTACCACCGCGACAACCTGTGGAATCACGTCCCCCGCGCGCTGGATGATGACGGTGTCGTCCTCGCGGATATCCTTCCGTTCGATCTCGTCCCGATTATGCAACGTCGCCCGGGATACGAGCACTCCGCCCACGTTGATCGGAGCAAGATTCGCCACAGGCGTCGCCCTTCCCAGGCGGCCTATCTGGACCTCGATATTCCGAATGAGAGTCATCGCCTGCTCGGGGGGAAACTTCCAGGCAATCGCCCAGCGTGGAGAACGGCTGTCGAATCCCAGGCGGTCCTGCCAATCGAGACGGTTGATCTTCATCACCACGCCGTCGACGGAGAAGCCGAGAGAGGACCGTTGGGCGTGAATGTTTTCATAGTAGCGGGATAAGGTCGTGGTGTCGGAATCGATCCCTTCGACCAGGGTGGAAGGCTCGTTGAGCTTGAAACCCCACTCCTTCAGCTTGTGCCGGGCTTCCCATTGGGTTTGCGCGATGGGTGTGGAGACCTCCCCCCAGGCGTAGGCGAAGAAGCGCAGGGGGCGATGCGCGGTAACATCCGGATCCAGCTGGCGCAAACTGCCCGCAGCGGCATTACGGGGATTCGCGAACGGTTTCCCGCTCACAATCTCCTGTTGTTCGTTCAGCCGGAGGAAGTCCTCGTCCGACATGTAAACTTCACCACGCACCTCCAACACATCCGGCCATCCCTTGCCTGGCAGCTGGCGTGGGATGTCCTTGATGGTTTTCACGTTCGCGGTCACGTCCTCTCCCTCGAACCCGTTGCCTCGCGTGAGCCCCTGCACCAGGAGGCCCTTCTCGTAGCGAAGCGAGCAGGACAGGCCATCGATTTTCGGCTCGCCAACGAGTTCAATGGAGATATTCCGGTCGTGCAATTCAAGGATGAAGTTTCGGACCCCATCCAGGAATTTCCCCATGTGATCCAGGGTAAGGGCATTTTCCAGCGAGGTCATCGGAATGGCATGGCGTATCTTCCTGAAGCCCGCGGCAGGTTCCGTTCCGACTCTGCGGGAGGGGCCATCAGGAAGAATCAACTGTGGGAAAAGGGCCTCGATAGCGTTATTCCGACGGCGCAGGGCATCGTATTCGGCGTCCGTGATCTCCGGTTGATCCTTACCGTAATAGAGGCGGTCGTGACGGGAAATTGTCTCCGCCAATTCGCATAATTCGGAGGACGCCTGCTCCTCCGTCAGCTGGCCCACAGGGACATCGAATCGTGTCGTTCGATTTTTCTTCATCGAAATACCGGGGCTAAACTTCCTCCAGCGCGGCGATCCCCGGGAGGTGCTTCCCTTCGAGCAGTTCGAGGAAGGCGCCGCCGCCCGTCGAGACGTACGACATCCGGGAGAAGAGCCCCGCCTTGTGGAGGGCGGTGTCGGTGTCCCCGCCGCCCACGATCGTCAGCGCGTTGCTGTCGGCCAGCGCCCGCATCACCGCCTGCGTCCCCGCCGCGAACGGCGCGTTTTCGAAGGCGCCCATCGGGCCGTTCCACACGATCGTCTTCGCGTCCCGAAGCGCCTCGCGGAAGAGGGAGCACGTCGCGGGGCCGATGTCGAGCGCCATCATCCCGTCGGGAATCTCCCTTGCCCCCACGATCCGGGTCGGCGCGGATGCCTCGAGCCGCTCGGCCACGATCACGTCGACCGGCAGGTAGAGCCGGACCTTCCGCTCCGCCGCCCCGGCGAGAATCTGCTTCGCCGTGTCGACCATCTCGGCCTCGTAGAGCGATTTTCCGATCCCGTACCCTTGCGCCGCCAGGAAGGTGTTCGCCATCGCCCCGCCGATCAGGATCTTGTCCACCTTGTCGAGGACGTTCTTTATCGCGTCGATCTTTCCGGAGATCTTCGCCCCGCCGAAGATCGCCGAGAGCGGACGGGCGGGGGAGACGAGCGCCTTTTCGAAATAGGCGATCTCGTTCTTCATCAGGAGACCGGCCGCGCGCTCCTTCACGAACTTCACGATGGCCACGTTGGAGGCGTGTCCCCGGTGCGCCGTGGCGAATGCGTCGTTGACGTAGACATCGCAGAGGGCGGCGAGCCGCCTCCCCAGCTCTTCGTCGTTCTTCTCCTCCCCCGCCTCATACCGCACGTTCTCGAGGAGCAGGACGTCCCCCGGCATCATCGCGGCCACGGCCATCGAAGCCGGTTCGCCCACGCAATCCTGCGCGAACGCGACCGGCCGCCCGAGCAGCCGGGACAGGCACGGCGCTACCGGCGCCAGGCTCATCTCCGGCACCCGCTTTCCCTTGGGGCGCCCGAGGTGAGAGAGCAGGATCACCTTCGCCCCCCGCTCGATCGCCAGGCGGATCGTGGGAAGCGCCGCCTGGAGCCGTGTGTCGTCCGTGACGTTCCCTGTCTTGTCCATCGGCACGTTGAAGTCGACGCGGATGAGCGTTCTCTTGCCGGACAGGTTCAGTTGGTCGATCGTGCGGATCTTCATATCGTGAAACCTCCTTGGCCTGACGGTTGGAACGTACCCGACGAATTTTATCAAATAACGGGGGGAGCGGGTGAGGGACACTCCTGCCGGCAGTGGGAGGACACTCCTTTCACGGCGAACCCCCCAACACGGATGGGAAGAGGTTGTACAGGAAGTGGACGACCGTCGGGACGTACACGTTCCCCGATCTCTTCCTTCCCCACCCGAGGAGGAGCGCGGGGAAGAAGGTCAGCAGGCGGAGGGGGGACGGGGAAATCACGAAGTGGCCGATGGCGAAGAGCAGGGCGACGGGGACCACCGGTTCCCGTCCGGCCTCCTCGAAGGCATCGTACAGGTATCCCCGGAAGAACACCTCCTCGGGCAGGGCGACCAGCAGCAGGTGGTGGGCGGCCATCGCCGGCGTCAGGGACTCGCGAAACAATGAAAACGCCGGGGGCAGGGGAAGTTGCTCGAACAGGAAGAAAACGATCGCCCCCCCGCCGGCGAGCAGCGCGAAGAGCGCGATGCTCCTGCCGGGGTCCGTCGCGCGCGCCCACGCCGGAAACCCGCGGCGCCAATACCGGGGGAGGGGGGAATAGAGGAAGAGGGCGGCGGCGAGAAGCGACGGGGAAAGGTAAGGAACGACCGCCAGGGACAAGGAGAGCCGGATCGCGGCGACCACGGCGGCGAAGACCAGCACCGGCTTCACCGGGAACGGTACCGGGTTAGTGGGCATTGAAGGTATGAAAAAACGGTGCGGAGGGCGCAGCGGGGGGTTCCACGCAGCGGCGTATGGAGCGAGGCAGAGGTTGCGTCGAGCGGAATCGCAGTGAGCGGTCGAAGGTCGCGAACGTAGCGGAGTGGAAGCCCCCCGCCCCACTCCCGGATATATATTCCGCTCCCTGGGGTACCCCCGCTGTAGAAAGAACGGGGGGCACGAGCCCGGAAGCACAATATTCATGATCCGGAATGAACATCATGCCGGGCGGATACGGGTGAAAAGATCGGGGAAGCGGTCGACGGTGAAGTCGGGCGGGTGCCCGGCGAACCCGGAAGCGCCCAGGCCGTAGGTGACGCCGCAGGTGACGGTTCCGGCCCCCCTTCCCGCCCGCACGTCGTTGCCGGAATCCCCGATCATGACGGCATCCGCCGCCTCGACTCCCGCTTCCCGGAGGATGTGGAGCAACCCTTCCGGGTCGGGCTTCTTGGTACGGAAGCTGTCCCCCCCGATCACCTCGAAGAAGTACCCGTCGAGGGAGAGCCCCGAAAGGATCTCCCTCGACATCGTCACTCCCTTGTTCGTCAGCACGGCCATCCGGTAGATCCCCGTCCATTTCCGCAGCGCCTCGATCACTCCCGGGTATGCGCGTGTGGTGTCCAGCAGGTGCCTCCGGTAATACGCGAGGAACCGGTCGAGTACCTCCGGGAGCAGGGCGGCCTTTTCCGGCGGAAGCGCGCGCCGCATCAACGCGGATGCCCCGTCTCCGACGTAGGAGTAGATCAACGGGTGCGGCAGGGGCGGGAGGTCGAACGACTCGATCGCCACGTTCACGGCGTTGGCGAGATCCTCCTTCGAATCCACCAGCGTCCCGTCCAGATCGAAGACCAGCAGTCGCGCGGCGTATTTCATTCCGCCATTGTAGTGAAAAACGGTGGCTTGTGGGTTGTGAGCGCTGCGCCGCCTCGGAGCGGCGGCTCCGCCGGACCCGCCGTGCGTCGTTTGCGACACAGGCCACAGAGGGATCTGCAGTGGGGGACACTCTTCCCCTGATCCCCCGACAGACCAAGAGTGTCCCCCCTGGCAGGAGAAGGCTCCTGTGAGGCGCAGGCGCTCAGCCACGGTCAGCGGGACACTCTTGGTTCAACCCCGGGAGGAAGGGGTAGAGTGTCCTGCGCCAGCCCCGTCAGGGAAGGAGTGTCCCTCGCCCATTGACAGCCTGTGCCTGCTGTGCGGAGAATGAACTCCGCCGTTTTCGGCGAAGGAGTTGGTCAATGGAGCCGTTTTGGGAGCGCGTCCGCGCGCAGGCGATGTCGGGGGAGGGGATCGGCGGGGAGGATGCCCTCGCGGTCCTTTCCCTCGGCAACGATTCCCTGTGGCGGCTTCTCGATGTCACCGAGCCCGTTCGCCGCCGGTTCAAGGGGGACGGGATCCGTCTTTGCTCCATCGTCAACGCGAAGTCCGGCCTCTGCTCCGAGGATTGCGCCTTCTGCGCGCAATCCGTTCAATCCAGCGCCGGAATCGGGGAATACCCTCTCATGTCCGGGGAAGAGATCTTCCGGGAAGCGGCCGCCGCGAAGGAGCGCGGGGCCCGGGAATTCTCGATCGTCGCCTCCGGACTCGCGATGCGGAACCGGGAGGAGTTGACCCGCGTCGGGGATGCGGTGGAACGGATCCGGACGGAGCTGGGGCTGGAAACGTGCGTGAGCCTCGGGACCCTCCCCCCTTCGGACGTGGAATATCTCCTGTCGAGAGGATTGCGGTCGATCCACCATAACCTGGAGACCTCCCGTTCCTTTTTTCCGAAGGTGTGCACCACCCACGACTACGAGGAGGACGTGGCGGCGGTGCGGGCGGCGAAAACGGCGGGAGCGTGGGTCTGCTGCGGCGGGATCTTCGGCCTGGGCGAGTCCCCGGAAGACCGCGTGGAGCTGGCCTTGACGCTCCGGGAACTCGGGGTCGACTCGATACCCGTCAACTTCCTGAACCCCGTCCCCGGCACGCCGTTGGAGGGGCGCAGGGATCTGTCCCCGACGGACTGCCTTCGCATCATCGCGATGCTGCGTCTGACGAACCCCACGAGGGAGATCATCGTCTGCGGGGGGCGGGAGGTGAACCTGCGCGACCTTCAGTCGTTGATGTTCGCCGCGGGGGCCACCGGGACGATGGTGGGGAACTACCTCACGACGGCGGGGCGCCCGGCGGAGGACGATCTGCGGATGCTCCGGGACCTCGGGCTCACGCAGCGTACCTGATCCCCCCTATTCGCTGTTTTCCGGCGCGGGAGCGTCTCCCTTCCCGAGGGCGACCACCTGGACGACGAGGAAGGAGACGAAGTAGAGCCCGAGCAGCGGCATCACCATCAACGACATGTTGTAGACGTCGGGTGTGGGCGTGATGACCGCCGCCAGGACGGTGCAGATCAGGATGGCGTGACGCCACCGGTTCCGGAAGAATGCGGGTTTCAGCCATCCGAGCTTCGCAAGGAAGAAGGCGAGAAGCGGCGCTTCGAAGGAGAGCCCGAGGGCGATCAGCATCATTCCGCAGAAGGAGATGAACTTCTTCGCGGAGATGAGCGCCCGGAAGTCGCGGGTCTCGAACCCGACGAGGAAACCGATCCCGGCCGGCAGTATCACGAAGTAGCCCAGCAGCATCCCGCACGCGAAGAGGGCCGTCGCGACGACGATGACCGGGCCGGCCCACGGCCGCCACGCGGGGACGCGGGGCAGGATCAGGCGCCGCCATAGCAGGTACCCCGCTGCGGGCAGCGTCAGGACAAAGGAGCAATACAGGGAGAGGGAAGCCAGGGCGATGAACCCCTCCTCCGGAGAGTAGGAGACGAGCTTCTTTCCGAGCAGGCGCACGAGCACCAGGAGTAACCGTTCCGAGAAGGAGAAGCAGAGGAAGGTGAGGGCGAGGAAGAGGACGGCGCACACGGCGATCCCCTTGCGGGCCTTCTCGACTTCGGCGATGATCGTGGTGACCCTGTTGTTCACCGTGCGGTATTTCCTTCGGGACGCGGAGTCCTATCGGTTTTCCGGACCATCTTACAGCAGAGATCGGGGAAAGGAGACTCCTCATGCCCAGGTTCGACGCCGGATACGTGCCCCGCTCCGCGATGGCGATCTACGCCCACCCCGACGACATCGAGTTCACCATCGGCGGGACGATCGCGAAATGGACCCGCGCCGGGTGTGAAGTGACCTTTGTGCTTCTCACCAGCGGCAATTCCGGGACGCACGACCGGAAGTTCACGCGGAAGAGCCTCGCGCGGGTGCGGGAACGGGAAGAGCGGGAATCGGCCCGGATTCTCGGCGCCGCCCGGGTCGTCTTCCTGCGTCACGGCGACTGCGAACTCGTCCCGACCCTCGCGCTGCGGAAGGAGCTGGTCCGCCGGATCCGCCGCCACCGCCCCGAGGTCGTGCTGTGCAACGACCCCCAGGCCCTCTTCTTCGGCGACCGGTACATAAATCATCCGGATCACCTCGCGGCGGGGAAGGTGGGGCTCGAAGCGGTCTTCCCCTGCGCCGAGATGGAGCTCCTGTGGCCCCGTCTGGGACCCGTCCACAAGGTTCACGCCGTCTACGTCAGCTCGACCGTCGCCCCGGACACATGGATCGACGTGACGGACACGATCGAAACGAAGATCGCGGCATTGAAGGCCCACCGGAGCCAGCTGGGGGAACGGGACATCGCCCCTCTCATTCTCGGGTGGGCGATGGACGCGGCGCGCCACGCCCCGGCGCGGAAGACGGACGGGAAGAGGGGAGCACGCCGTCCGAGGCACGCGGAGGCGTTCCGCGTCATGAAGCTCCTGCGCGAGGAGAAGTGAGGGGTTACTCCGTCACGCGGTGCTTGAAGTGGCGGCGGACGTACCAGACGACTCCCGCGAGAAGGACCGCGCCGATCAGCAGGTCGAACCGGTGGAAATATTCCCGCATCGTCGGCCACTTCTCTCCCAGCACCATCCCGAGATACGCCAATCCGAGGCACCACGGCAACGACCCGGCGAAGGTGTAGAGGAGAAACCGCTTCATGTCCATCCGCGCGACCCCGGCGGGGAAGGCGATGAAGGTGCGGATCACGGGAAGCAGGCGCGCGAGGAAGACGGTCGCCTCGCCGTGGCGGGTGAACCACCTGTCCGCCAGATCCAGGTCGTGACGGGACATGAGGATGTACTTCCCGTACTTCTCGATGAGGGGACGGCCGCCGTACATCCCGAGATAGTAGGCGGGCACCGACCCCACCACGCAGCCGAAGGCGCCTGCCAGCGAAACCTCCCAGAGGGTGTGCACCCCCTTGTATACGAGGTACCCGGAGAACGGCATGATCACTTCGGACGGCAGGGGAATGCACGCCGACTCGATCGCCATCAACAGGACGATCCCGGGCAGTCCGAGCGAGGAGATCACGAAGATGACGAAGCCCGCGAGGATTTCGAGGATGCGTGTTACCAAGGGCTCACTCCCTGATGAAGGATAACAACATGTACGATTTACCCCACCGTGATGAACGGCGGGCCGATGGAGAGGGTCGGCTGGGCGTCCCCGACGGGAACGCCCTGGCCGTCCTTGCCGCACGTGCCGATGCCGAATCCGAGGTCCGATCCGACGCGGTCGATCATCGAGAGGACCTCGGGCCCGTTCCCCGTGATCGTCGCACCTCGAACCGGCTCCCCGCGCTCCCCCCCTTCGATCCGGTACCCCTCCGCCACCTCGAACATGAAGTCGCCGGTGACCGTGTTCACCTGGCCGCCTCCCATCTTGACGACCAGCAACCCCCGGTCGACGCCGGAAAGGATTTCCTCCGGGATCGTCTTGCCGGGCAGGATGAGCGTGTTCGTCATGCGCGGGATCGGTTTGTGCCGGTACGACTCCCGCCGTCCGTTCCCCGTGGCGGCGACGCCGTCCTTCATGGCCGACAGGCGGTCGTGGAGAAATCCCGTTAGGATCCCGGCGTCGACCAGCGTGGTCCGCTGCCCGGGCGTCCCTTCATCGTCGATCCCGTACGAACCGCGCTTCCCGGGAACGGTGGCGTCGTCCGCGATGGAAACCAGGGGGCTCCCGATGCGTTCCCCCAGTTTCTCCTTGTAGACCGACATCCCGCGCCGGGCGAGGTCCGCCTCCAGGCCGTGCCCGACCGCCTCGTGAACCATCGTCCCTCCCGCCTCGGAGGAGAGGACGACGGGCATCCGCCCTCCAGGGAGCTTCGCCGCGTGGAGCGCCCGGACCGCCCTCCCCGCGGCCGTGCGGGCGAGCCGCTCGGGAACTCCTCCTTCCAGGAACTCGAGCCCCTCGGTCCCGCCCGCCGATTCGTATCCCATCGTCAGTCCCCCGTCGTTCCCCGCCACCGCCTGGACGGCGAGGACGCAATACGTCTGTTCCTCGCGGACGAAGACGCCGGGGTGGGCGGCAACCTCGATACGGCGCAGCGATTCCGACCATGTCGCCCGGACCTGCCGCACCTCCCGCGAGAATCCCCTCGCGATCCGGTCGACTTCCCGTACCAGCGCGACCTTCTCTCCGGTGCCCCGCGCGGCCGGCGGCATGCGGACGACGGTCGGCCCGGCGGCCGCCCGTGCCGACGCGGGAAGGGAAACGGCGACCTCGTCCCCTTCCGCGTAGCGGGAGAGGTCGTTTGAAAGAGCGAGGAGGGATCCGTCCGTCCGGTCGTTCGTATAGGCGTAATACGTTTTCCCGCGGAAGAGGAGCCGAACGCCGATCCCCGCGTCGGTCCCCGAAACGACCCGTTCGATCCGGCCATCCTCCATGAGGATCGTGAGGGACCGGGATTCCTCGAAAAACAGTTCCCCGTGCTCTCCTCCGCGGCACAGCAGCGCCGACAGGATTCTCGAAAGAGGGAGTTCGGAGAGTGCGGCGGCTTCGGACATCGGTCCTCCTCGCGGTTTCACGGGTAGTGAGTATATAATACAAACGATTTATATTTTCCCGGAGGAGCGGATGCGAAACATCGTCGTCACGGGGGGGCTGGCCCTCCTTCTTTTTCTCGCCACGCCAGGGGCTTCCAACGGGGCTGCCGCTCCGAATCCCTCCCGGCCTGATTCCCGCGCCTACACCTACTTCCTCGCCGGATATCTCGACTCCCGGGAGGGGAATCTCGACGCCGCTCTGGGCTCGTACAGGAAAGCGCTGAAGTACGCCGGGGACGCCCCCGACATCCACTACGAGATCGCCAACGTCCTCGTGAAGAAGGGGCGGCTTCCCGAGGCCCGGGAGGAACTGGAAAAAGCCCTGGCGGTGGACGCGGGGCACTCGAGCTCGCGGTATCTTCTGGCCGGGATCCTCGCCGCGTCGGGCGATCGTGAAAAGGCCCTGGCCGAATACAACCGTGTCCTGAAGGAGGACCCCGAGAACGATGACGCGTACCTCCACATCGCCACCCTCTACGCGGAGGGGGGAGAATCTTCCAGGGCCGAGGAGGTTCTCGGCGCCCTGATCGCCCGGGACCCCGATTCCCACCTGGCGTACTATTACCGGGGCCGCGTCCTTGCTGCCCAGAAGAAGTTCGAGGAGGCCCTGGCCGACTACGACAAGGTCCTCTCGATCGCCCCGGGCTTCGACGCGGCGCTTCTCGAGTCCGGCGCGATTCTCGAGATCCTCGGCCGGAACGCGGAGGCGGAAAAGCGGTACAGGACCGCACTCCATTCTTCCCCGAACAACACGTTCATCCGTGACCGGCTCGGCCGCCTGCTGATCCGCGAGAAGAAGATGGACCAGGCGGTGGACGAGTACGAGGAACTGAAGAAGTTCTCCCCGACCAACCCCGACGTCCGCACCAAGCTGGGACTTCTTTATCTCGATCGCGACCGCTTCGATGAAGCGATCAACGAGTTCACCTTCGTCCTCGCTTCCGACCCGGGGAACGCGCAGGTTCTTTTCTTCCTGGGGACGGCGTATGAAGCGAAGGGAGCCTTGCCGGAGGCCGAGGCGGCCTTCAGGAAGATTCCCGAGGGCGACCCGGTGCACCGGGAGGCGATGCTCCATCTCGCGGTGTTCCTGTCGCGGCAGAATAAGAACGACGCGGCGATCGAGGTCGTCCGGAAACTTCGGGAGAAGAGCTCCGGGGACGTGGAGCTGATGATCTTCCTCGCCGGGCAGCTCGAGGGGGCGAAGCGGTATGACGAGGCGTTGGCCGTGGCCACCGAGGCGATCGAAAAGGCCCCGGAAAATCCCGCCGCCTGGTTCGCCGTCGGGGTGATTCAGGACAAGCGGGGCAAGCTCGAGCAGGTGATCGCCGCGATGGAGAAGGTGATCGCCCTCGACCCGAAGCACGCCACCGCTCTCAACTATCTCGGCTACACCTTCGCGGACCGCAACATCCGCCTTCCCGAGGCGGAGCAGCTCGTCCAGCGTGCGCTGGAGATCCGCCCCAACGACGGGTACTTCCTCGACAGCCTCGGATGGATCCACTTCCGGCGCGGCGATTTCCCCCGTGCCGAAACGGAGCTCCTCCGGGCGCTGAAGCTCGTTCCCGAGGACCCGGTCATCCTGGAGCACCTCGGGGATGTTCTTCAGGCACAGGGGAGAAACGACGAGGCGGCCGCCCTGTTCGAGAAGGCGATCGCGAAAGGGCACGAGAAGCCGGACGAAGTGGGGGCGAAGCTCCATCACCTGCGCAAGGCGCAGCCCGCCGGGAAGTGAAATTCCGGAGCACGATGGCGGCGCTGCGAGCCGTCGCGCCTCTCCTCGCCGCCGTTGCGATATGCGCGTGCGCACCGTCGCGGACGATCGTCACGGGTCCGGAAGCCGACCGCGCGGAGCGATTCTTCGCCGGTCTCCCGGGACGGGTCGATTTTCCCGTCAAGGCGTCGTATTCCGGGATGGCGATGCCGCTCGCCGGGGACGCCGTCCCCTTCGTGGCGGGAATATCGGCCCCGTCGCCGGAAGAGGAGATGGTGGGGCTGTACGATCCCTTCGGACGCGGGGTCGCGTTTCTGGAGAATGACGGCCGCCGCGTGACGATCTCCCGCGGTCCCGCGGCGGACCTCGCGGGGTTCCGGGGGGCGGACCCCCTCGACACGGGTCCCGTGTCGCTGGCGCGGATCCTCTCAGGGGCTCCCGGCTACATGGTGGCGTCCGCCGAGGCGGCGCGGTACGAAGACGGCGCCTGGTCGCTTTCCGACGGCCGCCAGGCGCTGCGATCCGACCCGGGGCGGCGGTTTCTCGCCGGCGCCGAATACCGGGTTCCCGGGATGCGCGTGACCGTCGACTACCCCGGGCGGGAATCCGCGGACCTGCCGGAACGGATCGTCCTGTCGGTCCGGGGGGTGAAGTTCACGCTGAGGAGGGATGCCGAGTGAGCCTGCCCCCGCGTCGGGCCGTCCTGCCGTCGATCGCGCTGCTGCTCCTGCTCGCCGCGTGCAGCGGGGGGAAGAAGGAGAGCGCGGGGAAGGGGGCGCCCGTCCCCGACGTCCCGGCGTACGGGGACGCCATCGTCGAGGGGAGCATCGGGGACGTGAGCGGCTTCCTGACCGCGGTCACGACCGACGCCTCCTCCCACGAGGCGGCAGGCTACGTCTTCAACGGACTGGTCCGGTACGACAGGAACCTGAAGCTCGAGGGGGAGCTCGCCGAATCCTGGGAGGTCTCCCCCGACGGGAAGAAGATCACCTTCCACCTCCGGAAAGGGGTGAAGTGGCACGACGGCGCCCCCTTCACCTCCGACGACGTGATGTTCACGTACCGGCGGATGATCGACCCACGCACCCCCACCGCGTACGGTGAGGATTTCCGTCAGGTCAAGCGCGCGAGCGCCCCCGACCCGGGCACCTTCGTGGTCGAGTACGCCCGTCCCTTCGCCCCGGCGCTGGCGTCGTGGGGAATGCACGTCCTGCCGAAGCACCTGCTGGAGAATTACCCCGACATTTCGAAGAGCCCGTTGAACAGGAAGCCGCTCGGAACCGGTCCGTACCGGTTCGTCGAGTGGAAGACCGGGGAAAAGGTAGTATTCGATGCCAACCCCGACTACTTCGAGGGGAAGCCGTACATCGCGCGCGTGATCACCCGGGTCATCCCGGACCAGGCGACGATGTTCCTCGAGCTCAAATCCGGCGGCGTGGACATCATGACGCTCACCCCGCCGCAATACGTCCGGCAGACCGAAACGGCCGAGTTCAGGAAATCGTTCAACAGGTACAAGTACACCGCGTCGGGGTACACGTACCTCGGCTTCCGCCTCTCCCACCCCTTCTTCAGGGACAGGCGGGTCCGGCAGGCGATCGCCTTCGCGGCGGACAAGAAGGCGCTGATCGACGGAGTCCTCCTGGGCCTGGGGCAGGCGGCGACGGGACCGTACAAGCCCGGGACCTGGGCTTACAATCCGAACGTCCGGAAGTACCCGCACGAGCCGGCGAGGGCGAAGGCGCTGCTCGCCGAGGCGGGGTGGAAGGAGAAGGACGGTGTGCTCGTGAAGGACGGGCAGCCGTTCGAGTTCACGGTGCTCACCAACGCGGGGAACGACGCGCGCGCGAAGACCGCGGCGATCCTGCAGCAGAACCTTGCCGAGGTCGGCATCCGGATGAAGATCCGGACGGTGGAGTGGGCGGCATTCATCAACGAGTTCATCGACAAGCGGAAGTTCGACGCGGTCATCCTGGGGTGGAACATCACTCCCGACCCGGACCAGTTCGACATCTGGCACTCCTCCAAGACCGGCCCGAAGGAACTGAACCACGTCGGGTTCGCGAATCCCGAGGTCGACCGTCTGCTCGACGAGGGACGCAGCACGTTCGACCTCGAACGGCGGAAAAAAGCGTACTTCCGGATCCAGGAGGTTCTGGCCGAGGAGCAGCCGTACGTCTTCCTTTACGTCCCCGAGGCGCTGCCGGTGGTGCACAACCGGTTCCGCGGCATCGTACCCGCCCCGGCCGGCATCACGTACAACTTCATCAAGTGGTACGTACCGGCCGCGCTCCAGAAGCATCGAATCCAGCCGTGATGCCGTAGGGACGCGATGCTCCGGTATATCGCGCGCCGGCTCCTGTTGACCGTCCCCCTCCTGGTGGGGATCAGTCTCATCTCTTTTCTCATGATGCACATGGCTCCCGGCGGCCCGATCGGCGCGGGGACCGACATGAATCCGAAGGCGACGGCGGAGTCCCGTGCCAGGCTCCAGGCGTACTACGGGCTCGATCAGCCGCTCCACGTCCAGTACGGGCGGTGGCTCGGCCGGATGGCGACGCTCGATTTCGGCGACAGTTTCTCCCCCGATGGGCGGCCGGTGGCGGAGAAGATCAAGGAACGGATCCCGATCACGTTGACGATCAACGTCCTCTCGATGGGGTTGATCTTCCTGGTGGCCGTTCCCGTGGGCGTCTACTCGGCCGTGCGCAGGGGATCCCTCTTCGACCGGATCTCGACGGTGGCCGTCTTCACCGGGTTCGCCATCCCCACCTTCTGGCTTGCCCTGCTGATGATGATCCTCTTCGGGGTGAAACTGGGCTGGCTGCCGATCTCCGGGATCTCGTCGATGGACTTCGACTCGCTCGGGACGCTCGGCAAGATCGCCGATCGCGGGCGGCACCTGGTTCTTCCCGTCCTGCTGGCGGGGTTCGGGGGGCTGGCGGGAATGTCGCGGTACATGCGGTCGAACATGCTGGAGGTGATCCGTCAGGACTATATCGCCACCGCCCGGGCCAAGGGGCTCCCCGAGAGGACGGTCGTATTCCGTCATGCGATGCGCAACGCCCTTCTGCCGGTGATCACGATCCTCGGCCTGTCGGTGCCCGACCTGCTCGGGGGCTCGGTGATCTTCGAGACGATCTTCGCGATCCCGGGAATGGGACAACTGTTCTACCAGGGGGTGATGTCGAGGGACTACCCCCTGATCATGGGGATCCTGACGATCGGCGCGTTCCTCACCCTCCTTGGCAACCTGCTGGCGGATGTGGGGTACGCCCTCGCCGATCCGCGGATCCGTCAAGGATGAACGGATCGCGGGTCATGGGGCGCGACTTCGCGCATCGGCTCCTCCGGAACCGGCTTGCGGCGGCCGGCGGCGCGGTCATCCTCTTTTTCTTCCTCGTCTCGGCGCTGCCGGGCCTCTTCGCCTCGCACGAGCCGAACCGGATCGACATCGTGAACATCCTGCGTCCCCCCTCGGCGGCGCACCCTCTCGGCACGGACGACCTTGGGCGGGACGTCCTCGCCCGGGTGGTGCACGGCGCGCGCGTATCCCTGAAGGTCGGGTTCGTAGCGGTCGGGATCGCCACGGCGCTGGGTCTGCTGGTCGGACTTCTGTCGGGCTTCTACGGCGGGTGGGTCGACGCGGTCCTTATGCGGTTCGTCGACATGATGCTCTGCTTCCCTACCTTCTTCCTCATCCTGTCGGTCATCGCCTTCCTCGAGCCGTCGATCTGGAACATCATGGCGGTCATCGGCCTGACCGGCTGGATGGGGGTGGCGCGCCTGGTCCGGGCGGAGACCCTCTCCATCAAGGAGCGGGACTTCGTCGCGGCGGCGCGGGCGCAGGGGGCCGGCGACGCCCGGATCATCTTCCGCCACGTCCTCCCCAACACGCTGGCGCCGATCCTCGTCGCGGCCACGCTCGGGGTGGCGGGGGCGATCCTCACCGAATCGGCGCTGTCGTTCCTCGGGATCGGCGTTCAGCCGCCGACCCCCTCGTGGGGGAACATCCTCACCGCGGGGAAGGACAACATCGAGTACGCATGGTGGCTCTCCCTCTTTCCCGGGCTCGCGATCCTCGTGACCGTGCTCGGATACAACCTGCTGGGCGAGGGGATCCGCGACGCCGCGGACCCGCGACTGAAAGGCCGGTAATGGCAGAACCATTGCTCGACGTGCGGGGGTTGCGCCTCTCCTTCGGGACGGAGGAGGGAACGGTGCGGGCTCTCTTCGGCGTCTCCTTTTCCGTCGCTCCCGCGGAGACGGTGGGTCTGGTCGGCGAGTCGGGGTGCGGCAAGACGGTCACGGCGCTGTCGGTCCTGCGGCTCCTGCCGTCGCCTCCCGCCGTCGTCGAGGCGGGGGAGATCCGCTTCCGCGGCGAGGACCTGCTCGCCCTCCCCGAGAAGCGGATGTGCGCGGTGCGGGGAAAATCGATCTCGATGATCTTCCAGGAGCCGATGTCGTCCCTGAACCCCGTGCTGACGGTGGGGGAGCAGGTCGCCGAGGTGTTCACGGCGCACAAGGTGTGCGGAAAGCGCGAAGCCGCGAGGCGGGCGGTCGAGTGGCTCCGGAAAGTCGGCATGCCCGATCCCGAACGGCGGGCGCTGGAGTACCCCCACCAGTTGAGCGGCGGGATGCGGCAGCGGGCGATGATCGCGATGGCGCTCGCCCTCGAGCCGGCGCTCCTCATCGCCGACGAGCCGACCACGGCGCTCGACGTGACGATCCAGGCGCAGATCCTCTCGCTGCTGCGGGAGCTGCGCGAGCGGGAGAAGATGGCGGTTCTCCTCATCACCCACGACCTCGGCGTGGTGTACGACTTCGCCGACCGGACCGCGATCATGTACCTCGGCCGCATCGTGGAGATCGCGCCGACGCGGGAGCTCTTCGCCGACCCCGTGCATCCGTACACGCAGGGGCTGCTGGCGTCGCTGCCGGGGAGGCGGACGGGGGAAAAGCGGCTTGCGTCGATCCCCGGGACGGTTCCCGACCTTTCCTGCGTTGCGCCGGGGTGCCCGTTCGCCGACCGGTGTCCGTTCCGTCAGGACGCCCTTTCCCGGTTCCGCTCGGGGAAGATCTCCGGGGATCCCCTCGCCGTGTGCGACCGCGAAGATCCCCCGCAATTCGAGTACGCACCCGGGCACTTCGCGGCGTGCCACCACCAGCGGGCGGTACGGGGAGGGGGGGCATAGTGGCCCATTTCATAAATACGGCTGCATTCGAGCGCCGCTGCATCCGCCCCGGCGGAGTTGTGCCCCACATGCCGATCAAGGAACATGGTGTCGGCGGTCAGGGGTACCCCAGGGAGAGTATTTCGTCCGGGAGTGGGGTGCTCCCTCACCGTACTTACCCAGTACGCCTCGGTCGCAACGCCTTGCCGGAGCGGCGCATCGACGCTCTCGGTGCGACGCCGTATTTATGAAAAGGACCACTCCATGACCGGCGGGATCTACCGGCCGGAAACGGACGGCGCGCTCCTCGCGATGGTCAACGTCTACAAGACGTTCCCGGTCCGGAAGTCGTTTTTCTCCGGGGAGGATCTCCGCGTGCGTGCCGTGGACGGCGTCTCCCTGACGGTCCCGCCCGGAAAGACGCTCGGGCTGGTGGGGGAGTCGGGGTGCGGGAAGACGACGCTCGCCCGCGTCGCGATCCGGCTGCTGGCCGCCGATTCCGGGTCGATCCGGTTCGAAGGGAAGGACATTACGCGCATGGAAGGCGAGGCGCTGCGGACGACGCGACGCCGGATGCAGATCGTCTTCCAGGACCCGTACTCCTCCCTCAACCCGCGAATGAAGGTGCGCGACATCGTCGGGGAAGGGTGGCTCGTCCACGGGCTGGCCAGGGGTAAGGATCTCCGGGAGCGGGCCGAACGGCTGCTCGTCCGGGTCGGGATGCCCGCGGAGGCGGGCGGGAAATATCCCCACGAGTTTTCCGGCGGACAGCGCCAGCGGATCGGGATCGCCCGCGCGATCGCCCTCTCCCCGAAGCTGGTGGTGGCCGACGAGCCGGTGTCCGCCCTCGACGTCTCCGTCCAGGCGCAGATCCTGAACCTCCTGAAGGACATCCAGGAGGAGTACGGGATCGCGTACCTGTTCGTCTCCCACGACCTGCGGGTGATCCGGCACGTGAGCGACGCGGTGGCGGTGATGTACCTGGGAAAGGTTATGGAGACGGGGCCTGCGCAGGAGCTGTTCCGGGAGCCGCTGCACCCGTATACCCGCTCGCTGCTGTCGGCCGTCCCGATGCTGGGGGACGCGCCGTCCGAGCGGATCGTCCTGTCGGGGGAGATCCCCTCCCCGATCGCACCGCCGCCCGGGTGCCGCTTCCACACCCGCTGCTTCATGGCGAAGAAGGAGTGCGTCGAGGCCTCACCGCTCCTTCGCGAGGTCGCCTCCGGCCGCTTCGCCGCCTGCCACCTCATATAGAGGGATTTATCTCAGGCTTCTTCCCAGGCAGAGAGACTTTCTATTTAAGAGCAGGCGCTTTCAGGGGACATTCTTGGTTCAAACCCGGGATGCAGGGGAAGAGTGTCCCCTGCCCACGGTTCAGGCGAAGCGCCGCGCCTCGCTCTTCAGCAGGTCCTGCCTGCAGTAGGGGCAGAATTTCCACTCGAGGGAGATCATCCTGCTGCATCCGGAGCAGGCGGCGGAGGCGGAGTAGCCGCACGACGGGCACATCACGAAGTCGCTCTCCATGGGGGTGGCGCACTGGGGGCAGGCGGACGCGAAGTCGGCGTCGGTCTCCACCGCCCGGTACACCTCGTCGGTCGTCGTGATGCCGGCGATCACCTTTTCCAGCGCGGATCGCCCGAGCGTTACCATCCCCCTGGAGATCGCCGTCTGCCGGAGCTCGTTCTCCGTCGCGTTGCTCGCGATCAACTCCCGGATCGGCTGGGTGAGGGTCAGGATCTCGTAGATGCCGGTGCGCCCCTTGTAGCCCGTGCCGCTGCACTCGGGACATCCTTCCCCGCGGTAGACGGGGATGTCGGCGGAGATCCCCAGCCGCAGGATGTCGCGCTCCGTGGGGTCGCTCTTCACCTTGCATTTGGAGCAGATCTTCCGGACCAGGCGTTGCGCGACGATCCCGATGATCGTGGAGGCGAGCAGAAAAGGGGGCACTCCGAGGTCGCGAAGCCGGGTGATCGTCGCCACGGAGGAGTTCGTGTGGATCGTCGAGAGAACCAGGTGCCCCGTGAGGGCCGCCTGGACGGCGATCGTCGTCGTCTCGAGGTCCCGCATCTCCCCCACCATGATGATGTCGGGGTCCTGCCGCAGCATCGACCGGAGCATGACGGCGAAGTTGAGGCCGATCTTCTCCTGGACCGCGACCTGGTTGATCCCCGACAGTTCGTACTCGATCGGGTCTTCGATCGTCGTGATGTTGTCCTCGACGCATTTGATCCGGTTCAGGATCCCGTAGAGGGTGGTCGTTTTTCCCGACCCGGTGGGTCCCGTGATGAGGAGGATCCCCTGCGGACGGGAGATGATATCCTCCATCTTCACCATTTCCGAGGGGGAAAACCCGATCGACTCCAGCGGGATGTTCGCGTTGGCGGAGTCGAGGATCCGGACGACCACCTTCTCCCCGTAATTGGCCGGGACCGTGGAGACCCGCAGGTCGAGGTTGCGTCCCCCCACGCGGACCCCGATCCGTCCGTCCTGCGGGAGCCGCTTCTCGGCGATGTCCATCCTCGCCATGATCTTGATCCGCGACACGACCGCACCCTGGACCCACTTCGGAAGGTCCATCGTCTTGCGCAGGAGGCCGTCGACCCGGTGGCGGATCTGCAGAGCCGTCTTCGTCGGCTCCACGTGGATGTCGGAGGCCCCCTGTTCGACCGCCTCGGACACGATCAGGTTCACCATCCGGATGACGGGGGCGGCCTCGGACTTCTTCCGCAGGTCGTCGAGGTCCTTCCCCTCGCCGTCCTGGGATTCTCCCAGCACCTCGACCTGGCGCTCGTCCACGATGTCCTTGACGATGGTGCTGAGGGACGATCCGAGGTGGTAGTGCTGGTCGATGGCCCAGAGGATGTCGGTCCGGGGGGCGATGAACGGCTTGATGGTGAAGCCGGAGGCGAACCGGACGTCCTCGAAGGCCTCGAAGCTCAACGGGTCGGCCATCGCGATGTGCAGGTCGCGGTGATCGATCGCGACGGGGATGATGAGGTGTTTCCGGGCGACCTTTTCCTGGATGAGCTCGATCGCCTGGGGCTCCACCGGGGTGTTCTTCAGGTCGATCGTCGGGATGCCCAGTTGCTGGGAGAGGGCCTGGCAGATCTCCTGTTCCGTGGCCAGCCCGAGGTTCACGATCACATCGCCGAGCTTCCCCCGCTTCGAGCGCTGCTCCCCGAGGGCCCGCGCCAACCCCTCCTCGTCCAGCAGACCGGTCTCGAGGAGATATTGCCCCAGCCGTTTCTTCGCCATTTTCCGAGACTCTCCTTGCCGGGGCAGGTTCCCCTGCGGCACTCGTCATCCTATAATAATGACGAAACCATCCGCAACACGGAATTGAAACCGACCCGTTTCCGGGGCATCGTAAAAAGGAAGGGAGGGATCAGGAAATGGTCAACAACGATAAAAAAGTGCGTTGCCCCCGGTGCGACGGCGCGATGGTGTTCGAGCGCTTCCAGGATATGCTGACCCTGTTTTACTCGTGGAGGTGCGTGAACTGCGGCGAGATCGTGGACCCGGTCGTTTCCAAGAACCGGGAACCGTCCCGCGGCACGAAAAAGAAAGCGGTGGGAGAATGATGGCGCATCCTGCCGGTTTTCTTTTTGTTTTCATCTCGTTGACAGCGGCGATCCTGGTGTGTTACCCTGCCATCTCTTTTCCTTTCCATAATGGGGGTGGGTCAGGTTGTCCGGGGTTCCTCTGTTCACATTCCGCGTCGGGTACGCCGGTCGATCCCGGGAGGTCCGGGTCGGACGCACCGCCGCGATGGTCGTCGCCTCCTTTGTCGGGGTCCTGTTCGTCCTCCTGACGCAGGGAATCTACGATATCCGTGACAACATATCGAAATTGCACGAGTTGCGTGCATTGCGCGAGCGGGTGTCCGAACAGAACCTTACGCTGTACCATCTGGACACCAAGTTCGAGGGGCTTTCTGCCGAAGTCGAGCGCCTCCGGGCCATGGACAACCGGATCCGGTCGCTGGTGAAGGTAAACGCCTCCCTCCGGAGGAAATCGCCGCGCGGGATCGGCGGCGCGGAGACCCCCGAAACGTCGGTCGCGAACCGCCTCGACAAGCTCCTCGACCTCAAGTTCGACCGGATGAAGAAAGACCTCCTCGTCGACGTGAACGACCTCGACGTCCTCGGAGAGACCCTCGACAGCCGCAGACTGCTCCTCGAAAGCGTTCCGGGCGGCTGGCCCGTGCGCGGGACCCTCTCTTCCATGTTCGGGGTGCGCACCTCCCCGTTCACCGAAACCCCCGTCTTCCACCACGGCCTGGACATCGTCGCCCTGGCCGGGGCGCCGGTCCTGGCGTCGGCTTCGGGCGTCGTGGTGAAGAGCGGCTACGAGGCGCTGTACGGGAACATGGTCGTCGTGGACCACGGCGCGGGATACCGTTCCGTTTATGGTCACCTGTCGTCGTGCGGCGTCGAGGAGGGGGCGTTCGTCAACCGGGGAGAGGAATTGGGGAAAGTCGGTTCCACGGGGCGCTCCACAGGGCCCCACCTGCACTACGAGGTCCGCGTGAACGGCCTCCCGGTGAACCCCGCGCGCTTCCTGAACTGACGGATCATCCGCGGGGCTCTCCATCATGTTAGGAAACTTCCTGAAAAAGATGTTCGGCACGCAGAACGAGCGGATCCTCGACCGGACCCGCCCGACCGTGGACCGGGTGAACGCGCTCGAACCCTCGATCCGCCCTCTCTCCGACGACCGGCTTGCCGCGAAGATCGCCGAATTCCGCCAGCGGGTCGAGAACGGCGAGCCGCTGGACGACCTTCTCCCGGAAACGTTCGCCGTCGTCCGGGAGGCCGGGAAGCGTGTTCTCGAGATGCGCCATTTCGACGTCCAGCTGATGGGCGGCGTCATCCTCCACGAAGGCCGGATCGCCGAGATGCGGACCGGCGAGGGGAAGACGCTCGCGGCCACCCTCCCGATCGTCCTGAACGCCCTGACCGGGCGGGGAGTCCACCTCGTGACGGTGAACGACTACCTCGCCCGGCGCGACGCCGACTGGATGGGGCGTCTCTACCGGGCCCTCGGGATGTCCGTCGGCGTCATCGTTCACGGGATGGACGACGCGGAGCGCCATGCGGCCTACCGTTGCGACATCACCTACGGGACGAACAACGAGTTCGGCTTCGACTACCTCCGGGACAACATGAAGTTCCAGGTGGAGGACATGGTGCAGCGGGACCTCCATTACGCGATCGTGGACGAGGTCGACTCGATCCTGATCGACGAGGCGAGGACGCCGCTGATCATCTCCGGTCCCGCGGAGGAGTCCACCTCCTTCTACGCCCGGGTGAACTCCGTCATTCCGTTCCTGAAGAAAGACGCCGACTACACGGTCGACGAGAAAGCCCGCCAGGTCCTCCTCACCGAGGACGCGGGGATCCCCAAGCTCGAACGCCTCCTGTCGGTGGACAATCTCTACGACCCGGGGAACATCGAAGTGCTCCACCACGTGAACCAGGCGCTCAAGGCGCACATCCTGTTCCACCGGGACGTGGACTACATGGTGAAGGACGGCGAGGTCGTCATCGTCGACGAGTTCACCGGGCGGCTCATGCCGGGGCGGCGCTGGTCCGACGGTCTCCACCAGGCGGTGGAGGCCAAGGAAGGGGTCAAGATCGAGAACGAGAACCAGACGCTGGCGACCATCACCTTCCAGAACTACTTCCGCATGTTCGACAAGCTGGCCGGCATGACCGGGACGGCCGACACCGAGGCGGCCGAGTTCCAGCAGATCTACAACCTCGCCGTGACCATCATGCCGACGAACCAGCCGATGGTCCGCAAGGACCTCTCCGACCAGATCTACCGGACGGAGAAGGAGAAGTTCCAGGCGGTCCTCGAGGAGGTCAAGGAGCTGCACAAGCAGGGGCGGCCGGTCCTGGTCGGCACCGTCTCGATCGAGAAGTCCGAGCGGCTCTCCGGGCTCCTCACCCGAAACGGCGTACCCCACAACGTCCTGAACGCCAAGCACCACGAGCAGGAGGCGCAGATCATCGCCGAGGCGGGGCAGTCCGGGAAGGTGACGATCGCCACCAACATGGCCGGCCGGGGCGTCGACATCAAGCTGGGGGAAGGTGTCGTCGGTAAGGGGGGCCTCCATATCATCGGGACGGAGCGCCACGAGTCCCGCCGGGTCGACAACCAGCTGCGCGGTCGCGCGGGACGGCAGGGGGACCCGGGCTCCTCGCGCTTCTACCTTTCACTCGAGGACGATCTGCTGCGGATCTTCGGCTCCGACCGGATCTCGCCGATCATGGAGAAGCTGGGGATGGAGGAGGGGGAGCCGATCGAGCACCCGATGATCAACCGCGCGGTCGAGAACGCCCAGAAGAAGGTCGAGGGGCACAACTTCGACATCCGGAAGCACCTCCTCGAATACGACGACGTGATGAACCGCCAGCGCACGGTGATCTACGACATGCGCCGGGAGATCCTGGGAAGCGAGGACCTCCGGGTGATGGTGCTCGATTTCGCCGGTGAGGTCGCGGAGGATCTCGCCGGGAGGTTCTCGGACGAGAAAACGGTCCCGGAGGAATGGGATTTCGGGGCGCTTTCCACCGCTGTCTACGCGCAGTTCGGATTCCGGCTGGAGATTCCCGAGGGGGAGAGGGCCAAGGTTACGCCGTCCGGTCTCGCGGACCGGGTACGGGACGGGGCGGAGGCGTTCTACGCGAAGAAGGAGGGCGACTACGGCGTCGACGCGATCCGGTACCTCGAGCGGATGTTCCTCCTCTCCACGGTCGACGCGCTGTGGAAGGATCATCTCCTGTCGATGGATCACCTCAAGGAGGGGATCGGCCTGCGCGGGTACGCCCAGAAGGACCCGCTCAAGGAGTACCAGCGGGAAGGGTTCGATCTCTTCTCGGACCTGATCTCGCGGATCAAGGAGGAATCCCTCAAGCGCCTGTTCCACGTCAAGGTGCAGCGGGAGGAGGCGGGGGCGGACTTGAGGGAACGGCCGGTCGCGGCCCGCCCGGCGCGCGTCACCCTCTCCCGGGGGGACATCAAGAGTGCCGGGAAGACCACGCAGAAGCGCGAGGGCGCAAAGATCGGCCGGAACGACCCGTGCCCCTGCGGGTCGGGGAAAAAATACAAGAAGTGCTGCGGCCAGGGGACGTGAGGCGATGAAACTACCGAAGGAGATCATGGTTCCGGGGTTCCGGGCGGCGGGGACGTCGTGCGGGATCAAGAAGTCCGGGAAACCGGACCTCGCGCTGGTGGTCAGCGACCGCCCGTGCGTTTCCGCCGTCCTCTTCACGCGGAACAAGGTGGTGGCCGCGCCCGTCGCCTGGGGGAAGGCGCTTCGCACCCGGTCCCGGTTCCGCGGGATCGTGGTGAACAGCGGCAACGCGAACGCCTGCACCGGGGCCGCGGGAACCCGCGCGGTCCGCGAAACGTCGCTGGCGGCCGCCAAAGTCCTCGGTCTGCCGGCTGATTCCCTTCTGGTCGGCTCGACCGGGGTGATCGGCGTGCCGTTGCCGGCGGGGAAAATCGTCGCCGCCCTGCCCGGCCTCGCCGCCCGGCTCTCCCGGAAGGGGATCGCCGCAGCGGGGGAGGCGATCTGCACCACGGACGCCTTCCCGAAGCGGGGGATCCGTAGGATCCGCGTGGGCGGAAGGGTGATCACGATCGGTGCGATCGCGAAGGGCGCCGGGATGATCGCCCCGAACATGGGAACGATGCTCGCCTACATCTTCACCGATGCGGCGCTGGCTCCCGCCGCCGCCCGGCGCCTGCTGCGGGAGGCGGCCGACGCGACCTTCAATCGAATTATCGTGGACGGCGACACGAGCACCAACGACACCGCGGCCCTCTTCGCGAACGGCGCGTGCGGCCTCCCTCCGCTGGAAGGGAGGAGCCTCGCCGCTTTCCGGGAGGCGCTCCTGTCGCTCCTGCTGGACCTCGCCCTGATGGTCGTGCGCGACGGCGAGGGTGCGACCCGGGTCGTCCGGCTCTCGGTCACCGGGGCGCGATCCGTCGCGGACGCCACGAAGGCGGTCCGCGCCGCGGCCTCCTCCCCTCTGGTGAAAACCGCCGTCCACGGCGCAGACCTGAACTGGGGCCGGGTGATCGCGGTGCTGGGGCGTGCGGGGATCGCGGTGGACCCGATGAGGATCTCGATGCGCTTCGCAGGGGAAACCCTTCTCCGCCGCGGGATGCGCCCCGACCCGGCCGCCGAGCGGCGCGCCGCCCCGAAGATCCGGACGGAGGCGTACGCGATCGATGTCGACCTGGGGCTGGGGAAAGGGAGCGACTACATCTACTTCTCCGACCTGAGCGTCGATTACGTGAAGTTGAACTCGGGGTATAGATCGTGATATAGGTACACGGCTTAGCTGCAGTTTATCACCCACGGGCGGGACTCTCCCCGGGGTGCCCCGTATCGACGGGGTAAATGGGGAGGGGCGGAGCGCCCGGCGGAACAACCCCTGAACCGAAGGAGGAAACAAACGGATGGCGAACGGACAGAGCGCGGTAATCTCGATGAAGCAGCTGCTGGAGGCGGGGGTCCACTTCGGGCACCAGACGAAGCGTTGGAACCCGAAGATGAAGCGGTACATCTTCACCGCACGCAACGGGATCTACATCATCGACCTCCAGCAGACGGTGAAGATGTTCCGGGCCGCCTACGAGGCGGTGCGGAGCATGGCGGCGGAAGGGAAGACGGTCCTCTTCGTCGGCACGAAGAAGCAGGCGCAGGAGGCGGTGGAGGAGGAGGCCCGTCGGGCCGGCACGCCGTACGTCAACCAGCGCTGGCTGGGCGGGATGCTCACGAATTTCGCCACGATCCGGAAGAGCCTCGACCGGTTGCAGAAGCTGTCGGAGATCGGAACCGACGGCACCGCCGAGCGGCTCCCGAAAAAGGAAGTCCTCCAGCTCGAGAAGGAGCGGGTCAAGCTCGAGAAGGTCCTCGGCGGAATCCGGGACCTCAAGCGCGTGCCGGACGCGATGTTCGTCGTCGACCCGTCGCGGGAGACGATCGCGATCCTCGAGGGCCGGCGGCTGGGGATCCCCATCGTCGCCATCGTGGACACGAACTGCGACCCCGACCTGATCGACGTCGTGATCCCGGGGAACGACGACGCCATCCGCGCGATCAAGCTTTTCCTCTCCAAGATGGCCGACGCGATCCTCGAGGGGAAGGCGGCCTACGCCGAGAAGAACGCCTCCCGCGTCGACAAGGAGGCGGAGGCGCCCGAGGTCACGGTATCGCTCATCTCCACGGAGGGGGACGAGGAAGTCTCCATCGAGCCGAAGGCTCCCGCAGCGGCGCAGGCTCCCGCGGCGGAATAATCCAGGGTCCCGAGCGGCCCAAACGATCAGGGAGATTCAGGGAAATGCAGATCACATCCGGGATGGTCAAGGAGCTCCGCGAGAAGACCGGCGCGGGCCTGATGGATTGCAAGGCCGCCCTCGCGGCTTCGGGCGGTGAAATGGAGGCGGCGATCGACCACCTCCGTACGAAAGGCCTCGCGGCGGCCGCGAAGAAGTCTTCGCGGATCGCCTCCGAGGGGGTCGTCTGCGCCCACGTGGAAGGGAACTCCGGGGCGCTGGTCGAGGTGAACTGCGAGACCGACTTCGTGGCCAGGACCGACAACTTCGTCGGGCTGGCGAAGGAGATCGCCGCGTTGGTAAACGCCAAGGCGCCGCGGGACGTCGACGAAGCCCTGACCTTGCCGGCCGGCGGCGGGAGCCTCGGTGAAAAAATGGTGACAACAGTAGCGAAGATCGGCGAGAAGATTTCCTTCCGCCGGTTCGTGCGCCTCGAGACGCCGGCGGGGGCGCCCGGGGTGATCGTCCCGTATATCCACGCCGGGGGGAAGATCGGTGTCCTCGTCGCCTTATCGGGCGCGGATCGGTCGAACGCCGCGGTGGCCGCGCTGGCCAAGGACCTCGCGATGCAGGTGGCGGCCGCCAACCCGACGTACATCGGCAGGAACGATGTCCCCGCATCGGTCGTCGAGCGCGAGAAGGCGATCTACCGCGAGCAGGCCAGGGCTTCGGGAAAACCCGACAAGATCCTGGACAAGATCGCCGACGGGAAGCTGGAGAAGTATTTCGGCGATTTCTGCCTCGTCGAGCAGTCGTTCATCAAGGACCCGGATCGGAAAGTCTCGCAGTTCCTCGCGGACGCGGGGAAGGCCGCCGGCGCCCCGATCACCGTGAGCGCCTTCGCACGTTTCCAGGTGGGCGAGGGGATGGAGAAGCGGTCGGACGATCTGGCCGCCGAGGTGGCGAAGCAGCTCGGGCAGGGGTGATCGTTCCGACCCGCCGCCCTGCGGAGGTTGCGTGGAAAAGCCGTCGTACCGCCGGATTCTGCTGAAACTGTCGGGGGAAGCCCTGATGGGGAAG
>Ga0208566_1000117_pt1 | contig 57491 bp, 49 predicted proteins | sample PL_2010_150m_FD_184159 | JGI IMG/M metagenome (GOLD analysis project Ga0208566, IMG submission 184159) | Freshwater microbial communities from Powell Lake, British Columbia, Canada to study Microbial Dark Matter (Phase II) - PL_2010_150m... | ecosystem: Environmental > Aquatic > Freshwater >...
AATCGAGCTGCGCCTGATCGCGGTCGTAGAAGCCTTCGATGATGTCCTTGATGCGCTTGGTTATGCCTATCGGCGTGATGCCGCGCTCTTCGTTGTAGGCGATTTGTCTGGCCCGGCGGCGCTCGGTTTCTCCGATGGCGCGCCGCATGGAATCGGTGATGCGGTCGGCATAGAGTATGGCCGCGCCGTTGATGTGGCGCGCGGCACGGCCTATGGTCTGGATCAGCGAGCGCTCCGAACGCAGGAAACCCTCCTTGTCGGCATCGAGGATGGCAACCAGCGAAACCTCTGGCAGGTCCAGTCCCTCGCGCAGCAGGTTGATGCCCACCAGCACGTCGAATTTTCCCAGCCGCAGGTCGCGGATGATTTCCACGCGCTCAACCGTCTCCACTTCGGAGTGCAGATAGCGCACCTTGATGCCATGTTCGGCCAGATACTCGGTCAGGTCCTCCGCCATCTTCTTGGTGAGCGTGGTCACCAGCACGCGCTCTTTCTGCGCCACGCGCAGGCTGATTTCGGACAGCAGGTCGTCCACCTGGGTCGTGGCCGGACGCACTTCGAGCATGGGATCGACCAGGCCGGTGGGTCGCACCACCTGCTCCACCACCTGGCCGGAATGGGTGCGCTCGTATTCCGCCGGCGTCGCTGAAACAAAGAACGTCTGCTTCATCATGCTCTCGAATTCGTCGAAGCGCAGCGGCCGGTTGTCCAGCGCCGAGGGCAGGCGAAAGCCGTAATCGACCAGGTTCTCCTTGCGCGAGCGGTCACCCTTGTACATGCCCCCGATCTGGCCGACCGTGACATGGCTTTCGTCGATAATCATCAGCGCGTCGCGCGGCAGGTAGTCGATCAGCGTCGGTGGCGGCTCGCCCACCTTGCGTCCGGACAGGTGGCGCGAATAGTTTTCGATGCCTTTGCAGAAACCCATCTCGTTCAGCATTTCCAGGTCGAAGCGGGTGCGTTGCTCGATGCGCTGCGCCTCGACCAGCTTGTTCGCCTTGACGAAGCTGTCGATGCGCTCGCGCAATTCGAGCTTGATCGCCTCGATCGCGCGCAGCGTGGTCGCGCGCGGCGTGACATAGTGACTGGACGGATAGACGGTGAAGCGCGGCACGCGCTGGTGCACGCGGCCGGTGAGCGGATCGAAAATCGCCAGCGTTTCGACTTCGTCGTCGTTCAGGCTGATGCGCACCGCGGTCTCGGAGTGCTCCGCCGGAAACACGTCGAGTACGTCGCCGCGAACGCGGAAGGTGCCGCGCGCAAATTCGAATTCGTTGCGCTCGTATTGCATCGATGTCAGCCGCGCGATGATGTCGCGCTGCGACAGTTTCTCGCGCTCGCGCAGGTGCAGAATCATGCCGTGATAGTCGACCGGGTCGCCGATGCCGTAGATGCAGGACACGGTGGCGACGATGATGGTGTCCTTGCGTTCCATCAGCGACTTGGTCGCCGACAGCCGCATCTGTTCGATATGCTCGTTGATGCTCGAGTCCTTTTCGATGAACAGGTCGCGCGACGGCACGTAGGCCTCGGGCTGGTAATAATCGTAGTAGGAAACGAAATACTCGACTGCGTTCTCCGGGAAGAATTCGCGCATTTCAGAGTACAACTGCGCCGCCAGCGTCTTGTTCGGCGCGATGATCAGCGCCGGTCGGCCCTGACGCGCGATCACCTGCGCCATGGTGTAGGTTTTGCCGGAACCGGTCACACCGAGCAGGGTCTGATAGGCGAGCCCGTTTTCCACCCCTTCGACCAGTTTGGCGATGGCTTCGGGCTGGTCGCCGGCGGGCTCGAATTGCTGGTGCAGCTTGAACGGGCTGTTGGGAAAAGTGACGATCAAGGGGTACAATTAAGTCTTTGACAAAACGCGAAAGTTTAGCACGATGAACGCCCCTCACTCCCCCTCCCTGCTTGCCGGCGTGCAAATGGCGCCGCGCGATCCGATACTTGGCCAAACCGAGGCTTTTAACGCCGACAAGAACCCGAAAAAGGTCAATCTCGGCGTCGGCGTCTACACCGGCGATGACGGCAAGGTGCCTCTTTTGGAGTGCGTAAGCCGCGCCGAGCGTCTACTGGTGGAACAGCCTGCGGCACGCAACTATCTCCCCATTGACGGCCTGGCCGCCTATGACAAGGCGGTGCAGGGCATGATATTCGGCGCCGAAAGTCCGGCGGTCAAGGATGGCCGCATCGTCACGGTTCAGACCCTGGGAGGCACCGGCGGCCTGAGGGTGGGTGCGGATTTTCTGCACCGCACCTCGCCCGGTGCCGGGATGTGGATCAGCGATCCGAGCTGGGAGAACCACCGCGCGGTGTTCGAAAGCGCCGGCTTCAAGGTCAATACCTATCCTTACTACGACGCCAAGACCCGCGGCATCGACTTCGAAGCGATGCTGGGCGGGCTCGAGGCCATCCCGGCCGGCGATATCGTGCTGCTGCACGCCTGCTGCCACAACCCGACCGGCGTCGACCTGAGTCAGGCGCAATGGGCCGGCGTCGCCGAGACCATGGCCGCGCGCGGGCTGGTCCCGTTCCTCGACATCGCCTACCAGGGGTTTGCCGAAGGACTCGACGCCGACGGCAGCGCGGTGCGTCTGTTTGCGCAAAGCGGTATGCCGGTGCTGGTGGCCAATTCGTTCTCCAAGTCGTTCTCGCTCTACGGCGAGCGCGTGGGCACGCTCAATGTGGTCGCCGCAAGCAACGACGAAGCCGCGCGCGTGCTGTCGCAGATCAAGCGACTGGTGCGCAGCAATTATTCCAACCCGCCGACCCATGGCGGCAAGATCGTCACCACCGTGCTCGCGAACCCGGAACTACGCACGCTGTGGGAGCAGGAACTGGGGCAAATGTGCGAGCGCATCAAGTCCATGCGCAAACTGCTGGTGGAGAAAATCCATGCGCGCGTACCCGGCGCCGATTTCAGCTTCGTTACGCGCCAGCGTGGCATGTTTTCCTATTCCGGCCTGACCAAAGAACAGGTGGTGCGCATGCGCGAGGAATTCGCCGTGTATGCAATCGAGAGCGGGCGCATCTGCGTCGCCGCGCTCAATTCCGGAAACGTAGACTATTCCGCCGATGCGATTGCCAAAGTGATTGGATAGGCGCGCGGGTTCCGCGCCGCGTCCGGCGGCGTATGCGACTGAAAACAAGCGGCGATTCCAATTGACCTAAACGGGCCCAGACCGTAAAATACGGCCCTTCCCAAGCCCGTTTCCACCGGGTTCACCGTTCCCCGATAGCTCAGCTGGTAGAGCGACGGACTGTTAATCCGCAGGTCCCAGGTTCGAGCCCTGGTCGGGGAGCCAAAAAAACAATGACTTTACAGAATACAGTTAAACTATTTCATTAGATTAATAAGCGATTATTTGACGCCATGGCCAGACTTCTTCGATCACCGGCACCCACGCCAGGAGTAATTGAGATGCACGCAAGCTCTATTCTGCAGTACCTGAAAAAGAACGGCCAGCAACTCGATCAGGAGATCGCAGTGGGGACCGGAATTCCGCTTCCCAAGGTGCGCTTGTCGCTATCCGATCTGTCCGCGCGGGGGGAAATTTCCAGGTGCAACGTGACCAGGTTCAATGACGGCAAAGCGATCGAAGGCATGCTCTGCCGTATCGCCGGAACCATTCCGCCCAAAGCGCCGGGCAGGAAGCCAGGAAGCTGACGGCAGCGCCACGGCGCCGCAACGCGCTTGTAGCCTGGCTCGCCTACTTTCCGAGCATATACAGCTGCCATAGATCCTTGCGGTTCATATGCAGCATCGGCTGGATTGCCATCAGTGCGGTCCTGCCGATGCTGCCCTCGAGATAGCGCATCTCGGTGAATTTGTCTTTGGTCGGTTCATCCACCGGCGCGTCGAAACCGTTCTCGCGCATGATCAGTATCCCCTTGGCACGCAAAGCGAGCTCGGTATAGAGACGCAGGTAGCATAGAATGTCCGCGACCACCGGGCCGCGGAATTTGTCCTTCAGCGTATGCAGGTACTCTCCCACTGGTGAATCGGCGAGGCGGCCGGAGTTGATCAATTCCAGCATTTCGGCGTCTGCGTCGAAGCCCGAGCCGAGCCAGTTGCCCACCGCTTTCTCGCTGCGCTCGAATACGACATAAAGCAGGGGCGGCAGAACCAGCAATATGACCAGGGTCGCAATCCTCGGCGAGTGCGACAAGTGGTTGTAGCCGGAGTGCAGCACCAGAGCGAGCCCGAACCCGGGAAGCAGCGCCTGCAGGTTTTCCCGCTTGGCCCGCTCCAGCATTGCCAACCCCATCACCGCGAAGATTGCCGTGGCGCCGCCATGCATGATTGCGGTGCCGAAGCCGCGGACGATCCAGGTGCCGACGCCGGCGTCCGGAATCAGCTTGAGGAAATAGAGGTTCTCGACCATCGCGAACCCGGTACCGACGGCGAAGCCGAAAATTGCGGCGTCCACCAGAAATCCGATTCGATGGGTGCGAATCAAGGCGACGATCACCAGACCCTTCAGCAGTTCTTCGATGAGCGGCGCGACGTAACGAGAATAGCGCGGCAGATCGATATCGATCAGATCGAGCGCCGCGCCGTTTGCCAGGTAGCTGGCGCCGGCAACCACCGCGCCGCAGGCGACGACGGTGATGACGCCGCGCAGTTTCACCAGCTTGTAGCTGTCCAGATAAAGCAGCGCTGCGAGGAATGTCAGAACCGGCAGCAAACCCACCAGTGCGTGTAACGGCATCGTCGTCGACATAGTCTGCGGCATCCGCCCTACATTATTTTCAGCGAGATCATGAATTCGTTGCCGGCGCGCCGCGCGTCCTGGAAGCCCATGGCGTAGCCCAGCGACAGCGTCACGTCCGACCAATGCAACACGCTGAAGTTGAAATCCGCCTGCGCGCCGATGTTTGAATAATGCTTGCGCAGCGACGAACGCGCCGGATCCGTCCAAAGTGTCGACGCGAACACCGAGGGCCGCAGCCAGGTCGCATGAAAGCTCTGCGTGCCGAGCGCTTCGAACACCATCGGCGGCAGGTTCAGTTCCACCATCGGGCGGGCGAAGCTCTGCCCGCTAACGCCGTTGATGTCGAATCCCGGCATGGCATAGTATTCCTGGTAGCGCTTGACCGATCCGCTGTCGACGTAGTTGTTGCCGAATCCGCCGAAATAAAAATTTGCAACCGAATTCCTCCGATCACCGTCGGCGATGCCGGCGACGCCGCGCAGCCACAGCGAAGTGTGCGGGAGCGGGAGATCGAAACCGAGGTCGAAACTGCCGCGCAGCTGGGGGATGGTCTTGCTGTTGACCTGACTGGCATTGGCCACAACGGACCAGGCCACGCCCTTCTCGTCATCGACGGCGCCAAGCGAGCGCCGCTTGTCGGTGAAGTGCAAGCCAACCTGCCCGGTGAGCAGCCGCGTAAACGACGTGCCTACGTTTTGCGCCTCCGGCAGCGTGTCGATCTTGTCGTAATAAGTGAGATCGTATTTCAGCGTGAGCTTCCTCGGCTCGTCCCAGATCAGCAGGTCGTCGTAGCCGAACTTGGCCGCATTGCCCTTGCGGCTGCGCTTGGTGGGTCCGAACAGATCGTAAAAATCCGAGCGGTTCCACGACAATGCGCCGCGCCAGCCCAGGTACTCGCCGGTAATCTCGACGTGGCCGCGCTCGTTCTCAGGCAGCTTGCCGGTCGGCGTATAGGCGGCGGTGACACCGAATTTGGCGAATCCCAGGGGATCGGCGATATTGACATGGTAGCCGGCGCCGACCGCGTTCTTGTAGCCCTGCATTACTGGGTAGGCATTGTCGACGGCGAGGCTTTTCAGCGGAACAAACGGCCCCTTGCGGATCACCACCTTGTCGTAGTCGACCGTGCTCGGCGGCGGCACCTGCCACTTGGTGACCAGCGGATGTTTGGCGACGAGTTCCGCGCCAAGGAACTTGATCGCGCTTACATCCTCTATCGGACGCGCAGCGATGGTCGCCGGAACGAATCCCTCTGCCGTGTAAGAGAGCACCAACAGCCTGCCGTCGTCGAGCGGCACCGGGCGGAAGAAGCCCGATTCCGCATTGGAGACGGCCTCGACCTTTCCCGTCGCCACTTCGTAGCGAAAAATGTTGGATACGCCGGTGTAATAACTACTGCCGTAGAGGTGGCGACTGTCTTTCGAAAACACGAAACTCTCGGGGACGGACTGTCCAAAACGGAATTCGCTCAGCGGCGCCATATCCCCCGCCAGCACTTTTTCCATTTCCCATACCCGCAGGAACTGGTCGCCGTTGACTTCACCCACCGATGCCGACAGCAATTTGCCGTCAGGCGAAATGTCCAGATCGTAGGGAACGTACTCGTACGAAAAATAGAAAATATCAAACCACTCGTTGTATGGATATGGAATCCGCACCAGCGTCGCCATGCCATTTGCGTGGCGCACGCCGAGCAACGACCGGTCGGCCGGATTGAACACCATCTCGCCGATGCGCGCGTCCTCGAGCAACATCTTCGTTTCGCTGGTCTTGACATCAACCGACATGAGGTCGCGCAGCGCGAGGTTGTCGTTGGTGAAAAAAGCCGTTCCGCTACCGGGGTCGTAGGCAAACGAAGTGACCCGATAGAGCATCGCCCGCTTGATGTCTGCAAGCCGCTTGACGCCGCCGTCCCGCGTATTGATCGCCCCGACGTGTTCCACCACGCCGGGGTAGCGGAAGGCGGCGTAGATACTGCCGCTCGGCTCGTCATAGAACATGCGCGAGATCGACCCGACCGCACTGCCGACCAGCTTGCGGTGGGGCGTGATCGGATGTTTGCGTACCTCGGCGAGATTGCGCTGTTGAAATTCGCGTTCGAACGCGATCCAGTCCTGCCAGCCCTGTTCCAGCGGAATGCCGAACACCTGCTGGAACTGATCGGAGTAATAGCGTGCGCTGCCTTCGTCGCGCCTGATCCAGGCGACCACCTTTTCCGGCGAATAGGCGTAGGCGAGCCAGGTGAAGAATCGCGTGCCGTAGAGGTAGGCATTTGCGCCAATCTGGAAATCGACGCGCACGCCGCGGGATACCAGACCCAGGGGATCGTAGAACGGCGTACCGTCGCGCACCATCGCACGGAACACCATCTCGTCATAGCCGCCCTGGGCCCGGCCTACGCCGCCGCCCATCCAGGTTTCCATGAACACCGCGGCGCCCTCCACATACCAGCGCGGGGCGGTGAAGCGCGGCACAGTCAGATAGTTGTAGAGCAGCGATTCCGGGTTCTGCGGCTGCGGCGCGACCTTGCCGAAAAAGAAACTGCGCCAGCGCCGGTCCTCCGCCGACGAAATGTCCCCCTGCATCACATGGGTGACCTCATGGTTCATCAGCGAAAACATGCGCTCACTCGCAGGAAAGGTCTCGAACGCATGCGATTGCGGCGCCACGTCGAAAACTAGCCTGCTGCGCGGCGCGACTGCGGCAGAGGCGTTGCCGTAGTCGGCGAAGTCCTTCAGCAGGATGGTAGTGGGTTCGGACGGAACCCAGTCGAAGGTCCGGCGCTGCCACGCCAGGGAATTGGTGAAGGTGCGCACCGCGTGCGGCGCGAGAAAATCGAGGGAATCGAAATAAATGAGCCTGAGGTCTTTCGTTTCGACGAAGGACATTCCGAGCGGGTTATCGTCTGCGGCAGCATTGAGCGGAAGCAAAATCAACAGCAGACAAGTCAAGAACGCTCTCATGCAGCCCCCTCCCCGAAGCGCAAAGAATTGCCGAAGCATACTGAAACGGCGCACAAAAGCAAACCGCCGACCCTGGGGTCGGCGGTTGCATACTGCTTAATGTTGATCTGAACTATCTGGCGGTTTTGCTCACTGCGAGCGGCCGGCCGCGTTCCCTGCCGCATTTCCCGCTGCCCGACCGGCGGCACTGCCTGCAGCATTGCCAGCAGCGTTTCCTGCCGCGCTACCAGCTGCATTACCTGCGGCGTTGCCCGCTGCGTTGCCCGCTGCGTTACCTGCCGCGCTACCCGCAGCCTTGCCGGCGGCGCTACCTGCCGCATTGCCAGCTGCGTTACCTGCCGCGCTACCCGCAGCCTTGCCGGCGGCACTACCTGCTGCATTGCCAGCTGCATTACCTGCCGCGCTTCCTGCGGCTTTGCCGGCGGCGCTACCTGCAGCGTTGCCAGCTGCATTACCTGCCGCGCTTCCTGCGGCTTTGCCGGCGGCGCTACCTGCAGCGTTGCCAGCTGCATTACCTGCCGCGCTTCCTGCGGCTTTGCCGGCGGCGCTACCTGCAGCGTTGCCAGCTGCATTACCTGCCGCACTGCCTGCTGCGCTACCTGCAGCGTTGCCAGCTGCGTTGCCAGCTGCATTACCTGCCGCGCTTCCTGCGGCTTTGCCGGCGGCGCTACCTGCAGCGTTGCCTGCTGCGTTGCCAGCAGCGTTTCCGGCTGCGTTTCCGGCTGCGCTGCCAGCGGCGTTGCCTGCCGCATTCCCGGCGGCGCTACCTGCCGCATTGCCCGCCGCATTGCCTGCCGCGTTGCCCGCCGCATTGCCTGCCGCGTTGCCCGCCGCGTTGCCCGCCGCATTGCCAGCTGCGTTTCCGGCCGCGCTGCCAGCAGCGCTGCCTGCTGCATTCCCGGCGGCGCTACCGGCTGCGCTGCCCGCCGCATTGCCGGCTGCGCTACCTGCGGCACTGCCCGCGGCGCTACCTGCTGCGTTACCGGCGGCATTTCCAGCCGCGCTGCCTGCGGCACTGCCTGCTGCGCCACCGGTTCCGGCATTCACCTGCGCCGATTGCGTGTCAGAGGGATTTCCCACGTTGATATCGGCTGCCGTATTTTGCGGGGCCCGATAGCGCTGCGCCGGAACAATCGTTCCAGCCGTGTCTGTCCCGCCGCTCGGGAAATCGATTCCAGTCGATACGGCGAGGACTGCAGCCGCAGCCACACTCGCGCCGATGAATACCTTGCCTTTGGTGCTGCGCAGGAACCCGCCCTTTTGATCACTCATTGCCCACTCCTTGAAAAATGGGACCGATCGGGAAACCCGATGGACCCTTGCTGATATTCCCGGACGCGAGTCCTGGGATTCGACCGGAACTGCTGCAATTACACCTGAACGCGAAAAAGGTTGGCGCCCGCGAACCTCCGGTGCCTGGCGCAAGGGCACTTTGGCCATCACGGAGTCTACCAGACTCGCCGGTGGCGGCACTTCCGCTACTCGGCCGAGGAGCGTGAATAAGTCACGCAATTCGTCGAACCGTTTGCGCGCGGCCGGATCGGCCGCAAGCAGGCGATCAAGCGCCTCTACCTGGTCCGCAGACGCTTCGCCGTCGAGGACGAGATGCATCAATTGGTTGTGTTCAGTTTGGTCCATACGTTGCTTCATGTTTCAGTTCGTGCGAAAGTCTTTCAGCAACTCGCCCAGGCGCTGCCTTGCCTCGAAAAGTCGCGATTTCACCGTTTTTTCCTCCAACTCGAGAATTTGTCCGATCTCGCGATAGCTGCAATCGGAGAAATGTCTCAGCGTCAGCACTATCCGGTCGTCCGCTTTCATGCTCATCAGGGCCCGTTGAATCCGCTCGGAAAGCTGCCCATTTTCATACTGCGATTCCGGCCTGTCCGCCGCCGGGCCTTCCAAGTCCACTTCATCGTCCAGCGGCTGTTCCCGCCGACTGCGGCGCCGCAAATTAATCGACTCGTTAATCGCTATACGGTAAATCCAACTGAAAAATTTGTACTGCGAGTCGTATTCATGCAGCCGCTCCGAAATCTTGAGGAACACGATCTGCGTGACGTCGCTTGCGTCCTCCGCGTTCCCCAGAACCCGGAACGCAGCGTTGTAGATCGGCCGCTGATAGCGCGTCACCATGATGGTAAAAGCCGCGCGATCGCCGTTTCTGCATCGCTCCACCAACGCCTTGTCAGGCTCCTCAAGCACAATTACACACGGCAGCGGGAAAAGTTGGCGCAGCTGGTCATTCAGCGGCAGATTCGATGTCGAATATTTGATCGAAACCGGAGTACTGGAAGATGTCCCGCAGATGGCGGCTGACGCCGACCAGCTTCAGCTTCCCGGCCGACGCCATCAATCGCTTCTGTGTTTTCAGAAGCACGCCGAGGCCGGCGCTGGAGATGTATTCGAGCTTGCTGCAGTCAAGTGTCACCGGCCCGCTGACGCCGTCCAGAAACGCCTGAGCGCTCGGACTCTGAGCGGCGTCGAGCCGTCCGGCAACGACCACCACCCCGCCGGCGCCAAAATCAATGGTCAGCATGTTCTCCTCCTGTTTTCGGTGCATTGACTGAACCGGGTTTTCCGGCGAGGGTCTTACGAAACACGATCCGGCTCTGCCGGTTTTCCTTTGTATATTGGTACGTAATCGAATCGACCATCCGCCGAATCAGATGGAGCCCCAGCCCCCCCGGCTGGCGCTGCGCGATAGGCAGGCCGGTGTCCACGTCGGGGGCCCGGGTAACGTCGAACGGCTCGACGTCATGGTCGGTCAGCGACACTTCCACTCCGCCGGCGATCCTGGTCAGCCTGATATCGACGGCGGCGTCGCTCATCTTGCTGTATTTCACCATATTTGTGAACAGTTCCTCCACCGTGAAATCGACGGTCTGCAGCAGTTGCGGCTCGACCTGCTGAGCGGTGAACTCGGCAGAGGTGAAATCGAATATGTCCTGCAGTGAATCGATGCTGCGTCGGAACGCCCGCTGCGCCGTCTGCAGTGCGTCGGCGCGCTTTACCAGAACTACGGTGATGTCGTCTTCCTGCGGTGCGCCCGCGGCGAACGACTGTACCGCTTCGAGCAGGATCGCCGAAAGCTCGGCCGCGGACTTGCCCCGATGTGCCTGGACGATTTCGGCGACCCGGTGTTCGCCGAATTGCTCGCCGTTTGCGTCGTGGTACTCGTAGATGCCGTCCGAGAGCAGCACCAGCATGTCGCCGAATTGCATTTCCAAAGTCACCGCCGGCCTCAGCTTTGACAACGGCATGGCCGCCAGCGGGAAGCTCGTAGGGTTATGGCGCACGCAGGTCCCTGACGCAGCTTGAAAATACAGAATCGGCGCCTGCCCTCCGCTGTGGAAGCGTAGCCGATGGGTCGCGGTATCAAGAAGTCCGATGAATGCAGTTATGAAGCGGTCATCCGGCAGGACTTCGGCAAGCTGGTTATTGACCTGGATAAACGCCGATTCGAGATCGGCACCCAACCGGAATGCCATGCGCAACATCGCGTGCATTTGCGTCACGTGCAGCGCCGGGGCGATGCCGTGGCCGGTGGCATCGCCGAGCACCACCAGCAGTCCCTGATCGAGCAGCGCCAGATCGAAGGTGTCGCCGCCGGTGAGATCCGCGGGCTCGAACGTCCCGTACACGTCATAGCCCGGCACCGCCGGCATGGCGGCGGGCAGCGTGCTCATTTGCACTACGCGCGCCATCTCCAGTTGCTGGCGCATTTTTTCGCCTTCGATCAATGCCTCGGTCATGCGCACCCGCTGCAGCGCCACGGCGCACTGCGCCGCCAGCGCACTGGCCAGCGCCTCGTCATCCTCGTCGAAGATGCCGTCTGCCTTGTTTAGCACCTGCAGCACACCCACCAGGACGTCCTTGTGATCGACCAGTGGCAGCGTCAGCATGCAGCGCGTACGGTAATTGGAACGCCGGTCCAGGTCGGGATTGAAGCGCGGATCGGCATAGCAGTCGGGCACGTTGATGATCTGGCGATTTCGCGCGCAGCTGCCGACGAGTCCACTATCTGCGGGCACGCGTACCGGTTCGATACCGGTCGCTACCTGAAGAACCAGCTGGTCGGCGCTGGCGTCATATAGCCAAACGGTACCGCGATCGGCATTGAGAACCTGGGTGGCAGCTTTGACGACCTCGGCCAACATGGTCATGAGGTCGAACGGGGCCGCCAGATTTCTGGTAACCGCGAGAATCGGCTCCATATCTCGCGCCGAAAGACCGCGGGCGGGCTGGCGTACGTTCATGGCGGCGCAGTGTAGCAGGAAACGAATTGCGACAGCTTTCTCACTCCCGCCCCTGCGCGCTTAGCCGCAGCGGCAGTCAGGCGATGGAAATGTCGCGCGTGGTCCAGCCGACGCGGCAGGAGCCGACGCGCAGGCTGACCACGCCGCTGCCGCGTACAACCCACGAAAGCGTACGTGCTCCGGTGGTCCCACGGGTCAGCGTGTAGTAGAGCGCGCCCATGCCATCGAACAGGCCACGGCCCCAGCCGTCGAGGTGGCCGATTTCGCGATGCGCGAGGTCGGAATCGGTGAGCTCGCACCCGTTGCATTGAACGTCCGCCCACAGTGCCTCGTTGTGCGTGAGCGCCTTGGCCGATGCCAGAATATAAGTAGGCAGATAGCCGTGATTGGCGACGGTGACCGTCACCCGCGTCAATTCCGGCGACAATGCAGTAGTCTCTACCTTGTCAACGGCCACGGCCGGCGCCAGTGCAGCGGTGCGCAGATAGTGCGCCGACTGCGCCGCACATATCCGCGGCATTTCTTCCGCAGGTGGATTCCACAGTCCTACGCGCGGATCGATGCCGCCGACTTCGACTTCCCCCAGTTGTGGATGCGTAAACTTGCGCCAGGGACGGATCACGCGGCCCGCGTTCTTGTCGCGATCCCATTCAGCAAGCCGCAGCATGTCAGCGCGCGTAAGCTGCACATAGTTGTCGACGAAACGCTTCTTGCGTTCGAACCCGACTTGTTTGAACAGGTCCCACAGTTCGACGGCGTATGCAATGGCGCCGCGCTGGTGATAGGCGAAGTCGGTGAGATCGCCGTGCAGCGGTGTATCCGGCTGGTAGAGGAATTCCTCGCAGCCCGATACCATAGGATAGCCGGTGAGTTCTTCGGCCCAGGCGCCCAGCTGGCGATAGAGCGCCAGATCCTGCTGGTTCATTTTGGTGTCTGGATGATCGCCCAACGGCCGGATGAACACGCCGCCGAACGTGTGCAGGTTGAGCCAGAGAAAAATCTCCGGATGCTTCGTTGCGAACTCGACCACCGCACGCGACTCGATTTCGCTCAGCGGAAACGCGCCCGCGCCCTCCTGCTTCGAATCGGGCGCCCAGAAGAAGGGAAAATTGCGATTGAGGTCGGTCTGGTTGTCCGACAGGAAATGCGGCGTCGGCACCTGGTTCCCGTCGAAATTCTCGATCATGCCTTCGGGATAGACCTTGTAGTATGGCGGCGCGTCGTCGATGGTGCGCGGCAACAGCAGTCCGGGAAACTCGGCCGATTCGACCATCTCGCCACCCGGGTCCTGCACCCGCATTGCCAGGGCCAGCCCGTCGCCATCGATGTCGCCACAGCGCCAGTAGGCGTGGGCGCGCGCCGGACGCTCGTCGCGCGGCACCGAGCGCACGTAGCGACCGGTGCTGAGAACCGCTTCTGCCCCGTCCGGAGACATTCTGGGCAGAATGTAGAAGCGAACGTCGCGCAGGCGCGCCGCCGCCAGTTCTGACGAGACCGGACCCGCACTCTCGCCGCCCTGCTTCAGGTGCAGCCGGAGAACGTCCTCTGCAACTGCCAGAGCCACGCTCGAACCGCACAATTCGCTCGCATGCATGTTGCCGTCGACCCAGGCGCTGGGACGCGGCCTGTCCGGCTCGGGACCCAGGGTCAGCAGCCACAGATCGCGCCCCTCCGGGGTCTGCCCGATCGAGGTAACACGGCAAAAATTCGGAAATGCGCTGGCCCAAGCCTGCACCTGCCGCGTGAGTTCGTTGAAGGTGAGGAAGCGTTGACGGAAGCCGAGCGACAGCGCGTCGAGCGCCGCGGTCGAGGAGGTACTCATGGATTACCTTTCGGCGCGGGCGCCCTTTGCGATTGAAATCGCTGGCACGCAGGTTGGATGCCGCAGCACAGCTCGAGTGTGCTGGTTCTTGGGTAAATCACAAATGCCTGCTGCTGCCCACGCCGCAGGCGACTTTCCACAGCCGTTCGCCTATGGTGCCAAGCAGCGCCGGCTGCCAACTGCCTGGAGTGGCGTTGTTACCGATCATTTTTCCTTCTCCCATGTTTTCAGCGTGCCATGATACATACAGCACGCGCACCTGTTGTTTGTTGCAGTCGTATTCCCGCTCCATCTTGAATGACGGCGACTGTTTTGACCCGGCCGGCCCTTTGCCCGCCGGGATGTCCGACATATCCCACATCTGCGCCATGTCGCCTGATTTGCGTATGGTCGCCACATCCGCGTAGACGGTGAACCTTTCCTTCTGATCAATCACCACCCACTTGGTCCAGTCCGCCGCCGCGCTGCCGCCGGCTGTAGCCAGCAGGATTATCAATATAGCTCCGCGCACTGCATTTCCCCCAATATTCGCAACCGTGGTCTCAACTATCAATAACCTTCCTTCATCGGGTCCGCCGGCTTCGCCGCGTCCTCGGGTGTCCCCGCCTTTCTGGCGCCCGCACCGGCCGCGTCCTTGACCGCCTCCGCAGGAATGGCGGAACCGGTCTCCTCGCGCCCGCACGCAACCAGTGCCACCGCCACCAGTATGGCGAGTGCCGCCTTCATCAAGGTCAGATACATTCGACTCCTGGTTGACACAATTCATCCTTTCGCGCGCGGAATGAAGCGCGGCGTATCGTAGGACATCAGAATGCTTAAATTCGGACGATGCCGGAGAAAGACGGGAGAGTCAATCTCAATGGAACACGCGTGGCAGCCTGCGCCGATCCCGCGGCAAGTATCCGCCCTCAATCCGAGGCGTGCAACTCTTGCTCAGATCCAAACCGCAATGAGCAGCGCTAGTGTCCCGAATCGCTAATTCGCTGAAGAAAAGACGCCGAGAATCGACGCCATACGGCGTTGCAAATGCTCGCAAGGCGTCCAACCTTGCTGCGCTTTGCGCCTCGTCTGGCGCCGATTTCGCCGCTTTTCTGTTTCAACCCCTTTTGCCATGTCAGGCATTTGTTCAACGAACTAACGATTCGGGACACTAGCTCAGCGCTTAGCTTTGAACGACACGAAGAAATCTCGAACGGGAGTGCGGATACCAATTGCGCGACCGGGGAAAACCGCATTTCAATTGCCCTGGCGGCCCATTACCCCTTCGAGGCCGGCCTTGTTCAGGATACGGATCAGCTTTTGCTGGACGCAGATCAGCCGCTCGTCCTGCAGCTTTGAGAACGTGCGACTAACGGTCTCCAGCGTCAGGCTGAGGTAGCTGCCGATTTCCTCGCGCGTCATGCGCAGGTTGAATTCCGATTCCGAGTAGCCCCGTGCGGCAAAGCGCCGCGACAGATTGAGCAGAAACATTGCCAGACGCTCTTCCGCATTCATACTGCCGAGTTGCAGCATCACCCCGTGTCCGCGCGTGATTTCACGGCTCATCATCTTGTAGAAGTGCCGCTGCAGGCTCGGAATTTCAAAGGCAAGCGACTGCAATCCGCCAAACGGAATGGCGCATACTTCACTGTCTTCAAGGGCGATGCAGTTGAAAGCGTGACGCTCCGGCCCGATACCGTCCAAGCCAAGCACTTCGCCGGGCATGGAAAAGCCAGTCACCTGTTCGCGGCCGTTATCCAACGGCGTAACGGATTTGAAGAAACCATTGCGCACCGCATACAGCGAGTTAAAGCTGTCTCCGATACGGTACAGGTGCTCGCCGCGCCGCAACCTTGAGCGACTGAAGGCCAAACGGTTTGCCAGCTCGCGCTCGGGGCGGCTGAGGCCGCAGCATGGCAGGCACATTTCGCGCAGGTTGCAACTCCAGCATGGGGTTTTGCATTGCGCGATCGCGGCCGACGTTGTTTCAGCCATGGCTTCAATCGGCACTCGGCGCCTGGCGGGGATTATCGATGCTGTCGTATTGGTAGCCATAATTAGTCAGGTGACGGATTGAACCGGAACCGCGCGGACTGCCGCGAATCGCGGAACCACATGACTAAGCACTTTATTGGACACAATCCGGTGGAATTTGCGCCAGATCAAACGGCAAAAAATTCGTATCGGGCCACCTAGCAGAAATTTGCGCTAGATCAAGCGGCATGGACCTGCAGCAGGTCAGATGATGGATAGTTGCGCCAGATCAAACCGCGGCGCAAAAGGCTGGAGCGGCGCCGCAACCGCCAAGAGTTGAAGCAGTGCCGTGGGAATGGCAGCGCCCCGGATTCGTCGAATGAACCCGACGCGCCGCCTGGTTGAATCAGACTAGTTGCCCGCAGGTGCAGGCCGCTCCACGACGTCCTCGGGACGCATGCGCTGGAGCAGCATGATGATTGCCAGCAACAGCATCGCCGGAAGATACAACCACTGCTTGGCCATGCGATCTGCCGGGACCTCGATGCCGGTCACCTTGAAACCTTGCTCAAAGCCGGCCTTGTCCGCCGCCCCTTTCAGACTGACTGCCATGACCTCAACTCCGTCTGGCGTGTTCATGATGCTCAGCCCCGCTTTGGCGATACGCTGCATACCGCTGCCCTCCTCTCGCAGGGACAGGAGCACTGTCTTCTTAACCTGCTCGCCCTCGAGCGAGGTACCTTCAATTCGAACGCGCAAGCTGGAATCCGGCAGCGCGGCGGTCGCCAGCTCCACCAACCTGGTGCCCGGCAGAATATTGTGAGTCTCGGTGAACTGATCGAGCCAGAATCCGGGTCTCAGAAAGGTAAACGTCACCAACAGCAGCAGCACCGATTCGTACCAGCGACTGCGCCGGAGGAACCAGCCCTGGGTTGCGGCAGCGAATACCAGCATTCCACCAATTGAAACCGTCACCGTCAGCAGCAGACTAGACCAGGAGCGTATGCCGATCAGCAGCAGATCCGTATTGAAAATGAACATGAACGGCAGGATACCGGTACGGATGCTGTACCAGAACGCCTGGATACCGGTCTTGATCGGATCGGCCTTGGCGATGGCCGCGGCGGCAAAGGACGCCAGCCCGACTGGTGGAGTGACATCGGCCATCAGTCCGAAGTAGAAGACGAACATGTGAACAGCGACCAGAGGAACCACCAGTCCCGACTGCGCACCGAGTTCGACCACCACTGGGGCCATCAGAGTAGAGACCACGATATAGCTCGCTGTGGTTGGCATCCCCATACCGAGAATCAGGCACGCCGTTGCAACCAGGAACAGCATCGCCATCAGATTGCCACCGGAAATGGTTTCGACCAGGTCGGTCATCACCAGTCCCAGCCCCGTTACTGTGACGGTACCAACAATGACGCCGGCGCAGGCGGTCGCGATGCCGATGCCGATCATGTTGCGCGCGCCCAGCTCCAGACCGTCGACCAGATCGGTCCAGCCGCGCTTGAATCGTCCGAGCGGATTCGATTCACTGCGAAAAAAGGCCATCAGCGGCTTCTGCGTCAACAAAATGACTACCAATGATACCGTTGCGTAAAATGCAGACAGTCCCGGCGACAGTTCCTCGATCAAAAGCGCCCAGATCAGCAGCACCACGGGCAGGAGGTAATGCAGACCCGCCAGAATCGTGTCTTTCACCGGCGGCAGTACCAGCACTTCGGCATTCGGATCGTCAATCTCCAGATCTGGTTCTCGGGAAACCAGCTTCACCAGCCCCAGGTAGGCCGCCACGATCGCTGGCACGATGACCCAAATCGCACCACTGCCCATGACAGTTTTGATCCAGCCCAGACCGTAATACACCGCATTTGCGAGCAGAATCACGCCGGAGGCTGTCAACCCGAAGCCCACCAGCCGCCCCAGTGTCGACGCACCCGGCGCACGCGGCAGGCCGTGGATACCGGCCTTGCACGCCTCGAGATGGGCAATGTAAAACAGGGCAATATAGGACATGACTGCCGGCAAAGCGGCGTTCTTGACGATTTCTATGTATGGAACCCCGACGTACTCAGCCATCAGAAACGCGGCGGCGCCCATCACCGGCGGCATGATCTGCCCGTCCACGCCGGCAGCTGTCTCGATGGCCCCAGCCTTTTCCGCGCTATAACCGACGCGTTTCATCAACGGTATGGTGAACGTGCCGCAGGTCACAACATTGGCGACCGACGAGCCTGAGATCATTCCCATTAATCCCGAGGAAACCACCGCCGCCTTGGCCGGACCGCCGCGCAGGTGGCCGAGCAGCGCATACGCCACTTTTATGAAATAGCCCCCCGCCCCGGCTTTTTCGAGCAGCGCTCCGAACAATACAAACAGGAAGATGTAGCTGGCCGAGACACCCAGGGCGACACCGAACACGCCTTCGGTGGTAATCCAGTAGTGCGAAACCGCTTTCGACAGCGAGACGCCCTTGTGTGCCACTGCGTCGGGCATATACGCCCCGGCGAACGCGTACACCAGCATCAGGCTGGCGATGATCGCCATCGGTGGACCGACTACCCGACGCGTCGCCTCCAGCAGGAGCAGCATTCCGGTGACGGCGACGGCAATGTCAAACGCCGTGGGCTGCCCCGGCCGGGTTGATATCTCCCGGTAAAACAGGAACAGATAAGCCGCGCAGAACGCCCCTACAAAAGCCATCGCCCAGTCCAGGTACGGAATGGAGGTGCGCGACGAGCGCTTCCAAAACGGATAAGCGAGATAGGCCAGCAATATCGCCAGACCCAAATGCAATGAACGCATTTCTGTCGCATTGAGCACGAACACGCGTAGCGTGAACGGCAGCGGCGACGCGTACCAGAGCTGCAACAGCGACCAGCCAAGGCAGACTGTAAACAGGAACGTCTTTGCCAGCCCTGCCGGCGTGCGGCCGCCCAGGTCCGCTTCCTGTACCAGCTGCTGGACGTCCACCCGAGGCGGGGACTGCATGGAAGATGTCATGGTTGTTCTCCTGGCCGCGGCCGTGCATCGCGGCCTGCGCGACGCAGAATAAATAGAGGCCGTTCCGATGTTACCGAAACGGCCTCTGACTCAGCGAAGCATGAATCGCACTGACGGTGTGCAGTCCCTGTTTTCCCGTCTTGATCCCCGCACTCTGAAATGCCCTGTTATTTGATCCACCCTTTCTCGCGGTAATAACGCGCAGCACCTTCATGCAGCGGCGCGGACAGTCCATCAACCACCATGTTCTTTGGATCGAGGTGCGCGAACGCGGGGTGTAGTTTCTTGAACTCGTCGAAATTATCGAACACTGCCTTGGTAACGAGGTAGACCATATCCGCCGGCACCTTGGACGAAGTCACCATGGTGGCAAGCACGCCGTAGGTCTTGGTCGCTTGCGGATTGTTCGAATACAGGCCGCCGGGGATGGTGACGTTGGCGAAGTAAGAATGCTTCTTCACCAGCGCATCGACCGCCGCACCCGTGATCGGCACCAACTGTGCACTGCACGCGGTGGTCGGATCCTGGATATTGGCTGACGGGTGACCGACGCCGTAGAAGAACGCATCAATCTTGTTGTCGCACAGGGCGGCGCCGTGTTCGTCCGCCTTGAGTTCGGAGGCCAACGAGAAGTCGGAGGTCTTCATGCCCGTCGCAGCAAGCAAATCCATCATTGCCGCTTGTGTTCCGGAGCCGGGATTGCCGATGTTGACGCGCTTGCCTTTGAGATCGCCGAAGCTCTTGATGTTGGCTTCCTTGCGCGCCACCAGCGTGAACGGTTCCGGATGAACGGAGAACACCGAACGCAATTCCGAAATCGGTGCCTTGAATGCGCCGACACCGTTGTACGCCTGGGCCTGGACGTCGGATTGCGCCATGCCGAAGTCGAGTTCTCCAGCCTTGATCGTGTTGACGTTGTAGGCCGAACCGCCTGTAGATTCGACCGAACAGCGCACATTGGTCTTGGCGCGGTCTTTGTTAACCAGACGGCAGATCGCGCCGCCGACAGCGTAATAAACGCCGGTGACGCCACCGGTACCGATGGTGATGAACTTTTGCTGGGCCAGTGCCGCAGGCGCCGGGATCAACAAAGCCACTGCCAATGCCGCACCTATCGATTTAAAGGGTATACGCATGTTTGTCTCCTTAGGTACAAGGGTTGGGAAATCGGCAGCAACTGCTGCTGGAAATCTGCCGGAGAGGGGTGAATTAAGGCTGCGAGAGCGGAGCCGTACTGGAGCCGTCTGGTACCTATGAACGATACAGGTAATCAGGGAGTCGTGTCAACCCGCAATCACCCAACAATGGCCATATTCACCCCTCAGGCCAGGCCTCGCAATTCGCGCAATACGACTGACAGCATGGAGATATCCTGCGTCGGAGCCGATCGAACTTCCGCCATGAGCTGCTGGTAGCGTTCGAGGTGAAACACCCGGCGTTCCTGCCAGGCAAGCAGCAGAAGTGCCCGGTCCTGCTGCGTTGGATTCTCCCGCAGCACCTGTGCCGCAAGGCCGCGTGCCTGATTCGACAGATCGTCACGCAGCGCCGTCCGTGCCAGTCCCTGCCAATGCGTGTCAACTTTCAGCACTTCGATCTGGTGGCCGAGCCAATGCAGATTCAGCAGACCGCCCAAAGTGAAATACACCTGCGCCACCAGTTCGACGGGTCGTCCGAGCTGTGCGGCAACTTCAACGAGGTCCAAGGCTGAATAGAGTTCTTCCAGGATAGCGATTCGCTGCGCCAGGTCCCGCGCGACCCCAAGTTGGGCGTAGTGCCTTATCACTTCATCAAGCTTGGAGCGGTAATCCGGCGCCACCAGCAGGTAAAGATTGGCAGCAAGCTGATCAACGCCGGAACTGAAGTGCTCGCGTGTTTGCGCCAGGTCGCGCAGATGCTCGCGATGGCGCAGAAACCACAGCGTTCCGCGGTGAACCAGACGCAGGCATTCGAGCACCATGGCGGTCTGCGTAGCGTTGGCAATGCGGTTGTCCAGGGCGTCGATAGTTTGCCATAACGCGACCTGTCCAAAAACCTCACGCGTGGCAATGTAGGCGCGCACGATATCGGGCACGGCAGCACCGGTCTCCTGCTGCAAACGATAGACGAAGGTGGGGCCAACCCGATTCACCATGCTATTGACAACATGAGTGGCGATGATCTCCCGCCTTAACGGATGCCGCTGGATATGGCGCGGAAAGCGATCGCGCAGCGGCTGCGGAAAATAACGCTGCAGTGCCGTGCGGATATAGGGATCCTCGGGCACGTCGGAGGTCAGCAGGGTATCGAACAACTCCATCTTGTTATAGGCGAGCAGCACCGCCACTTCCGGCGCGGCCAACCCGATTCCGGCGACTTTACGCTCGGCCAGCGTCTCCTCGAACGGCAGGAATTCGATTTTCCGATTGAGCCGCCCGCTCTTGGCGAGGTACTGCATATAGCGCACCTGCTCCTCCAGCATCAACGGCGCCCGCGCGCGCGAAACCGACAGTAGCTGGGTCTGAAAATAGTTGTCGCGCAATACCAGCGTAGCCACAGCGTCGGTCATCTCGACCAGCAACTGGTTGCGCGCGCCCTCGTCAAGCAACCCCTCCTCAGTCACCAGGTTGAGCAATATCTTGATATTGACTTCATGATCCGAGCAGTCAACACCGGCCGAATTGTCAATCGCATCGGTGTTGATTCGCCCGCCCTTCAACGAAAACTCGATTCGACCCAGTTGCGTCAAACCGAGATTTCCGCCTTCGGCAACCACACGGCAGCGCAAATCCACGCCGTTGACGCGAATGGCGTCGTTAGCCTTGTCGCCCACGTCGGCATTGGATTCCTGGCTGCCTTTTACATAGGTACCGATGCCGCCGTTGTACAGCAGGTCCACCGGTGCCAGTAACAGCGCGCGTATCAGTTCCGGCGGCGTCAGCGTCTCCACTTCAATCCCGAGGGCAGCGCGCGCCTGCGGCGAGAGCTTAATGGCTTTGGAACTGCGCGAATAGACGCCGCCGCCGGGTGAGATCAGTTTGGCGTCGTAATCCGCCCAGGACGAGCGCGGCAGCTCGAACAGGCGCTCGCGCTCCGAAAAACCGGCAGAGGGATCGGGGTCAGGGTCAATGAATATGTGGCGATGGTCTGCCGCGGCGACCAGCTTGATATGCCGGGACAGCAACATGCCGTTGCCGAAAACGTCACCTGACATGTCGCCAATGCCCACCACGGTGAAATCCTGTTCCTGGGTGTTCAGTCCGAGCTCGCGAAAGTGCCGCTTGACCGATTCCCACACGCCACGCGCCGTAATCGCCATCCTCTTGTGGTCGTAACCCACCGAGCCGCCCGAGGCGAAGGCGTCCCCCAACCAGAATCCGTATTCCTTCGACAGGGCATTGGCGAAGTCGGAAAAGCTCGCCGTCCCCTTGTCCGCGGCGACCACCAGGTAGGGGTCATCGTCATCCCGTCGCACCACATCGACGGGCGCTATTAGATTGCCCGCGACCAGGTTATCGGTAATGTCCAGCAAACCGCGCAGAAATATGCGGTAACAGGCAATGCCCTCCTGCAGTAGCGCTTCCCGTTCGGCCGCTGGCGGCGGGTTCTTAAGCACAAAACCACCCTTAGACCCAACCGGCACGATGACCACGTTTTTCACCATCTGGGCCTTCATCAGACCGAGAACTTCGGTGCGGAAATCCTGCATTCGGTCGGACCAGCGCAGGCCACCGCGCGCGACTTTGCCACCACGCAGATGAATGCCCTCGATGCGTGGCGAATAGACGAAGATCTCGAACAGCGGCTTCGGCTCGGGCAGTCCTGGTATCAGACTGGAATCGAGCTTGAACGATAAGTAGGGCTTGGGTGCACCCCCCTCCCGCTGAAAATAATTGGTGCGTACCGTCGCCTGAATTACGGCCAGGTATTGGCGCAGGATGCGATCCTCGTCCAGGTTTGCAACCGCGTCGAGCGTCGCTTCGATTTCCGCGACGAGCCCTGCCGCACGCTCCGGTCGCCCTGCTGCCAGGCCCGGGTCGAAACTCGCCAGGAACAGCGCCAGGAGCTTGCCGGCTACGTTGAAGTTGGCCGTCAGCGTCTGCGCGATATAGACCTGTCCAAAGGTGAACCCGGCCTGTCTCAGGTACTTGGCGTAGGCGCGCAGAAATGCGACCTCGCGCCAATCCATGCGCGCGGACATCACCAGCCGGTTGAAGTCGTCGTCTTCCGCCTCGCCGCGCCAGACGCGCAAAAACGCTTCCTCGAAAATCCTGCGCACGCCACCGATGTCCAGGTTCGCGGCGCCTGGAAAACTCAGACCGACATCGTGCAGCCAGACCGTCTCCCCGCCCTCCGGCTTGATCTCGTAGGGCCGCTCCTCCAACACCGTGACGCCCATGTGCTCCAGCATGGGCAATGAGATGGAAAGCGGCACCGGCGCAATTTTGTGCAGGATCTTGAAGCGCAGATTTCCCGTTCGCGCATCCTGCGGCTGATACAGATTCAACGCCAGACTGTCGCCCCCGGCAAGGGATTCCATCTGTTCGATGTCAGCGACTGCCGCCTGCCCTGAATAATCCTCCCGATATGCGGCAGGAAAAGCTGATTTGTAATTTGCATGCAACAGGTTCCCGCGCTCCTCGCCCCATTTTGCTCTCAGCGCGTCGTCTAGCTCGTCGTCCCAGCGCCGTGCTACCCGTGCCAGTTGCTTTTCCAGTTCGGGCACGCTGTACTCCGCCACCGTTCCCGCCCGTACATGCACCACGATCAGGATGCGGGCCAGCGCTGATTCAGAGAGTTGAACGAAGAACTCCGCCGTAGTGCCGTTGAGCGCCGCAAGCAGGATTTCCTGCATGCGCTGGCGCAGCGCAGAGTCGAACTGCTCCCGCGGCGTGTAGATCAGGCAGGAAAAGAAACGGCAGAACGCGTCGCGCCGGACAAACAATCTCGTTCTCTGGCGCTCGCCCAATCCCAGAATCCCGATGACAATCGGATATAGTTCGTCGACATCCACCTGCAGCAATTCATCGCGGGGATACTGCTCGAGTATGGTCAGCAGCGCCTTGTCGGCGTTGCTTTTCCGTCTGAAGCCCGCGCGCTCGATCACATTCGATAGCTTTTTGCGCAGCAGCGGTATATCGGCGGGATTGGCGCTGTAGGCGGTGGAAGTGAACAAACCGAGGAAGCGGCGCTCACCCGTCACCTCGCCGTTGGGGCCAAAACTCTTGACACCCAGATAGTCGAGGTAACCCGGCCGGTGCACTGTCGAGCGCGCATTGGTCTTGGTCAGCACCAGCAGGCGCTTTTGCCGCGCAATGGCTCTGACCTCGGGCAACAGTGATGCAAACGAAACCACCCGCTCGCTGCCTGTCTCGCGCAGAATTCCGACGCCAGATCCGGGGACTATGCGTATCACCTCTTCCTCGTTTTCGCGGACGAACTGATATTCGCGATAACCTAGTAAAGTGAAATTATCAGCGGCAACCCAACGCAGGAAGGCGCAGTCTTCAGCAGTGTCGGCGGCGTCCTGCGGTGGCGGATCGCGCTCGATATTGCCTATGATCTGCGCCAGACCCTGCTTCATCTGCGGCCAGTCCTCCACCGCAGCGCGAACATCGGCAAGGATCCGCACTAGCCCATCGCGTAACGCCTGCAGATGCTCGCCCCGGGATCGCCGGTCGACCTCCACATGGATTATTGATTCATAGTTTCCGGCGGCATCCTCCCGGTCTTCTTCAACGTTCAGCAGACAGCCGTCGGCGTCACGCCTGATGTTCATGATCGGATGAATGATCAGATGCGGCGTCAGACCCTGGCGATTGACTTCCATGGTGATCGAATCCACCAGGAATGGCATGTCTTCGCTGACTATTTCGATTACTGTGTGCGTCGACTGCCAGCCATGCTCCTCAGGCCGTGGATTGTGGATTTTTATCGACGGTGTACCACCTGCGAAACGACGGGCATGGCGCCAGTGGGATACTGCCGCACCGCACAGGTCCCGCGGGCTGCGGTCAAGCAAATCCTCCGTCGCCACCTGTGCATAGTAGTGTCGCGCAAACGCATCGGCGACGGATGCGTCCTCGGCTGGGACCTGGTTGCGAATCAGATCAAATACCGAGGCCAGCAGCTCCGCGCGTGATGGTTCATCAAAGGTCGACATTGATTCTCCCTCGGGGGTTTCGGCGTAGTCTGTATTGCAGAGAGATGACAGGCTTCAGCCGATATCGGGCCGAACAACCAGTGTGGAAGGTATTATCTTAGCAAGACCAATGCGGTTGCGCAGGTCTATATGCGTATCCAGTTGCGAACGACGACGTTGAATTTTCGCCGCTGGCACCGGGAATCCGCGGCCGAGCTGCCGAAGCGTCGTCATGCCTACCCGCCAGGCGCGCTGTGCCCTAGCGGACATGTATCCTCCAAGCGATCGTTGACATACGAAGCGCGCAATGCGCATGCCGCTACTTCGACGCTGGCTCGGCCTTCTTGGTTTCCGGCGCCTTGGCCGGCGGCTGAGCCGGTAGCTGCGTGATTTCGATCTTGGCTGCGGCCTTCATATCATCGAAGAGCTTTTTCAGATTCTTTTCCTGCAGTTGCTGTGTCAAAGCAGGTCTAATTGCTTCGAACGGCTGAACCGCAATCGGACGCGAATCCTCCAGCCAGATGACGTGGTAGCCGAATTGCGATTTGACCGGCGCATCGGTGAATTTTCCCTTGGCCAGCTTGCCGACGGCGGCGCCGAACTCCGGTACCATGCCGCGCGGATCGAACCAGCCCAGCTCGCCGCCGTTGGCTTTTGAGCCGCGATCCACGGATTTCTCCTTGGCCAGCGCTTCGAACGCTTTCGGGTTCTTGTTCAGCTTGGCGATGATATCCTTGGCCTCCGCTTCCTTCTCCACCAGAATGTGGCGCGCTTTGTACTCCTGGCCGGTGGCCTGGGCCTTGATCTTTTCATATTCGGTCTTCAACGCATCGTCGCCTACGGGACTGTTCTTCAGGTAGTCCTGAACGAATGCGTCAACCAGGATTGATTGTCGGCTCAATTCGATCCGATCCGAAACTTCCGGGTCCTTTTCCAATCCCTTCTTCACCGCCGCCTGCGTAATAATCAGCTGCATCGCCATGCGGTCGATAAAGGACTTGCGCGCCTCGGCGCTGCCTTCGCGACCAAGATCGGTGCGCTGCTTCAGCATCAGACCTACCAGATGCTCGCTGATAGGAGTTCCGTTGACAGTCGCCGCCACGCCAGCTTTGGCCGTCGCGGAACCTTGTACCGCGTCGTTGGAACTGCACGCGATCAAAGCCGGAGCCAGAACAACGCTGGCCAACAAGTTGCGGATGTTGATATGCATACTTACACTTCCCAAGTTGGATGAATGGATTCGATCAAGCGGTGTGCGAAACGCGGCGCCTATTTTACCAGCTTGCGGTCGCGAATTTTCCGCGATTGATGATCTGCGCTCCGGGGCCAGATGCATAAAGTGCGGCAGAAGGCGTAGCCTGCCCAACGTATTTAGCGTCGCGGCACGCGGCGCCAGCAGCTGAAATCTACTCCGGACCGATTCTCGCGGAGCCCCCTGAATCAAGCGAGTCAAGCGAATCCGGTTGAAACGGTTTCCAGCCCTTTCTCCAGACGCTAAGCGGCAGCACGAACGGTGGCTCGCCATTGTCGAGAAACCATGAGTCCACCGCCCATCTCTCCCGGCTCTCGCGCTCCCTGATCACGGCCGTGCTGTGGACCCAACTGAATAGTGGCCAGCGCGTGGCAGGTTCCTCGACACTGTGCCAGCGGAGCAGACCGTATTTCTGCAGCATGCGCAGATAGATCGTGGTGTTGGTCGACTCATCGATGCAGTCCATTTGCCGCGCGAGTCCAAAACCCGGCCAATTACCGCCCTTGTCGTTGGCGGTACCGGTGAGCGCACCGACTACAGTTTCGAAGCTTGCTATTGCAGATCTGATTTGCCCGCGCTCCTCTTCCGCTGTCGCGGCGGGTTTGGCGAATACCGAACTCAACCCGTGCCATTGCTCCGCGCTCAGCGTCACGGTAGCGAGGCTCGCACAGCCGTGGTCATAGCAAACTGTGAACCGCGCGGGATCTGGATCGGCGATGATATCGTCACGCACGAATGTACCAGCGTAACCATTGAACGCCAGGCCCGTCCCAATAGCAAATACCAACTTCGCGAGCACTCTAATCATCAGCACGGCAGACTTTCGAACTTGTTACCAAGACACTGACTGCTCATGCCATATCCCCGCCGGGCAGTGTTCCAGAATAGCATTGAATTTACCACTAAGTGCGTGTCGGTTTCGCTCGCGCATGCCGATACCTACCGCATCGGTCAGCAGCAATCGCGGCTGGCCCCATATTGTCAAGTTTGCGACTGCTGGACTAAACTGGGTCATGCCCTCCGCCGATTCGCAACCTGGCCTACCATCGCTGACAGGTAAGTTGTATAAGCTTAGACGACCAGCGTCGGCGGGAAACTAGCTTGCGCCTGGGCGTCGATTTGGGCGGTACCAAGATCGAGATCGTCGCCCTCGCCAACGACAATGCGGAGCTGCTGCGCCGGCGCGTACCGACCCCGCGGGACGACTACCCTGGTACGCTCGACGCGATTGCCGGACTGGTCCGGCAGGTTGAACACGAGCTGGGACGACGCGGGTCGCTCGGCGTCGGCATTCCCGGCGCCGAATCTCGCAAAACCGGGTTGATCAAGAACGCGAATTCCATCTGGCTCATCGACAAGCCGCTGCGGCGCGATTTGGAGGCACTGCTCCAGCGCGAGGTGCGGATCGCCAACGATGCCAACTGCTTTGCGCTTTCCGAAGCGACCGATGGCGCCGCGGCAGGCGCCGAGCTGGTCTTCGGCGTAATTCTGGGTACTGGTGTGGGTGGCGGCATCGCATCGCAGGGCAGGGTTCTGGTCGGGGCCAACGCGATCGCAGGTGAATGGGGCCACAACCGACTGCCGGGCGACGAAGCGACGTGGCCTCCTTGCTACTGTGGCCGCAACGGCTGCGTCGAAACATTCCTTTCCGGTCCCGGCATGCGGCGCGACCACGCGCTGTCAAATAGTGAAAACCTCGACCCGGCAGAAATAGCCGCGCGCGCAGCTGCTGGCGACCGGGCTTGCGAATCGACGCTTTGCCGCTATGAGCACAGGCTCGCCCGCGCCCTCGCTGAAGTCCTCAACATCCTCGACCCGGACGCGATCGTACTCGGCGGCGGTCTTTCGAACCTCGACCGCCTGTATGCCAATGTGCCGAAACTGTGGCAGGCGCATGTGTTCTCCGACCACATTGCCACCCGATTCCTCAAGAGCTGCCACGGTGACGCCTCCGGCGTGCGCGGAGCGGCCTGGCTTTGGGAGTAAGCAATACTTCTGAATAGATGCACCAAGCCACCGTGCTTTTCACCCAACAGAATTCGACGTTGACATTGCTTCCGGGCGAGACTACATTTTTGGGATAGCCAAGGTCGTCTCTTCGGGGAAAGCAACCAGCCCATGTCGGATCGGAGCACAATCCGCATTCTTATCATCGACGACGATCTCGAGTTTGCCGGCGTGCTGTGCATGCACCTCACTGCTGCGGGCTACGCGGCCGAGGTGGCAGAGGACGCGGTAGTCGGTGGCAAGGTGCTGATGGCAAACCCGCCTGCTTTGGTCCTGTGCGACATCGGTATGCCCTATTTGAGCGGCCTTGAGCTTATGTCTTTGATGCAAACAGACGTGCGCTCGGCTTCGATACCGGTGGTTTTCATCTCGGGCCGCAACGACAGCGGCACAATGGCCAGGGCAGTAGAACTCGGCGCCGCAGATTTTCTAGCCAAACCGATTACGCGCGAGCAACTTCTGCAGACGGTGGAAGCGTGCTTGCAGTCGGGCGGGCGCAAGGCGGCACTGCCCGATTATGGATTCCCACCGGTGGTCTGACAGGTCGATTGAATAATCATGTTCAGCTGCATCCTGGTTCCAACCAGCGGCTCCCAATTTTCCAATAAAGCGGTGGCGACAGCCGCGCGGCTGGCACAATCGCTCCGGGCGAAACTACTGATTCTCCACGTAAGATCTCCGATCGAGACCCCGCACCATGTCGAAGGGGGTGCGCTGAGCAATCTGGGCGGAAACGTGGTTATGCAGGAAATTGAAGAGGAAGAGCGTGAACTGCTCGAATCCGCCCTGAAACTCGCCGCGGCGGAAGGCACGACTGCAACGTCGGCATTCGTAGCCGGCTACTCTCCCAGCGAAGCCATTATCCGCATTGCCGGTGAGCAGCATTGCGACCTGATTGTTATGGCGTCGCACGGCCGCCGCGGGATCGCTGAATTGCTCCAGGCCAGCGAGACACACAAGGTTCTGAACCACACCACCATCCCGGTTCTGATCGTAAGGTAAGCTGCACGATCCTGTTGCCCCCGGTCGGCGCTGTATTTTGCCTCGCGCCCTGACGTTTCCGGCTAGCGCTTGCGCGCCACAACGCCCATAAGCGCCGACATGCCGGCGTGCCCCCTGCCTTCATCGACGATTTCGTCATAGCAGCGAAGCTCAAGAACATCCATGTCCGCCAGGATTTCGCGGATCATCGCTTCGGTGTAGAGGTGATCTGCCTCGGGCGGGCCACCGGTAGCATAGTTCAACTGCTCGCGGCGGTAGCCCTGCAGGATCAGCAGCCCGCCCGGTTTCAGCGTCTGCTTGATCAGTGGAAAGAGTCTCTCGCGTTCAGCCGGCGACGCAAATTGTATGAAAATTGCAACGACCAGGTCATAGGTGGATTGCGCCCAGTTCCAAGCGGACGTTTCGGACACGTTGAAGCCTGCGCGCACTCCATGGCGCGCGGCGAGGCGTTCTGCTTTTGCCACGGCCATGGGAGAAAAATCGAACGCGTCCACGTGCAAACCCTGTTCGGCCAGCCATACGCTGTTACGGCCTTCACCATCGGCAATCGCAAGCGCGCGGCTGCCATGTGCGAGGAGCGCCGCTTTGGATGCGAGATAGGCGTTCGGACGCTCCCCGAACAGATATTCGTCTGCGCTGAAGCGTTCCTCCCAGCGCCGCAGGGCCTGTTCGAGAGTGCGTGGCGCGGGCCCGACGTCCGATCGCTGTGTCATTACGCGGTCGCCCTAAGACTAGAACACCGCGTGCGATCATCTGCGCCGGGCGCGACGACAACGAAAATCATTTTTCCACGTCGCTCGCATTTATACGCAGCTCCTTGGTCCATAGTGCATGGATCAAACGGATAAGTCCGCGAAATATTCCAGACTGCCCATTTAGTGATCGCCGCCAACATTTTCGATTTTTTCCGAAGCATATGAAATTCGCCGAAGCAAGAGTCCACAGGGTTATCCACAGAAACTGTGGGTAATAATTATTCGGCGAGCTGGGGTTGAAAACGAAAAAAGTATTCGGCATCCGACTCGAGAGCTAGTGATTTCCGTGTTTTCATGTTTGGCGGCGGTTCCATGCCGGTTCATTTCTTCTCATGCGCTTTAGTCCATTCACCTGCACGCCGCCTGGCCTCCGTAATTTGTTCCGGCGTCATCAGCCGCTCGACCGCTTTACGATTCCCCCCTGCTCTCTCTTCACCGCCGGACGCCGCCAGGTCCCACCATTTATGCGCTTCCACATAGTCAATCGCAACGCCGTCCTGCCCGGCTTCGTATATCCGGCCGAGGTCGAACTGTGCCCTCGGATCTCCTTTTTCAGCCGCTTTTTGGTACCAGTACACCGCCTGCTTGTAGTCACGTTCCACGCCCTGTCCGGTTTCATGCATCAGACCAAGGTTGGATTGCGCCACGATGTGCCCTTGCTCTCCGGCTTTGCCGAACCAGGATGCGGCCTGTTTGTAGTCCTGCGCCACTCCCTGTCCTGTCTGGTACATCCGGCCGAGGTTGAATTGCGCTTCGGCTACCCCCTGCTCGGCAGCCCTCTGGTACCAATACGCCGCCCGTTTGTTGTCCTGTGCAACGCCCTGCCCTCGCTCAAACAGAAATCCCAGATTGGTTTGCGCCGCTGCGTTTCCCTGCTCCGCCGCCTGCCGGTACCAGTCCGCCGCCTGGTGATAATCCGCAACTGTGCCTTGTCCCTTCTCGTACATGAACCCCAAGGTAAACTGCGCCGGGACACTTCCCTGAGCGGCCGCTTTCTTCCACAACGCGACCGCCTTCTCGAAATCCTTGGCTTTATAGGCCCTCGCACCATCCTCGAAATCCCCGGCAGACAACGATGCTGCTGACAATGCCAGAACGATCCCGATTGTTGCTAACACCCGCATTCCGCTTCTCCTGTAAATACACGCCAGCTCTTCCATCCCTGCGGCGCATTATCCCCTACAATACGCTCAGCCGGCGGCCATTGGACCGGGCCGTTGCGCGCCGGTCATAGGCTCACGCTTACCAGTTCCATCGCAGTACAACCTAAAGGATTCATCATGGCAATATCCATGTATCAGGCATCCGTTCCTGTTTTCGTCAAAACCCTGGGCAATCTTGCCGCTATCCTGGATAAAGCCGCGTCGTTTGCAGCAGCAAAGAAAATCGATCCGTCAGTGCTGCTTGCCTACCGCCTTGCCCCGGACATGCTCAGCCTGACGCGCCAGGTGCAAATCGCCGCCGATCACGCCAAGCGCGGACCAGCCCGGCTTGCCGGAATAGAAGCACCCGCGTATGAGGACAATGAAGCGAGCTTCGCAGAACTGACGGCAAGAATCGACAAGACGATCGCCTTCGTCAACACCATGAAGCCGGGACAGATCGACGGCGCGGAGGCGCGCGAAATTACGCTGAAAATCGGCGGCGGCAGCCAGACCCTAAGCGGCCAGGCCTACCTTCTGCATAACGCACTGCCGAACTTCTTCTTCCACGTCACTACCGCCTACGCCATTCTGCGTCATTGCGGGGTAGAGGTCGGAAAGAAGGATTTTATCGGACAAATCTAGATCGCCTGGGCCGCAATGCCGGCGGCTGCCGTAAGCATGCCCAGAGAACCGGCTTCGTATCCATCCACGATAAACGCCATGGTCTCGTCCTCGGCCTGAAGCGCTGCGATATAAAGCAGTGGTAGGTAATGTTCCACTGTCGGCACCGATAGGCGTGCGTCCTCGCCCTGCAACTGATATTCAATCAGCGCGCGGTGGTTGCCCGTGGCGAGAGCGTCGCGCACCATGTCGTTGAAGCGGATCGCCCAATCGTAGGCGGGCGCCGCGTCGCCTCGGCGCATCAGCATCAGATTGTGTACCACGTTTCCGCTACCGATGATGAGCACGTCCTCATCGCGCAACGGCGCCAGGCGCCGGCCCAGGTCATAGTGGTACCGTGCCGGCTTGGTTGCGTCCAGGCTTAGTTGAACCACGGGTATGTCGGCGCCAGGATATGCGTGTGCCAGCACCGACCAGGTGCCGTGGTCCAGGCCCCAGGACTCGTCCATGATCAGTTGCAGTGGCGAGAGCAGGTCACCTATGCGCGCAGCCAGTGCGGGGGCACCCGGTGCCGGGTACTGGATGTCATACAAGGCCTGCGGGAAACCGCCGAAATCGTGAATGGTTTTCGGTTTCACCATCGCCGTCACCGCAGTACCGCGTGTACACCAATGCGCAGAAATCGCGAGAATCGCCTTTGGTTTCGGTGCCGCAGCGCCAATCCTGCGCCAAGCGTCCGTGTATCGGTTGTATGCAAGCGTATTCATCGGACTTCCGTGACCGAAGAAGACGATTGGCCTGCGCGGGTGTTCAGTGGTACTCAATGGCGGTACCTGGTTGAGGTGGCGCGACGGTTGCAGCGCTTAAGCGGCATACTTTTTCACCGCTTTCTCGTCCCAGAGGACATTGGTGCCAGGTGTTGCGGGAATGAGTACATGGCTTCCTTTCACTGCCAACGGCTCGGTCAGAATCGGTTCAGCCCAGTCGACGTATTCGAGCCAATGGCAGGTCGGCGTAACCGCAAGCAGGTGGCAGCTGATTTCCGGAAACAAATGCGATGACATTTCCAGGCCGGCGGCTTGCGCCAGTGCCGCGGCGCGCATCCAGCCGGTAACCCCGCCGATGCGCTGCGCGTCCGGCATGACGTAATCGCTGGCGCCAGCGGACAGCGCCTGCGCCATCTGCTCGGGCCCCATGAAGTTCTCGCCAATTTGCACTGGCGTATCTAGTGCATCGGCGATACGCCGGTTGCCGTCGAAGTCATCTGCACGCGTCGGCTCCTCGATCCAATACAGTCCCCCTTCGCCATCGAGCATGCGACCGCGCAGAATGGCGTCGTTCACGCTGAGCGCTTGGTTGAAATCGCACATCAGCGTGACCGACGGACCAATTGCTCGTTTCACAGTACGCAGCGCGGCCAGATCGTCCTGCGGGTCCGGCCGCCCGAGGCGCAGCTTTACCGCCGAAAAGCCTTCTTTTACCAGTTTCTCGGCCTCGCGCGCCAGAGGCTTCAGCGGCATGATGCCCAGGCCCTTCGAGTTGTAGGCGCGTACCGGCCGCGGCGCGCCGCCGAGCAGCGTGCACAGGGGCTGCGACAGCGATTGCGCGTAGGCGTCCCAGGCTGCAATATCTATGCCGGAGAGCGCGAACAGCACGATATTGTGCACTCCGAGCAGCGTGTATTTCCGGCGCAGCTTGCGTTCGATTTCGAACGGTGTCACAGCGTCGCCCCGGATAATCTCGCCCATTGCTTCGAGCAGGGCGACAATAGGCCGCAGATGCTGCTGGCCGATCGCAAAAAGGTAGGCGCGGCCGGTAATTCCCGCCGTAGTCTCCAAATCAATCAGCACCAGCGGCGCGGTGCTCACTGCACCTGTGCTGGTCTGCAGCGGCAGGCGCATCGGCACCACTACGGGCCGCACACGTAGCCGGAGGATGTTCAGTGTCGAGTGCTTCATCGGTAGTTTCCTTTTGAGGTTCTTCGCCGGATAAGTAAATTTCGCACTGCGCGTCTATGCGCGAACGGCGCCGCGTGCTTCGGCGCGACGCTCCTGCGCGCGTCCGAGCGCCAGGGCCAGCACCAGCCAGGCGCCTGTCACAGGCACTGTGGCCAGCGAAATCGTCGATAGTTCCATTCCTGCTCCACGCAGCGCCGCGAACATCCAGCCGCTCAGCGCGTCTGCGCCGCGAAACACCACGATATCGATTACGTTTTTTGCCTTGTATTTTTCATCGCGCTCCACCACTGTAAACAGAACTTCCCGGGCCGGATTCGAAACGGCGAAATTTGCGGTGCGCTGGATCGCCTGGAACACTATGACCACCAGCAGCATCGGCGAAAATGCCAACATCAGGAAACCGAGCGCAAATACAAGCGGAAGGAGCGCAGCAGCGCGACCTACGCCGAAGCGCGAGATCAGGCGGCCGGTGGCAACAATTTGGACGATGATAGTCAGTAGTCCGATCGCCAGATCGATGGTGGCGAATATACGGGTGCGCACCGCGGGATCATCGGATGCGGCCGCAACAATGTTCGCCTGCTGGAAATACAGAAACGTTCCGGCAAGCGACAGCAGCGATACCCACAGCGCAATGCCCGCCAGGTAGGGCGAGCGCAGCACCATGGCAATACCTGTAAGCCAGCCTCCGCCAAGCGCATCACCCTCTGATTGAGCCCTCAGAGCCGGTGACGATAGGCCCTTCGTCGCCGGTTTCAATGGCGCCGTCGCGCCCGGTGCTGATGCGGACTCCAGCCGGCACACGCACAGTACCGCAAATTCTAGGAACAATGCCGCGATAATGAGCAGGTTCACCGGACCAAGCTGTGCTGCCAGCCCCACAGTCAGTGCCGGACCGAGCAGCGCTCCCGCAGAACCGCCTGCGGCCACGAATCCAAACAGGCGCTTGCCCTGTTCGCTCGAATAGAGGTCTGACATGAAGGACCAGAACACGGACACGGCGAACAGATTGAATATGCTGATCCAGACAAAAAATACGCGTGCTACCTGAACCTTGCCCAGATCGAAGGTCAGCAACAGCCAGAAGACTACAATGTTTGCGACGAAGAAATGATAGATCAGCGGAATGAAACGCGCGCGCGGCAGGCGCGCGACCATGGCGCCGAAAACCGGTACGGCGATCAACATCGCGGCAAAGGTCGCCGTGAACAGCCATTGCAGATTGCGTACGCCACCGGCAATGCCCATTTCGTCGCGCAACGGCCGCAGCACGTAGTAGCCGGCAAGCAGACAGAAAAAATATGCGAATGACCAGCCGAGCGCCCGCCCCTCTCCAGGACGCAACGCGACCATACGCGCCAGCAAGCGCTGAACAAACGCTTGGTTCAACGACGGACCTTTCGCAGCATCACGCTATTGCCTTAAGCGCGCGGCTATTTTTCTCAATGGCATTGAGTGCATTCATCGAATATCTCTTGATAGACCAGTTTCAGGGAGACGCCAACATGCGTCTGGCCAGGGCAATTTAGGCTATTTACTGTTATAATTCAACAACATTATCCAATATTGCCGGGCACAACGCGCGGTGCGCCAGGGCGGCATGGCTGGTGGAACCCGATCTCTTAGCGCGACGAAAACCAGAGAAATCGCTGACTTGCTGGATATACGACGGAGCGCTTCCTGCGCGCGCCGAGCAGCGCTAACCAATGAGGAACTTGACGATGAATGTCATATGGCGTTTTTACCAGGACGGTGGTCATCAATGGAACTGGCAGCAAATCGGTGCGGGCCAGGCAGTGGTTGCGGAATCCTCCAGGGGCTACGCCAACTACGAAGCCTGCCTTGCCAACGCAATAGATCGAGGATATGTGTTCCTGCCGGCTCAGGGAAAGCAAGCTCCACGCCGCTAGACACGCTAATAGGCGACCTATGATCTTCGTCAAAATGCGGCGCGCACGGCAGGCGCAGAAATTAAAGCTCGTTCAGGCAAAGGGGGGCTTGCGATAAAATTACTCAGTGCGGGTCCCGGTCGCTCACTGAACCTCGCGCTGGCGCTATCCGTCGCAACGAACGACTCATACAGGAGGAAGCATGTTTGATCCAATCACCTTGCCATTCGGTGCCAAGATGCTGTTTAACACTGCAAAACTCAAGCCCGGCGTCGCCTTCGAACAGGTCGAACTCGCCGTGGGCGAAATGTGCCACGTCGTCAAGGAAACATACGGCGGCGACAAGGGGGGCTTCATTGCGGGCCAGGTGTTCAAGTTTTCTGGATTTGTATCCGAGGAGGGTTCACTTGGTGCAACCGCCGATGCCGACGACCATTTCGCCATCGTTACTTACTGGCGCTCGTTTGAAGAGCACGAAAAATCGCACGCGGACAAAATATTCACCTCCAAGTTCGAGGCCCTGGCGACGATGTGTTCCGAAACCAAGGAGTTGGGCTACGACATGCTATGGCAGGGAGCAGCGGAAAGCGCGTAGCGCCTGCCCGCGGTCGGGCCGGCAACTCAGCCACAAGTTGCCGGTCAATCGCCGCGAGATAGTTGGGGTGGCTGATGGGGCTCGAACCCACGACAACCGGAATCACAATCCGGGACTCTACCAACTGAGCTACAGCCACCATTGAACAATTCTGGCGTGCCCGGCGGGAATCGAACCCACAACCCCCAGCTTAGAAGGCTGGTGCTCTATCCGATTGAGCTACGGGCACTCCTATCGGCGGGCCACGCCAAACACACCCGCACCACGTGTAGCAGCGGGCAATTAGCTGGTCGGGGTGGAGAGATTTGAACTCCCGACATCCTGGTCCCAAACCAGGCGCGCTACCAGGCTGCGCTACACCCCGAGCGGACGCGTATGATACTCCGGCCCTAGATGACGGTCAACGCAGAACGCAGTGGCGCCGCATGGAAAAAGATAATAAACTTGCCCCCCGGTTCTATTTCTGATATTAAAGCGCCTGCGTTTTTCTAATGAGAGTGGTTTGATATGCCTGTTGAACAGCAGTTACTGCATAAGACTTTCCCGCCCTATTCCCCGAAGAAGGGCGAGGAGTACATGAACAAGAAGCAACTTGCGCATTTCCGCAATATTCTGGAAGTGCTCAAGGTGGAGCTGGGGCAGGACATCGATCGCACCGTGCACACGATGCAGGATGAAGCCACGGTATTTGCCGACCCCAATGACCGCGCCAGCCAGGAATCCGACATGGCGCTCGAGTTGCGCAACCGTGACCGCGAACGCAAGCTGATCAAGAAGATTGAGGAAACCATCGCCAAGATCGAGAGCCAGGATTACGGCTATTGCGAAAGCTGCGGTGTCGAAATCGGCCTGAAACGGCTGGAAGCGCGCCCCACGGCAACGTTGTGCATCGATTGCAAGACCCTGGACGAACTGAGGGAAAAACAGCTGGCGAAGTAAAACTTCGCCAGCTGTTTTCAGCGAAGACTAACCAGGTGCGCAGCGCCAGGTTACGTCGGAGCTATCAGGTAGGAGGAAGGGTCACCCCTTCCGTCCTCCCACACCACCGGACGTGCGGTTCCGCATCCGGCGGTTCATTGAACACACTGGAGTCGTCGCATTGTATCGAGCAGCGACACCAGACCTAAACGATCAAAGAAAGACTTCGGGAATGCCTGGTTCATATGGCTTGCGCCACTGTTCCACCACGGCCCGCGTTGGTTGAAGGCCGAGCGGAACGCCCGTTCTTCCGTTAGTCCTCGCTTCATCAGATTCTGGGCACGAGTATAAGGGCGTTTCCACTGCCGCCACAAAATGCAGCGCAATTTGTGCCTGATCCAGCCATCCAACTCTTCCAGCACCTTCTTAGTCTCGGTCAGCTGGAAATACGCCATCCAACCGCGAAGGATCGGGTTGAGTTCGGTGATGACTGTCCTCAGGCTGCGCCCTTGCGCGCCCTGGAGTACTTTACCGATTTTGTCTTCCAGCCGTTTCAGGCTGGTCGGCGCAATCCGCAGTTTCGAGGCCTTGTGCCACGTCAAACTGTAGCCCAGAAACTTCCTCACCCACGGCCGCGCTACCGCGCTCTTGGCCGCATTGACCGTGAGCTTGAGCGTGTCCGCCAGAAACCGGCTGATGCTCGCCATGACCCGCGCCCCTGCCTGTTGGCTTCTGACATAGATGTTGCAGTCGTCGGCGTAACGGCAGAATGCGTGGCCCCGTCGTTCCAGTTCCCGGTCCAGTTCCGTCAGCAGAATGTTCGACAGCAGTGGACTTAACGGTCCGCCTTGCGGCGTGCCCTCTGTCCTCGGAGATACGATCCCCTCTGCCATCATGCCCGCTTCGAGATACCGACGGATGATGCAGTGTACTCGCCCGTCACCGATCTTCTTCGAGAGCTTCTCCATCAGTAAATCATGATTGACGCGGTCGAAGAATTTCTCCAAGTCCATGTCCACCACAACCCGGCGTCCTTCAGCGACGTACTGCTTTGCCGCCTTGAGCGCTTGATGGGCGTTCCTCCCCGGTCGAAAGCCATAACTCGATTCGGAGAAGTCCGCCTCGAAAATCGGCGAGAGCACCTGATGCAACGCTTGCTGGATCATTCGATCCGTCAGCGTTGGAATGCCGAGTGTCCTCGTTCCACCTTGCGGCTTCTCGATATCCACCCGGCGCACGGCTTGGGGCATGTACTCCCCAGCCAATAGCTTGACCTTGATCGTCGGCCAGTGTTGCTTGAGGTGGTCTTTGAACTCGGTGATGCCGATGCCATCGACGCCGGCCGCGCCTTTGTTCTCAACCACCCGCTGATAGGCGAGCTTCAGGTTGCCGCGTTCGCACACGGCGTCCATCAGTCCGCTTTCCTGCTTCAACTCCGCTTTCGTCCGCAGACGGGTCGTCACGTCAGTCTCGGCGCCCAGCACGGCTCCGTCGGCGTTCCGCGCCGACGCTTCCGTTCGGGTATCCACTTGCCGTGAATCTTCTGCCTTCATCAACTGTCCGTGTGTTCCCGCCGCCTACTTGCGGCTTTCAATGTTCGGCCCTTCGGTTCGCACTGACACCTACTATGGCCTCTGCTGACTTCTGCATGAGCCTCCCCGCACCTTTCGGTGCCGGTAGCACAGAGGTCGCCCTCGGCACCCATGCAGATCTCCCCGGGTATGACGCACCCACCTTCACGCTTATACCTGTCGGATATACGTCGCAGCGTTCTGTACAAGTTTCGGGCTTCAACGATATTTGCCGCCTTGCCCCGCCGTAACGCCTCATATCCGCTTCCTGTTCGTCAGGCCAGCGCTTTGCCTTCAGCTTCCTCCAGATTCGCAGTCGCCCGCGACACCCTTGCCGTTCGGCTAACTCTTCCCCTTGTCGGGCGAGTAGAGGACTTTCACCTCCAAGTAAGTGCGCCCTGCCGGGCGCACAAAGCAAAAAAACGGCGGCTCGATGCCGCCGTTTTTTATGGACGATATCCCCTGGTAATCGCCGAAGGGAAACAAAAAAGGACGCCAAAGCGTCCTTTTTCATTCACCGCGCACCCAACATCAGCTCGGCTGCGCGGCACCCGGTTGGTGCGCCTCTGTCTCGACTGCTTTCATCGACAGGCGCAAGCGGCCCTTGTCGTCGGCTTCCAGTACTTTGACTTTCACCATCTGGCCTTCTTTGAGGTGATCCGCGACGCTGGCTACGCGCTGCTGGCTGATCTGCGAAATATGCAGCAGGCCGTCCTTGCCCGGCAGCACGCTGACGATGGCGCCGAAATCGAGCAGCTTGAGCACCGTACCATCATAGACTTTGCCCACTTCTACATCGGCAGTAATCGCCTCAATGCGCTTTCTTGCCAGTTCTCCGCCCTCGGAGCTGATGCAGGCGATACTGACCGTGCCGTCGTCCTCGATATCGATGGTGGTGCCGGTTTCTTCGGTAAGCGCACGAATCACTGCACCGCCCTTGCCGATCACGTCGCGAATCTTGTCCGGATTGATCTTGATTTTAATGATGCGCGGCGCAAAGGTGGAAATGTCCGAGCGCGACGACGGCAGAACCGCTGTCATTTTTTCCAGTATATGCATGCGCCCCTCGCGCGCTTGCGACAGCGCGACCTGCATGATTTCCTTGGTGATGCCCTCGATCTTGATATCCATCTGCAGCGCAGTGACGCCGTTCTCCGTGCCCGCCACCTTGAAATCCATGTCACCCAGGTGGTCTTCATCGCCGAGAATATCGGTGAGGACCGCGAAGCGGTTGCCGTCCTTGATCAGGCCCATGGCAATGCCGGCGACGTGCGCCTTCATCGGCACGCCCGCGTCCATCAGCGCCAGGCTGCCGCCGCATACCGACGCCATCGAACTCGAACCATTGGACTCGGTAATCTCCGACACCACGCGCATGCTGTAACCGAAGTCCTCCACCGAGGGCAATGTCGCCAGCAGCGCACGCTTCGCCAGTCTGCCGTGACCGATCTCCCGACGCTTGGGCGTGCCCACACGACCGGTTTCGCCGGTGGCGTACGGGGGGAAGTTGTAATGGAGCATGAACCGCTCCTTGTACTCGCCCATCAGCGCATCGATAATTTGTGAGTCGCGCGCGGTGCCCAGGGTCGCAACCACGATTGCCTGCGTTTCGCCCCGGGTAAATAGCGCCGACCCGTGGGTGCGTGGCAACACGCCGAGCCGGATCGTAATCGGTCGCACGGTGCGTGTGTCGCGGCCATCGATGCGCGGCTCGCCGTCGAGAATGTGGTTGCGCACGATTTTCGATTCCAGCGCGAAGCAGATTTCCTTCACTGCGTTTGCGTCCGGTCCGCCTTCGGCGCCGACACCGATTTCGGTGAATACACGCTTCCAGATCGCGTCAATTGCTGCGGTGCGTGCCTGCTTTTCCTGCACCTGGAACGCAGCGCGCAGATCGGCCTCGGCCAGCGTCGTTACGCGCGCGACGAGTGTTTCATCCTTGGCTGGCGGCTGCCAGTCCCACATCGGTTTGGCGGCAGCGTCGGCCAATTCGTTGATCGCCTGGATCGCGGCCTGCATTTGCTGGTGGCCGAACATCACCGAGCCGAGCATCACCTCTTCCGACAATTCGTGCGCTTCCGATTCCACCATCAGTACCGCATGCTCGGTTCCGGCCACAACCAGATTCAGTTTCGAGGTCTTGAGTTCCGTGGCGGTCGGGTTGAGAATGTACTGGCCGTTGGCGTAACCGACGCGCGCGGCGCCGATCGGACCGTTGAAGGGGATGCCTGACAGTGTCAGTGCAGCAGAAACACCGATCAGAGCGGCGATATCCGGATCGACCTCGGGGTTGACTGACATCACCGTCGCCACCACCTGGACTTCGTTGTAAAAGCCATCGGGGAACAACGGGCGGATCGGGCGGTCGATCAGGCGCGAGGTGAGAACCTCTTTCTCTGACGGCCTGCCTTCACGTTTGAAAAATCCGCCAGGGATCTTGCCGGCGGCATAGGTCTTCTCGATGTAATCGACGGTGAGCGGAAAAAAATCCTGCCCGGACTTGGCATTCTTGGATCCGACCACGGAACATAGCACTACCGTATCGTCCATGCTGACCAGTACTGCGCCACCGGCCTGACGCGCGATTTCGCCTGTTTCCAGGCTGACTTGATGTGCACCGTAAGTGAAAGTCTTTTTGATCGGATTCAATGTATTGTCCTTTGCAAGGGGGCGCAACGCGCCGGCGGTCAGATGAAGGAACGGGCCACTGCAGGAATCAGGGACGAGCCCGCGTAAAAAGCAAAGCGCCCGTCGTAATGCCGACGGGCGTCGAGGTTACTTGCGCAGGCCCAGCCGCTCGATCAGGCCGCGATAACCATCTGCGTTCTTGCGCTTCAGGTAGTCAAGCAACTTGCGCCGCTGGCTAACCATTCTTAGCAGACCGCGACGGGAATGGTGGTCCTTTACGTGGGCCTTGAAGTGGCCGGTTAGCTCGTTGATGCGCGTCGTCAGCAGGGCGACCTGCACTTCCGGCGACCCGGTGTCGCCTTTGGCGCGCTGATAATCGTTCATGACTTGCGCTTTGTGCGCGGTGGTAAATGGCATTCTAAAGCTCTCCAGGGTCAGGTCTTATTTGCTGCAGCGAAGGCGCGGATTTTACACCAAAAATGGGTGGATTTTCAAGGGTTTTCAGAAGAATCTCGCAATCGAACCTGACCGGTGTGCGTCCTACGCCTGCGCAATCGCACGCTTCGGCGCGATAGCTCCATCTGCGCCCACCTCCCCCACGCCCAGCAGCGCCCCGCCAGCCCCATACACGCGCACGCGCGCACGTGGCGGTCCGCCCCAGGGTATCACCTGCCCTTGCAGGAATCGCGCCTGTTGCGCCGGTGCGAGACGCACCTCGGGCAGGTCCTGCAGTAGCGCATCCACTGGTAACAATCTGGCGTCGCGCTCCGGTTGTGACAATGCGGCCAGGATTTCGAGGGTTTGCGCCACGTCCAACCCGAAGCGGCCGACTGCGGTGCGGCGCAGGGCCGCGAGGTGGGCGCCGCAGCCGAGCAATTCGCCCAGATCGTGCGCTATCGACCGTATATAGGTGCCCTTGCTGCAGGTTATCGAAACTGCCAGCCGGTCGCCCTCGAACCATTGCAGGGATAGCGCATGGATTACGATCCGGCGCGGCGTGCGTTCGATTTCGACGCCGGCACGGGCATAAGCATAGAGCGGCTTGCCAGCGTGCTTCAGCGCCGAATACAGCGGTGGCGTTTGCAGAATATCGCCGCGGAAACTTTTCAGCGCGGCCTCGAGTTGCTCCAACGTGACCTTTACCGGGCGCGTGGCGATCACCTCGCCTTCGGCATCCGCAGTGGCGGTGCTGATACCCAGTCGGATTTCCGCCGCGTAGGCTTTGTCGGCTTCAAGCAGGTCCGAGGAAAACTTCGTTGCTTCGCCGAACAGCACCGGCAACAGGCCCGTGGCAAGCGGATCCAGTGTTCCGGCATGACCCGCCTTGGCCGCCTGGAACAGACGTTTTGCCTGCTGCAAGGCGTCGTTGGAACTCCCGCCCCGCGCCTTGTCCAGCATCAACACGCCGTTCAAGGGTCGCTTGATTCGATGCGCTTGCACTAGCCGCGCGGTTCCTTGCTGTCGGCTACCGCCTCCTCGATCAGGCGCGACAGCTCGAAGCCACGCTCAACCGACGCGTCGTAGATAAAGTGCAACTGCGGGATGGAGTGCAGTTTGATCCGATGCGCGATCTGGGTGCGCAGGAAACCGGCAGCTTTCTTCAAACCCACATCAGTCTCGGCGCGCTGTTCGGCATCGCCCATCAGCGTATAGAAAATCTTGGCGTGGGAATAGTCGTTGGTCACTTCGACGCCGGTCAGCGTAATCATGGCCACGCGCGGGTCTTTCAGTTCAGTGCGAATTATTTCGGCCAGCTCGCGTTGGATCTGGTCGGCGACACGCAAACTGCGGGCGGGGCCTTTAGGCATTGGACAAACTCATGCGCTCGCGGGTCGACCCACCCTAGAGCGTCCTTGCCACTTCCAGTACCTCGTACGCTTCGAGCTGGTCGCCTTCCTTGATCTCATTGTAGTTCTTGAGAGATAGCCCGCATTCGAAACCGGCTTTGACTTCGCGCACATCGTCCTTGAAGCGTTTGAGCGAATCGAGCTCACCATCAAAGATCACCACATTGTCGCGCAGCAAGCGCACGCGCGCACCGCGCTTGATCAAGCCGTCCTGCACCATGCAACCGGCGACCGTGCCGACCTTGGATATCTTGTAGATATTGCGGATCTGCACCGAGCCAAGCACGCTTTCCTTTTTCTCCGGCGCGAGCATCCCGGAAAGAGCCGCTTTCACTTCGTCAACGGCGTCGTAAATGATGTTGTAGTAGCGGATGTCCACGCCCTGCGTTTCGGCCAGCCTTCTGGCGGCGACGTCGGCGCGGGTGTTGAAACCGATGACCACCGACTTCGAGGCGAGCGCCAAATTTATATCGGACTCGGAAATTGCGCCGACGCCGCTATGCACCACACTTACCTTGACTTCTTCGTTGGACAGGCGCGACAGCGCGTGCGCCAGCGCCTCGCGCGAACCCTGGACATCCGCTTTGATAAGCAATGCCAGCGTCCTTATGCCGCCCTCGCCCATCTGTTCGAACATGTTCTCGAGTTTTGCCGCCTGCTGCTTGGCCAGTTTCACCTCGCGGAATTTGCCTTGGCGGAACAACGCAATTTCACGCGCCTTGCGCTCATCGGCGAGCGCCACCGCCTCCTCGCCTGCAAGCGGCACATCCGACAGCCCCTGAATCTCAACCGGAATCGACGGTCCGGCCTGCTCCACCGGTTGTCCGTTTTCGTCGAGCATCGCGCGCACGCGACCGAAGACCGAACCTGCGAGCAGAATCTCGCCGCGGCGCAGCGTTCCCGACTGAATCAGAACGGTTGCGACCGGTCCCTTGCCCTTGTCCAGTCGCGCTTCAATCACCAGACCTCTGGCAGGCGCATCCACCGCTGCCTTCAACTCCAGCACCTCTGCCTGCAACAACACTTGTTCGAGTAGATTGTCGATGCCCGCTCCGGTCTTCGCCGATACGGATACGAACGGCGATTCGCCGCCGTATTCCTCCGGAACGACACCTTGCGCGACCAGTTCCTGCTTGACCCGCTCGAGATTCGCATCCGGCTTGTCGATCTTGTTGACTGCCACCACCAGCGGCACATTCGCAGACTTCGCGTGCGCGATCGCCTCTATCGTCTGCGGCATCACGCCGTCATCGGCCGCGACTACCAGAATTACGATGTCGGTAGCTTTGGCGCCGCGCGCGCGCATGGCGGTGAAGGCCTCGTGGCCAGGCGTATCGAGGAAGGTCACCATACCGCGCGGCGTCTGCACGTGATAGGCGCCGATATGCTGGGTGATACCCCCGGCCTCGCCCGAGGCGACGCGCGTGCGGCGGATGTAATCAAGCAACGAGGTCTTTCCATGATCGACGTGACCCATCACGGTTACCACCGGGGCGCGTGGTAGCAACTCGTGCGCCGTCTCGTGCGCCTGCGGCTCCTCGCTAAGAAACGTATCGGGTTCGTCCAGCTTGGCCGGCTTGGCGATGTGTCCCATGTCCTCTACCACGATCATGGCGGTTTCCTGGTCGAGCACCTGGTTGATCGTGACCATGCTGCCGAGCTTGATCAGGGTCTTGATCACCGCAGCCGCCTTCACCGACATCTTGTGCGCCAGATCGGCGACGGTAATGGTTTCCGGCACCATGACTTCGCGCACCACCGGCTCCGTTGGCGCAGCGAAGGCCTGTGTCGATTCCTCCGCGTGCGCTGGCTTGTGGCGCGCGCCTTTGGGCGTGTGCCAGCCCGACGCTCCGCCGACGTCGCCCCGGGTCTTGATCGTGCGCCGCTTGGCGGTTTCGTCTTTCCAGATAGTCGTGGTTTTTTTCTTCGGGCTCTTCTTGTCGCCTTTGGCGGTTTCATCGACCTTCGGTTTATGCAGTGTGCCGTCGGTCGGCGGCGCTTGCTCGGCGCCTGGTTTTGCAGGGGCTTCCTGCGCCCGCTTCTCATCGGTTTCCCGGACATCGGCGAGTTTCTTCTCGCGCTCCTGCTTCTCGCGCAATTCCTCCGACTGGCGCGCAATCAGTGCAGATTGCCTCTTTTGCTCCTGCTCGCGCAGCTCGAGTTGCTGCGCGTCCACCGGTGACGTCCGCACGGGCGGTGCTGGCTTTGCCTCGATCACCGGGACGTCTACCGGCGCTTCTGTGGCAGCGTCGCGCTTGACGAACACGCGCTTCTTTTTAACTTCGACCTGAATCGTGCGCGACTTGCCGGTGGAGTCGGATTTCTTGATCTCGGACGTCTGCTTGCGCGTAAGCGTAATCTTGCTCTTCGCCTCGGTGGCGCCGTGCGCCTTGCGCAGATACTCGAGCAGCCGCGTCTTGTCCTGCTCGCTCAGCGTGTCCTCTGCCTGATCCTTGTGCACGCCGGCAGCCTTGAGCTGCTCGAGCAGCACCGATGGCTGCACTTTGAGTTCTCCGGCAAATTGTGTAACGCTAGTTTGCGCCATACCGATCCCCTACTTCCCTTCCTCTTCCGCGAACCAATGTTCGCGCGCCTTCATGATCAAGGCTTTGGCTTTTTCGGTGTCCATGGCGCAGATTTCAATCAAATCGTCGGTGGCCAGATCCGCCAGATCGTCGCGCGTATTCACGCCGGCCTCGGCAAGTTTGGCAGCGATGTGGCTGTCCATGCCTTCCAGGCCAAGCAGATTCGGATCCACGCCCTCGACTTTCTCCTCGCTCGCGATTTCCTGCACCAGCAGAGCGTTACGCGCGCGACTCCTGAGCTCGTTCACCGTGTTCTCGTCAAACGACTCGATTTCCAGCATTTCGTTGATCGGCACATAGGCGACCTCCTCCAGCGAGGAGAAGCCTTCCTGTATCAGAATGTCGGCGACTTCCTCGTCGACGTCGAGCTTTTCGATAAACGTGCTGCGGATGCCGGCGCTTTCTTCCTGGTGCTTTTTCGCCGATTCCTCTTCGCTCATCAAATTGATGGTCCAGCCGGTGAGTTCCGACGCGAGGCGCACGTTCTGACCGCTTCTACCGATGGCAATGGCAAGATTTGCTTCGTCCACCACTACGTCCATGCTGTGTTTTTCTTCGTCCACCAGAATGCTGGATACATCTGCCGGCGCAAGCGCACCGATGACAAACTGCGCCGGATCGGCCGACCACAGAACGATGTCGACGCGCTCGCCACCGAGTTCACCCGTTACCGCCTGCACGCGCGAGCCGCGCATACCGACACAGGTGCCGATGGGATCGATGCGCTTGTCGCCGGTGTACACCGCTATCTTGGCGCGCACACCCGGGTCGCGCGCAGCCGACTTGATCTCGAGCAGGTTCTCTTCGATTTCGGGTACTTCCAGGCGAAACAGCTCGATAATGAATTCGGGCGCCGTACGCGACAGCACCAACTGCGGACCGCGGACATTGCGATCGATGCGCAGCAGCAAGGCGCGTACGCGATCGCCCACGCGCAGGTTCTCTTTCGGAATCATCTGGTCGCGCGGCAGTATCGCCTCAATTCGCCCTGATTCGATCACGGCGCTGCCGCGCTCGATGCGTTTCACCGTTCCGGTGACCAACTTGTCGCCACGGCCGAGGAAATCCTGAAGGATTTGTTCGCGCTCGGCGTCCCGAATCTTCTGCAGGATCACCTGCTTTGCCGCCTGGGCACCGATGCGCCCGAATTCGATCGGCTCCAGCGGCTCCTCGATATATTCCTCGAGCTGTATATCGGCGTGCTGTTTGAGCGCCTCTGAAAGCGGTATCTGTTGCGGCAGATTCTCCACCGCCTCGTCGGCCACGACCTGCCAGCGGCGGAACGATTCGAAATCACCGGATTCGCGATCGACCGCCACACGCACGTCCGCGTCGTCGCTGAATCGTTTCTTGGTAGCCGAGGCGAGTGCCATTTCCAACGCGACAAAGACCACGTCCTTATTGACGTTCTTTTCACGCGCCAGGGCGTCCACCAGCAACAAAATCTCACGGCTCATTTAGAGCACCTCCAACATCAGAATTCTATTTTCGGCACCAGGCGCGCCTTATCGATATTGGCAAGTTCCAGACTCACCATACCGCCTTCAATCTCCAACTCCAGTCTGCCCGCCGCCACCGCGCGCATCACCCCGGCAAAATTCCGCCGGCCTTCAACCGGCACTCGCAGGGTCAACCGCGCCTCGCGTCCGACAAACCGTGCAAAATCCGTTTCTTTCTTCAGCGGCCGGTCCATTCCAGGCGATGACACCTCGAGCCGGTCATAATCTATCTCTTCCACTTCCAGCACCCGCGCCAGCTGATTGCTGACCCGGGCACAGTCCTCCACCGTAATCCCGCCGGTGCGTGCTTCCTGCTGGCCCGTGGCCGGCTTGTCGATAAAAATCCGCAACATCCTGCCGCGATTCGACAACTCGACGTTGACCAGCTCGTAACCGAGCCCGCCCACGGTCGTTTCCAGCAATCCTTGCAATTCCATAGCCACAAATGAAAAATGGGCTGACCGCCCATCCCGCTGACCACACTCAACAGACTTAAATTGTAGCAGATAAACGCGCCATGAACAATCCGTTTTGTCCTTGGCGATGTGATGCTTAGCTTGGAAAGTTTAGCTAGGTTCTACAGCGAATCAGCGGCGCCGGCGTCCCGGCCCGCGGGCTTCCGCATGCGCCGGCCGCGCAGCGGCGGATTTGGGTGCCATAGGTGGAGTCTGGAACTCCAGCGCGGCGTACAGGCGTGCGATTTCGGCGTCGTCCAGTTCGCGCATCTGACCGCGCTTCAGGTGCGACGGCAGTGCAATCGGGCCAAAGCGCACCCGCATCAGACGGCTCACCGTCAGATTCAGCGCCTCGAACAGGCGCCTTACTTCCCGATTTCGTCCTTCGGAAAGCACGACGTTGTACCAGTGATTGCTGCCCTGCCCGCCGGCGTCCGCAATGCTGTCCAGATGCGCCTCCCCGTCCGCAAGCGGCACCCCGGTGCGTAAGGCCTGGATCTGATCTTCGCGCAATTCGCCCAAGACGCGCACCGCATACTCGCGCTCGATGCTATGCCGCGGATGCATCAGCCGGTTGGCAAGTTCGCCGGAAGTGGTGAATATGAGCAAACCGCTGGTATTGAAATCCAGCCGCCCGATCGCGACCCATTTCGCCGCGCGCAGCCGCGGCAGCTTGTCAAACACCTCGGGTCGGCCATCCGGGTCGTCCCGGCTGACGATTTCTCCGACTGGCTTGTGGTAGAGCAATACACGCACCGTCGCGTTGCGCTTCAGCCGCACCGGCCGGCCGTCGACTTGCAACCGATCATCGGCGCTGACACGTGTGCCTATTCCCGCCGGCTCGCCATTGACGCTGACTCGGCCTGCGGCTATCCATTGCTCCATTTCGCGGCGCGAGCCGAGCCCGGCGCCAGCCAGCACCTTGTGCAGCTTGTCCGAGGTCGCAGGCGCGCTAGTCGGCGGCGGAGACCGGCGCGGCGTCTTCTGCGGCCGCGGTCGATTGTTCGCTGGAGGATATTTGCGGGGCAAGATCGAGGGTGCTGCTTATTTGTTCCAGCGGTGGCAATTCCTGCAGCGAACGCAGGCCCAGGTCATCGAGAAAATTCTTAGTGGTCGCATACAAAGCTGGCCGGCCCGGAACATCGCGAAAACCCACGGTATCGATCCAGCCGCGCGCCTCCAGGCTTTTGATCACGTTAGTGGACACGGTCACGCCGCGAATGTTCTCAATATCGCCGCGCGTCACCGGCTGACGGTAGGCGATGATCGCCAGCGTTTCCATCACCGCGCGCGAATAGCGCGGTGGCTTGTCGTGTGACAGGCGCTCCAGATACTGCTGAAACTCAGGCCGCGTCTGAAAACGCCATCCGCTCGCCAGATTCACCAGCTCAACGCCCCTGCCCTGCCAACCTTCGCGCAGTTCGTCGAGCAGTCGCCGCAGTGTGTCCGCGCCGATTTCCTCCTCAAACAACCGCTTGAGGTCGGCGAGCGCGAGCGGTTCCTGCGCCGCCAGCAGCGCGGCTTCGAGAACGGTCTTGACATCATTCGGATTGAGCATGGGCAAGCTTTACGTAGATTGGAGCATAGGGCTCGGACTGGGTCACTTCGATCAAGCTCTCGCGCACCAGTTCCAGCAGCGCAAGAAAACTCACCACGACCACCGCCACACCCTTGCCCACCTCGAACAGCGAGGTGAAATTGGCAAACTGGCCTCCGTGCAAACGGCGCAGGATGGCGGACATGAATTCACGCACCGACAACTCCTCGCGCGTCACTTTGTGATGCTGGGTCATGCGCGCATGCATCAGCAGAGACTGCCAGGCCGCGATCAGATCCTCGGTACGCACCTGCGGCAGGCGCTGCACCGCGGCCTGCTCGATCCATACCTCCAGCGTGAGGAAGTCACGCCCCAGCACCGGGAGCGCATCGAGCTTGTGCGCAGCCAGCTTCATATTCTCGTATTCCACCAGGCGGCGCACCAGTTCGGCGCGCGGATCATCTTCGTCGTCGAGCACGGTGCGCGGGCGCGGCAGCAGCATTCTCGACTTGATTTCCATCAGCAGCGCCGCCATCAGCAGGTATTCGGCGGCAAGCTCCAGATTGCGCCGGCGCATCAGTTCCACGTACTCCAGGTACTGCTCGGTGAGCCGTGCCATCGGAATATCAAGGATGTCGATGTTCGCCTTGCGGATGAGATAGAGCAGTAGATCGAGTGGACCTTCGAAGGTGTCGAAGAACACTTCGAGCGCGTCCGGCGGAATATACAAATCCAGCGGCATTTCCAGCATGGCTTCGCCGCGCACCGTCGCCACACGCGATTCCGCCGCCCGGGCTAGGGGCGGTAACACGCCTGATGCGCCTGCCACCTCATCCTGGGGTGCGTCGTTGGCCGCGGCGGTTTCGATCACGTGTAGTTCAATCCCATCGCTTCGCGCACGTCGCGCATGGTCTCGGCTGCATAGGCGCGCGCCCGTTCGCAGCCGTCGGCAACGATGCTTTTTACCAGAGTCGGATCGTCCAGATAGCGTTGGGCGCGCTCGCGCATCGGCGCCTGTTCGGCCAGAATGGATTGAATCAGCGGCTGCTTGCATTCCAGACAGCCGAATGCCGCGCTCCTGCAGCCGTGCTGCACCCACGCCTTTGTTTTTTCATCTGAATATACCAGGTGCAGTTGCCATACCGGACATTTGTCCGGATCACCCGGATCGTTGCGCTTTACCCTGGCCGGGTCGGTGGGCATGGTGCGCAGCTTCTTCGTCACCGTGGCGGCATCCTCGCGCAGGGTGATCGTATTGTTGTACGACTTGGACATTTTCTGCCCATCCAGTCCCGGCAGCTTGGAAGAATCCGTAAGCAGCGCCTGCGGTTCGGCCAGGATCATGCGTCCGCCACCTTCGAGAAAGCCGAACAGCCTCTCCTTGTCGCCCATCGACAAATTCTGCTGCTCATTCAGAAGCGCCCGCGCAGCCTGCAGCGCGCCCTCGTCGCCCTGCTCCTGATAGCGGTTGCGCAGTTCGTTATACAGCCTGCCTTTCTTGCTGCCGAGTCTTTTCACCGCGGCCTTGGCCTTGTCCTCAAAGCCCGCTTCGCGTCCGAAAACATGGTTGAAGCGGCGTGCCACTTCGCGCGTCAACTCGACGTGCGGAACCTGGTCCTCGCCCACCGGCACCCAGGCGGCGCGATACATGAGGATATCGGCGCTCTGCAGCAACGGGTAACCCAGAAATCCGTAGGTCGCCAGATCGCGCTCCGCCAGTTTCTCCTGTTGATCTTTGTAGCTGGGAACGCGCTCCAGCCATCCCAGTGGGGTGATCATCGACAACAGCGTATGCAATTCCGCATGCTCCGGTACCCGCGACTGAATGAACAGCGTCGCGCGCGACGGATCGATGCCGGCGGCAAGCCAGTCGATAACCATGTCCCATACGCTCTGCTCGATCACCTCTGGCGTGTCGTAGTGCGTCGTCAGCGCATGCCAGTCAGCGACGAAGAACAGGCACGGATATTCGCTTTGCAGTCTGACCCAATTCTTCAGAGCACCGTGAAAATGGCCCAGGTGCAAGCTCCCGGTGGGGCGCATGCCCGAGACGACGCGTTGCTCGTACATAGGATTGGTTCCCTAAAGTTGGAACAGTGTCTCGATCATCTGGATCGATACCCGCACCATGGGGTTGAGAATCGCGCCGAGCAGATTGGTAAACAGCAGCAGCAGCAGTATCGGAAATCCGTAAGGCTCCAGGCGTGAAAAACTGTAAGCCAGACGGTTGGGCAGCAGACTCACCGCAATGCGACCGCCGTCCAGGGGCAAAATAGGCAGCAGGTTGAGCAGCATCAATACCAGGTTTACGGTAACCCCCGCCTCGGCCATCAGGCTAAGCGGCAGCGTGAACGCGTTATGCGGCGCGACCAGTGCGAACTTGAGCGAAAGTGCCCACAGCAGTGCCATCAACAAGTTGGCGAAGGGTCCGGCCGCCGCCACCCAAAGCATGTCCCGCTTGGGATGGCGCAGCCCGGAAAAATTCACCGGAACCGGCTTGGCCCAGCCGAACAAAATGCCGCCCGAACCGAGCAAGCTGCTGGTGACCAGAATCAACAGCGGCACCAGCACCGTCCCGACCGGATCGATATGGCGCAACGGATTGAGACTGACACGGCCGAGCACGTAGGCGGTATTGTCTCCAAAATGTCTCGCTACGAACCCATGCGCGGCTTCGTGCAGGGTAATCGCAAAAATAACCGGCAACGCGTAAATCGCGATTTTCTGGACGAGATTGAATTCCATCGACCCAACAATTTAAAAACGAGGATTTTATCAGACTCGGGCGTCGAACCCGAAAGCTTCCAGACTTCCCTTTCCCGGCCGCAGCAATTCCGGTACCGGACCGGTCAGGTCGACCATGGTGGTCGGATCAATACCGCAGGAACCGGCATCCAGTACCAGATCGAGCACATGCTCCAGGCGTGCGCGAATTTCCTCTCCATCATTGAGCGGCAGCGCATCCCCCGGCAAACTGAGTGTGGCTGACAGCAACGGCTCGCCCAGGTCCGCCAGCAGCGCATGCGCGACCGCATGCTCCGGTACCCGCATCCCTATGGTCTTGCGCCGCGGATGCAGCAGGCGCCGCGGCACCTCCCGACTGGCGCGCAGAATGAAGGTGTAACTTCCCGGCGTCAGTTTTTTCAGCAACCGGTATTGCACGTTGTCCACCTGTGCGTAGGTGGCGATCTCCGACAGGTCGCGGCACATCAGCGTCAGGTGATGCTTGTCGTCAATCTCACGTATCCGGCGCAGCCGCTGCATCGCATCCTTGTCGCCGATATGGCAGCCGATGGCGTAGCAGGAATCGGTCGGATAGGCGATCACGCCTCCAGCACGAATGATGGCAGCGGCCTGCGCGATCAAGCGCGGCTGCGGATGGGTCGGATGAACGGCGAAATACTGCGACATTTGAAACCAGCTGCGGGGAAGATGAGTGCAAGCGAATCAAAATCCGGTGCGCTGTTTTCACCAATCGTGCCAGACCGGCTTGAGATCGGCCGACAGGCTGGGCAGCCGTCCAAGATCAACGCGCGACTCGCCCGGACCATGAAAATCCGAACCGCGCGAAGCGAGGAAACCGAATTCGCCGGCGAGAATCGCGTACTCAAGGAATTGCTCGGCCGTATGGCTGCTGGTCACCACCTCGATGCCGGTTCCGCCGCCGTCCTTGAATTCACCCAGGAATTTTCGCATCTCGGTGCGCGTGAGCTTGTAACGCCCCGGGTGCGCGACTACTGCAACGCCGCTTCCGGCTTTGATATAGGCGAGGCCGTCTTCCAGCGTAGCCCATTGGTGCGGCACATAGCCGGGCTTGCCGCTCACCAGGTAATGTTGGAAAGCGCTCTTGACGTCGCTGACGTAGCGCTTTTCAACCAGGAAACGGGCGAAATGCGTGCGACCGATTAGATTCGGATTGTCCACATAGGCATAGGCGCCCTCGAGGCTCCCGGGAATTCCGGCACGCTCCAAGTCCTCGGCCATTTTTTTCGCGCGTTCGCGCCGGCCCTCGCGTATGCCGTGCAGACCTTGCTGCAACTGCGCATTGCCGGGATCGATGTTCAGGCCAAGAACATGGATCGTGGTCCCGCCCCAGCTGACCGAAACCTCGACACCGTCGACAAATCGAAGGCCGAGCGCCGCCGCCTGATCGCGCGCTTCGGTCAGTCCGGAGATTTCGTCATGATCCGTAAGCGCGAGAACGTCGACGCCGTTGGCGAGCGCTCGCCGAACCAGCTCGGCCGGCGCGAGCAATCCGTCCGAAGCCGTGGAGTGGCAATGCAGATCGTAATTGAGCAGGGGTTGCATCCGACGGCGATTTTAACACGCCGTCTGCGACGCTCCGGCGCGAGGAGCGCCGGCGGCGTCTAACCGGTGCGCAGAAACGCCTCGATCAGCGCGGCAAGCCGCTCCGGCTGGTCGTGATGCAGCATGTGTCCGGCGTCGGCCAGCGTGTGCGCGCTGATATTGCGAAAGCAGGCCTTGCGCGCGTCGTGATCACCTGCATTGATGCGCATGCGCTCCATGGTTTTCGATTCGGCGCCATCGATCCACAACACCGGCGCCGAAACGTTGCGCCAGCAGGCCATCGCCTCCTCCAGCTGGTACGCAACGGGGTTGATCAACTTGTGCGCCGGATCACTACGCAACTCGACCCGTCCGGCGGCGTTAATGCCACCCCAGTGCTGCGCCAGGTACAGGGCACGCGATTGCGACAAGCGCGGATTGCCGGTGCGCATGCGCGCGGCCAGGTCCGCGAAATCGGCGTAGTCGCGAAACCCCGGTTTGTCAGCCAGCTGCGCCATCCATTTGGCATAGCGCTCGGGCGCCTTAACCGCCTCGCTGCGGCTCATGCCAAAACCTTCCAGATTAACCAGGTGCGCCACGCGTCCGGGGCGCACCCCTGCATACATGCTGGCGATATTGCCGCCCATGCTGTGACCAATCAGCGTGACCGGCCGATCCGGCTCGAAGTGCGCCAGCACCTGGTCCAGATCCCCCATGTAATCCGGGAACCAATAGCAATCTGCGGGCCCCCAGGCGGACAGGCCATAGCCGCGCCAGTCCGGTGCGATCACCTGCCACTCGGATGTCAGCGCATCGACCAGAAACTGGAACGAAGCCGATACATCCATCCAGCCGTGCAACATGAATAGCTTCGGCTGGGCGGTCTCGCCCCACACGCGGCAGTGGTAGCGCAGGCCGCGAATGTCGAGAAAGACGGAGGTGTCGGGTTTCATTTTCGGCCGCCATCATAGCAGGTGAGTGCATCTGTTATCATTCCCGCGGCTATTTTTCGAGGAACCAACATGGGCGTTTACTCCCTCGGCGAGCGCCGGGTCGAGGTGCAGGGCACGGACTGGTATATCGCCGAGAACGCCACCGTCATCGGCTCGGTGTTGATCGAGGACAAGGCCAGCATCTGGTTCAACGTCGTCATTCGCGGCGACAATGACCAGATCACCATAGGTGAAGGCAGCAACGTGCAGGACAGCTCGATGCTGCATACCGATGCCGGGATCAAACTCACCCTCGGACGCAACGTTTCCATCGGTCACATGGTCATGCTGCACGGCTGCAGCATCGGAGACGGCAGCCTCATCGGCATCAACAGCGTCATCCTCAACCGCGCAGTGATCGGAAAGCACAGCCTGATCGGCGCGGGCTCACTGATACCCGAAGGCAAAACCATACCGGATGGCGTGCTGGCGCTGGGTTCACCCGCCAAAGTCGTGCGCGACCTGTCCGCGGCCGAAATAGAAAATCTGCAGAATATTGCCAACGGCTACATGCGCCGGGCGAAAATATTCAGGCAGCAGTTGCAGCCGCAGCCTCTGCGGATCTGAACGGCCGCGAAGTGGGCCGACCCCAGCGTTATTTCGGCGCCATGCGAATGGCGCCATCCAACCTGATGACTTCGCCATTCAACATTTCATTCTCGATGATGTGCCTGGCCAAGGCGGCGAACTCGAAAGGCTGTCCCAGACGCGGCGGGAACGGCACCATCTTGCCAAGCGAGTCCTGCGCCTCCTTGGGCAAACCGAGCAACATCGGCGTCAGGAAAATTCCAGGCGCAATGGTCATGACGCGTATGCCCGAGCGCGCCAGGTCGCGCGCGATCGGCAGCGTCATTCCCACGATGCCGCCCTTGGAAGCCGAATAGGCCGCCTGGCCGATCTGGCCGTCGTAGGCCGCGACCGAGGCGGTGTTGATGATCACGCCGCGCTCGCCGCCGGCATTGGGCTGGCCCTTGCTCATGGCATCGCCGGCCAGCCGGATCATGTTGAATGTGCCGATCAAATTGATGGTGACGACGCGGGTGAACGTGGCGAGCGCGTGCGGCCCTTCCCTGCCCAGCGTCTTCTCGGCAACGCCGATGCCGGCGCAGTTGACCAGCCCCTGGAGGCCGCCGAACTCCTTCAATGCCAGCGCCACCGCGGCCTTGCCGTCGGCTTCGCTGGTAACGTCGGTTTTGATAAATCTTGCCTGTCCCAGTTCCTTGGCCAGTGCATTGCCGGCATCCACATTGACATCGGCAATAACAACATTGCCGCCGGCCTCTGCGATAACGCGCGCGGTCGCCGCGCCCAGACCGGAGGCGCCGCCAGTGACAATAAACGTGCTGCTCTTGAGTTCCATATGCGTATTCCCGGATGATGTGAATAATTCGATTGTGCCGATGCGCGCTGAATCAATCGCCGCCGAACAATCCTGGCGCCATGCTTCGGCTAATGATCTTCCAGGCGAGTCTTGAGTTCTTCGGCCAGTTCGCCCGTATCCGGATCTACCCAATCGGCGATTCCGATCTCGGCCTCCGCCTGCTCCAGGCTCTCGCCCGGCTCGTAGTCCGAGTCGGCGTTGTACTGCATGTCTTCGACCGCCTCGATCAAGGTCGGGAACGGCCCGGACTCCTTTCGGCTGTCCCTGGCCTGCCAATAAAAACCATCAGGACGTTCGACAATACTGGCTCTGTCGTAGTCAGAAGTCGTTTCCGGAATCGCCTTTTTCATAGAGAAAATCCGAGCAATTGCGTCCGTGATGGAAAATTATGCACGTGGTGGACGAACACCAATACTGCAACTCGATTATACGTCCTTGCGATCAATTTGTTTGACCAGGAAACATGATACGCCCAGAGCGCAACGCGCGCCAGACGCGCCGCCTTTCGATCAGCAAATGTCCTGTACTCTCAACTCCCGGAACCGCTATTTCTGCGCCGTTTCTGCCCGCTAGGCTGCGCTCGCGGGCCGGGCCGATTGCAGATTATCCGCGGCGAGTTCGCTTCGCGCTCGCGCGAGCCAGACGCGCGCCTGCGGCAATTCGATATCGAAATGACGCGCTACCGCTTCCTCAGAATTGACTGTCGCCCGATCAAGTCGGACCAGCTCCGACAGAAATATCGCGTACAAATCCGCACGACGACGGGGCGACGATCCTGCCGCTGAAGGCGAAGTCGCACGCTCGATCAGCAGCTGCGCCAGACTCGCGCTTTGCTCGACGTCCCGCAGCGTGAGCGGCAGCAAGCCCAGATGCAACAGGGCGCTGTTGCCCGACGCGACGTTTTCGCCAGCGCGGACAAATGCCGGCACCCAGCGGTGCTTGCGATTCTCGTCCGCGCCCGACCAGATGCCGCCGGACTGCCGCGTTTCGACAACAACTGCGGCGTCCGACAACCCGTATTGATAGCGATTCGCGCGCATCGCGTTGGCGACCGCGAAACGTACGTCGGGCGTAAATGGAGTAACCAGTGAAGCGCGGCCCGTCTCCAGCGCATCGCGGTAGCGCTTGCTTGCCACCGCCTTCTCAAGACTGTCAGAGAGGACGCAGACGACGCGACCGGCGGCGGCGAGCGTAGCCGAAATCACTTCGCGGTCGACGCCGCGCATGTCGCTGGAGATGACGACCACGCCCTCGCTTCCGGCGCGCGCTCCAATGGCCTGTGCGAATCGGTGCGAATCCGCCGTGCTGTCGCGCGATCCCACCACACAGAGTCCGCCAAGTTCGAGCGCTTCCTTTGGCCCGGCGCCAAACAGCAGCGGAAGACAGGCGGTCTTCAATCGCTGGCGCAGACGCGCCGGAAACTCCGGTTCGCGTTCACCGAGCACCCAGATGCCAAGTCGGCCCCAATGATCAAGCAGGGAATCAACGTCGGCCACACGACGCAACAGGCGCATGATTCGATCGGATCCGGCGTAGGACCGAAGCACCGTCTTGACATCCGCTTGCAGCAAGGCGGCCAGAGTCAGGGCCTGCGCCTCCAGCCAATGGGCCAGCTGATGATATTCGGAAAGCGAAAGCGGCCGCGGGGCATCGCTTGAATCGTTCAGCCGCGCGCTGAGCAGCAAAGTTGCCTTGGTAATCTGGCGCACGGTATTCATGGAGCCAAGTCAA
>Ga0208566_1000118_pt1 | contig 57348 bp, 60 predicted proteins | sample PL_2010_150m_FD_184159 | JGI IMG/M metagenome (GOLD analysis project Ga0208566, IMG submission 184159) | Freshwater microbial communities from Powell Lake, British Columbia, Canada to study Microbial Dark Matter (Phase II) - PL_2010_150m... | ecosystem: Environmental > Aquatic > Freshwater >...
ACCACTGAAGCAAGGGCTTCGTTGATTTCAATCAAGTCGATGTCATCCATGGTGAGACCTGCACGCTCGAGCACTTTTTTAGTAGCAGGAATTGGTGCGGTCAACATGTAGCGAGGGTCTTCTGCAGCCATTGCAAAGTTCACGAAACGAGCGCGTGGCGTGAGACCGAGTTTCTTGGCTCGCTCTTCGCTCATGATCAACAATCCGGCAGCACCGTCGGTGATTTGTGATGAGTTGCCAGCAGTAACGCGTCCGCCTTCTTCAACAGGTTTGAAAGCAGGCTTCAATGATGCCAATTTTTCAATTGTTGTTTCGCGAATACCTTCGTCCTGCGTGACCATGTTGCCGTCGGCTCCCATCACGGGGTGGATTTGGCCCTGAAAACGACCTTCGCGTGTAGCGCGCGCTGCAAACTCTTGCGAACGAGCACCAAATGCGTCCATGTCTTCGCGGGTGATGTTCCACTTATCAGCAATCATCTCAGCAGAGACGCCTTGACCTACCAAGCCACCTACTGATTCGTAACGTGCTTGCACGCGCGGACCAAATGGAAAACCAAATGTGCGATCGGACAACGATGCGCCCATTGGTACTCGAGACATCACTTCAACACCTGCTGCAACAACAATGTCGTATGCGCCGGCCATCACGCCTTGAGCTGCGAAGTGTGCAGCTTGCTGACTTGATCCACATTGACGATCAACAGTTGTACCAGGAACGGTGTCTGGCCATCCTGCTGCCAAGACTGCGTTGCGAGCCACATTGAGGCTCTGCTCGCCGACTTGCATGACACAGCCCATCACCACATCATCAATGGTTGCTGGGTCAACTCCGGTGCGCTCAACGAGTGTCTTCATGATTTCGGCTGCAAGATCAACTGGGTGCCAATCTTTTAACTTGCCGTTTCGCTTGCCACCTGGGCTTCGAAGTGCATCAACAATCACTGCTGTGGTCATGAATAACTCGCTTTCATATACGCGGATCTGCTTGTTGCAACGATAACTAGTGGAGACGATGGGACTCGAACCCACGACCCCCTGCTTGCAAAGCAGGTGCTCTAGCCAACTGAGCTACGTCCCCTTATAACGATTCATAAGGGTACAGGGCAGAGTCTTAAGTCCCATAATGCAGAGGTCTTTATGCATCGTTTTATCGTAAGGGGTTGCCATAAATAGATGGGGGTAGCCTTCGGGTCATGGTTGCCGAATTGATCTATGCCTTTCGCGTGATGCGACTGCCCCTCTTGGACGCCAGTGGCGTGCCATTAGGCAAGATCGACGACATTGTTGTGGTGCCAGGTCGCACCACCGAGCCGCCACGGGTTTTGGGCTTTGTTGCTTCAAGCCAGCGGCGCCTCATTTTTGTGAATGCCTCACGTATCGCAGCATTGGATAACAGCGGCGCTCGCCTCAAGTCGTGGGACGTCGACCTCAACCCGTTTCGCCCTCGGGCTGGTGAGCGCCTGCTTGGCAAGGACGTCCTCAATCAGCGTGTCGGAGACGAAACCGTCAGCGATGTTGCACTCGAATTTTTGAGTGGCCGTTCGCCTGGCTGGTATGTCTCCAAGGTTCGTCTTGCAAAGCGCGGCCTACTCAACCCACGCCCCGGTTATCGGTTGGTTGATTGGGATGTTGTTGCGGGCTTGTTTGCACCGTCAACCGCACAAGCTGCCGAAGCTGCTCGTCTGCGCGACATGCACCCCACCGACGTTGCGGTCGTCATTCGCGCACTGCCTCTAGAACAACGACGACTTGTCGCTGAGGCAATGGACGACGAGCGCTTGGCTGATGTGCTTGAGGAATTGCCAGAAGATGAGCAGTTGCGTTTGATCGAGGGCCTCGACATGGAGCGCCTCACCAATGTCTTTGACGAAATGGAATACGACGACTTGGCCGACTTGTTGGTGCAGATGCCGGGCGAGCAGCGCAGCAAAGTGCTCGAGGCGATGGATGAAGATGACGCTGAGACCATGCGCCAGTTGCTTTCACATGCCGAAGGCACTGCGGGTGCCTTGATGACTCCAGACATTATTGTCATGTCTCCGGATGCAACAGTTGCAGATGCACTTGCTCGCATTCGTGAGCCAGACATCATGGTGTCAATTGCTGCTCAAGTGTTTGTTGCGCATACACCTCACTATCCACCAACTGGTACATACCTCGGTGTGGTTCATTTCCAACGACTCCTGCGCGAGTCACCACATATGACACTCAGTCAATGTGTGGAGATGGAACCGACCATCGTGCCGACAATGCCAGAACGCGAAGTTGCCGAACGTCTGGCAAGTTACAACTTGTTAGCTGTTGGTGTTTGTGACACCAACAATCGACTACTTGGCGCAATCACAGTCGACGACGTGTTGGATCGCACGTTGCCGGCCAACTGGCGACGAGACCCAACTGGTGGGGTGAAGTCATGAAAAAGCGTGACAACCTTGCTCGCCCCCGCGACCGCCAAGCTCCGCTCGGAGTGCACTACAACTCCGATGCCTTTGGCAAGTTTTCCGAATCAATTGCGCGCCTCATGGGCACTGCACGATTTTTGATTATTCAAACAATCTTGGTGATTATTTGGATCGCACTGAACGTACTCTTTCTTACACTGCAGTGGGACAAGTACCCATTTATTTTGCTCAACCTGATGTTTTCGGTGCAGGCTGCGTATGCCGCGCCGCTCATTTTGCTCGCGCAAAACCGCCAAGAGATGCGCGACCGCCGCCAAGCCGAAACTGACCGCGCTGTTGCAGCAAGTACTCAGGCAAACGCCGAGTTTCTGGCTCGCGAGTTAGCAAGTGTGCGATTGGTCTTGGCCAACGTGGTAACAGTTGACGAACTACGCGATCAACTTGAAGAAGTGATCAAACTGCTCAACCAACAACAGCGGTAGTAATAGCAGTAATAGCGGTAGTAGAAATAGTCACGAACAACGCGCACTATGTGCAGTTTTTGCAACGTCCAATGAGATCGAGTTGGTGTCGGTCGATAGAAAACCCTTCACGGCGAGCCACTTTCGCCAAAGCTTTTTCGAGCTCGTGCTCAAGATGCTCTGGCACCAACACGTCGCTCACGCTCCCACACTGGGCACACACCATGTGATGGTGATGACCCATGAGGTGTTCGGCTAGTTCGTAGCAACCACTCTCGGCGTTGGTGACGACACGCACAACTGCTTTGGACTCTTCCAGCACAAGCAGGTTGCGATACAGCGTGCTCTGCGGAACATTTTTTGCCTGCAGCAAAATGTCGGTGATCAACATTGGTTTTCCGGCTTGAATCAAGATGTCGACAATCACTCGGCGTTTGTCTGTGTATCGCTGGCCGGCATTGTGTAAGAGATCAAATACAGCGGTATGAATCTCCATGTTGTTCAGGCTTGACATCAGGTACCTACAAATTGATGGAGTCGAACACCGCCAGCGAGAATGTCGCGCAAAATTTCGGAGTTGGGCAACGAATCTTGACCAAGCACGCAGGCACCAGGCGTCGCTACTTGTCCACGTTGCACAAAAAGCGCGGTTGTGGCAGCAACAACCCCAGCGATTTGAGCTACTTGTTCTGCCACACCTGCAATCTCAACAATTCGCGAACCGTTTCGAAATCCTCGAACCTCAATACGCAATGCTCCCATTCCGCCCTCGGCATGTGGTGGTGTCATCATCGGTAAACGAGACGTAAAACGATCGCGCCTTCTTGCCGACACCCGCGCAGTAATGCGTTGCAATTGCGGTTGTGCTCGTTTGAGCAAAATTGGGTCTGCCATTTCGGCGCGATAACAGTCGTAAGCCCCAACGGGTTCAGGAAACCAACACAGTTCGCGTCCGCTTCCGCCTGGCCTGCGCAGCCACTCGCCGTCATGCCAGCCGATGGATTGCCCGGCCAACGCTTGGTGGTGCTGCACCGCACAGTTTGGACCGCCTGTGCCATGGAAAGCCACATGTGCCTCATCGACTGAGTCAAAACTGGTTTCGAGGTGTCGAAGCAACAATCCGGTCAAGCCCGGTGAGGCCGCTGCTCCAACTACTAAAACCTTGTTCAGTGCTTGAGTTTGTTCGTGCATGTTCAGCAACTCCATCACGTCAGAGACATCGTCGCTGAGCGAAACGACTGATGCGCCTCGAGCAAGCAACTTCTGTGCAAGTGGCGCATGCGGCGAACCACACGCGAGTACTACTACTGACGCGGTCGCAACTGCATCAAAATCAACCACGCTGACCGTTGTGTCGCGCGACCTGTGAACTGCAGCAAGCCGTTGCGCTCCATACAAATCTTGGTCGTGCAACAAAATCGGATTGTTGCTTGTTGCAACGAGATGCTCGACCACTCGCGAACCAGTAACCCCGGCTCCGATTACGCCAATAGCACCAGAGAAATCAATCATGAACTGTTTGTTGCTAGTTCTGAGAACTTGTTTGGTCAACACTCGAGTCAGTTGTTGGGTTGAGCGGACGCCACCCACCTCGCTGTGTTGACGGTTCAGACTTGCCACGCACTCTCAACAGCGCACCAGCAATTCCCGCAATGCCGAGCACCATAAGGACGCGTCGGATGAAATTCACAGGTGTACCTCCGTGGGGCTAACAAGAATCGAACTTGTGACCTCATCCTTATCAGGGATGCGCTCTAACCAACTGAGCTATAGCCCCGATTCTGAATCAGGGACGCAAATCCTACTGCCGCTTACCGTGACTCTCAACCGAGCCCACAACAACCTCTTCTTCCAGCACGGTGACGCGAATTCCACCTACAAGATCGGTGATCAGGTTGAAAACCGTGGCAGCCAAGACCAGAAGGGCTGTTGCCAAAATAACGCCCAATAATCCCAGGATCATCACATTGACGAATAACTGGCCGCCCTTAAATTGAAAAGATTCCCATCCAAATGACTTCATGAACTGCTGAATATTGTCGATTGTTCCGGTTGCAGATGCCACACTCCACAACAACACCAAAGCCAAGAGCACAATCAGATACACAACGAAGTGGAAGATGAGCCCTACCTTAAAGACCGACCACGGGTCGATGTCGCGAATGACGCGAGTTACTCGCCGAATGCGTGGGGTCGATTTTGTCGTTGTACTCACGGTGTCATTGTAGGCAAATCACTGGCCCAACTATCGCGGGCTGATGCGGTGGCCGATTGTCGCCCCACGCGCACGTGTACGGTCTGCACCGAGTTGTCGTCCGTCTGATGAGTCAGCAGTGTTGCGCCATTGTGCCAAGCAACTACTTCTGCTCCTCTGGCACCACCATAAATTGAGGCAAGTGCCGAGGCATCAGCTGCAATTTGTGCGCGTGTTTGATCAACGAGGTGTGTCGAGAGCGTAACGATGCCCATCAACACCATTGCAGTACAGGCACAACCCAACACCACGCTGAGTACGGCACTCCCTTTGTCAGGAGGCGCCACGGAGCAAGGGCGAGTAATTATTCTTCGTCGTGAGCCAGAACGAGCGCTGCAGATGCAACAACTTGTCCTGCACCCAAACTCATGATGCGCACACCAGTGGCAGCACGACCTTGACTCGAAATCTCTTTGACTGGGGTGCGAATTGTTGTACCACCCGATGCCACGACAACGACGTCATCTTCGAGACCGACCATGAAAGCAGCAACAACGCTGCCCTTCTTGCCAGTCAGTTTGATGCCGATCATTCCCAAACCTCCACGACCTTTGCGTGCAAAGTTGGTGAGTTGTGTGCGCTTGCCATAACCAGATTCGGTGATTAACAAGATCGCCGAATCATTCTTGGCAACATCGAGTGCCACCACTTCGTCGGCTGTGCGCAACTTCATGCCGCGTACTCCGGCAGCAGAGCGACCCATTGGTCGCACGGCCTTTTCGGCGAAGCGAATTGTTTGCCCACCCTTCGTCACCATAAACACGTCGTCGGTGCCCGATGTTTCAATCACGCGCACGAGCTCGTCCTTTGGACGCAACTTCAGAGCGATCAATCCGTCTCGGCGACTCGAGTTGTATTCATCGAACGCGGTCTTTTTCACTTGACCTTGCTTGGTTGCAAAGAACAAGAAGCGCTCTCCTGCCAGTTCGCGGGTGTCAATAATGGCCTGGATGGTTTCGCCTGGTTGCAGTGGCAACAAGTTGACGATTGGAATGCCCTTTGCGGTGCGCTCGCGTTCTGGGATCTCGAGTGCACGCAATCGGTATACACGACCACGATTTGAAAAGAACAACAGATATGCATGCGTTGTCGTGAAGATCACATTGCGCACAATGTCGTCAGTTTTCATTTTTGCGCCGCTCACTCCGCGACCGCCGCGACCTTGGGTGCGGAATGAATCTGCGCTCACAGCCTTGATGTATTGGGCCTGTGTCATCACGATCACAAGTTCTCTGTCTTCTACGAGGTCTTCGACGCCGAGTTCGCCGACGTCATGGGTGATCTGGCAAACACGTGGCGTTGCAAAAGCGTCTCGAACTGCTGTCATTTCTTTGGTGATAACAGCGCGAAGTTTGACATCGGAATTGAGAATTGCTTGGAGTTCCTTAATACGAGCCAATACATCCTTTTGTTCTGTCTCAAGATCAATGCGTGAAAGTCGCGTGAGTTGGCGCAATTGCATATCAAGAATGTCGATTGCTTGGCGCTCAGTAAACCCGTACTTCTTGCCCATTAACGCTTCCTTGGCTGAAGCTGCGTCTTCGCTACCGCGAATCAATTTGATGATCTCGTCAATGACGTTGAGTGCCTTGAGTCGACCTTCAAGAATGTGGTTGCGATCGTTGGCTTTTTGCAAGCGGAACGTAGAACGGCGAGTGATGACCTCAATTTGATGATCGATGTATCCGACAAGTGCGTCGCGCAAGTTGATGGTGCGTGGAACACCTTTGACCAACGCCACCATATTGACAGGAAAACTCGATTGCAGTTGAGTCAACTTAAACAAGTTGTTCATCACCACATTGGAGTTTGCGTCGCGCTTCAACGTGATGATGAGGTTTGTTTCGCCTCCTGATGAGTTGTCGTTGACGTCAGCAATTCCATCGAGATCTCCGCCATCGACCAACTCTTGAATGCGTGAAGCAATTGCCGAGCAACTGGCCTGATATGGCAGTTCAGAAACGATGATCTGCATCTGACCACGACGTCCTTCTTCGATCGATACCTTGGCGCGAGTTTTGATGCTTCCACGACCAGTGCGGTATGCGTCCATGATGCCGGCGCGTCCCAAGATCAATCCGCCCGTTGGAAAATCCGGGCCTTGAACAAACTTCATCAAGTCATTTGGTGTCGCGTCTGGGTTTTCAAGTAGATGCAACGTTGCATCAATCACTTCGCCCAAGTTGTGTGGAGGAATGCTTGTTGCCATACCAACAGCAATGCCCTGGCTGCCATTGACCAACAAGTTTGGAAAACGCGCTGGTAACACAATTGGTTCTTCTGATGTGCCGTCGTAGGTAGGTATGAGGTCGACCGTGTCTTCGTCGATGTCGGCAAGTAATTGCATCGCAAGTGGGTGCAGTCGTGACTCGGTGTATCGGCTTGCAGCCGGACCAAAGTCTGGTGATCCGTAGTTGCCGTGGAAGTCAATTAATGGATGGCGCAACGAAAATGGTTGGGCCATGCGAACGAGGGCGTCGTAAATAGCGCCGTCGCCGTGTGGGTGATACCTGGCCATCGTGTCACCAGTGACGCGAGCACATTTCACGAAAGGTCTGTCTGGGCGAAAACCTTGTTGGTCCATGTCCCAAATAATGCGGCGATGCACAGGCTTGAGGCCGTCTCGCACATCGGGCAACGCACGCGACATGATGACCGACATTGCGTAGTCGAGGAAGGAGCGTTCCATTTCGTCTTGCAACTGCACTGGTTGCACCGAATCTGGACGAGCAAACAAGTTTTCTTGACCAGGTGGCGGCTTAACCGGTGGTGAGCCCGCTGCTGTTGATGCAGACGGCTTCTTTGCCACTCGCTTTGTTGGCTTATTAGTTGGTTTCTTGCTGGCCATAAATCGGTTTCCTTCGTCGTAGCTTGCGCGAATTAAAAGTCGAGGTTGCGCACGTCGCGTGCGTTGGTTTGGATGAATTGCTTGCGACTTTCGACGTCGTCGCCCATGAGCACACTCATGATGTCTTCGGCGAGCGCAGCTTCATCGACAGTGATTTGTAGCAACGTGCGCGAGTCGGCGTGCATGGTTGTAGACCGCAACTCTTGCCAGTCCATCTCTCCAAGACCCTTCAAGCGCTGAAATTCTTTTTTGTGATTTGGGTTTTCGCGCAAGAACTTTTCTTTTGCCGCATCATCTTTGAGGTAAATCTTGCTTTTGCCAATCTCGGTTGAAAACAATGGTGGTTGTGCGATGTAGATAAAGCCGGCTTCAACCATTGGCTTCATTTGGCGATAGAAAAATGTGAGGAGCAGAGTGCGAATGTGGCTGCCGTCAACATCGGCGTCTGCCAAGATCACAACTTTGTGGTAGCGGGCCTTTTCGCTATTGAATTCGTCGTTGCCAATGCCTCCACCGATTGCGGTGATCAGGGTTTGGATTTCGGTGTTCTTCAACATCTTGTCCATGCGCGCGCGTTCAACGTTGAGAATCTTGCCGCGAATTGGCAAAATTGCTTGGGTGCGTGGGTCACGCGCGTCAACCGCGGTTCCGCCTGCCGAGTCGCCTTCAACAATGAACAACTCGGTTTCGCTTGCATCGGTGCTCGAGCAGTCTTTCAACTTGTCGGGCATGCCCGCGCCTGCAAGTGCGGTCTTGCGGCGCACTGCATTGCGGGCATTTTTTGCTGCTAAACGAGCTTGTGCTGCGCTGACCGCTTTTTTAACAATGCGGTTGGCTTCGGTTGGGTTTTCTTGCAACCACTCTTCGAGTTTGGCGTTTGTTTCTTTTTGAACAAATGAACGAATTGAAACGTTGCCGAGTTTTGCTTTGGTTTGACCTTCAAACTGTGGCTCGCGAAGTTTTACAGCGACGATGGCAGTGAGGCCCTCACGAATGTCTTCGCCCAACAGGTTTTCTTCTTTTTCTTTCAAGATGCCGCTGGCACGCGCGTATTTGTTGAGCACCGAGGTCAATGCTGTCTTAAAGCCTTCAACATGCATGCCGCCCTCAACGGTTGAAATACCGTTGGCATACCCATAGATGCCTTCGTAATAACCCGTATTCCACTGCAAAGCAATGTCAAGTGTTTGATCGGCTTCACTCGCTTCGTAATTGGCAACCTTGTTAAAGAGCGCTTCGCGTGATGCATTGAGATGCTTCACGAAATCGACAATGCCACCTTTGTATTGGTAGGTGACTTTTTGTTTTCTCTCTGCTCGCTCGTCAACAAACACCACTTCAAGATCACGGTTGAGAAATGCAATGGTTTGTAGACGCTCGGTAACTGTGCGCGCAACAAACTCGGTGCCCTCTGCAGCAAAAATGGTTGGGTCTGGAACAAACGTGATGGTGGTTCCGGTTGCGGTTTTGTTTGGTGACGCACCAACTTTTGCAATCTTTCCTTTTGGTGTTCCGCCATCAACAAACTCTTGTCGGTATCGCACACCATCTCGGTCGACTTCGGCTACAAGTTTTTTGGACAACGCGTTTACAACGCTCACACCTACGCCGTGGAGGCCGCCCGACACTTTGTATCCATCGCCACCAAACTTGCCGCCGGCGTGCAACACGGTGAGCACCACTTCGAGTGCGCTCTTTCCTTTGTGTGGGCCAGATGGATATGGATCAACTGGAATACCACGACCGTTGTCGGTTACTGAACAAGATCCATCGGCTTGCAAAGTGATAATCACCTTGGTGCAATAGCCAGCCATGGCTTCGTCTACGGCGTTGTCAACCACTTCCCAGATCAGGTGGTGCAAGCCTGCGAGACCCGTAGATCCGATGTACATACCTGGGCGTTTGCGAACCGGATCGAGCCCTTCGAGTACTTGAATGTCTTTTGCGCCGTATGTCGCAGAGCCTGCAGTGGACGATTTATTGGCTTTGGCAGTTGCCATTATTGACCCCGAAAAGTTGGGCCCCGAAGGGGATTTTTAAGCGAAATGAGCGACATAAATAACACAGAGAAGTCTACCAATTACCTGTTGCGAGGATTGCGTTTTACTCGTACTTCGATGGCATTAATTGTGCTGGATGTTGCGACATGTATTTTCTCTATGAGTTGCGGTTCGAGAAATCGCATTTGAGTCGCCCACGATGGGTCGTCAACTTCGACAATCAGTTTGCCGCGTTCGAGTTTGATCGGAGTGACGTGTTGGGCAACTTGTTCGCCAACTATTTGTGCCCATTCACCGAATACTCCACTGATCGCCGATGTTGTGTCGGCACCAAGACGATCCAATAAAGCGTCGAGCGCACTCGCCAGAGAATTGCTGTTATTTTCGCTCATGTTTTCACTCTCGGGCTCAGGCTTCACGGATGGTTCCGCCTGCAATGTGTACGAGAGTGTCCGGATGTGCAGTTTGGGGTAAAACTCCAGCAGAGGTAATCAGCACTTGGCCTTGCGGGAAGTGGCGCAATAGGGCCGCGCTTCGATGTGGGTCTAATTCCGACAAAACGTCATCCAAAATAAGCACTGGTGGACTCCCGACTTCGGCTGTCACTAGTCGATGCACGGCCAAACGAAGCGCGAGTGCGAGTGTTCGTTGCTCGCCCTGAGAAGCGTGCGTTCGAGCCGGCAAGTTATTGATTGACAACTCGATGTCGTCGCGGTGTGGGCCAACCGTGCTCGAACCCCGACGTATGTCGTTGTCTCGAGAATGACGCAAGCTTGGCGCAAGCCCGTCGGTTCGCCACTGCGGTGCATACAACATATGTATTGGTGCTTGCGCTTGGGAAAGTTCGGCGAGTTCGATATAGGCGTCTTGTGTCTGAGGCAACAACAGTTCAAGCAAGCGTGCTCGCATGTCGCCAAGCTGGGTGCCGTGCAACACCAACTTTTCATCCCACACATCGAGTGTCGTTGCGATGTCGGGGGTCAAACGTCCATTCGACTGTTTGAGTAATGCGTTGCGCTGCTTGAGTACTCGTTCGACCTCACTGCACAATGCGTCATTTTTGGTCCAGACGGCAACCAATGCATCATCAATAAATTCTCTGCGCACCGACGGGGAATCTTGAACAAGGTCTAAGTCTTGGGGTGAAAACACGGTGGTGCGCACAACACCCAATAAGTCGCGTGTTTTGGCAAGTTTTTGCTTGTTCACCAATATCTTGCTGCGGCCGGTTCGACTGAGCTCGGCCTCTATCAAAACCTCGCGGCCATCTGAGTGAATGATTATTGCACGAACAATTGCGGTGTTCTCGCCGGTTTTGATCATCACGTCTGTGGGCACACCTCTAAAACTTTTGAGTGTTGCCAAATATGACAACGCTTCAACAAGGTTTGTTTTCCCTTGACCGTTGTCTCCAATGATTGCGGTTACACCGTCGGTCAACGCGATCGAAGCCGATGCGTAGTTGCGAAAGTTGGTTAACTCCAAGTGTCGAATAATCACGAGTTGGTAACGCTGTGAAGCAACTAGTTGGTGAGTCGTTGCGGCATCACTAGATACAAATAGTCGGGGGCGCCAACACCTCGAAGCACTGCCGGTTTAATTGGATCGGTTGTTTGAATAGTTATTTCGTCGCCGCTCACCGCTTCGATACCAGCTGCAAGATATTCGGGATTAAACCCAACCGTGATGTCTGATCCAACCAGTGTTGCATCCAATTCTTCAACGGTGTTGCCAACGTCTTGGGTAACAACAATCAGTTTGAGTGATGTTGCCGTCATTTCAAGACGCACAGGTGTTGTTTCTCTTGCCAAAATTCGACAACGGCGAATTGCTTCAAGAAGTGGTTCGCGCGCAGTTGTCAGGGAATTTGGGTAACTTGGTTGAATAAGTTGTCGATAGTTGGGGAACTCAATTTGTAACAAACTGGTGCTGAGCGTTGCTTGACCAACCGTAAATGTTGCTTTGTCGCCCGCCAAACACAACGATGCTTCTTCTCCACTTGTGAGCAACCGTTGCAATTCATTTAAGGCCCTGCTTGGAATAACAACTTTTTCGCCGTGGCCCAAAATGTTGTTTCCAGGTAAATCGCGAACTGCAAGCCGATAGGAGTCTGTTGCTACAAGTCGCAAACCTTCTGGTTCGGCAGACATCAACACTCCGGTGAGTGCCATCCGTTGCATGTCAGAAGATGCCGCGCGAACTACCTGGCGCAGCGCATCAGCGAACACACCTGCCGACAAAGTGACGGGTGGAGCACTCGCTTGAACAATGTTTGGAAAATCGGTCGCAGCAAATGTTGGAACTGTGAACTGTGCCCGACCAGAACTCACACTGACGGTTTCGCCTGTTGTTTCAACGGTTACTTTTCCCTCAGACATTGAACGCACAATGTCGCTCATTAATTTGGCGCTTGCAACAACAACGCCATCTTCAAGGCCACCAACAGCGAGCACAAACTGAACTGAAAGATCGTTGTCGGTGCACGACAACAACAATTTGTCGCCGGTCACTTCGATGCGAACACCAGAGAGTGCTGGCATTGCGTTGTTACGTGTCGACGCAACTCGAGCCGCAGCCCCAAGCGCCTCTGCAAGTACTTCTTTCTCAACTCTAAATTTCATAGCCCGCTCCTTGCGTTGCGTTATGTATCGTTAAATGTGGATGTTTGTAAGAAGACTTAATAACAGTAATAAGTCCTGTGGATTGTGGATAACGGGGGTGTTTCTTATATGTACCAAAGGTTGCAACCTCACACACCCCAACCCCACTAGCCACATCTTGCACTTGTGTAGTTAGGTGCGCCGTGGACAACTGCTTGTTATCCACCGAAGACCCACTCTTTTTACACATGGTTGTCCACATGTTTTGGCGGCGTGTCGAAGCGGTCGTGATCATGGCTCGTTACGACGTTTTAAATTTCTGTACAAGTTCAGTTACTTGATCAAAAACCTGTTTCCGCTCGCTCATCATGCGTTGTGTTTTGTCCACCGCATGAATCACTGTGGTGTGATCACGACCACCAAACAACCTGGCAATTGCCGGGTAACTCAAGTCGGTGAGTTCACGAAATACATACATTGCGGTTTGGCGCGCAGAAACCAATGGTCGCTGGCGGCTCTTGCCCTTCATTGCCTCGACATCAAAACCAAGGTGGTCGGAGATTTCGATGAGTAACTGCTCCCCCGTGCGGGCTTTGGGCGCCGTGCGAGTGAGGAGGTCGACCAACAACTTTTGCGCCATCGAAATGTCAACGAACGTTTTGTTCAGACTTGCGTAGGCACCAACCCGAATAAGGGCACCTTCGAGTTCACGAATGTTGGTGGTGACGTTGCTAGCAATAAATTCCAATACATCATTGGACACCGAGGTGTTTTCTCGCTCGGCTTTGTTGCGCAAAATAGCCAAACGAGTTTCCATGTCTGGCGGCTGAATGTCGGTGATGAGGCCCCAACGGAAACGGCCACGCAAACGGTCTTCCAAGGTCGGAATTGCGTCGGGCACGCGGTCCGATGAAATCACAATCTGCTTATTAGCTCCATGGAGCGAGTTGAAGGTATGAAAAAACTCTTCTTGTAGACCCTCTTTGCCTTCCATGAACTGAATGTCGTCAATCAACAACACATCAACTTCTCGGTAACGGCGCTTAAATGCGGCGATGGTGTTGGAGCGAATGCCGTCAACATATTCGTTCAAGAAAGTTTCGGTCGAGACGTAGCGAACTTCGTAGTGGGCGTAGTGCTGATGTACGTAAAAGCCGATGGCGTGTAAAAGGTGTGTTTTTCCCAAACCAGCAGAACCATAGATAAACAGTGGGTTGTACGAGCGACCTGGGGTTTCGGCAACCCGTTGAGCTGCAGCCAAGGCAAATTGGTTGGATGCACCTTTCACAAAAGTTTCAAAGGTGTATCGCGGATTGAGACCAACTGCGGTGCCCTTGCCTGATCGACTCTTGAGGGTTTGCCCAAACGACATCCCGGCTTCGCTGTTGGAATGGTGCTCATGGTTGAAACCTGACTCGGTGAGCGATTCGTTGAGCTGAATGGGGCTGTCGAGCGAGGTTGGAGAGGTGCTGAGGCGATCATGCACATCGGTCGCAGTGTTGGTTTGCACATCGATGAGCAGTTGGCGGTCACTTGCTCCAACTTCGTTGAGGGCGTCGCGCACCAACGACATGTAACGGGTCAGAATTCGTTCTTTGACATACGAGTTGGGAACCTGGAGGCGCAAACTCATTTTGTCATCGGCCACTGCAACGGCGTCATTAAATGTCGAGAACCAAACAGCTTCGGAAACCTGTGCCCGCAAAACTTCGGCTGTAGCGCGCCACACATCATCGTGGTTGTCGAACTCGATTCGGCTTTCAATTTCTTGTTCCATGTCGCTTTTGTTCCAATCTGTTTGCTTAAAACCGTTACTCAATAACCACTTACGACGATCCACAACACTGTCCACAGGGTGTGGATAATGAGTCCAACAACAAGGTGGGAGAAAGAAGGTAGCAGGTTTTCCACAGGTGAAAAAACTGGCCAGTCCCTGTAGAGTTGGACACCTTAGTCATCGTCGTTTCGAGGTCAACTCGGGGCGCTACTCAGGAGGGGTGCATGAAACGTACTTTCCAACCAAACAATCGTCGCCGCTCCAAGAAGCATGGCTTTCGCCATCGCATGAGTACCCGCGCCGGTCGCGCGATTCTGAAGTCTCGCCGGGCAAAGGGTCGCCACCGGCTTTCCGCTTGATCGGTCGCATCCGTCACCGGGAAGTCTTTTCCCGATTATCCAAAGAGGGAACATATGTTCGCTCGCACGGGTTGTGGTGTTCGTTACTGCTCGATAGTTCACTCGAAAATGCCCATATTGGCTATGCCATTGGCCGCCAGGTGGGTGGAGCAGTCGAACGAAACCGCATCAAACGCCAATTACGGGCCCTTTTTAGCTCCCGCAGTGGTCAATTACGGCCCGGTTGGTACCTCATTGGAGTAACACCCAAGGCGACTGGTTCCACGTGGGACCAGCTTGGAACCCTGGTGGACCGCCTCATTGGCCAAATTGAAGCCAAAATCAGCCAGCCAACGCCATGAATTCGGTTCATATCCATACCCGGCTTCAGTTGGCCATGCTCCGCAGTATTCGCTGGTATCAATCCCTGCGACCCAACAAGCCATCACCCTGCCGCTTTTTCCCTTCCTGCTCCGAATATGCCCACGAGGCGATCGAAATCCACGGTTCTAGCAAGGGCGGCTGGCTGATGATCAAGCGATTATTACGCTGTCGTCCCTTTGGCCCATCAGGGTTTGATCCAGTTCCGCTGAATATCCCCGAGTCAGGCGTCAATTCGGCCGTTTCACCGCCTACCGTCTCTACTGGCCAAAGTGGCCCCCACGAAAGTTGTTGACCCCAGATGTTTGAACTTGCTTCCCGATTAATTGCTCAATTTTATTCGCTCACCCACAACTACGCCTTGGCGATTGGTTTGGTGGCTGTGGTTGTGATGCTGCTCATCACCCCACTCACACTCAAGAGCACCAAGGGCATGCTCGAGATGCAAAAACTGCAACCAGAGATGCGACGCCTACAAGCCGAGTTCAAAGGTGATCGCCAAAAACTTAATGAAGCGATGATGAAGTTGTATCAGGAACACAAAGTCAACCCAATGGCTTCGTGTTTGCCAATCGCGGCGCAGATGCCGGTGTTCATCATCATGTTCCGTGCGCTGCACGGTTTGATTAATCGTCCCGATGGTCCGGGCACAGCGTTTGTTCCAAAATATCTCGATCACACTTCAGATTTGTACAACTCGTTGCTTGGCAAAACAAAAATGCTTGCATTCGGTTTGGATCTGGCAGAGACTCCAGTCGCTGCAGTAAAGGCCGGCTTCGGCACGGGCATGATCTATGTCGGCTTTGTTGCACTGCTTGCTGGTTTGTATTTTGTGCAGCAAAAAATGGTTGCATCGCGCACAGTGAGCCCAACAATGTCGGCCACCCAGGCCAAATTAATGCAGTATTTGCCAGTAGTTTTCGCTGTTTTCCAGCTTTTCCTTCCTACTGGTTTGATCGTGTATTACATGGTGCAGGCAATCATTCGCATTATTCAGCAGTTTTACATCACCAAACGTTTTTATGGACACGATTCGTCGTTGGGTCGCCAAGCACAAGCTGCGAGCGCTCAAGCACGTGACATGAATCAAAAAGACAAAAAAGAAAACAAGAAAGAAATTAAACCTGCAGCAAACCCTGACGCACCGTTTTCGAGCAAGCGCGTCACTCCCCCAAAGGGAAAATCTTCTGGTACTTCGCGACGTCCGCAAGCTCCGGGAAAAAATCGAAGTGGTTCGGTTGCTCGCCGTCCAAAACCATAATTAATTTATTCGCCACATCAAATAAATAACGAGGACATGTATGGAATGGGTAGAAACAACTGCTGACACACTTGAAGCAGCAAAAAATTTGGCACTCGATCAGTTGGGTGTTTCGGAAGAAGATGCCGAGTTTGATGTTCTTGAAGAACCAAAACCAGGTTTGTTTGGACGCACGCGCGGCGAAGCACGTGTTCGCGCCCGTGTTCGACCAACAGCACCAAGATCAAAACCAGAACGCCGTGACCGTGGTCCAAAGCGCACAACGAGCAAAGAGGGCGATGCACCAAAGGGTCGTCGTGGACCAAAGTCGGCTGCTGGGTCAGATCGACCACGCCGTGAGCCACGAAAAACGTCCGATGTTGAGCGCGCACCACGTCCAGAAGGCCCTCCAGTAGATCCAGCCACTGTGAGTGCTGCAGCAACCACATTTCTTGAAGGAATGTTGTCGGCTGCCGGTCTCGTGGGTCAAGTGACATCCATACTCAACGGTGAAGATATCGATATCAACGTGATTGGTGACGATGTCTCGGTATTTGTTGGTCAGCGCGGTGCCACATTGATGGCAGTGCAAGACCTCACACGAGTTGTTAGCCAGCGACGCCTTGGCGACCATGACACCCATATGCGTGTTGATATTGGTAGCTACCGCGAACGCCGCCGTGAGGCCCTGAGCCGTTTTGCTTTGAAGGTAGCCGATGATGTTCTTGCCACTGGTCAACCACGTGTGCTCGAACCGATGAACTCTGCCGACCGCAAGATTGTGCATGACGCCCTTGTTGACTCAACCGGCGTAAGCACACATTCGCAAGGCCAAGACCCGCATCGCCGGGTAGTGGTTGCGTTGGCTGAAACAGTCGAAACAGCCGAATAACCCTGTAGGCATCGGGCCCATAATATGAAGCCCGCAGAACATCCAGGTCTTCGTCGCATCTTCGGTGAGGCCCAAAAAATTGGTGCGTTGGGCTCTGCTCCCCTGTCCGAGATCATTGAACATGCGGCGACCTTTGCTGATGCACTGCCAGTTGGGGTCACATCCTGTGTTGATTTGGGGAGCGGAGCAGGAGTCCCTGGCTTGGTGATTGCCATTGTTCGCCCCGAAATTCAGATGACCCTGATCGATCGGCGCGCCAAGCGCACAGACACACTGCTCCGTTCGGTCCAATCTCTGGGGATCCAGGATCAGGTGGAAGTGGTGTGCGGGGATGTTGAGGCATTGCGAAGCCAAGATCGCTTCGCCCATACTTTTGATGCAGCGTGTAGCCGGGGTTTTGGCCCCCCACTGCAAACCCTGCAATGGGCCGTCGGTCTGGTGAGGTTGGGCGGGTATGTCGTTGTGAGCGAACCTCCACCCGGTAGTCCAGACCGCTGGGCCAAAATAGATCTGGGAAGGCTTGGAGTGTCCGCTCCAACAAGGCTTGGTCCGGTCGCATTGTTCCACGTGGAACATTTGTAGATTCCACAGCGGTCATTGCAGCCCAAAATGTTCCACGTGGAACATTCTCGGCCCAGTCAGTTGTTCATCCAGAACGTATCCCCCGTTGATTGACTCACCTTCGGTAGAATTAGGGTGATATGAAATCGGCAACACCTGAACCCACCCTGCCACACCCCGTTCCACGGGTGATTGCGATGGCTAACCAAAAGGGTGGGGTAGGCAAGACCACAACCACTATCAATATGGGCGCATGTTTGGCCGAGCAGGGATATCGAGTGTTGATTGTGGACCTAGATCCGCAGGGTAATGCCTCGACTGGCTTGGGTCTGAATACTCGCGAAATGGAGACCAGCATTTATGACGTCTTGCTGCATGACACTCCAATGGAAGACTGCCTCGAACCGACGGCAGTTCGTAACCTCTTTGTTGCTCCATCCAATCTTGACTTAGCAGGCGCCGAAATCGAGCTCGTACCGGCAATGGGTCGTGAGACTCGGTTGAAGAGGGCTATTGAGTCAGTGCTGGATCAATTTGATTACATATTGATCGACTGTCCGCCATCGCTTGGTCTTCTCACGGTGAACGGTCTCACCGCTGCACGAGAAGTGATCGTGCCAATTCAGTGTCAGTATTACGCACTTGAGGGTTTGGGACAACTCTTACGCAACGTTGACTTGGTGAGCCAAAACCTCAACCCAGGCTTGGCAGTGAGCACCATCATCTGCACCATGTTTGATACTCGAACAAAACTTTCAACCGATGTAGTAAACGAAGTGCGAGAGCACTTTGGCGACAAAGTTTGTCAGGCAGTCATCCCGCACACAGTTCGACTTGCTGAAGCGCCTTCGCATGGCAAGCCAATCACCACATTTGACTCAAATTCGGCAGGTGCCAAAGCCTACCGAGCAGTTGCACTGGAGGTGAGTGGTGGCGCGCCGCAGCGGATTGGGTAAGGGCTTAGACGCGCTTATTCCCACCAACAGAAACACCGACAGTACCAGTATTGGTATAAGTACCACAAATGGTATGAGTGGTAATTCAGCAACAGGGCTCAAAGATATAGCAGTGAATGCGATTGACCCAAACCCAAACCAACCACGAGTGCACTTCGACGAAGCATCGCTTGCCGAACTCACCGCATCCATTTCTGCTATTGGTGTTTTGCAACCAATTCTCGTTCGACCAGAAGGAACCGATCGTTATCAGTTGATCGCAGGCGAGCGCCGTTGGCGCGCAGCTTCACGTGCAGGACTGCAAATGATTCCGGCAATTGTGCGCGTGACCGACGACGTGTCATCTGTAGAACAAGCACTTGTCGAAAACCTTCATCGCCAAGATCTCACGCCACTCGAAGAAGCTGCTGCCTACCAACAATTACTTGAAGATTTCAACATGACGCACGAGCAAGTTGCCAGCAAGGTCGGCAAAAGTCGCTCAGCCATCACCAATGCGTTGCGCCTCTTGGGGCTTCCGCCATCCATTCAGTCGTTGTTGGCCGATGGCAGGCTCTCGGCCGGTCATGCAAAAGCACTTTTAGGTACCCCAGATCGGTCATTGCAAGAACAACTTGCCAAGCGAGCAGTCGAGATGGGCTGGACGGTGCGAGGTATCGAAGAGGCTGTTCGAGAAAGCCAAAACATAGGTGGTACCACCAACACACCGGATGATGGCAAATCGGGCGGTAAGACTGTCGGCAAATCAACTGCATCCACCACTGGCAAAACGACAGCATTGCGCCCACCTGGCCTACTCGAACTCGAGGGTCTTCTTGCCGAACACTTGCAAACGTCGGTGGGTGTAACCATCAGTGGCAAACACGGCAAAGTCGCTATTGATTTCGCCGACCTTGAAGACCTCGAGCGTATTTACCGGCTGATGACCGAAGGGCCTCCCTCAGAGGATTAACCAGCAGTTTCTCATCAGAAGAAGTAATCGGCCCGCACAAACACTGTCCCTCTTGTGGAGCATGAGTGTAAACAACAACTTGACAGTCCTCACAGACTGTGCACAAACTTGTGGATAACCCTGGAAATGGTTGCTCAGATGGGCTTTTGAGGGGCAAACCAGTTCGTGACTGCCGTACAAACGGCGCTGGCGATGACATCAAACTCGGGTTGAAGGCTCTGCCCGAAAACGCACAGGACAGCAGGCATTCGAGTTGCTCGCAGGACGGGAAGCCGCATGCCCTTCACTGTGAATTGCCCCGCACCAATCTCGCTGAGTTGTGCTGCGATGGTCTCAGCTAGGCGGTGACCTCCCGGCGAGCTGAAGCCTTCGGTTTCATAAAAAAGAATCTCGTGGTGTTGTACCGATGCTGTCGCAATACCGACATAGACATCTGCTTGGAAACTATTTGCTGACATTGTGTGCAACGTTGCATCCGATTCCTCAACCGTCATGACGTCGTCGTAATGCTCGCGCAACTTTCTTGTCACACCCCTCGAGACACGTTGTAGGTCACCAAAGCAACCCACCACTATCTTGAGCGAATCACCAACCCGGGCCGCGTGATGAAGTTTTTCAGATTCTCGAACCGAAACTATTCCTGGACCAGATCCTGTTTGGCTACTCATGCGAGACAGGGCCTGAAGTGTTTTCGCACCACAGATGCCATCGGCAACTAGTCCGTAGTTTTGTTGAAAGTCGGCAAGGCAATGAATTGATTTGGGTCCGAGTATTCCGTCTATGTGTCCACAGTCAAATCCGAGTGTTGCCAACTTTGTCTGCAATGTAATGACATCGTCACCTCGCTGGTGTGGCGAAGTGAGATACAACAATCTTGAACCCAAACGCCAGGAAGATTCAATCAATGCTTCCCATACGTTGCGATTACAAATTCCGTCGGCAGGCAAACCTCGATGTGTTTGAAACTCGCTCAACGCTTGCTGAGTGAACTCACAGAAGTGACCAGGCTCAATAAAAGAAACATCAAGAAAACCAACTACGCCTAAACGCCGCTGAACTTCAGCCACAGCGTCATTGCGCTGATGGAGGACTAAAGGGAAGTTGGGAGAAATTCTGCAAGCTCCTGTAGCAGTTGGCCTTTACCTTTTGCTCCAACCAAACGCTTTTGTACTTCACCATCTTTAAAAATAAGCAGTGTTGGAATACTCATCACACCGAATCGTTGTGCGATGTCACCATGTGCATCAACATCAAGTTTTGCAATAGTTACTTTGCCCATCAGTTCGGTTGAAAGCTCTTTGAGCACAGGCGCAATTGCCTTGCAAGGTCCGCACCACTCCGCCCAAAAGTCAACCAGGATCGGCGTGCTTGCACTTTTTACAACTTCATCAAAGCTGCTGCTCGTGAGGGTGACAATTCCATCTGCCATGGCGGATTCCAGTCTGTTTGTTGCGTTGAAATGAATGATCTGAGCAACTCCATAATACCGACGCCGTCGATCAACCGTTGTCTATGAGTGCTGTGCCTCTAGCCACCGCTCGCAATCAATTGCTGCCATGCACCCAGAACCAGCAGCAGTAATGGCCTGACGATAGGTGTGGTCTTGCACGTCTCCGCATGCAAAGACACCCTCGATATTTGTATATGTCGATCCCGCTTTGGTGGTGAGATAGCCAGTGCTTTCCATCTCTAAGACACCTGCAAACAAATCGGTGTTTGGTCGATGACCGATTGCCACAAAAACACCAGTGACATTCATCGTTGACACTTCGCCGGTGACAGTATCGGTCATTTCAATTCCATTCACTTTGTCGTCGCCGAGCACGCGCGTTACTTGCTTATTCCAAATAAACGAAATCTTTTCGTTCTTAAACGCACGATCTTGCATGATCTTTGAAGCACGCAATGATTCGCGGCGATGAACAATGGTGACCTTCGACGCAAACTTGGTGAGGAACTGAGCTTCTTCAAGTGCAGAGTCGCCTCCTCCAACAACCACGATTTCCTGGCCGCGGAAGAAAAATCCGTCGCATGTTGCGCATGTCGAAAGACCATGCCCGATCAGTCTCTTTTCTTCTTCAAGTCCAAGCATCAACGACTGTGCGCCGGTGCTGACAATGATTGCGTCGGCTGTGTATTCAGTGTCACGAACCCACACACGAAATGGACGGGCCGAAAAGTCGACTTTGGAGACCTTCTCGGTGATGAATTCGGTTCCAAAACGAAGCGCCTGATCGCGACAACGCATCATCAAGTCGGGACCCATGATTCCTTCTGGAAAACCTGGAAAGTTTTCGACTTCGGTGGTCAACATCAATTGGCCACCAGGTTGATCGGATGTAGAAGATGGTTCGCCTTCAATCACAAGAGGTTGCAAGTTGGCACGCGCAGCGTAAATGGCGGCCGTGAGTCCGGCTGGTCCAGAACCAATAATGAGAACTTTATTGTGAATCGGTGTTGATGTCATGGGGGTGATCTTTCTGTGGGGAAATCTATTCTTGCGGATGACGGCGGCGCATGAGCAACATGCCGATGGTGCAAAAGAAGACACCAATAAACAAATATGACGCCCAAACCGCGGTATCGCGCGACCACCAGATGTCAAAGAATGAGTGCAAACCGCGAATGCAACCAATCACCAGAATAATTACCAAAAACACGGCGCCTACGACGGCCATGCTTCCGAAGATCAGTGCTCGAACAATTGCAACAGCAGGCCGAGTTGTGCGGTCGCGCACCAAGCCAACAATTCGGTCAATTGCATCGACCGTGCGCGAGGCCCACTGAGGGTCGGTAAACGGATTGGAAGGCATACCAGCAGGCTAACTTGCTTGGAACGTCACTCCAGAGAGCAATCCTTGGTAAGGGTTGGAACCACTACACATTTCACTTTTCCCAATTTCACGTAAGGCAATGAGGACAAACTGCGCGGGTTGAGTAAGAACAAAGTTGGCTTTACGAAGCTTGACATTGTTGTCGGTGGCAATTCGTTGGCCCCATCCAGCTAGTTGGGCAGGCGCAGAGTCAAGTGCGGTATACACATCCATTTTCCACGGCGCATTACCCAAATAGACATTGAGTGTTCCAGTGGTTGGCGCAGAAAGTTGGATGATGATGCCTACAAACTCTTTGCTCCCGAAATATTGATTGAAATAACACGTTGTAGCCCAATTGGTTTGTGGGTTGCTGTCAAGAAGTAGCGGCACAAGGGCTTCGTTTTCTTCGCCGTCATCACCATTTGGGTCGTAGCTCATAATGGAAACGATTGAGGCTGATTCCGTCACCGCTGGAGCGACCGGTACAACAACAGATTCTGCAGTTGGTGATTCTTTGTTGGTAAACCACAACGCGCTATCTCCCACAAATCCCGCACCTATAAGTCCCGCACCTATAAGTCCCGCAACAGCGAGACCAGTAATGATGTGACGAGAAGCAGATGACGAACGCTGATGAAACGGCGATGTTGCACTTGTTGGCGAACTTGAAGATTGACGTTCACGATCAGGTACGGCGAGGAGGGGTTGACCAACGACGGAATTGCGAGAGAGAGTCGGCGAAACTGTGCGAACACTGCGATCTCGCGAGCTTTCTCGTTCGCGATTTCGGTCGAATCTTTCGTCCAACATTTCACCACCGACAACCATGAGTCCGGATGGAGGTGTGATTTCGGTGGTTCGATCTAGTTCACCACTTCGAGCTGCTCGCAACGCAACAATTGTGTCGGCAGCAGTTGCGTATCGGTGATCTGGGTTGCGAGCGAGCAATTTGTGAATGACTTTGACCAAGTTTGGTGAAACCGATGGGCGCAGGCGAGCAAGGTCGGTTGGCTCTCGCTGCAATCTCGCAAGTGCTGTATCTGCATCTGATTCTCCAATAAAGGGAACACGACCAGCCAAGCACTCATACAGGACAAGTCCAAGACCATACAGATCGGCCCGACCATCAAGCGGTTTGCCCCGCACTTGTTCGGGTGAAAGATATTTTGCAGTTCCCATCATGATGTTGTCATTGGTGAGATCGTCGCCGCTCGAAACAAGCGCTTTGGCAATTCCAAAATCGGCCAGCAAACAACGTGCATCTTTTGTCATCAAAATATTTCCCGGTTTGACATCGCGATGCACAAAATTTTGCTTGTGCGCCTCCTCAAGGGCGGCAGCAACTGCTAAACCAATATGGATTGTGAGTTGTGGTTGCAGTTTCTTTTGTTTGTCGAGCACTTCGCGCAAACTTTTTCCCTCGACGTACTGCATAATGACGGCTTGACGACCACCGTGTTCGATGCAGTCATACACCGCAACGATGTTTGGATGGCTAATGCCAGCACAAGCAACGGCTTCGCGTCGAAAACGTTCAGCCACATTTTCATCGTTTGCTAAATGTGGCTTCAGCAGTTTGACAGCAACTTGGCGGTGCAGGAACGTATCGCTCGCCAACCACACTTCGGCCATGCCACCACGAGCAATGCGATGCTCGAGTTGGTAACGACCTCCGATGAGGCGTGAAAGTGGGCTGTCTTGAGTCATCGCTGTGATGCGACAATAGTGCCAAAACCCCTTATGAAACGGGGATATCCCGTGAGTGAACTACCTACTTACAGTGGAATGTCACGCCGATTGCGCGAGGACCAGTGTGTGAACCGATGATTGCACCGATATCACTGACCATGATTTCGCCTGTGTACATCTCTCGCAGTGCCGCAACAAAGTCTTGAACGTCATCGCACTCTGCTTGCAATACCGAAAGATTTTCAATCGGCCCTGCCTCTTTGACCTTTTCAATTAACAGTGCAATTGCTTTGCTGCGCGTGCGTTGCTTGCCACCTTCTTGAATCAAACCATCCTTAATTTGCAAGATGGGTTTGATCGCCAACGCTGAAGCAAGTAATGCTTTTGCGCCACTAATTCGACCGCCCTTTTTGAGGTTTTCGAGGGTGTCGAGTGCGGCCCAGACTTGCGTGCGACCCGCCAACTCTTTGCCATAAGCAGCAACTTCGTCCAAACTTGCGCCGCTTGCAGCCTTTTTGGCACAAGCAACGGCGGCAATGCCTTGGCCCATCGAAGCCGAACGGCTGTCCACTACTCGCACTGGAATATCACCAGCAACTGCGCGCGCAGCCAACTCGGCACTTTGCATGGTTGCAGACAGTTCGGACGACAACGAAATCACAACTATTCCGGTTGCGCCTTGTGCAAACACGCGGCGAAATTCGGCCTCAAATTGTCCAGGGGAAGGCGCTGCGGTTTCTGGCAACACAGCAGACGAACCGCATCGCTCCCAAAATTGTGCAACGGTCAACTGCTCGCGGTCAATGAACTCTTCGTCACCGAAGCGAAACGACAGTGGAACGATGGAAATATTGTTGGCGTCTGCCAAAGACTGAGGAATGTCTGAAGCACTGTCTGTAACGATGCGTACGGTCATAATTTTTAGCCTACAGCAGAGTTTTTAGCCTATAGCAGGGTGTTTTTTGGCAGACGATTTGCGGCGTGAAGCGCGCCAATGACTCAACCACCATGCAAGTAACACAAGAGCTGCGGCGCCACTGACCACGAGTCCGAGACCAGCAATGGCAGCGACTCTTGCAGTGAGTTGAACACGTTGACCGGCCTGCACTAATCCGTCTGGCGTGTACAGCACCACTTCAATAGGGAAGCGCCCGCTCGCGCGAGCAACAACAGGAATCACCAAGTCGATTGCGCCATTTGCTGGCACTGTCACTACACGGTCTTCGTCGGGAAACTGCAACTTCACGCTCGAGATCTCTACGGAAACGGTGAGATCAACAGAGGCCTCGTTGCGCAGTTGTAGTCGAAGATCGCTTTCGCGTCCGCCGAGCGTAAAACTCAACGACTCCGGAACCTTCACTGATGTCCGAAGCAGTCGAAGTTGATTGCGAAATCCTTTGAAGTACAACGCAAATTCATCGCTACTGAGTCGGTCATCAAGCATGGCCAGACGCGAAGTCGTCCATGCGGCGTGTTGTGGTGCATCAGTTGGGAGCATGAGCGATGTTGATGCCAACTCATCTGCAAGAGAATCAATTGCCTTTCCAGCAACAGAGACATCAAATTCATCTGAGCGAGGAACTTTGACAAGTGTTGCCTCGCTGTTGGCGCGTGGAAGAGAACTCAATGCTCGAAGTCGAAGTTGCGGAGCACGGTCGATTGCAACTGCTAGAGGAGCAAGCAACGCGGTGTTTATTGGTGCGCCGCTAGTAGTAGTGAGAATTACGAAATTTGAAGACAAAATGCCGCCACCATCAATCACTTCCTGGCGTTGTGTCAACAACTCAGCAGCAACCGAATAGGCAGTAATTACAGGGCTGATTTGGATGCCAGAAAGCGTCTTGGCAAGAACGGGATCAGTTGTTCTTAATGCAACATCTCCCGAGATGCGATATGGCTTGGCGTAGTTGTCGAGTGTGCCAATTTTTGCGGCTGCCTCGGGTGTAAGAACGACAGTGCGTACGTTGGATGTTTTGAGCAATGCGGCACCGTCTGTGTCAATGAGAACATTTGAAAACCAGACATTGGGAGAGAGATTTTTTTCTCCATTGCGAAGCTCGAGAATTTCATCACCAAGTTTGCTGAGTCGTTGAAAGTCGTTGGCACGGCTGGTGCGTTGTGCACTTGATGGGCTAAAAGGGACAAAGGGTGCTCGCAACAAATCGTGATTTGAAAACGCAGTTTGCAAGCGCGTCAACAACTCAGTGTCGACGGGTTGTGTTGAACGCGCAAGACCATCCAAGATTTCGGGTGAAACCTGCACAGACAACGGCGCCGCACCACCTTCTAAAGACTGGGCGAGGTCGGCCAATTTCTTTCTTGTCGCGTCACTGATCGCAATAGTTCCGTTTGGCGCAAGAGCACGCGACGTAGTTACCGTTGACGCAATCGCAATAGGCAATCGTGCCGTTTCAATGGTTGAATTGAAAAAGTTAACGAACGTAGTCAGTTTGGAAACTGGTTGACCATTTTGTACGAATGAAATTTGTATCGGGTACACACCGTCTTTTGAGAGGCGCAACGAGTTTGTGCGAGCAGTGGTCGACAAAAATGCGGTGTAGTTGTTTGTTTCGGATCGTGCCAATTGAATGAGTTGCAAGTCGGCGACTGCCAGTTGACCGACTGGTTCGACACCTCCAGCAATCGAGCGCACCTGCTCTCGGGTGGTCACTGGCGCAAACGCCGTAATCCGCAGTGTTGTCGAGGGGTCTTGGTCGATCTGGTTGCTTGCCGCAACGTCGGGTACGCCAACCGTGAACCGAAATTGTGTGCCAGCAAGAACATTAAAATTTTGAGCGATTAAGCGAACATCAATTGACTTGACGGTGTCGTTGCTGAGAGCGAGCGATTGTTGCGCAAGTGCACCCAGAAGCACACTGGAGGCACCGAACATGATGGCTATCACCACACACAGGTGGCGCAACCTGACAAATGCGTTGATCAACAACTCGTGGTCCTTTGGGCAACTTGTGCGCGATGCTCCATAACCACCAGTCTCTCTGATTTTTCCTCAAAACCGCAGCGTTGATACAGGGCTTGGGCATTGCGGTTCGTGATCGCCGTGTTTACCAACACCTGTTTGACATGGTGTCGCGCAAACCAGGTCATGGATTGGGCAACCAATTGGGAAGCAATGCCAAGCCGCTGGTCGTCAGGATGTACTGCAAGCCGCTGAATAAAACCGGTTTCACCGGTGTACCCAGCAATCGCGAAAGCCGTCGTCGAAGAAAACCTATTAAACATTTTGGGTTTGTCATGAAGTGACACATACACACGATGATGTGTTGTGGCTCGCAGTGCAAGTACAAGTGACCTTTGGTCAAGAGATGCGAGCAAACCAAATGCGCTCTGATCTATGGACTCAAGTTTGGCCATAAGGCCACGGCGAGTGGTTTGCCAATGCGGAACACGCACAACCGAGCGTTGAGGTTGAGTCAAAAAGGTTTGGGGAAATGCGCGCAGCGAATGAGTCGGTGATGACTGCATCAACACAAGATTCTCGTAAACATCAAAGCCAATTTCGCCGAGAGTTTCGGCTGCTCGACCATGAAGTGCGCCGGTGCGAACAGTCGTATATCCCTGTTGGTGAAGTTGTGAAACAAGTTCTTGGATTTCGTTTGCCACTCCAGAAGCAGAACTCCACGTTGTAGCGAGGTGCGCACCTGCAAAAATGATGTGCGCGGTGTTTGGCGCCTGTGGGTGGGGAGTGACAGTGAAATGTGTAGTCGGTGAATTTCTCATTTCATTACCACCACGCACATCTTGACGGTAGTCGCCAAAGTCCAATTGAGAACGCCTAACCTCAACAGTGTGGTTCCACAGCGATTTGCTCCCGTATTGGCAGAGCTCGCACCTCTCGGAGATATTTTTCGCAAAGCCGATCGTCGCCTCTATGTAGTAGGTGGAACTGTGCGCGATTTATTGCTCGATCGGCCGATGGGGGAAGTGGATTTCGACTTCACCACCGATGCCCGGCCAGACGAAACCAAACGTCTCCTCACCGGTTGGGCAGATGCTGTATGGACAACAGGGGAGCGGTTTGGCACCATCTCTGCTCAAAAAGATGGTCGGACATACGAAATAACAACTCACAGAGCCGAGGCGTATTCGCCGGATTCTCGCAAGCCCGATGTTGAGTTTTCGAACGACATTGCCACCGATTTATCTCGACGCGATTTCACGATCAATGCAATGGCGCTTGAAGTAACAAGTGCAGTACCCGAACTCGTTGACCCATATGGTGGTGCTGCTGATTTGATCAGCCGCACATTGCGAACCCCGCTCTCACCAGAGATCAGTTTTACTGACGACCCATTGCGCATGATGCGCGCCGCCCGATTTATTGCAACACTGCAACTGCAACCAGTTCCCGAATTGGTTGCAGCGGTGAACACGCTCCACGACCGACTCAAGATCGTTTCTGCCGAACGTGTACGAAACGAACTCGATCGGTTAATGGTTTGTGATCACCCATCAAGTGGGTTGTGGTTCTTGGTAGACACCGGATTAGCCGAGCACTTCTTTCCAGAGTTGCCAGCGATGAAACTTGAGCAAGACCCAATTCATCGACACAAAGATGTATTGACTCACACATTTGCTGTTGTGGAAAATGTTCGACAAGACGCACATTTCGATTTTGATTTTCGTCTCACACGACTTGCCGCCTTGTTTCATGATATTGGCAAGCCAAAAACACGCGGCATCAAGGACGGCAAAGGTGTCACTTTCCATCATCATGAAGTAGTTGGTGCGCGGATGTCGCGGGCAAGGCTCAAAGCAATGCGTTACTCAACGCATGACACCGATGCCATTACTGAGTTGGTTTCTCTGCACTTGCGGTTTCATACCTATCAAATGGGTTGGACTGATTCTGCAGTGCGTCGATATGTTCGCGACGCTGGCCCACTGTTAAACGAACTCAATGTGTTGACGCGCTGCGACTGCACAACCCGCAACGAGCGAAAAGCATTGATGCTGTCTCAACGCATGGACGAACTCGAAGCACGAATTGCAGAGTTGGCCAAGCATGAAGAGATCGCTGCGCTGCGACCAGAGTTGGATGGGGCACAAGTGATGGAACTGTTGGGCATCGGCGCCGGTCGCCAAGTTGGTGACGCGCTCTCGTTCTTGATGGAGATTCGTCTTGAAGAAGGATTGTTGGGTGATGCAGAAATTCGCAGCAGGCTTGAGCAATGGTGGGCAACAAAGGCCAAGTAAATAGCCAAGTAAATAGCCAGGAAAAAACAAGTGCGAATCGGGTAGTAGCCGAGCAACCGCGAACTGACTAGCGTTCGCTTCAATGAATACTGTGCGCCGTCCAACAGGTTGGTTGAGTCAATTGTCATTGACAGACGACAACGGCGAAACAGTTGGTGGCATGATCGATCATCGCCTGACTCGCCGCGCATTGATCAACGAATTTCGTCGCGGCCGCATGCGACGAGAGCAACTGTGCGATGCGCATCCCGATTTGGTGCGCGCAGCAAAAAACTTTGGTGATGCCACAAGTGTGAAGTGTCCGATCTGCGTGCAAGACAATGTTGTATTGGTGACGTATGTGTTTGGCCCTCGTCTTCCAAGCCATGGGCGCTGTATTACCAAGCCAAACGAACTCGAAGAGTTTCGACAACTAGCGCAACTCACAGAGCAGCAACGAGTAGGCGCCGATCAGAGTTCGCCCATTACCTATACGGCGTATGTAGTGGAGTGTTGTAGGTCTTGTCGCTGGCACCATTTACTGCGTTCATTACCGATGGCAACGGCACCCAATGAGGGCGCAGGGTCAACCAGGCGCAGGTCTAGGCGCTAGTTCAGCCAATCTCTGCAACACGGGTGTGGCACGCTCCGTTCGTGCCGATACGATCCCAAGTCCACATATCCACCCTGCCCCCTCGGGGGCTCCAGCCCCGGTTGGAACCGAAGGGAGTTACCACGTTCATGCGTGCTTACGAATTAATGCTCATAGTTAGCGGCAACCTAGAAGAATCGGCTGCGCACAGTTGGATCTCCACTGTGACCAAGGCAGTCCAAGGTGTCGGAGGCACAGTCCACGGCTCACCTGATTGGTGGGGCAAGCGTCGTCTTGCATATCCAATCAACAAACAAAACGACGGCTACTACGCGGTGTTCAATCTCATGGCACCAGGTGGCGCACTCGACGAGTTCGAGCGCAGCCTTCGTATTGCGGACGATGTCCTCCGCCACAAACTTCTCCGTTTGCCAGATCAGGAAGCATCACGCCGCGGACTTACCGCTGTGTCTGCATAATTGATTTAGCTTTTTGAACTAGAAGCCACTTCGTAAGGAGAATCAACAATGTCAGATAACACCATCACTCTCGTGGGTAATCTCACCCGCGATCCAGAACTTCGTTTTACCACCACCGGCCGTGGAGTTGCCTCGTTTGGTATCGCCGTCGGTCGTCGTTACCAAGTCAACGGCGAATGGCAAGAACAAACTTCGTATTTCAATGTCACTGCGTGGGGCCAGCTTGGCGAAAACGCAGCTGCTTCGCTCACCAAGGGTGCACGAGTTGTTGTCACTGGTCGTCTCGAGCAACGCGAATACACCACCCGCGAGGGCGACAAGCGCACTGCCATCGACGTGATTGCCGATGAGCTCGGACCAAGTCTTCGTTGGGCAACCGCACAAGTAGAGCGCACGCCAAAAACAGATGGACAAGGCCAAGGCGGCGCGTCACGTGGCGCTAACCCAGGCACCGATGTCAATCCTCATGACACCGGCGAAGAACCGTTCTAATCACACCACTCATTAACCACAAAGGGAATTAAGACATGACAAGTAAAACCAACAAAGCGAGGGCAGCGAAAGCTGCAATGCGCAAATACAAGAAGCGTCCAAACGTTCTGCATGCAGAACACATCGGTTACATCGACTACAAAGATGTCAACTTATTGCAACGCTTCATGTCTGACCGATCCAAGTTGCGTGCTCGTCGCATGAACGGCAATACCGTTCAGCAGCAGCGTGACGTGGCACTTGCTGTCAAGAACGCGCGCGAGATGGCGCTCTTGCCATACACCAAGCGCGTTGCTGCAGCTCGCGCACCTCGCCGTGGCGAAGAAGATGGCGGTTCACGCAGCGATCGTCCGCGTCGTGGCGCACCTAACACTGATGCCAGTTCAACCGAATCAGCATTTGTCGACAAATACGCAGCCGCTATTGATGCAGCCGAAGCTCCAGTAGCCGAAGCGTCAACAGCCGCAACAACAGAGGAGGCATAAGCCATGAAAGTTCTGCTTCGTTCTGATATTGCAGGAGTTGGTCGCCGTGGCGACATCATTACTGTTTCGTCTGGCCATGCTCGCAACCATTTGTTGCCACACGGCTTGGCCATTGTGGCTTCCGAAGGTGAAGTTGTGCAGGCTGGCGTGATGCGTCGTGCTCGCGACTTGCGCGAAAACACCGAGCGGGAAGCCGCTCGTGGTGTTGCCGCAAATCTGGCTAAGCAGTCGGTCAAGGTCAAGGCTAAAGCCGGCGCCGAAGGTCGTTTGTTTGGCTCGATCTCGACAACCGAAATCGCCGCCGCTCTTTTGGATCAAACAGGTATCACCGTTGATCGCAAGAACATCACCATCGAAACACCGATCCGCACAGTTGGAGACCACACGGTTTCTGTTGAACTGTATGGTGACGTCGTTGGTGCGATCAATCTCTCTGTTGTAGCCAAGTAATTCGGCACCATGGCTCCGCCTAGCGGGGTTTTATTGTGGTTATCCACAGTTAAGTCACATGGTTATGCCTCTATCGATCAACAGGCAAGTTCTGACAAGGTGGGTGTATGTCTTTCGTAGATGACTCACGCAGCGATACACGACCAGTGCAACGCAGTACTCAACGCGTACCACCACACAACCTCGATGCCGAAGCATCGTTGTTGGGTGCGATGTTGTTGTCGCGTGATGCTGTGGCATCTGCACTTGAGCGCGGTGTGCTTCCAGACGAATTTTACAAACCGATTCACCGCCATATCTTTGATGCAATCCGATCACTGAACACAGGTGGCGAACCAGTAGATGCAGTAACTGTTGCAGAAGAACTTCGTCGCGCGGGCACTCTCGACACCATTGGCGGTCTCGATGCGTTGCTCACGTTGCAAAACGCAACACCAGCAATCACAAGTGCCGATCGTTATGCAAAAATTGTTCGCGACACAGCACGACTACGTCGCCTCATTGGCGCAGCATCCGACATTGCCGAGATTGCATTTAACGAACCAGACGACGTCGATAAAGCAATCGATGATGCAGAGAGCAAAATTTTTGATATTGGTGAGAGCAATGTGGGCGATAACGCTCAATTTGTCAATGTGCTCATTGGTGAAGCGATTGAGAAACTTGAAACCCTTGTTGAAAATAAGGGCGCCATCACTGGTGTACCAACTGGTATTTCCGCACTCGACAAAGTGTTGCTCGGCTTGCAGCCAGGCACGCTCAATATCATTGGCGCCCGACCGGCAATGGGCAAGAGCGCATTTGCGCTTGGCATTGCGGTGCACGCTGCCCAGACACTGATGCAACCCGTACTCTTTTTCTCGCTTGAAATGGGTAAAGCCGAACTTGCTCAACGTATTTTGTCGAGTGAAGCACGTGTCGACAGCACCCTGTTGCGTACCGGGCGTCCTTCGGCAAACGACTGGACAAAGATCGGACACGCGGTTGGTCGTTTGGATATTCCATTAATCATTGATGACAGCGCAGGTACTTCGGTCGGTCAGATACGCGCAAAGGCGCGTCGTACCATCAGCCGCGACGGCGGACTATCGCTTATCGTGATCGACTATTTGCAGTTGATGGGTGGCGATGGTCGACCAGAAAACCGCCAGTTGGAAGTCAGTGAAATCAGTCGAAAACTCAAGTTGCTGGCGCGCGAATTTAATGTTCCGGTCTTGGCGTTGAGTCAGTTGAGCCGTCAACTCGAGTCGCGCACCGATAAGCATCCAACGCTTTCCGACTTGCGAGAGTCTGGTGCTCTTGAGCAGGATGCCGACGTCGTGATGTTTTTGTATCGCGGTGAAATTTATGATCAAGATCCAAACCTCAAGGGTTCTGCCGAAATCACTGTCGCCAAGCACCGTGCCGGACCATTGGGCCACGCACGACTTGCATGGCTTTCGACGTACACGCGCTTCGAAGGCGAGGCATCAGATCCTGTTGTCGACGCTGCCATTCGCAACTAGATCATGTTTCTTGGCCAAGACCTACTTGCATACTTGGTGTTAGCACTGGGTGGGGCAATGTGTGTTGGCAACGTGCTGGCGATTGTGAGGCCTCCAAGTCGTACCAATAAGCCCAAACAGAGCAGAGACGACCTCGACCGGGCACCGATTGCCCGCACAATCACCATGGCGGTCGTTGGTGGTGTTGCCGCTGGCTGGGCGTTGGTCAGTCTGTTGAGCGGGTGACGGGAATCGAACCCGCGTTCTCAGCTTGGGAAGCTGATGTTCTACCTCTGAACTACACCCGCGAAACCGTTGTAGAGAGTACCAACCCGAAATGAAGTTCAAATACCCGTTGCATAACTGACTGGGCATTCAGGGGGCCGTATTAGATAGTGTGCTTCGTTGTGATCCTGTCTGACAAAAGCATCCGCGAGGCTATTGCCGCGAAAAGAATCATCATCGACCCACTTGATGAGTCGTGCTTGCAGCCGTCATCGATTGACGTCAAAGTGTCCAACTTGTTCCGCGTGTTTCGTAATCACTCCGCAGCGGTCATCGACGTCAAGAAAGATCTTGCCGATCTCACCGAGTTGGTAGAGGTTCCCCAAGACGGAGTGTTTATGTTGCACCCAGGCGAGTTTGTTTTGGGTTCAACACTTGAGCGAGTCGCAATCGCCGACGATCTAGTTGCGCGTGTTGAGGGCAAGAGCTCGCTCGGTCGACTTGGCTTGTTGATTCATTCAACTGCTGGGTTTATTGACGCCGGCTTTGACGGCCACATCACGCTCGAGTTGTCAAATGTCGCCAACCTTCCAATTACGTTGTATCCAAACATGAAGATTGGTCAAGTGAGCTTCATGACAATGACAACTCCTGCCGATAATCCGTATGGCAAGGGTGCACGCGGCTCAAAATATCAGGGTCAGCGCGGGCCAACCCCAAGTCGTTATTTCGAAAACTTTCGCTAGCTAGTTGCCGGCAATTGGCGCCGCGAGCGGCGCAGGTCGCTCAGCGTTTAGGCGCTCACCATTTTCGAGTGCATCCAGCAAGTGAATGGCAATATCGGCAACCTTTACTTCGTTCTCTTCTTTGCCAGCACCTTTTACGCCGTCGTCCAGCATGATGTAACAGAATGGGCACGCCGTTGCGACGCGGCTTGCACCAGTTGCAATTGCTTCTGCTGCTCGCTCGTCGTTGATCTTGGTGCCGATGTTTTCTTCCATCCACATGCGTGCACCACCAGCGCCACAGCACATTCCGGTGGTTCCGTTGCGCGGCATTTCAACAAGGTCAGCACCCTTGATGGAGCTGACAACATTGCGTGGTGCCAAGTACACATCGTTGTGGCGTCCGAGGTAACACGAGTCGTGATAGGTAATGCGCTCTTCGAGAGTTGCATTGCTCACGTCTAATTTGCCGCTGTCAATCAAGTGCTCGAGCAATTGTGAGTGGTGAATCACTTCGTATGTGCCACCCAACTGTGGGTACTCGTTTGCCAATGTGTTGAAACAGTGTGGGCACTGCGTAATGATCTTGCGCACGCCCATGCCGTTGAGCATCTCGATGTTTGGCATGGCCAGCATCTGGAACAAATATTCGTTGCCGCTGCGACGAGCACTGTCACCAGTGCACATTTCGCTTGGCCCAAGTATCGCAACATCAACACCAGCGCGCTTGAGCAACTTGGCCATCGACTGCGTTACTTTTTTGTTCTTGTCGTCAAAACTGCCGGCACAACCAACCCAGTACAAATACTCGTGGTTGAATGCAGCACCTGGATCAAGCACTTGAACGTCCAGGTCTTTGGCCCAGTCGCCACGCTCGCCTTGGTTCATGCCCCACGGGTTGCCCTGGTTTTCCATTGCGCGGTATGCGTTGCCCAATTCGGCAGGGAAGTCGCTTTCCATCAGCGACAAATAACGACGCATGTCGAGGATTTTGTCGAGAATTTCGATGTTGACAGGACAGATTTCGTCACATGCCTTGCAACTCGTGCACGCCCACACTTCTTCTGCGGTGATCCGCTCAAACAATGAGTTGACCGAGATAGTGATCTCACTGTCAACACCAATTGGCGGGGATACTTTTCCACCTGGGGCATGCGCAGCAGTTGCCGCCATTACTTCACCGCTCTTGAGCACTATTTCGCGCGGGTCGAGTGGCTTGCCTGTTGCATGTGCCGGGCACACGCTTGTGCATCGACCACACATCGTGCACGCGTCGAGGTCGAGCAGTTGCTTCCACGTGAAATCTTCGATGACATGTGCGCCGAATGTTTCGAGTGAAGTCTCTGTGAGATTTGGCATTGCCTTCATCGCACCCTTTGGCCGCTCGCGATCTTTGAGATACATGTTGAGTGGCGAAGTAAAGATGTGACGCAACATCGTGATCGGCAAGATCGCGAGAAAGACGATGAACGCCGCAACGTGCGCCATCCACCAACCCTGATGCCATGTTGTCAATGTGCTCGCCGATGCACCGTTTACAAGTTGTGCGAGCGGGTACCCAACAAAACTCCATTTTTCAAAACCCAAGTCGACGCCCTCGGCCTGACCCCGTGCAATACGGAACATTTCTGAACCAAAACCGCTCACACCGATGACTAAAAGCGTTGCAAGAATCAGCGCATGCTCAGGCTTGGTCTTGATGCGAATTCGATATGGGCGTTGCACGTAGCGGCGCACGATGGCCCATACAACGCCACCCGTAAACATCAATCCCGCAAAATCACCAACAGCGGCATAGGCCTTATAAATATCGCCGTGCAAAAACTTGAGTGCTGGTGGCAACTGGTGATCAATTTCGAGCACTGTGGTGACGCCGAGCAAAATCAAAAAACCGAAATACATCATCGAGTGCATCAACCCAGCAGCACTGTCGCGCAACAGCGTGCGCATGTATACGCCAGAGCGATAATCGGTGAGGCGCTGCTTGGCATTTTTGCGAGTTGTTTTGCGGCGATCTGGAGCACCGCGCTCCCAGTTACGAATGCGGTCGGCAAAACGTATCGAACCCCAAATCAAGAGCATTGGTATGACGGTGTAAAACGCAATTTGTAATGCGCCAGGAATTCCTTTGAATACTTCGCGATGTACAAGCGATGTTTCTTCCCAGCCAGTGATCTGTGGGATAACGCCAGAGATCATGGTGAAGACGCCGATGCCGACTCCAAATGCAATCGAAATTTGATATGGCTTGATGCGCTTTGCGCCGGCCGCGGGGGCAGTTGGTGTGTCGTGTGTGGTGCTCATGAATATCTCACGCTAGTTGCTTGGCGCGACACGGCGTCTGCCGCCGCCGCAATGGCGGCCGCATCGCCCATGAAGTCCACCGACTTCACCTCCATCGAGTCCGTAAATTCGTAACGACGAGGTACCCCGGTCGGAATGTTCATCTCGGTGATATCCCCAGCCGAAATATGTTCGAGATGCATTGCGAGGGCACGAATCGAATTTCCATGAGCAGTCACCAACACGTTGGTGCCCGCTTGCAACTGTGGACGAACGACATCGTTCCAGTACGGCAGCACTCGCTCGAGCACATCCTTTAAGCACTCAGTTGCTGGGAGCAAATTTTTATCGAGTCCTTGACGAACGAGCTCTTGATATTTGGGTTCATTTGCCGGATGTTCCGGACTGTCAAGTGGCGCTGGGGGTGGTGCAACATCAAAGCTTCGTCGCCAAATCATTGTCTGTTCAGCACCATGCAACTCTGTGGTTGCTTTTTTGTCGAGACCCTGCAGCGCCCCATAGTGACGTTCGTTGAGCAGCCAAGTTTTGGCAACGGGCAGACTGTCTTGACCCAGCTCATGCAACACCAATTGAGTGGTGTCAATTGCCCGCTCCAACACACTTGTGTGGACTGCGCCAAAGTGCATGCCGGCCTGGCGCAAAGTCACCCCGGCGGCCTTGGCCTCAGTAATCCCCAGTGGAGTCAGGGGCACATCGTGCCAGCCAGTAAAGAGATTCAGTTGATTCCACGTACTCTGCCCATGTCGAAGGACAATCAGCGTTCCGGGCATCTCCAAATCGTAGGCCAAACAGCCAATTTCGGCTATATTGCGCCCCACTACTGCCTCTCTACTACCTCTCCAGCGCTTCACTACGACCCATTTTCATGCCTTGTGACAAATGTTGAGTGTATATCACTCAACTTTTATGCTGTCGAGGTTGTTAGGTTCTGAACTCGCCCCTAGCGTGGTGGATACAAGAAATCCCCTTATCACCCCACAGCAATCAGGAGCACTACACATCATGGCAAAAGCAGTCGGAATTGACCTCGGAACGACCAACTCAGTTGTCGCAGTTTTGGAAGCCGGCGAAGCCGTTGTTATCCCCAACTCGGAGGGCTCGCGAACAACCCCATCCGTTGTGGCATTCTCAAAAGCCGGTGAAGTTCTTGTCGGCGAAGTCGCAAAGCGCCAGGCCATCACTAACCCAGAGCGCACCTTTCGCAGCATTAAGCGCCACATGGGTGAAAACTGGAAGTCGGAAGATGTAGACGGCAAGAAGTACACGCCGCAAGAAATCAGCGCGCGAACTCTCATGAAGTTGAAGCGCGATGCCGAAGCATATTTGGGTGACACCGTGACGCAAGCCGTGATCACCGTGCCCGCATATTTCGACGACGCACAACGCACTGCAACAAAAGAGGCCGGCGCAATTGCAGGTCTCGAAGTGTTGCGCATCATCAACGAGCCAACTGCCGCTGCGCTTGCCTACGGACTCAACAAGGGTGACGAAGACGAAACAGTGTTGGTGTTCGACTTGGGTGGTGGCACGTTCGACGTCAGCGTGCTCGAAATTGGAGACGGCGTGTTTGAAGTAAAGAGCACACACGGCGACACGCACCTCGGTGGCGATGATTGGGACCAACGCGTAATCGATTGGATGGTGCAGCAATTTAAGGCAGCACACGGAGTCGACCTTGCAGTTGACCGTATGGCAACACAACGTCTCAAGGAAGCTGCCGAAAAAGCAAAGATCGAGTTGTCGCAAAACCAGCAGACGCAAATCAACTTGCCATTTATTACAGCAACCGCTGCTGGCCCGTTGCACATGGATGAGTCACTGACCCGCGCAAAGTTTCAAGAACTCACCGCAGACTTGTTGGAGCGTTGCCGCAAGCCATTTGAACAGGCCATCACCGATGCTGGTTTGTCAAAAGGCCAGATTCACCACGTTATTTTGGTGGGCGGTTCGACGCGCATGCCAGCGGTGCAAGACCTCGTGCAGAGCTTGACGGGCAAAGAACCAAACCGCACAGTAAACCCAGACGAAGTTGTTGCAATTGGTGCAGCAGTGCAGGCTGGCGTATTGCGCGGCGACGTCAAGGACATTTTGTTGCTCGACGTAACCCCACTTTCGCTCGGCATCGAAACAAAGGGTGGCGTGATGACAAAACTCATCGAGCGCAACACCACGATTCCAACTCGTCGTACCGAAGTGTTTACAACAGCCGATGACATGCAACCATCAGTAGAGATTCATGTGTTGCAAGGTGAGCGCGAGATGGCCAACTACAACAAGACTCTCGGCAAGTTTCAGCTTGTCGACTTGCCTCCTGCACCACGCGGAGTTCCACAGATTGAAGTCACATTTGATATCGACGCCAACGGCATCGTGCATGTGTCGGCAAAAGATCGTGCGACAAGCAAAGAGCAGTCAATGACTATCACCGGTCAATCTTCGTTGGCAAAAGACGACATCGCCAAAATGGTGAAAGATGCCGAAGAGCACGCCGAAGAAGACAAGGCTCGACGCGAAGAAGCAGAAATTCGCAACAACGCCGACTCGCTCGTCTATCAAACTGAAAAAGTTTTGCGTGAGCAAGGCGAAAAAGTCACAGAAGAAGAGCGCACAGCAGTTGAGGGCCCGATGGCAGAACTCAAGACATTGTTGCAAGGTTCCGACAATGCCGCAATCAAGGTTGCAACCGAAAAGTTGATGACAGCAAGTCAAGCATTCGGCCAAAAGTTGTACGAGTCTGCTGCGCGTGACACCAACGCTGCCGGCACGTCGGCAAGCGGCCAAGGCGCTACTGGAACAAACGATGATGACATTGTTGATGCAGAAATAGTTGATGCCGATACTGCTGACGAGAAATAATTCGGAATCGACAATTTGTCATGACCGACAATCCAGAAAATGAACCGGAAAACAGTAACGAGTTGGTGCAAGACCTCGAGTCGGCTTTTGCCGAACTCAACATCATCGAAGTTGTAAAAGAACGCGACGAGTTCAAAGACATCGCTCTTCGTGTCCAAGCCGACTTCGAAAATTATCGTAAGCGTGCTGCTACGCAACTCGCCGACGAAGTTGATCGTTCAACTGGTCGCATCGTCGAGTCGTTGTTACCAGTGCTCGACGCTTGTGAGGCTGCAGTGAGCCACGGTGCGACGGGTGTTGAGCAAGTGTGGAGCTCGCTTCTGAGTGCTGTGCAAAAACACGGTCTCGAGGCACTCGACTTGGCAGGTCATCCCTTCGACCCATCACTTGCAGAAGCAGTGATGCACGAAGAAGGCGACCCTGCAGATTCTGCCAGCGAACCGATGGTTGTTGAAGTGTTGCGCACTGGTTATCGATGGAAAGGTCGCGTGTTGCGAGCGGCAATGGTCAAGGTCAAGGGGTAGCAATGCAACGCGAGTGGTTTGAAAAGGACTACTACGCGACCCTAGGCGTATCAAAGACCGCTACACCCAAAGAGATCACGAAGGAATACCGCAAACTTGCGCGCAAGTTTCATCCAGATGCAAACCCAAATAACGCGTCAGCCGAAGAGCGATTCAAAGAAATAGCCGCGGCATATGACGTGATCGGTGCTGAGGAAACCCGCAAGGAATACGACGAGGTGCGCCGAGCAGGACCATCATCGTTTGGTCCGAGTGGGCCGGCTGGCCAATCGCCAGGCTCGTTTCGTTTCGACGGTCGCAACATGGGTGCAGATGGCATGGGTGACTTGCTCGGCCAAATGTTTGGTGGAGGTCGCCGCCGCAATAACAATGCTGTTGGCCCGCAACGAGGAGCAGAGATCGAAGCGTCACTCACGCTTGATTTCATCGACGCTGCGCATGGCTTGACGACATCTCTACACCTCAATTCCGAGGCCGAGTGTTCGTCGTGCAATGGCAGTGGAGCACGTGCTGGAACGTCGCCGAAGCAATGTCCACAGTGTCGCGGTCGTGGAGTCGTTGAAGACAATCAAGGACCTTTTGCGTTTTCATCACCGTGCCCAAGATGTAATGGTCGATCGGTTGTCATTGAGTCTCCTTGCATTGGCTGTCGAGGCACAGGAGTCGAGATGCGCGCACGCGAAGTTAACGTGCGCATTCCTGCAGGAGTCGACGACGCGCAACGCATTCGGCTCAAGAGCAGAGGCGCACCTGGTCGTAACGGTGGCCCGGCAGGAGACTTGATTGTGTTGTGTCGAGTGACGCCACACGCGGTATTCGGGCGCGATGCTCTGCATCTCACTTTGCACCTTCCCATCACATTCGCCGAAGCAGCATTGGGTGCCGACATCGATGTGCCAACACTTGATGGCTCGCTCGTGAGGTTGCGAATTAAGCCAGGAACACAATCTGGTTCACGACATCGCATCAAGGGCAAAGGCATTGATGGAGCAAAATCGAGTGGAGACCTCATCGTCACCGTCGATGTCGTCGTACCAACGAAATTGAACGATCAGCAACAACAAGCAGTGAATGACTTTGCTACAGCAACCACCGAGTCTGTACGTGAGTCAGTATTGCAATCAGCATCAGCCAGAAAGAGGGGTTAACCAATGGAACGCGAACTACATGCTTTGTATGTGATCTCGGTTGCTGCAGAACTTGCAGGTGTACACCCTCAAACGTTGCGCATTTATGAGCGCCGCGGGTTGTTGCAACCAGCGCGCACCACGGGCGGCAATAGGCGCTACAGCAATGCCGACATACAACGGCTGTTGCGCATCAGCGAATTGGCAGAAGCGGGCATGAACTTAGAGGGCATCCGCCAAGTCCTCGAACTTGAAGCACACGTTGCACTGTTGCGGGCCGAAGTAGCGCAATTGCAACACGAACTGGCAGTTGCTCTGTCGGTTGTTGAGCGCAGTGGTCGATTCGAGTTGGTGCCACTACGTCAGTCGGTCACTGTGTTTGGCAGCAGACCAAGCATCTTTCGTCGAGACGAGTGAGATGTCGAGCATCAGGCACTAGACTCTTCTTACGTTCCCCACAATTTAAGTAGGAGCGTTGCATGCCTGTCGCAGTTGTTGTTGGTACCCAATGGGGTGATGAAGGCAAGGCCAAAATAATTGACCTGCTGGCAGGCTCTCACTCCCATGTTGTTCGTTATCAGGGCGGACACAATGCCGGCCACACCGTTGTCGTAGGTGATCAGCGTTATGCGCTCCAACTTGTTCCGAGCGGTGTTCTTTACGACCATGTCACGCCGGTGATTGGCAACGGAGTTGTTGTCGATATGCCAACATTATTTAACGAGATCGACGTCTTGGAAGGCCGCGGTGTGTCGTGCGCACGGCTCAAGGTTTCGAGCCTCGCTCAACTTATTTTTCCGTGGCACCAAGCATTTGATGCTGTAGCAGAAAACGCTCGTGGCGACGCCAAGATTGGCACGACTCTCAAAGGCATTGGGCCGGCTTACGCCGACAAAGCACTGCGGGTGGGTATTCGTGCAGGAGACGTGCGCGACGCAGATCGATTTGCCCAGTTAGTACGCAAGCGGGCTCTTTCTGCGCTCACAATGTTGGAGTCTCTTGGTGGAGAGTCATTCAATGTTGACGAGGTCGTTGCACGATTTGTTGTGCTTGGTAAGAGGCTTGTTCCGTACATCGCCAATACTGTCGACATGTTGCACGATGCGATTGAAGCAAACGAGAGCGTGTTGCTTGAAGGTGCTCAAGCAACATTTCTTGACATCGACCACGGCACGTATCCATTCGTGACATCGTCCAATCCAACTGCGGGTGGAGCATGTGCCGGAACTGGAATCGGACCTCGGTACATCACACGTGTTGTCGGTATCGCCAAGGCATACACCACCCGTGTTGGTGCTGGGCCGTACCCAACCGAACTCCACGGAGCGCTTGGCGATGCCATTGTGGATATCGGTCACGAGTACGGCACCGTGACTGGCCGTCGTCGTCGTCCGGGTTGGCTCGACTTAGTGATGTTGCGCCATGCAGTGCGACTCAATTCGCTCACCGAGATTGCTCTCACCAAGTTGGACGTGCTCGACACATTTGACACAATTCAATTGGGTGTTGGTTACACGCTCAATGGCAAAAAGATTGCTGGCTATCCAGACGACATTGAAATGCTTGGCAACGTTGAAGCCGTGTATGAGGAGTTTGTTGGCTGGAAGACAAACCTGCGTGAATGCCGTACCTTTGAGTCGATGCCTGTCGCAGCCCGCAAGTTCGTAGAAGCTGTCGAGAAATATGTTGGCGTGCCAGTCACCATGATCGGTGTTGGTCCAGAGCGAGACGACTGCATTATTCGCTGATGATTGATCGCTACTCACTTCCCGAAATCGCCAATATCTTTACCGACGAGTCAAAGTTCGCGCGCTATCTCGAAATTGAGTTACTCGCCACCGAGGCCCAGTCAAAATTGGGAGTTGTGCCGAGCACCGATGCCAAAGAATGTCGCGCGCGTGCACCGAAAGTAGACGCAGCATTTGTTGCGGATGTCGCAGAACGCGAAAAAGTGACCGATCATGATGTTGCAGCATTTGTTGATGTTGTGCAGCAACGCATTGGTATGCCGGCTGGTGCATGGATTCATCACGGCCTCACATCTACCGATGTCGTCGACACTGCATGGTGTTGGATGCTCAAAGATGCAAGTGACCTCACCATCGCGGCATTACACGAATTGATTACCGCGCTTGTACAGCTTGCACAAGCACATCGCAACACACCAATGATCGGCAGAACCCACGGTATTCATGCCGAGCCGACAACCTTTGGCGCAAAGGTTGCACTATGGGCACTACAACTGGATCGCGATCGTTCGCGAATGATTGCTGCGCGCAGCGGCATTGCCGTGTGCAAGTTGTCGGGTGCTGTTGGCACATATTCAAACATCGATCCGGCAGTCGAGGCACATGTCGGAACATCACTCGGGTTAGTGCCAGTTCCTGCAACACAGGTGATTGCGCGTGACCGGCATGCAGAATATTTGTGGGCATGTACATCTATAGGTACAAGCATTGAAGCAGTGGCAGTCGAGTTGCGCCACCTGCAGCGCACGGAAGTAAGCGAGGTTCGCGAAGGCTTCAAGCCAGGGCAAAAGGGCAGTTCGGCAATGCCACACAAGCGCAATCCGATATCAGCAGAGACACTGACCGGACTGTCGCGGGTGCTCCGTGGAAACTTGCAGTCTGGTTTGCAAAACGTTGCGCTCTGGCACGAGCGAGATATCTCGCATTCGTCGGCAGAACGGATCGTGCTTCCTGATTCATCAATACTCGTGTACTACATGATCAAGCGCCTCACCCGATTAATCAGCGGACTCGAAGTCGACACCCAAAGAATGAAAGAAAACCTCGACAGCAGTTTTGGCGTGGTGTTTTCTCAACCAGTGCTGCTCGCACTTGTTGACTCTGGGCTTTCACGTGATGACGCGTATCGAATCGTGCAAGAAGATGCGGCAATTTCGTGGCGTGAGCGTAAATCATTTCGAGACGTGTTGACAAAAGACAAGCGCGTCACATTAAGTTCATCGCAATTAGATCAGGCCTTTGATATTGACCGTGCGGTTCGTCATGCCCAATCGGCAATTGATGCGACACACGGTCTTGCCCGATGAGCACATTGCCAAGCCTCGATGCCGCTCGCGAAGCACTTCGCGCACACGTACTGCAACATTCGCTCAAGACGGGCGAGTTCACACTCAAATCTGGGCGCACGAGTAAGTGGTTTCTCGACACCAAGCAAACTGCGTGCAGAGCAGACGGCATCTTGTTAGTTGCCGATGTTGCTTTAAGTTTGCTACCAAACGAAATTACTGCAATAGGTGGGTTGACGATGGGCGCTGATCCAGTTGCATATGGCATTGCAGCAATTGCTGCAACAAGGGGAAGACAGTTGCGCAGTTTTAGTGTGCGCAAAGAAGCCAAAGATCACGGAGTAACCGGAAGAATTGCTGGTGCGTTACAACCTGGCGACAAAGTTGCAATCGTTGAAGACACGGTGACGCGGGGCCTCTCAATTTTTGAGGCAGTCGATGCCGTGCGAGCATTTGGTGCAATTCCACAATTCATCACGGTCATTGTCGACCGCGGTGGAACTTGTGCGCAGATGGCACAACAAGCCGGCATCGATTACGAGCCGATGTTGAGTGCTACCGATCTTGGATATGACTTCGGGTCGTGAACCTTCACGAACTGTTTGACCTCACGTCCCACAACGGGGATGTGTATGTGGGGCAGGGCCTCGAATATCCGTGGGGCGGCCTCTATGGCGGGCATATTGTTGCCCAAGCATTGCGTGCTGCTGCGTTCACCATTGAAGACGGCATGTTGCCGCACTCGGTGCGCGCGTACTTTATTCGCCGCGGTAAAAACACTCAACCGGTTCGCTACGAAGTCGATCGCATCCGTGATGGCAAGAGTTTTAGCACCAGGCGAGTTGTGGCGCGTCAAGATGACGGCGCAATTCTCAACCTGGAAGCCTCGTTCCAAAAGTTTGAGCACTCACCAGACGTTTCACATATCCAGCATCAACACGACATCATGCAGCCCGACGAAATTGAAGAAACGTCGTGGAGCACGTTTCTCAATCGCAGAACAGTGCCGCAGTCTGCCTTGACTGGAATAACTCGCGAAGGGGCTGGTCGCATGGCTGCGTGGTTTCGAGTGAAAGATTCGCTTGGCGATGACGAGTTGCTTCATCGCTGCGCACTTGCATATCTGTCAGACGACTTGCCCAACGAAAGTGTGGTTGAAGCAATCCCTGAGCTGCTCAAAGCGTCAACAGCAGGTGGAAATTTTCACGCAAGTTTGGATCACACCATTTGGTTTCATCGCCCAGTGCGCGCCGATCAGTGGCATTTATATGAAATGTCGTGTTTGTCATATGGCGGCGGGCGAGGACTCACACAGGGATATGTGTTTGCTCAGGATGGAACGCATGTAGCCACTGTTTCGCAAGAAACATTGGTGCGCATGATCCCCGCATCAAACTCATAACAAGCTTGCGCCGTACTTCAATTCACTTGCTGTAATCAATTGTGGTCGGGACCGGCGTCGATCCGGTGACCCTGCGCTTTTCAGGCGCATGCTCTGCCTACTGAGCTACCCGACCTTGAAGAGTGCAAGCACTCCCCAGCGGTCCCGACGGGACTCGAACCCGCGACCTCCGCCTTGACAGGGCGGCGTGAACTCCAGCTTCACCACGGGACCAAATGTTTACAACCAACTGGAAAACCAGTGAGCTGCATATAAATGGCCTTGCTGTATTACGTCTTGCTGTATTACGTCTTGCTGTATTACGTCTTGCTGTATTACCTGACTATCGCACCCCCAACGGGATTCGAACCCGTGCCGCCACCTTGAAAGGGTGGTGTCCTAGGCCACTAGACGATGGGGGCATGGACGAACTTTTCGTTGGAAGAGCCCTTGAAATCTATCACTAGCAGTACCAATTTCCCCCGCGACTTTCGGTAGCCGTCATCGGTATTCATCCAACTGGGCGGTGACTGCCCAGTCCAGCAACCAGCCAAGGTATCCATACAACACAAGGCGTTGGTCGTCTGGGTCATCTTCGTCAAGGTCAACATCGATGTCTGACTCGTCTATATCGAGCACGGTGCCGATGACGAGGCGCAAGTTATTTATCGAACGCGCGAACTCGTCCAACTCTTGTGCTGTCAACACTGTCGTATCGTCGACAGACTCTCGTGACAACACCGATGTGGCCGCGCCAAGTGACTGCAGTCGTGAAGCGAGCAGATCGTCGCGCATTAAGCGTTGGTATTCTTCGTCGTGTTTTGGGTCTTGGTGGTACGCAGTAGGGAAGAGTCGTTTCAAATTTTCGTCCGTTGAGCCGTTCATCAAACTGTCGCGCAGTTGATCGAGCAACCCGATCAATGCTTCTTTGTCCGAGAGTTCAAGATGCATCGAGTACTCGCTTTTTCCGAGAGGCCGAATCGGGCCTTTGTGTTTGCGCGCCATTTATGCGTCTTCGCGTTGCATTGTTGCCCACAGCCCATGTTCGTGCAGGCGGTAGACATCGAGTTCGGCCCGCTCGCGTGTGCCATTGGAAACAACGGCTCGACCTTTGTGGTGCACGTCCAACATCAGTGCAGTCGCTTTTTCAAGGCTGTAGCCAAAAAGTTTTTGTAGTACGAGAGTGACATACGACATCAAATTGATGGGATCATTCCAAACCAGCACGATCCACGGACGATCTGTGTCAACAGCACTGTCAATTTCTGGCTCCTTGACAATTGTTGGCCCGACTTCAGAATTGTTCACACTTCTAGTGTGCCGTAGGCGAATGACCTTGGCGTAGCCTTATCGCGTGGCTATAGGCGTGCAACCCATTGTTCCCTCCCGGATGAGCTCTCGATTGTTTGGGCACGGCGACCGTAAGGGCAACAGCAACAGTACGGCCAAGCGCTCAAAACTCGGTTCGTACATTGCTTTAACCAAACCCCGAATTATTGAATTGCTGCTCGTGACGACAATCCCGACGATGGTGCTCGCGGCCGGAACCTGGCCTTCTGTGAGATTGATGGCCATTACTTTGCTCGGCGGGTCACTCGCTGCTGGTGGGGCAAATGCAATCAATATGTATATCGATCGCGACATTGACGCGTTGATGGTGCGAACGCAGGGCAGACCATTGGTAACTGGTGATGTGCGTCCTCGAAACGCCTTGATTTTTGCGGTGCTTCTCGAAATTGTGGCGTTTGCAGTGCTGTGGAGCGGCGCAAATCTGCTTGCCGCTCTTTTGGCTCTCAGCGCAACAATGTTTTATGTCTGTATTTATTCGTTGTGGCTGAAGCGCACCAGTAAACAAAACATTGTTATCGGTGGTGCAGCAGGAGCGGTTCCCGTGTTGGTGGGTTGGGCTGCAGTGCAGAATTCACTTGGTTGGGCTCCAGTCGTTCTATTTTTGGTGATCTTTTTTTGGACACCACCTCATTTTTGGGCACTTGCAATTCGCCACTCCGACGAGTACCGCGCCGCAGGGGTGCCGATGTTGCCCGTTGTTGCAACGTTGCAGGAAACGGTGCGCTCGATGGTGGTGTACTCCGTCATCTTGACAGCGACTTCACTTGTACTCATTCCCGTTGCTCATCTTGGCTATATATATGGAATTACAGCACTGCTATTTGGAAGCCTGTTTATCGTTGGGTCTATTCGACTGGGCCGGGACCCGTCTGACTCCCGTTCGATGCGTTTGTTCTCGTTTTCAATTACTTACATCTCGGTGTTGTTTATGGCGCTGACCCTAGATGTGCTCGTGCATTAGTGCCCAACCCTGTAAGAAGTTCGGGCTCACAGCCAACTCATTGTTAGTCTGTAATCCGTTATGAGCACGGTCAATTCCACAGCCACATCTGGCATCGCGCCCACACCAAATGTCTTGGGGTCGGTCGCAAATTGGATGACCACCACCGATCACAAAAAAATTGGTCGGCTCTTCATTGGGGCCGGCGCACTGTGGATGCTGAACATTGTCGGAGTCGGTATTGCGCTTGGAGTGGAACGTATTGCACCAGATACGGCGATCTTTAATTCAAACAGTGTCACGCAACTCTTTGCAATGCTTCGCACTGGGGCATCATTCGGAGTGTTAATGCCACTTGCTATCGGATTTGGAATTGCTGTCGTTCCAACACAGGTGGGTTCGAAGTCGCTCAGTTTCGCTCGTCTTGCAATGTTTGGTTTTTACGCATGGCTCATCGCTAGCGGACTGGTGCTTGGGTCAATCATTGCCAACGGCGGACCTGGTGGTGGCAATTCACAAATGGTTGATCTGTATTTGATGGGGGTTGGAGTCGGCTTGGTCGGTGTAATTGCTGCGTCCGTGTCGCTCTTAACGACAATATTGACATCACGCCGCACCGGACTTTCGTTGCTCGACATTCCAATGTTTTCGTGGTCGGTTTTTGTGTCTGCAGTTTCTGTTGTTTTGACCTTGCCTGTTCTGCTCGGCTCGCTCATTTATGTAGCAGTTGATCATCATTACGAGCGTTTGGTGTTTGGTGGCAACGAAGGAATTGACACGTGGCTTGGTTGGGGTTTTAGCCAGCCTCAAACATTTCTCTATGTCATCCCAGCAATTGGTTTGCTCGCAGAGTTGGCACCAGTTGCTGCGCGAATTCGTCAACCACTACGTGGTGCGATGGTGGTTGGTGTCGCACTTGTTTCAACCGCCATGTTTGGCACCGTGACACAAACATCCCATGTCTTAGTGTGGGGTGGTTCACTGAGCGACAAAATTAAGAGCGCAATTCCGTATGCGTGGTTTAACCTGTTGCCAGTCTTGGGTGTTGTTGTAGTTACTCTGCTCGCATTATTGGCAATTCAAAAAGGAACGCCACGATTAATTGCACCACTCGTACCAACATTTTTGGGTGTCGGCATGATTGTTGTAGGCATGGCAGGAAATGCCGTGCAGATGATCGAATCGGTCAAGCTCAGCGGAAGCGTGTTTGAAGAAGCTGCAGTTACCTACATTACGTACGGAGCAATGCTCTGTGCTTGGGGTGCCATTTCGTACTTCGGCCCAGCACTGTGGGGACGAAAGATCCCAGATACTGCCACTATCGCCATTGGAGCACTTGGACTGTTTGCAACCGTGTTGGCCGCAGCACCGTATTACTTTGCAAAAGATCAGGTAGCAGGCGTGGTAAGCGATTTTGATTACTCCGGTCCGCAAACGGCATTCAATGCAATTGTCTCCGCAGGTCATCTGCTGATGGCGTTTTGCTTGTTGAGCGCAATTGTCGTGACTATCAAGTCAGCTCAATCTGGTGAAGTAGCAAACGCTGATACTTGGAGCAACCAATGAGCACGACATCACGCGTTTTGCCAAGCGGCCCAAGTCCCGCGGCTCGCAGTTCGGTCTTAGTGGCCTCAAGTGCAGTCGCAGCAGCTGGAACGATGTTGATGTTTGGAATGTTGGCTGTTTGGTTCAGATTCCGTGATGCATCTCCTCTACGCGAATCGGCTCGGGGCAAGTTGATCCACGATTGGTTGCCAGCAGATATCAAGATTCCCGAAGTAGCAACCAACACCATGGCGATCACAATGGTCATCGCTTGCGTGATGGCGCAGTGGGCTGTGTATTCGGCACGCCGCAACGATTCGTCGCACGCCACGTTGGCTCTAGCGATCACTGCAGTAATCGGACTTGCGGTAATCAATGCCCAGGTTGCGGTGTATTTGCAAATGGAAATGGGCCTCACCGACGGCGCTTACCAGACAATGTTTTATGCGATTACGGGAACAATGATGGTGTTGATCGTCACTGGTGTTGCATTTTCAGTGGTCACAATGTTTAGGGCAGTTGCTGGTCGTCTCGGTGACTCAAGCGTGATGAGCGCACACGCCCTGTATTGGTATTTCCTCACTGCAGTGTTTGTCGCACTGTGGTTCGTCGTGTACGTGCAGAAGTAGGAACGAACAATGTTTACTCCCGGATCTAAATACCTCATAGCGATCACTGGATTGAGCACTGTTTCGCTTGCGTTGTACATGATGTTGGTTCACCCATCGGCGATTGGCGCGGTGGCACTCATTGGTCTTGTAGTCGCTACAAGTTTGATCACAGGCGTTTGCCTCTATACGCGTGACGGTCACGCAGCAGAGGGTCAAACATCTGCAGCAACTCTCGACACACCAACATCAAGCATGTGGCCACTCGTTGGCGCTGCTGGATTTTCGGCTGTCCTTGTTGGAACAGTCACCACACCGATCGTGTTCATTCTGGGGATTGTTGCGATACTCGCGGCACTTGTGGAGTGGACAGTGCAGGCTTGGAGCGAAAGTGCTTCAGGAGACCGCGGCTATAACGCAAGCATTCGCGAGCGAATTCTGAACCCAGTCGAATATCCGATTCTGGCGGCTGTTGGTATTGCAGTAATTATCTTCTCGTTCTCACGGGTGATGTTGGCAATCAGTAAGGATGCTGGCGCGATCACATTCATTGTCGCCGCCGCTGTCATTTCGTTGGTTGGACTACTGATTAGCGTTCGCCCACAGTTGAAGAAAAGCATTGTGAGCGCAATCGCCGTGGTTGCAGCAATCGGACTTGTTGGAGCTGGAATCGCAAGCATGGGCTTTGGAATGCGCGAAGATTTGGTTGTCGCTGCACAAGAAGATCCCTATGCACACAAAGAATGCACGAAAGAGCGTTCAGCGCATTTTGATAAGGGTGTTTCACAAACAATCTCAGCAACTAGTGGTGTTACTGCAACAATTGATTTGATCGACGGAAAGCTCACTGCGAATGTGGAAGGCATAGAGGGCACGCAGGAGTCGTTCGTTGTCGCGCAATCAAATGTGACCAATATTATTTTCCGTAATCACGACGCGGGAGATTTTAGGCTTGCGGCGTACTTGGGTAAAGTCAAAGTTGCAGATGGTGTTGTTGAAGATTTGATTACTTGCACGCAGTTGCTTCCCGAAGGCGCCGAGCAACTGTTGACATTCAGTATCGCCAAGCCATCAGTAAGTGGCGAGCCATATACCTTGACCGTTCCGGGCATTGAAGGACAAAGTGTTGTGGTGGTCGTGCCGTGAACCACACCAGTAACACTTCTGATGCCACGCACTTTGTCAATAGGCTTGGTCGTGTGATGCGTCGACTCAAGCCTTTTGTTCTCGGCACCGCAGGAACAGTTTTTCTAGCAAGCTGTGCATCGAATGCACCTCAAGATACGTGGGTGCCAAAAGGTCCGAACGCCCAAAAGATCGATAGCTTGCAGAAGCCAATTTTTGCAGCAGCAGGAATTATTGGACTCATGGTCGCGGCGGCAGTCACCTATAGCGTGATCAAATTCCGTGACAGAGGTCAGCCGATCCCAAAGCAGAGCCACGGTAACCCTGCGCTCGAAATCACATTGACCATTATTCCTGCGTTGATCTTGGCTGTGGTTGGGGTGTTTACTTTCCGCACAGTCTTTGATCTGAACAAGACAAGTGACACAGAGATGATCATCAATGTGACTGGTCAGCAGTGGTGGTGGGAGTACGACTACCCAACTCAAAACGAATACGGCATCACTCAGCCAATTATTACTTCTGGACAACTTGTTATACCTGTAGGCACCAAAGTGATGTTGCGCCAAACAAGTCGCGATGTCATTCACTCATATTGGATCCCGGCACTCAACGGCAAGCGAGATGCCGTGCCTGGTCGAATAACAATCAACCGCTTAGAGGCCGATGAGCCTGGCATTTATGCCGGACAGTGCACCGAGTTTTGTGGTTTGTCGCACGCCAACATGCGCATGGAAGCCGTAGCTCTGAGCAAAGAAGATTTTGCGGTATGGGTTGCAAATCAATTGAAGCCATATGTGGCACCCGCCGAGGGCACACTTGCCAAAGAAGGTGAAACCGTATTTCTTAATCAGTGCACACGGTGTCACCAAGTCAATGGTCTTACGCGTGCCGATGGAACGCCAGTAATTGCAGCACCAGACGAAAACGTTTGGTCGGGTGCTGTTCCAAACCTTTCTCACCTCATGAGCCGCAACACATTTGCTGGTGCGATGTTTGATCTCGTTACTCCAGAATGTCGTGCAGATGTGTGGAAGTCTGACTCCGTTTCATTTGGTGCCAAGTATCTCGCCGGTGTCAGCGAACCGTGTCTCAACCAAACAGACTTGCGTGGTTGGTTGCGTAATGCGCCAGCGATGAAGCCGATGTATGCCAATCCAGCTCAACTCGCGATAACTGGCGGGAAATACCGCGGCATGCCAAATCTTGGACTCAGCGAAATTGATATCGAAAAACTCGTTGCCTACCTGCTCACGTTGAAGTAATCGGAGAATCTCATGGCCAATATTGAAAGCTTTGCCACGCCGTCATCGGCAATGGGTGCGCTAAAACGCCCAGTAGCTACAAAGGGCTGGCGCCAATGGGTATTTACTGTCGATCACAAAAAACTCGGTCTGATGTACATGGCCACTGCAATGTTCTTCTTCCTAGTTGGGGGCATCGAAGCCGTTTTGATTCGACTGCAGCTTGCATTGCCAGACGGCAAGATCCTCAATGCCGACTTGTATAACCAAATGTTCACAATGCATGCCACGACCATGGTGTTTTTGTTCGTGATGCCAATGGCTGCAGGATTCGCCAACTACTTCATTCCATTGCAGATCGGTGCGCGAGACGTTGCGTTCCCGCGCATTAATGCGTTCGGATTTTGGGCCCTGCTCTTCGGTGGACTTTTCATCAACCTGTCGTGGTTCTTGGGTGGAGCAGCAGACGGCGGTTGGTTTATGTATGCGCCAAACTCCGGGCCAATCTTCTCGCCAAGCCATGGCGTCGACTTCTGGACATTTGGTCTACAGATTGCAGGTATTGCGTCATTGACCGGTGCAATCAACCTGATCGTGACCGTGCTCAATATGCGTGCACCTGGCATGAAACTGATGCGCATGCCGATCTTTACGTGGATGATTTTGGTTGTGCAGTTTTTGTTGGCATTTGCAGTTCCGGTTATCACCGTCGCATTGTTCTTGCTTTCATTCCAACGCAACTTCGGTGCAACGTTCTTTGACGTTGCGGCAGGTGCCGACCCATTGTTGTGGCAGCACCTGTTCTGGATCTTCGGTCACCCAGAGGTATACATCCTCATCCTGCCGAGCTTCGGAATCGTCTCCGAAGTTCTGCCCGTTTTTTCACGTAAGCCACTGTTTGGTTATCCGTTCGTGGTGTTCTCTGGTGCAGCAATCGGTTTCGTTGGTTGGGGAGTGTGGGCTCACCACATGTTCGCTTCGGGCCTCGGCCCAGTTTCGGTCGCTGTGTTTTCTATCTCGACAATGGCGATCGCAGTGCCAACTGGTGTCAAGATCGTCAACTGGACACTGACTTTGTGGGGTGGCAAATTGTGGTTCACGACTGCAATGAAGTTTGCAATTGGACTGATCGTTCTCTTTACCATTGGTGGATTGTCGGGCGTTACGCACGCAGTTGCACCATCCGACACACAGCAGACCGACACCTATTACATCGTCGCTCACTTCCATTACGTGTTGTTCGGTGGAGCGGTGCTCGGGTTGTTCTCCGGCTTCTACTACTGGTGGCCAAAAATGTTTGGCAAGATGCTCAACGAAAAACTTGGAACCTGGAACTTCTGGCTCATGGTTGTTGGTATGAACCTCACCTTTGGTCCGATGCACATTCTTGGTCTACAGGGCCAACCACGTCGTATGTACCAGTGGACAGAAAATCGTGCGGGCGAAGGCTTCTTCAATCTCGGTTTTTGGAACCTCATCGCTTCGATTGGTTCACTCGTGTTGGTTGTCGGCGTCTTTCTGTTTCTCGTCAACATTTACATCACCGCACGCAATGGCAAGGTTGCGCCACTTGACCCATGGGGCGCACGCAGCCTCGAGTGGATGACAAGCAACCCGCCAAAGGAGCACAACTTCGATTCGATTCCAACCGTGCATCACCTCGACGAATTCTTCCATCGCAAATACGCAGAAGACGCAAACGGTCAGATGCAACAAGTGGCTACTGCCGAGCAGGTGTTGAAGCAACTTGAAGACAACGCTGACGCACACATTCACATGCCCTCGCCGTCGTATTGGCCGATCATTCTTGCGTTTGGTTTGCCAGTTACATGCCTCGGCCTGATCTATTCAATTCCACTCGCCATTTTCGGTGGGCTCATCATCTTGATGGCTACATTTGGTTGGGCACTCGAGCCAAGCACTGCTCCCGACAGTGATTTTGATCCTCCGTCTTCAGGCGACACTTCAAAGGATGTGGTTCACGTTGGATAATTTGGCTACAACACACGACACGCACGAAGGTGCAGCACATTCGTCAACCGGATTGTCCAATGTCAAGTTGGGCATGTGGCTGTTTTTGGGTACCGAGTGTCTCTTGTTCGGCGGACTCATTTCTACGTACATGTTGTATCGCGGTCGCGTAGGCACAGGGCCACGTCCATCACAAGTGTTCGACATTCCGTTCACTTCAGTGAGCAGTTTTGTGTTGTTGATGAGTTCGCTCACCATGGTGTTGGCCGTGTCTGCAGCGCACAAACGTGATGACCGATCAACCAACTTGTGGCTTGTGATCACAGCGCTTCTTGGCACAACGTTTGTTGGCGGTCAGGTGTACGAGTTCACCGCGTTCTACAACGAGGGCATGGGGTTTTCTACCAGCCTCTTCAGCTCGAGCTTTTTTGTGCTCACTGGCTTTCACGGCGTGCACGTGACGGTAGGAATCATTATGTTGCTCGCTCTGCGCGGCATGCTCAAAAACAACAAAGTCTCCGGAAGCCGCGCTGAATCAGTTGAAGTGATTGGTCTGTATTGGCACTTCGTGGACATCGTGTGGATTGTAATTTTCACCCTTATTTATCTGATTCCGGCATAACCATGACTCAAGTAACAGACTCTCACGCAACCGAACACGGTTTGTCCACTATCGGATATGTGCGCATAGCTCTGATCTTGGCTGCAATCACTGGCCTTGAGGTTTCGACGTATTACGTCGACTTCGGTCGGCTCTTCTTGCCAGCGTTGCTGATCATGATGGTGATTAAGTTCGTCATGGTGGTGAGCTACTTTATGCACCTCAAGTTTGACAACAAGGTGTTTAGTTGGTTGTTCTATACCGGTCTATTTTTGGCCGTGGGTGTTTACTGTGCCGCACTGGCCACCTTCAAATTCTTTGGCTAGCTTGCTAGCAGGGGTTGATCCCTGGAGGTTTCAGGCCCACATTGAAGTGTGGTTGCTGATGCTTGCAATCGTCGCAAGCTATATATACGCGATCAAAGTTATTGGTCCACGAGTGGCGCCACATGGCGCAGTGGTGAGCCGCAAGCAACTGCAGGCCTTTACCGCCGGCGCGCTACTGATGTGGATTGCATCAGATTGGCCCATCCACGACATTGCCGAAGAGTATTTGTATTCCGTGCACATGTTGCAACACATGATGCTGTCGTATTTTGTGCCACCACTGATGTTGTTGGCTACTCCAAAATGGTTATTTGATGCCGTATTTGGTACTGGTAGGGCATTTAGGGTCATCAAGTTTTTTAGTAGAGCACCAGTCGCGGGGCTGCTTTTCAATGTCGTCGTAATGGTGACGCATATTCCAGACGTGGTTAATCGCAGTGTCTCAAATGGCCCAATGCACTACAGCCTGCACGTGCTGGTTGTGCTGGCAGCTCTGTTGATGTGGATGCCAGTGTGTGGTCCAGAGAGGTCATTTCGCTTGCAGTACGGCGGAATGATGATCTATCTGTTTCTCATGTCGGTGATTCCGACAGTGCCTGCGGCCTGGCTGACCTTCGCTGAAGGTTCTGTGTACAAGCACTACGACATTCCAACTCGTGTGTGGGGTCTCTCAGTCACCACTGATCAACAGCTTGCCGGCGCAGTGATGAAAAGTGCTGGAGGCATGTTTCTGTGGACAATCATCATCGTCATCTTTTTCCGACGGTTTATTGGGCGGTTTTTCGTTGAGGCAAGTTACTCTAAAGAAGCAAGTCAAGACATAGATTAGTTCCAGCGAAAAAATTTACTGGCGGCAAGAGGCGCAATCACTGCCCAGCACGCAAGAGCAATCCAAGAGCTTTGACCATACTGAGCAGTGTCAGATATGGCGCCACGAAGCACGTCGGCCAACGCCCCCGATGGAAGCAACTTGCCGATATTTTGCATTGGCTCAGGAAGTTTGTCGAGTGGAAAAACGACCCCTCCCAAGAGGAGGAGTAGGAGATACAAGCCATTTTGGGCAGCAAGGTTGATTTCGGCTCGAAGTGTTCCGGCCATCAACAACCCAATTCCGGCAAAAGCCAGGGTTCCGCCAAAAATTGCAGCAACAAGCAGACCCACATTTGCAATGTCGCCTTCCTTGCCGAGCAACAGTGCAATTGCATACAACACCACCAACTGCACAAGTTCAACAAGCACAACAGCGAGGCTTTTTGCCAAGATCAAGCGGCCGGCACCCAATGGAGTTGCACCGAGGCGCTTCAGCACTGAATATGAGCGCTCAAAGCCAGTGGCAATACCAAGGCTGACCATGGCTGTTGACATGATCGCGAGGGCAAAAATGCCTGGCAGCAAGAAATCAATAGGTGCCTGCTCGCTGGTCGGCAACACATCTACCTCACTGAAAAAGACCAGAAGCGCTGCTGGAATACCGATGATCACCAGCAATTGTTCGGCATTGCGCGCAATCACTCGAATTTCAGAACGCAGTTGAGCGAATAAAATGCTCATTGCATCCCAATAGCGGTGAGACGCCGAAAAATATCTTCAAGCCGTTGAGCACCTGCCCGCAGGTCGCGAATGTCGGCACCATGAAACGACATCCACTCAGAAAACTTTCCGATCACTGCTGCATCGGCCGTACCCGTGATGACATATTCGTCACCCAAGTTTCGAATAGGGAAGTCAAGATATTTTGCTAGGGCCGCAACATCAAAAGCGATGGCTGAGCGAAATCGAATTTCGTAGCTCTGAGAACGAATTGACTCGAGTGAGCCGTTGGCAACAATTCTTGACTGATGAAAAATCACCACATCGTCAGCGCATCGTTCGGCTTCATCGAGTTCGTGGGTTGCAAGCACAACGGCACATCCAGATGACGACAAGTTCTTGATGACACTTCGAATCATGTCGCGACCGTTGACATCAACACCAGATGTTGGCTCGTCCAAGAAGGCAACCTCGGGGCGTGCTGTGAGCGCAAGAGCGAGCGACAACCTTTGTTGCTCGCCACCCGAGAGCTTCTTCCAAGTGCTCTTCGTACGATGCTCAAGACCCACCGTCTTAATCACGTCA
>Ga0208566_1000119_pt1 | contig 57281 bp, 60 predicted proteins | sample PL_2010_150m_FD_184159 | JGI IMG/M metagenome (GOLD analysis project Ga0208566, IMG submission 184159) | Freshwater microbial communities from Powell Lake, British Columbia, Canada to study Microbial Dark Matter (Phase II) - PL_2010_150m... | ecosystem: Environmental > Aquatic > Freshwater >...
AGGGCGACCGGGGACAGCGGGGCTGGCCGCTTTGCTGGTTTTGCGTGCCGGCGTACCGGGACTGACCTCGACCTCGTCCAGCGCTTCGAGTAAGACCTCTTCGGCGACGCCATCGACATGGACATGGAAGGGGCGCTCGCTGCCCTGACCGTGGCCGGTGCCTTTGATGCGGATGTGGTAGGTCTCGCCGTGTAGCGTGACATTGAACTCGCTGGGCGCGTAGACGGCCGGACACGACATCGCCTCGCGGGAGTCGGGCGGCAATAAGGTCTCGGGGGTGAGCGTCCCGGCGGCGCGTTCTTGCAGGAAGCTGCGGCCAATGTCGGGGAACATCGCGTAGGTGAGGACATCTTCGTCGCAGAGGGCTAGCCCTTCGGCCTCGCCGCGCAGGCGGTCGAGTTCGTCGCTTAACAGGTCGGCCGGGCGGCAGGTGATGACCTCAACATTGCCGACGGCGAGGCGTTTGACCTCGTCGTTGACCGCGCCGGGGGCGAGACCGTAGTGACCGAGGAGGTAGTTCTTGACCTCGTTGGTGACCGATTTATAACGCCCGCCGGTCAGGACATTGAGCACCGCCTGGGTGCCGACGATCTGCGAGGTGGGGGTGACCAGCGGTGGGTAGCCGAGGTCGGCGCGCACGCGGGGGATCTCGGCCATGACGAGGCCCATCTTGTCGAGTGCGTTTTGTTCTTTGAGCTGGTTCGAGAGGTTGGAGATCATGCCGCCCGGCACTTGCGAGACCAGGATGCGCGTGTCGACGGCGTTGGTCTTCATCTCAAATTGCCAGTATTTTCGGCGAACTTCGGTGAAATAGGCGCTAATTTCTTGCAACAGGGGCAGATTAAGGCCGGTGTCATATTCACTGCCGGCGAGGGCGGCGACGATGCTCTCGGTGGTGGGGTGACTGGCCCCCTCGGAGAACGCGGATAAGCAGGTGTCGATCATGAGCGCGCCGGCCTCGACCCCTTTGAGGTGTGATAGGCTGGCGAGACCGGCAGTAGCGTGGCTGTGCAGGTGGATGGGGATATTGATGGCGGTCTTCAGCGCGCCGACCAGTTCGGCCGTGGCGTAGGGCGTGAGCAGGCCGGCCATGTCTTTGACGGCGAGGGTGTCGCAGCCTAGGGCTTCCAGTTCGCGGGCCATGTTGACGAAGTATTCGACGCTGTGGACCGGGCTGATGGTGTAGGAGATGGCGCCTTCGGCATGGCGATGGGCGGCCTTGACCGCCTCGATCGAGACCCGCATGTTGCGCACATCGTTCATGGCATCAAAGATGCGGAAGACATCGACGCCGTTATCGGCTGATTTTTGCACGAAGGCGCGCACCACATCGTCGGGGTAGTGACGGTAGCCGAGCAGGTTTTGACCGCGCAGCAACATCTGGATGCGTGAGTTGGGCAGGGCGCGGCGCAGTTTGCGCAGGCGCTCCCACGGGTCTTCCTTCAAAAAGCGTACGCAGGCATCGAAGGTGGCACCGCCCCAGGCCTCCAGCGACCAGAAGCCGGCCTGATCGAGACGCGAGCAGATGGGCAGCATGTCGTCGGTGCGCAGGCGGGTGGCGATGAGCGATTGGTGGCCATCGCGGAGGACGAGTTCGGTGATCTGGACGGGGGTGGTCATAGTGCGGTTCCTTGAATTTACATGCCGAGGTGGGCGGCGAGGGCGGCAGCAATGGCGGCGGCCTTGTGCTCGCGCGGTGGCTTGACGGCGTAGTCTAAAAGCTCGGGGTGGGCCTCGACAAAGCCGGTGTTAAAGCGCCCGCTCCGGAACTCGGGGTTGGCGAGGATTTCTTTGTAATAGGGGATGGCGGTCTTGACGCCATAGACGCCCATGTCGTCCAGGGCGCGTTGGCCACGCGCGATGACCGCCTCCCAGTTGAGGCTCCAGACGATGAGTTTTGCGCACATGGAGTCAAAATAGGGCGGGATGGTGTAGCCGGTGTAGATCGCGCCATCGACGCGCACGCCAGGGCCGCCGGGGGCGTAATAGCGGGTGATGCGCCCCAAGGAGGGCATGAAGTTGTTGCGCGGGTCTTCGGCGTTGACGCGGAACTCCATGGCAAAACCGCGATGTTGGATGTCTTTTTGCGCGTATTGCAGTGGCAGGCCGTCGGCGATGCGGATCTGTTCTTGCACGATATCGACGCCGGTGATCTGTTCGGTGATGCAGTGTTCGACCTGCAGGCGCGTGTTCATCTCCATGAAGTAGAACTGGTTATCGGTGTCGAGGAGGAATTCAACCGTGCCGGCGTTGGTATAGCCGACGGACTTGGCGGCGCGCACGGCGAGCTTGCCGATGTATTCGCGCTGCGCCTCGGTGAGCTGCGGTGAGGGGGCGATCTCGATCAGTTTTTGATTGCGGCGCTGGATCGAGCAGTCGCGTTCGTAGAGGTGGATCACATTGCCGTGGCTGTCGCCGAGGACCTGCACCTCGATGTGCTTGGGGTTGACGACGCACTTTTCGATGAAGACCTCGGGGCGACCAAAGGCCTTGCTGGCCTCGGAGATGACGCGGTCATAGTTGCTGAGTAGTTCGGCCTCGGAGTCGCAGCGACGGATGCCGCGCCCGCCACCGCCGTTGGTGGCTTTTAACATGACGGGGTAGCCGATCTTTTTGGCTAGCGTTTGTGCATCGGCGAGGCTTTCGAGGTTGTGCTCGGAGCCGGGCGTGACCGGGATGCCGGCCTTGATCATGGCCTGACGGGCGGCGATCTTGTCGCCCATCTGGGCGATGACCTTGGGGGTCGGGCCGATAAATTTGATGCCACGGCGGCCGCAGACCTCGGCGATGAGGGGGTTTTCAGACAAAAAACCATAGCCGGGGTGGAGGGCGTCGCAGCCGGAGGCCACCGCCAAGTTGACGATGGTGTGGGCGTTGAGGTAGCCCAAGAGGGGGTCGGCACCGATGTTGTAGGCCTCGTCGGCCTTTTTGACATGGAGGGCATGACGGTCGGCGTCGGTGTAGAGGGCGACGGAACGGATGCCGAGTTCGCGACAGGCGCGGACGATGCGGACGGCGATCTCGCCCCGGTTGGCGATGAGTATCTTCTTGATCACGGTGTTGGCTTAGGTTTTGACTTGCAGGGCGTTACAGTATACTATTACGGGCTTATGTCTGTACAGGATATGCCCCTTATTGATAGCCTGCGTTTTGCGCGGGGGGGCGAGCTTCGCGAGGGGCATTATGCCCTTGCGAGCTTGCCTAGGGTGGCGGAGGTGTTGGCCGAGACGGACGGTGATCTGTATTACCGGCTGGAAGGGCGTACCGTGCAGGGGCGGCCGCAGTTGCATCTGACGGTGCGTGCTGCGTTGTCGTTGACCTGTCAGCGTTGTTTGCAGGCGTTGCCGCATGTATTTGAGTTAGAATCCATCGTTTGGGTGGCACGCAACGAGGCCGAGTTGGCGCGTTGGGATGACGCCGATCTGGCGGCTCTGGATGCGATGACCGATGCCATCGTGGCGGGGCCGCCCGGCCCGCATCTAGCGGTGCAAGCGTTCGTTGAGGACGAGGTGCTGTTAGGCCTACCCGCCGCGCCTAGACATGCGGAGGGTCGTTGTCCCGCTTCGTTGTCGGCCTATGTCGAGACCGTAGAAGTTTGATTTTTTTAAGCAAGTTTAAGTAAGGAGTTACATCATGGCTGTTCAGCAGAATAAGAAATCCCCGTCCAAGCGCGGTATGCACCGCTCGCATGACTTTATGACCGCACCAAACACGGCGGTCGAGCCGTCAACGGGCGAGACGCATCTACGGCACCACATCAGCCCTAACGGTTTTTACCGTGGCCGTAAGGTGGTTGCTACCAAGTCTGACGAATAAGTCGGGATAACGCACGGTGCGTGACATCACGATCGCGATTGACGCGATGGGCGGGGATCACGGTCCCCATGTTACGGTGCGTGCGGCGGTCAATTATCTAAAAAAGGCTGAAGGGGTCAACTTGGTCCTGGTCGGTCTGACCGGCGCGATCGAGGCTGAACTGAAGGCCTTGCATCGGCAGACGGGCCCGCGCCTGCGTATCCATCACGCCAGCGAGGTCGTCACGATGGACGATCCCTTGCAGGTCGCCTTGCGCGGCAAGAAGGATTCGTCCATGCGCGTCATGGCCAACCTGGTCAAGAGCGGTGAGGCCGATGCCGGTATCTCGGCGGGCAATACAGGCGCGCTGATGGCGGTCTCCCGCTTCGTCCTCAAGACCCTGCCGGGCATCGATCGGCCCGCCATCGCTGGGATCTTGCCGGCCAAGACCGGGCGCACCTATGTGTTGGACTTGGGCGCCAATGTCGATTGCACCCCGGAACACCTACGGCAGTTTGCCGTCATGGGCTCGGCCTTGGTGTCGGCGATTGATCATATCGATCGGCCTACGGTCGGTCTTCTCAATGTGGGCGAGGAGGAGATCAAGGGCAACGAGGTGGTCAAGCGAGCGACCGAGCTGTTGCGCGAGGCCGATATCAATTTTCGCGGCAATGTCGAGGGCGACGATATCTACAAAGGCACGGTCGATGTCGTCGTCTGTGATGGCTTCGTCGGCAACACCATGTTGAAGGCCTCTGAGGGGCTGGTGAAGTTGCTGGGTGGTCATCTCAAGGCCGAGTTCAAACGCAATCCCTACACCTGGCTGGCCGGTCTGGTGGCCTTGCCGGTGCTCAACGCGTTGAAGGGCCGCATGGATCCGCGCCGCTTTAACGGTGCGACCCTGCTGGGACTCAATGGTGTGGTGATCAAGAGTCACGGCTCGGCCGATGCCTATTCCTTCCGTTATGCGATTGAGCGCGGGGTCGAAGAGGTGCGCGGCGGGCTGTTACGCCGTATCACCGAGACGGTGGGCGCGCATCATCATGATACGGAAGAAACGCTCGCCGCAGCGAACGGGGATGCGACCTAACGGCATCAACGGGCGTATCATGGCGCGCTTAGACTACAAGACTACGACGCACAAATAAGGATAGAGAGACCGTGACGACACCCCCCACCCACGCCAAGATCATCGGCACGGGCAGTTATCTGCCTGCGCATGTCCTGACCAACGCCGAACTAGCCAAACGCATCGAGACCTCGGACGAGTGGATCGTCGAGCGCACCGGCATCCGTGAACGGCACATCGCGGGCGAGGGTGAGCTAACCAGTGATCTCGCACTTAAAGCCGCTGAACGCGCGATCGAGGCGGCCGGGATCGAGGTCGGCGAGATCGACCTCATCGTTGTAGCGACCACGACCGCCGACCGTGTCTTCCCCAGCGTCGCCTGCATCTTGCAAGCCAAGTTGGGCTTGGAAAATCGCTGTCCGGCCTTTGATGTACAGGCGGTGTGTAGCGGTTTTGTCTATGCGGTCTCGACGGCGAACGCCTTTATCCGCAGTGGTCAGGCGCGTACCGCGTTGGTGATCGGGGCCGAGACCTTATCGCGCATCACCGATTGGACGGATCGTTCTAACTGCATCTTGTGGGGCGACGGCGCGGGCGCGGTCATCCTGCAGGCTAGCACCGAGCCGGGCATTATCTCGACCCATCTCCATGCCGACGGACGCTATCAAGACCTCCTCTTTGTTGATGGCGGTGTGTCCTTGAAGACCGAGGGCGCGTGCCACATGCGCATGTCGGGTAACGCCGTTTTTAAGATGGCTGTCAATACCTTGGACGCGATTGTTGATGAAACACTTGAGGCCAACGGTCTGCAAAAATCGGACATCGATTGGCTAGTGCCGCATCAGGCGAATATCCGCATCATCCAAGCGACGGGTAAAAAATTAGGTCTAGCCCCGGAGCGCGTGGTGATTACCGTTGATCGCCATGGCAACACCTCGGCGGCCTCTATCCCGCTGGCCTTGGACACGGCGGTGCGTGATGGCCGTATCAAAAAGGGCGAGCTGGTGTTGATGGAGGCCTTCGGCGGTGGGTTTACTTGGGGTTCTGTCTTGGTTCGGATGTAGATAAGGGGCGCAGGCGTCTCGCCTGCTGTTTTGGGATGTTCCGAGCATGGAGAAAAAGATGACATTTGCATTTGTGTTTCCCGGTCAAGGCTCGCAGTCGGTGGGGATGATGGCGGGCTATGGTGAGTCAGCCATTGTTCAGGCCACTTTAAAAGAGGCCTCGGAGGCGATAGGCGTCGATCTGGCCGCGTTGATGGCCCATGGTCCGGCCGAAGAGCTGGCCAAGACGATCAATACCCAGCCGGTGATGTTGGCGGCGGGCGTGGCGGCGTGGCGGGTGTGGTTGGCTGCGGGCGGCAAAGCCCCCGCGTTTATGGCCGGTCATAGCCTAGGCGAATACACCGCGCTGGTCTGCGCCGATGCGCTGGGATTTGCCGATGCTGTGCGTCTGGTGCGCCTGCGTGCCGAGGCGATGCAGGCGGCCGTGCCCGAGGGCGTGGGCGCGATGGCGGCTATCCTAGGTTTGGACGATGCGGCGGTGGTCGCGCTCTGTGCCGAGGCCAAGCAAGATGAAGTGCTAGCGGCGGTCAACTTTAACTCGCCCGGTCAGGTGGTGATCGCAGGGCATAAGGCGGCGGTCGATCGTGGCTGTGTGTTGGCCAAGGAGAAGGGGGCTAAACGCGCCTTGCCTTTGCCGGTGTCGGTGCCATCGCATTGCGCCTTGATGCGGCCTGCCGCTGAAAAATTGGCCGCTGCCTTGGCGACGATCGAGATCCGTGCGCCGCGTGTGCCGGTGATCCATAACGCCGATGTCGCCGCGCACAGCGACCCGGCGGCGATTCGTGATGCGCTGGCGCGGCAGTTGTACAGCCCGGTACGCTGGGTCGAGTCGATGCAGTTTTTGGCCGCGCAGGGCGTGACGCTGATCGCCGAATGCGGCCCCGGCAAGGTGCTGGCGGGTTTGAATAAACGCACGCTAGAGGCCGTGCCGACCGTGGCTTTGAATGATAGCGCGGCGATTACCGATACCCTCGCGAAGACTTAACTAAAGGAGACAGATATGCACGGAAAGATTGCCCTCGTCACCGGCGCCTCGCGCGGCATTGGTCAGGCCATCCTGCACGAACTGGCACGGCGTGGTGCGTTTGTGATCGGCACGGCGACGAGCGATGCGGGCGCGGTGGCGATCAGCGATACGCTCAAGGCCGCCGGTCTGAACGGTGAAGGCCGGATGCTCAATGTGACGGACGCGGCGGCCTGCGATGCCTTGATCGACGCGATCGTCAGCGCGCACGGCCGGCTCGATGTCCTCGTCAACAACGCCGGCATCACCCGCGATACCCTGTTGATGCGCATGAAAGAGGACGACTGGGACGCGGTCATCCAAACCAATCTGAGCTCGGTGTTCCGCATGTCCAAGGCCGCCATCAAGCCGATGATGAAGGCGCGCACAGGGCGCATCATCAGCATCGCCTCGGTGGTCGGCGCGATGGGCAACGCCGGGCAGACCAACTACGCCTCGGCTAAGGCCGGGATGATGGGATTCTCCAAGTCGTTGGCGCGTGAGGTCGGCTCGCGCGGTATCACCGTCAACTGCGTCGCGCCGGGCTTTATCGACACCGACATGACGCGCGCCTTGCCCGAAGCGCAGCGCGAGGCGCTGGCCAAGCAGATCCCTTTAGGCCGCCTCGGCGGGGTTGAAGACATCGCGCACGCGGTCGCCTACCTCGCCTCGGACGGCGCGGCCTATGTCACCGGCGTCACCCTGCATGTCAATGGCGGGATGTATGTGTCTTGATTTTATGGTGTAATCTTCCGGGGTGTGTGAGTATGGGGGCGAGTGATAAAAATTCACCTTTGAAGATTGCTGACGCACCTCTGTTCTTGGGCTAAAATCCGCCCAGCAGTTTTTGCAAACTATGTTTTTCCAACCACGGAGTAGCAGATGGACAATATCGAACAGCGTATTATGAAGATCGTCGCCGAGCAACTGGGTGCTAACGAGGCAGATGTGAAGATTGGCTCTTCCTTCGTCAACGATCTGGGTGCTGATTCCCTCGACACTGTCGAGCTGGTGATGGCCCTCGAAGAAGAGTTTGAGTGCGAGATCCCGGACGAAGATGCCGAGAAGATCACCACGGTGCAGCAGGCCGTGGATTATGTGACTAGCCATAAGTAATCTGACGCAGACATCGTAGGGGCTTGCCGTGTCGAAACGCAGGGTTGTCGTTACCGGTCTGGGGCTGATCTCGCCGGTAGGTAATACGCTGGCTACGAGCTGGGATGCCTTGCTCAAAGGGCAGTCCGGTATCGCCCGTATCACCAAGTTTGACCCCACTCACTTTGCCGCGCAGATCGCTGGCGAGGTGAAGGGGTTCAAGGTTGAAGATCATCTCTCGGCCAAAGAGGCGCGTCGTATGGATACCTTTATCCATTACGGCATGGTGGCGGGGATCGAGGCGGTCAAGGATTCCGGTCTAGAGATTACCGATGCCAACCGTGAGCGCATCGGGGTCAACATCGGCTCGGGCATTGGCGGTCTGCCGATGATCGAGGAGACGGAAGCGACCTATATCGAAACGGGCGGGCCACGCAAGATCTCGCCCTTCTTTATCCCCGGTACGATCATCAATATGACCTCGGGTAACCTGTCCATCTTCTATGGTTTGAAGGGGCCGAACCTGTCGGTGGTCACCGCCTGTACCTCGGGCCTGCACGCGATCGGTCTGTCGGCACGCACCATCGCCTATGGCGATGCCGATGTGATGGTCTGTGGTGGCACCGAATCGACCGTGTGTCCGTTGGCGGTGGGCGGCTTCGGCTCGGCCAAGGCGCTTTCCACGCGCAACGATGATCCGGCGGCGGCGAGCCGTCCGTGGGACATGGGCCGCGATGGCTTTGTCTTGGGCGAGGGTGCGGGCGTTTTGGTGCTGGAAGAATACGAACACGCCAAGGCGCGTGGCGCACGCATCTATGCCGAGTTGGCCGGCTTTGGGATGAGCGGTGACGCCTATCACATGACCGCGCCAGATACCGATGGCCCGCGCCGTTCGATGGTCAACGCCATGAAGGACGCGGGGGTCAATCCGGACGAGGTGCACTATGTCAACGCGCATGGTACCTCGACGCCTTTGGGTGACCGGAACGAAACCGAGGCGATCAAGCTGGCCTTTGGTGCGGCCGCAAAGGGTTTGGTGGTTAACTCCACCAAGTCGATGACCGGTCATCTGCTGGGTGGCGCGGGCGGTTTGGAGTCGGTGGTGACGGCCTTAGCCGTCTATCATCAGGTCTCGCCGCCGACCATTAATCTAACGGATCCTGATCCGGATTGCGATCTGGATTATTGCGCCAATGTGGCGCGACCGATGCGGATTGATGTCGCCTTGAAGAACAACTTCGGTTTCGGTGGTACTAACGGTTCGTTGGTGTTCAAACGCATTTAACCTCTCAAGGCCATCGGGGCCACTCGATGGAACCTTACTTAAACCTCGTTAACGGTCAGCCTGCGGAAACTCTCCCGCTGGCTGACCGTGGCCTTTTGTACGGCGACGGGGTGTTTCGCACCCTGCGCGTGCAGGCGGGGCGGGCACTGTGGTGGGCCGAGCAGTACGCAAAATTGGCGGACGATTGCGCCCGTTTGTCTATCTCATGCCCTGCTCAGGCGTTGTTTGAGGCGGATCTAACCGCTTTGCCGCGCGAAGATGGTGTGGTTCGTTTGACGGTGACGCGTGGGGTGGGCTTGCGTGGTTATGCCTTGCCGGAGAAGGTGAGCGTGACGCGTATCGTGCAGCGTTCGCCCTTACCGCCAGGGCTTGATCGGGCGGATGTCGATTTTTTACATTGGTGCAACATCCGCTTGGCGATACAGCCGGCATTGGCTGGTGTTAAACATTTAAACAGGCTTGAGCATGTGATTGCCCGTTCAGAGTGGACTTCCTTTGAGCATGGCGAGGGGCTGTTATTGGATATGGATGAGCGCGTGATTAGTGGCATAAGTAGTAATCTTTTTATGGTGCGCGGCCAGTCGCTGCTAACCCCGCGTCTCGATCGTTGCGGGGTGGCGGGGGTGGCGCGTGCGCGTTTGATGGCGCGCGCCCCTCGTCTGGGCATGGAGGTGATCGAGGGGGATTTTTTTATGGCTGATCTGGCCGAGGCTGAGGCCATCCTTTTTAGTAATAGTGTGCGGGGCTTGCGTTGGGCCTCTATGCACGGAATGCGTCCCGAGCCGCTCTCCTTCCAGCGTTTGCATGCGTGTTTATGGGGCGATTAGCGTGATAGGGCGGCTGATTCGTTTATCGTTTTGGGGTGCGATCGCCTTTTTGGCATGGGCCGCGTGGATACTGTTGCAACCTGTGGCGGATGCGCGCGTGCCTTATGAGTTTACGGTGCGGCGTGGCCAATCGCTGTCGGGTGTGGTACACGAACTGGCCGCGCGGGGTGCCATCGTGCAACCGTGGGTGTTGACCGCGTATGGTCGTTTGACAGGGCAGGCCGCGCAGATTAAACCCGGGGTTTATCGTGTGGAGCAACCGTTAAGCCCTTACGCCCTCTTTAATAAGATGGTTTCGGGTGATCGTTTACTCGTCAAGGTGACGCTGATAGAGGGCTGGAACCTCGATCAGGTGCGTGCCGTCCTCGCGCGGCAGGATCATCTGGTGCATGAGAGTGCGGCCTTGTCTGGTCGCGCCTTGGCGCAACATTTGGGAGGCGACTATCCCAACGCCGAAGGGCTCTTGTTTCCGGACACTTATTATCTGGGCGCGGGTGAGGGTGACCTGGCCTTGATGCGTCAGGCGGCTCATGCGATGCAGGATTACTTAGCTCAGGCATGGGAAAAACGCGCACCGAACCTGCCCTATCGCAACGCGTATGAGGCCTTGATCATGGCCTCGATCATTGAAAAAGAGACCGGTGCGGCGGTGGAACGGCCCGAGATCGCGGCGGTCTTTATCAACCGTCTGCGCATCGGGATGCCGTTACAGACTGATCCGACCGTCATCTATGGCTTAGGTGCGCGTTTTGATGGTGACCTGCGCCGTGCCGATCTCAGGGCCGACACCGTGTATAACACCTATACGCGGCGCGGTCTGCCGCCGACGCCGATTGCTATGCCGGGACAGGCGGCGATCGCGGCGGCCTTGCATCCGACGGACAGTAAGGCGCTTTATTTTGTGGCCAAGGGCGACGGTACGCACCAGTTCTCGGCGACCTTGGATGCGCATAACCGGGCGGTGCGGCAGTATCAGCGTCGCGCCGTGCCGGCCGTGGCGAAACCGGTTACAAAATCGAAGGCTAAACCGTTGGCTAAATCGTTGACTAAATCGTTGACTAAGCCCGTTAAAAAACGCACCCAGAGGGAGGCACGATGAAGGGCTGGTTCATTACCCTAGAAGGGATAGACGGCGCGGGCAAGAGCACGCATCTGGCATGGCTGAAACAGCATTTCGAGGCGCAGGGGCGCACGGTGGTGATGACCCGTGAGCCGGGTGGTACGCCCTTGGGTGAACGCCTGCGCGCCCTCGTCTTGCACGAGGCTATGCACGCGGAGACCGAGGCCTTGCTGATGTTTGCGGCGCGACGCGAACACCTCGAACAGGTCATCCGCCCGGCCTTGTTGCTGGGTGCGGTGGTCATCTCGGACCGCTTTACCGATGCGAGTTTTGCCTATCAAGGCGGCGGGCGCGGCATCGCGGTGGCGCGCCTAGAAACGCTGGAAACTTGGGTGCAGGGCGATCTTCAGGGGGTGTTGCAGCCCGACCTGACGCTGCTCTTTGATCTGCCCGAGGCGGTGGCGCAGGCGCGTATGCAGGGGCGCGGGGAGGCGGATCGCTTTGAACAGGAGCAGGTCGCGTTTCATCAGCGGGTGCGACAGGCCTATCTGGCACGCGCGGCGCGTTATCCGCGCATCCGCGTGTTGGACGCGAGTCTAGGGCTTGAGGCGGTGGCGGCGCAGGTCGCACAGGTGGTGGAGGCATACGATGCATCCATGGAATGAGGCCTTGTTACAACGCCTGACGCACGATCCGGCGCATCTGCCGCACGCGTTGCTGCTGTCGGGGTCGCCGGGGATAGGCAAGCAGGCCTTGGCGTTTGAGATGGCGCGGCGGCTGTTGTGTTGCGCCCCAACGGCGACGGCGACGGCGACCGGTGCGGCGTGCGGCGTGTGCCAGAGTTGCCATTGGTTTAACCAAGGGACGCACCCCGATTTTCGCTTTCTTGAACGCACGATCAACGAAGATACCGGCAAGTTAAGGGCAGACATCCAGATCGATCAAGTCCGTGATCTGGTCGGTTTTTATAGCCTGACGGCGCATCAGCACGGCTGGCGCGTTGCCGTGATCGCGCCGGCCGAGCGGATGAACGCGGCGGCGGCGAATGGCCTGTTAAAGACCTTGGAAGAACCGCCACCGCGTTCGTTGTTGATCTTGATCTCGCACCATCCCCGCCGTTTGTTGGCGACGGTGCGTTCGCGTTGTCAGCAGGTGGCGGTGCCGCTTCCCCCGCGTGAAGAGGCCTTGGCGTGGTTGGCGACGCAATCGATAGCGATGCCGCAGGCGGCGGATCTTTTGGACGAGGCGGGCGGCGCACCGTTAGAGGCCTTGGCCTTGTTTAGCGATACGGCGCGGGGCGAACGCGTGGCGCGCTGTGTGGCGGCCTTGGCGCAGGCGCGTATCGAGGCCTTGCTCGATCTCGCTGCGATCAAGGACTCCGTGGTCGAGACGCACGGCTGGTTGCGGCGTTGGGTGCATGACCTCATCAGCCAACGGCAGGTCGCGCAGGTCTATTTCTTCCCTGCCCACGCGCAGGCATTGATGAAACTGGCCGCCCGTGCCGATCTCGCTAAACTGCTCGCCTTGCAGGCACGCTTGGATGCCGAGACGCGTATCTTGCTGCATCCGCTCAATACACAACTCCTGATGGAGCAATGGTTTATCGACTATGTCGGGTGTTTTAACGCATGATAGATTCTCACTGTCACCTTGATTTTGAGGCCTTCCACGCGGAAGGCATCGCTCCGTTATTGACGCGCATGACGGCGGCCGGGGTCAGCCACGCCCTCTGTGTGAGCGTCAATTTGGAACATTTTCCGCGCGTCTTGGCCTTGGCCGAGGCGCACCCGGAACTCTACGCCAGCGTCGGCGTGCATCCGGATTACGAGGCCGGCGAGGAGCCGACGGTGGCCGGCTTGGTCGCGCTGGCGCAGCATCCACGCGTGGTGGCGATCGGCGAGACGGGGTTGGATTATTACCGTTTGGAACGCGCGGCCGTCGATTGGCAACGAGCGCGCTTTCGCACCCATATCCAGGCGGCAGTGGCCACCGGCAAGCCCTTGATCGTCCACACCCGCAACGCGGCGGACGACACCTTGGCGATCTTGGCGGAAGAAGATGCCGAGCGTTGTGGCGGCGTGATGCATTGTTTTACCGAGTCGCTGGCGGTGGCCGAGGCCGCACTGGCGTTAGGTTTCTACATCTCGTTCTCCGGCATCGTGTCGTTCAAAAACGCGAAAGAGATCCACGCGGTGGCGGCGGCCGTGCCCCTGGATCGCATCCTGATCGAGACCGACGCGCCCTATCTGGCCCCCGTGCCACACCGCGGTCACCGTAATGAACCCGCCTTTGTGCCCTTTGTCGCCGAGGTGATTGCGCGTATCAAAGGCATCGACCTCGCCACGGTCGATCGCGTCACCACAGCGAATTTCCAACACCTTTTTAAAGTAGCTATCTAATGCCCGAAGTCATCGTTAAAGGCGCCCAACTGGCGTTTGGTCATCACCCCTTGTTAGACGGCGCCGATCTTATCCTCGAGGCCGGCGACCGAGTGGGTTTTATTGGTCGCAATGGCACCGGCAAGTCGTCGATGCTGAAGGTCTTGGCGGGCTTGCAACCCTTGGACGATGGACAATGCTGGATCGCGCCCACGGCCCGCGTCGCCTATGTGCCGCAAGAGCCGCAGTTCGTGGCCGGGCACACGGTATTCGAGGCGGTGGCTGAGGGCTTGGGCAATCTACGCGACCTGTTGACGGCCTATCACGCGGTGACGCATGCGCTGGAGTTTGAGGCCGACCCGGACGCGATGCAGGTCTTGTTAGACCAGATGCAACACCTGCAGGGCGAACTCGAAGAGCGCGACGGTTGGCGTTTTAGTTCGCTGGTGGAAGCCACGCTGACCAGTCTGAGTCTGGATGCTGATACGCCTGTCGAGCAGCTTTCGGGGGGGTGGAAAAAACGCGTCGCCCTGGCGCGGGCCTTGGTGTCCGAACCGACGCTGTTGCTCCTAGACGAGCCGACCAATCACCTCGACCTTGATCTGATTGTGTGGCTGGAGGGCGTGTTGCTAGGCTACGCCGGTGCGTTGTTATTTATCACCCATGACCGGCTGTTTTTGGACAAGGTAGCGACGCGCATCATCGAGCTGGATCGGGGCCAATTTACCGGCTTTGTGGGCAACTACACCGCGTGGCAGGCCTATAAGGTCGAGCAACTGGAGGTCGAGGCGCGGCATCACGCCCATTTCGACAAGTTCTGGAAAGAGGAAGAGGTGTGGATACGCAAAGGGGTCGAGGCGCGGCGCACCCGTAACGAAGGGCGCGTGCGGCGCTTGGAGGCCTTGCGCGTGCAACGATCGGCCCGCCGCGATGTGATGGGCAAGGTTCAGCTCAACCTCGATGTCGGCGACCGTTCGGGCAAGTTAGTGGCCGAGCTGGAGCAGGTCTCGTTTGCCTACGCCGGCCGCACCCTGATTCGTGATCTCGACCTGCGTATCCAACGCGGCGACCGCATCGGCCTGATCGGCCCGAACGGGGTGGGCAAGACCACGCTGTTAAAACTCGTCCTCGGCCAACTCGCGCCCGATTCGGGCCAGATCCGTCAGGGTACCAACCTGCAGATTGCCTATTTTGACCAGTTCCGCACCGCGCTCGACGAGGCCGCAACCTTGATGGACACCATCAGCCCGGGCAGCGATATGGTCGAGATTCAGGGCCATAAACGGCATGTGATTAGTTACCTAGAAGATTTCCTTTTCTCCCCGCAGCGCGCCCGTTCGCCGGTGCGCACCCTCTCGGGTGGTGAGCGCAATCGGCTCTTGTTGGCGCGGCTGTTTGCGCGCCCCGCCAATGTCCTAGTCTTGGACGAGCCGACCAACGACCTCGATATCGAGACCTTGGAGATGCTCGAAACCCTGTTGCAAGATTACAGCGGCACGGTATTTCTGGTCAGCCACGACCGCGCCTTTCTGGACAATGTGGTCAGCTCGGTCTTGGCCTTTGAAGGCGACGGGCGAGTGGCTGAATATGTCGGCGGCTATAGCGATTGGGCGGCGTATCAGCGCAGTCGCGCAGAATCGGCGGCCTCGGCCGTGGTGAGCGGGGCGAGTGGCACGACTAGCGCGCTTGGCGCGCCCAAGACGGTAGCGAAAGGTGCAGAAAAACCGACTCGCGTCGGTCTGAGCTTTAATGAGAAGCGCGAACTCGATGCCCTGCCCGGGAAGATGGCCGCGTTAGAGGCGGAATTGACTGAATTACACCGGGCCTTGGCCGACCCTGACCTCTACCGTGAGGGCGCGCCGTCGGCACAGGCGAAACAGGCGCGCTGCGAGGCGATTGATGCCGCGTTGCTGGACAGCCTCAGCCGCTGGGAGGCGTTGGAGGCGAAACAGGGATAAGGCTGTTGTTCTGGCGGGCGAGACGCCCGCGCTCCGGTACTGGGTTGGTCTTGGAGCGCGGGCGTCTCGCCCGCTGGCTGGTTTATGGTCAGGGCGTTATCCTGAGGATTGCGGCAGGTGTAGCTGACAGTCGGCGTTGGCGTCGCACTGTAGCCAGCCGGCGCCGTCGTACCACGCCGGTAAGACCCAGCGTTCTGTGCCATGGCTTGGTATATGGTGGGCGGGGCGGTGGGTGTGGCCGTGGATGAGGCGCGTGCAGCCGTGCGCGTGTAGGGCGCTGGTGACGGCGGCGGCGTTGACATCCATGATCTCGGGGGTCTTGTCGGCCTTGGTGGTCTCGCTGCGTGCGCGTAAGGCCTGTGCCAGCGTATGTCGTTCGGTCAGGGGTTTGTCCAGAAAGGCGCGTTGCCAGGCGGGGTCGCGGGCTTGCTGGCGAAAGGCGAGATAGCCAACATCGTCGCTACACAGGGTGTCGCCGTGCATGAGTAGGGTCTGAACACCGTTTAGCGTGATGACGGTGGGATCGGCGATGAGGGTCGCGCCGCTGGCTTGGCAGAAGGCCTCGGCGAGCAGGAAGTCGCGGTTGCCGTGCATCACAAAGACGGCGACCCCGGCGTTAACCAACTGATGCAAGGCGCGGGCCACCTCGGCATGGAGCGTGTCCACGAGGTCGTCGTCGCCCACCCACGCCTCGAACAGGTCGCCGAGACAGTAGAGGGCGTCGGCCTTGGTCGCGTGTGCGTCTAGAAACGCAAAAAAGGCCGCGTTGATCTGCGGCCGTTCGTTGCACAGGTGGAGGTCAGCGATGAACAGGGTGGTGGACATCGCGGTGCTTTGCTTTAGGCGATCTCGACGCGCTCGATGATGACGGCCTCGACCGGCACATCTTGGTGACCATTGCTGTTGCCGGTGCGCACCTTGCCGATGGCATCGACGATCTCGCTACCGGCGCTGACGGCGCCAAAGACGCAGTAGCCGTAGCCCTGCGTGTTCGGTGCGCTGTAGTTGAGGAAGGCGTTGTCGGCGAGGTTGATGAAGAATTGGCTGGAGGCGGAGTGCGGATTGGGGGTGCGCGCCATGGCGATGCTGTATTTGGCGTTTTTCAGCCCGTTGCCAGCTTCGTTTTGGATCTCGGCGCGGGTGGTCTTTTGCTGCATGTCGGGGGTGAAACCGCCGCCTTGGATCATGAAGCCTTTGATGACGCGGTGAAAGACGGTGCCGTCAAAAAAGCCGTCCTTGGCGTATTGGAGGAAGTTGGCGACGGTGTCGGGGGCGCGGGCGGCGTCGAGTTCGAGGGTGATGGCGCCGTGGTTGGTGTGTAGGATGATCATGGTGCGTTCCTTAGGTTAAAAATCAGTGGGTGATCAGTGGGTATTTTGGGCGAGTTTTTGCCGCGCGTGGGGGGGCTGGAGTTTGACAACGGACCAACGCCCCTTGTTTTTGCGTAGGTAGGTGGTGTCCACCGTGCCGTCGTGTGCGGGCAGGTCGATGCTGGCGAGGTGTTCGTCGCGGTTTAGGAACACGCTGGCGTGGTGTAGGCCAGCCGTGTGGCGGCGTGCGGCTTTGAGTAATTCGTGGCGTTGCACCGTCCACGCGGGGCGATCTAGCCATTCGACGCGTTGGGCGATGATGAGCGGGGTTTGGCCGATCTTGATGTAGCGGCGTAGGTCGTTAAGATCGGGGTTGGTGACGACGAGGCAGCCATCGCTGGAGTTGGGTGCGCGGCTATAGGTGTCGGAGGGCACGCCGTGTAGCCAGATGCCGTGTCCGGTGCGCCCTTGGGCGCGATCCCAGGCGTTGGGGTAGTTGAGTGGGAAGGCCCCCGCGCCATAAAAATCGGTGAGCTTTTTGTCGCTGAGGTGGGTGGTGATGCGATAGGCGCCGAGGGGGGTCTTTTTGTCGCCCTCGCGGCGTTTTTCCGTGCCCATGCGGCCAATGCTGAGGTAGTAATCTCGTAGTAACCGCGGCTCGCCGGCCATGTTTTCAAACAGATAGAGACGCGAGCGACTGGTGTCGGCCAAGAGGACAAAGGGGTGCTTGGGGGCGATCTGCAGGATGGCCGTGGGCAGAAGACGCGGGTCGGGTTGGTGGAGGTGGCGTTGCAGGCGGGCCTTGGCCTCGTCGCGGAGATCAGCTAACCGTTCGTCGTTAGCGGGGGTGTGATGGGCCGCGCCTAGGGTGGGTAGTGTATGGGCTCGCGCACGCAGGATGTCGCCGCGCACGAGGTGGGCGAGGTGGAAATCGGGTTGCAGCTTGAGCAGACGGTTGATGTCCGCCTCGGCCGCATCTAGGCGTTGCTCGCGCACGGCCTGAATAGCCTGTGCCAGGAGCTGATCGGGCAGGGGGGTGAGCGCCTGGGCATTGCCGGTCGTAGCTATGGCCAGAGGGGCGTGGGCGATGAAGAGGGCAAGGAGTAGGGCTACGGCGCGATGCATGTTTAGCGTTCGTCGATGATGCGCCAGCCCGTGCCGTCACGCGTGAGGCGCAAGGTCTTGCGGGTCCATTCGTTCAGGCGTTCGGACTTGTAGTGTTGCTTGAAGGTGGCGGTCGCGACCTGTTGATCGCCCACAGCGTCAATCTTGGTGACGATCTTTTGCAACTCGATCAGGATGGACTTGGGGGCCTCGATACGGGTGCGCCGGTCGGTCTTCCATTGCTCTAAGGCCTGCCCGTTTTGGGGTTGAAAGTTGGCGCTGTAGTGATCGAGGTAGGCCGTGACATCCTGACGCGACCACGCGGCTGCCCACGCGTGCAGGGTGGTTTCGATGTTGAACGGTGCGGAGGTCTTTTCCGTTGGCAGATCGGCGGTTTTTTTAGTGGCCTTGGTTGATGCTGCCGTCTTGGCGCTGGAAGCGGGGAGGGTGGGCTGGGGCGTAGCGGTTATGGTGGCGGCGAGGGGCGCGGCGGGTATGGCAGCGGCCACGGCGCGGATCGGCGCGCTAAAGAGTTCGCGGATCAAGGCCAGTTTGCTTTGCGTGGCGGTGTTGGCACGGTCGAGTTCCAGGGCCTTGTCATAGGCCATGGAGGCGAGCTTGGCGTAGAGGTCGCCGAGGTTTTCGTGGGCGACGGAGTAGCTGGGGTGGGTCTTGATGGCGAGTTCTAAGGCCTCGCGGGCGCGGTCAAATTGGCCTTGGGAGGCGTAGATGACGGCGAGGTTGTTGTAGGGTTCGGGTAGCGTGGGTTCGTCGCGGGTGAGGGCGGTGAAGACCTCGATCGCCTCGGGGAAGCGGCGCATCTCGGTGAGGAGTATGCCTTTTAAGAAGCGTCCATCGCGGTCCTTGGGTTGTTCGCTGAGGTGTTGGTTGATGCGGGTGAGGGCCGCGTTCAGGTCGTTCTTGGCGATGAGGGCTTGGGCATCGTCTAAGGCGGCGGCTTGGGCTAGACCGGAGATGAATAGGCCGCCACAGAGGAGGGTCGCACGGAGTATGGAGAGGGTTTTGGTCATGGCGGGATGATATACTGGCGGTCGTTAACGAGCTACGAGTTAAGCCACGAATACTTACGGGCTATATGAAGGGCGGATTCTAACAGGCGCACTCACTTTTATCATTGCCCTTGCCTCTATAAATATGGATATAACCACAAATTTTGCCCCTGTCTCTACCCATTTGCCTGCGCATTTTATCCGAACGGTCGTCGAAGATGACCTAAAAACGGGCAAGCACGCGACCCTCCAGACCCGTTTTCCACCCGAGCCGAATGGCTATCTGCACATCGGCCATGCCAAATCGATCTGTCTGAACTTTGGTCTGGCGCAGGATTTTTCGGGTCTCTGCAACCTGCGTTTTGACGATACGAATCCGAGTAAGGAAGAGACCGAGTACGCCGAGGCGATCCAAGAGGATGTGCGTTGGCTGGGTTTTGCGTGGCCGGGCGCGGTGCGTTGGGCGTCGGATTATTTTCCGGCCTTGTATGCGTATGCCGAGGCGTTGATCTCTAAAGACTTGGCCTTTGTCGATGACCTCTCGGCCGACGAGATGCGCGAATATCGCGGCACGCTGACCGAAAAAGGCCGCAATAGCCCGTATCGTGAGCGCACGGTGGCGGACAACCTCGACCTGTTTCGACGCATGCGCGCGGGTGAGTTTGCCGATGGTTCGCGCACCCTGCGGCTCAAGATCGACATGGCCGCGCCGAACATCAACCTGCGCGATCCGGTCATCTATCGCATCAAGCGGGCGCACCATATTCGCACTGGCGATGTGTGGTGTATCTATCCGATGTATGACTACACGCATTGCATCTCGGACGCGCTGGAGGGGATCACCCATTCGCTGTGTACGCTGGAGTTTGCGGATCATCGGCCTTTATATGACTGGGTGCTCGATCACATCGACATCCCGTGTCATCCGCAGCAGATCGAGTTCTCGCGTCTGGAGTTGCTCTACACCATCACCTCGAAGCGCAAGTTGTTGCAACTGGTGCAGCAGGGGGTGGTCGCGGGCTGGGATGATCCCCGTATGCCAACCCTCCACGGGATGCGGCGACGCGGCTATACGCCCGCCGGGATCCGTGAGTTTGCACGGCGTATCGGCATCTCGCGTTCGGAGAATGTGATCGACATGAGTGTGCTGGAAGGCTGTATGCGGGAGGATATGGAGGCGAGCGCGCCGCGTGTGATGGCGGTGATTCGGCCTTTGAAAGTCGTGCTGACGAACTTTGAGCATGGGGTTACGGCGGCGCGTTCGGCGGGCTTTCATCCGCAGCATCCGGAGTTTGGTGAGCGCTGCGTGCCGATCAGCCCTGATCTGTGGATAGAGGCGGATGACTTTAGCGAGATCCCGCCGCCGGGTTGGCAACGCCTGACGCTGGGCGGCGAGGTGCGCTTGCGCTATTCGTATGTCATGCGCTGTGATGCGGTCATCAAGGATGCGGCCGGGCAGGTGGTGGAGTTGCGCTGTTCCCTAGACACGGCGACCTTGGGGCAGAATCCGGTGGGGCGTAAGGTCAAGGGCGTGATCCACTGGCTGTCGGCCGCGCACGCGGTGGCGGCGGAGTTTCGTTTGTATGATCGGCTCTTTACCGTGCCGCGTCCGGACATGGATAAAGAACGCGATTTCTTGGCGTTTCTCAACCCGCATTCGTTAGCGGTGGCGCAGGGTTGGGTGGAGGCCACGGCGCTACAGGCCGTGCCGGAGACGCATTATCAGTTTGAACGCTTAGGTTATTTTTGCGCCGACCGCTTGGATCATCAGCCCGGACAGCGTGCGGTGTTCAATCGCGCGGTGGGGCTGAAGGATGTCTGGGCGAATGTTTTGACTAAAGAGGGCGCGTGATGCTGAGTTTTTATAATTCACTGACGCGGCGCAAAGAGGTGTTTACGCCCATCATCCCCGGTCAGGTGCGGCTCTATGTCTGCGGCATGACGGTCTATGACTATTGTCATCTGGGCCATGCCCGTGTCTTGGTGGTGTTTGACCTGTTGACGCGCTGGTTGCGTAGCTCGGGCTTGGCGGTGACTTATGTGCGCAATGTCACCGATATCGACGACAAGATCATCCGCCGCGCGCAGGAAAATGGTGAGGCCTATACCGCGTTGACGCAACGATTTATCGACGCGATGCACGAAGATAGCGAGCGTTTGGGGGTTTTGCCGCCCGATCACGAGCCACGGGCGACCGCGTATGTCGGCCAGATGTTGACCATGATTACGACGCTGATTGAGCGCGGCCATGCCTACGCGGCGGACAATGGCGATGTCTATTACGGCGTGCGTAGTTTTCCGACCTATGGCCGATTATCGGGTAAATCCTTGGATGAACTCAACGCGGGCGAGCGGGTGGAGGTCGATCCGCATAAGCGCGACCCGCTCGATTTTGTGTTGTGGAAGGCCGCGAAACCCGGTGAACCGGCGTGGCCTTCACCGTGGGGCGCGGGTCGTCCGGGCTGGCATATCGAGTGTTCGGCGATGGGCTCGGAGTTGTTGGGCGCGCATTTTGATATCCACGGCGGCGGGCAGGACTTGCGGTTTCCGCATCACGAAAACGAGATCGCGCAGAGCGAGGGGGCGCACGGCTGTCAGTTCGTTAATACTTGGCTGCATAACGGCTTTGTGCGCATCGATAACGAGAAGATGTCGAAATCGCTAGGCAACTTTTTTACCATCCGTGAGATCTTGGATAAATACGACGCTGAGGTGGTGCGTTTCTTTATCCTGCGGGCGCAGTATCGTAGTCCGTTGAACTATTCGGACGCGCATCTGGACGATGCCAAGGCGGCATTGACGCGGCTGTATACCGCCTTGCGCGGGATGCCCGTGGCGGTGCCGGCGCTGGATTGGTCGTTGCCGTTCCCGGCGCGTTTTAAGGCGGCGATGGATGACGATATGAACACTCCGGAGGCGGTGGCGGTGTTATTTGATCTGGCGACCGAGGTGAATCGAGGCGGGGATGTCGTCTTGGCGGGACAGTTACGCGCCTTGGGCACGCTGTTAGGCCTGTTAGAGCGCGATACCGAGGTCTTTTTGCAGGCGGGTGGCGCGGCGGATGGGCTGTCGACGGGGCAGATTGAGGTCTTGATCGTGGCGCGCGCGGAGGCCAAAAAAGCGCGCGATTTCGCCCGTTCGGACGCGATTCGTGCGGAGCTTAAAGCAGCGGGGATCGTGCTGGAAGACGGGCCGCAGGGGACGACTTGGCGGCGTGAATAATTCGCTCGCCGTCCAGGCAACAAAAAACCGGCCGAGGCCGGTTTTTTGTTGCAGGCTAGAAGGATTACTTCTTGGCCGGAGCCTTGGCAGGGGCAACAACGGCAGCAGCAGCCGGAACGATGGCGGTCATCGGAGCCATCATCGGGGTCATCATGTTGGTCATGGCGCTCATGTCCATCGCGCCGCCCAGGGTGGCCGGGTTCAGCATGGTGCCCCAAGTGCCGTAGGTGGCGGGGTTCATGGAAGTGCCCATCCAGCCGGTGTACATGTTGGGGTTCATCGGAGCCATCATCATGTTCATGGAAGACGGGGACATCGGGGCCATCATCCAGTTCATGGAGGTGGACGGGTTCATCATCTGCATACCCATGTTCATGACCTTAGGATCCATAGGCATCATGACCCAACGCACCATCTTGGCCGGGTCCATCAGGCTGGTCATGGCGGCGGTGTAGAACTGAGGGTCCATACCCGCGGCCATCCACTTGGTGGCGACAGCCGGGTCGGTGAACTGCATGACATTACCCAAGGCACGCGGGTCCATGCCGGTGGACATCATCTTGGTCCAATTGTCCGGGGTCATCATGTTGCCGCTCATGGTGGTGTAGAAGCCCGGCTCGGAGGTGGCGTTGAGCCAGGACATGAACAGTTTAGGGTCACGGAAGGCTTGGCCGTTCGTGGTCATATTGGTCATGCGGGCCAGCCACTGCTCGGAGGTTTGCGGGGCGGCAACAGCAACAGGGGCAGCGGCAAAGGCGCTGGAGGCAACGATGGACAACAGGGCGGTCATCAAGATGGAGATTTTCATGGGGCTTCCTTGGTGGTTAAGTTAAGTTTGGTATTGATCTGAACACAATGGATAATGATGCTATTTCATAGCACGCATAGCGTGGTCTAAAACGCTATGCGGTGCATATTTAGGCACATGTGCATGCATTTTGCAACTTATCTGCATTAGGAGGTGCTTATGAATAAATCGGATGTGGCGTATTCCGTCTATGTGGGTTATGCCGATTGGCGTCATGCGGCATGGCGGGGTGCGTTTTATCCATCCGATATGCCGGAGGATTGGCGGTTCGATTTTTATCAGTCGCAGTATCGGTGTGTGTGGCTGGATGCGGCCGCGTGGCAAGCGATCACGCTGCCAGAATGGGCGTCGCTGGCGGCAGAGGCTACGACCGCGTTTCGTTTTGTCTTGGAGACGACCCCTGACGGGGTTCCGCCTGCTGTGTCTGCGCTTTTGGGTGTGCGTGTGGTGACCATGACCCGTGCGGCATCGGCCTTGCTGTGTCTGGATAGTGAGGCCGATCTAAAGGCCTTGGCGCAGCGCATGGGGTCGGCGTCGCTGAGCGCGCCGATCTTTGTGATCGTCCCGCCCACGGCACCGGCCACGATGGAGAAGGTCGAAACGCTGCTTGAGATTCTTGGCGTGTGATCGGTTACAATGCTAACCCTTTGACCTTTGCGTAAACGCGGATGACCTGTGTCTGAACCCCTTGTTGAGATTCGCGACCTGTCCTTTGGCTATGGCTCACGCCCGATCCTGAAGGGCATCAACCTGACCGCAGGGCGCGGCCAGGTGATCGCCATCATGGGCAGTTCGGGCTGCGGCAAGACGACCTTGTTACGCTTGATCGGCGGGGCGTTGCGGCCGACGCAGGGGTCGATCCGGGTGGATGGCCTGAGTGTGCCGGACTTGAAGCAGCGGGCGCTTTTTGACCTGCGTAAGCGCATGGGGATGCTGTTCCAATTTGGCGCCTTGTTCACCGACATGACGGTGTTTGACAATGTGGCTTTCCAGTTGCGTGAACATACCGACTTGCCCGAGGCCATCATCCGCGATCTGGTGCTGATGAAGCTGCACGCGGTGGGCCTGCGTGGGGCGGCTGATCTGTTGCCGTCTGAGCTGTCCGGCGGCATGGCGCGGCGCGTGGCCTTGGCGCGGGCTATTGCGCTAGACCCCATGCTCATCATGTATGACGAGCCGTTTGCCGGTCTCGACCCGATCTCTTTAGGGGTGACGGGGAACATGATCCGCCGCCTGACCGATGCTTTGGGCATGACCTCGTTGGTGGTGACGCACGATGTGCAGGAGTCGCTGAAGATTGTCGATTATGTCTATTTTGTCTCGAATGGCGTGATCGAGGCGGAGGGAACGCCGGCCGAGATCCGCGCCTCCGGTCTGCCCTTTGTGCATCAGTTTGTGCATGGCGAGGAGGAGGGGCCGGTGCCGTTCCATTATCCGGCCGTGGATCTGGGCGTTGATCTAGGCGTTGATCTAGGCGTGGCACGAGGAGAAAAGCATGCCTAAAGGAGAAAACGATGCCTAAACGCGTCATCTCGCCGATCCGCATGCTCGGCCATCGCGTCATCGAAAGCCTCTGGCGCATGGGCGTGGCGGCGCGTTTCTTTGCCCTCATCCTGATGCGTTCGGGGGCGTGTGTGCGGCGCCCGCATCTGGTCATCCGCGAGGTCTTTTCGACTGGGGTGTTATCGCTCATCATCATCATCGTCTCAGGGATGTTTGTCGGCATGGTCTTGGGTCTGCAAGGCTATGACACGCTGCAAACCTATGGCTCGGAAGAGGCCTTGGGTGTCTTGGTCGCCTTGTCCTTGGTGCGCGAACTCGGCCCGGTGGTGGCGGCCTTGTTGTTTGCCAGCCGTGCTGGTTCGGCGATTACCGCCGAGATTGGCCTGATGCGGGCGACCGAGCAGATCGAGGCGATGCAGATGATGGCGGTGGACCCGATCGCCCGCGTGGTCGCGCCGCGCTTTTGGGGCGGGCTGATCTCGATGCCCTTGTTGGCGGCGATGTTCTCGGCGATGGGCATCTTTGGCGGGTATCTGGTCGGCGTGGTCTTGATCGGCGTGGACGATGGCTCGTTCTGGTCGCAGATGCAGGCGGCGGTTGATTTTGGCGATGACATCCTGCAAGGGGTGATCAAGAGCGTGGTCTTTGGCGTGGCGGTGACGACCATTGCCTTGTTTGAAGGGTTTGACGCACCGCCGACGGCGGAAGGCGTTTCGCGTGCCACGACGCGCACCGTGGTGACCTCGAGTTTGGCTATCTTGGCCCTCGACTTTATCCTGACCGCCGTCATGTTCCGTGGTCTTTAAGAGGAAATAATATGGAAAGAACGACTTTAGACCTGTGGGTAGGCTTGTTTGTGGCGGCGGGCTTGGCTGCGCTGATCTTCCTCGCCCTCAAGGTGGGTAATCTGGGCGACTTTAATAACGCCGAGACCTATGCCGTCGAGGCGCATTTTGACAACATCGGGGGACTTAAGCCGCGTGCGCCGGTCAAGAGTGCAGGCGTGGTGGTCGGCCGTGTTGGGACGATCACCTTTGATCCTGAGTTGTTCGAGGCCGTAGTGCAGTTGGATCTGGATAGCCGCTATAAGTTTCCGACCGATAGCACGGCCGCCATCATGACCTCGGGCCTGTTAGGCGAACAATATATCGCCCTCGATGCGGGTGGCGAAGAGACGATGCTGAAGGCGGGCGGTCATCTGGACCTGACCCAAGGCGCGGTGGTCTTGGAGCAATTGATAGGGCAGTTCTTGTTTAACAAAAATGATGACGGCAAGACCGATGCCGCAACACCCTTGAAGGGGGAGATAAAATGAAGTATTTGAAGATCATGTTGACGGCGGCTTTTGTGTGGGCCACGGCCGCACAGGCGGAAACGCCCCCCGATGTGATGGCGCGGCAGGCGACCGAAGAGGTCATCACCATCGTCAAGCAGGACAAGGATATCCGCGCCGGCAACAAAAAGAAGATCCATAGCCTGGTCGAGACCAAGATCTTGCCGCATTTTGATTTTGAACGGATGGCGCGCTTGGCGATGGGTAAGAACTGGAAGGCGGCGTCAGCGGAACAGCAAACGGCCTTGATCGGTGAGTTTCGTAACCTTTTGGTGCGTACCTATGCCGCATCGATCTCTAGCATCGCGAGCTATACCTTTGAATACAAACCATTGCGGGCGGCGGCGGGCGATACCGATGTCATCGTCAGCCTAGAGGCCAGCAAGTCCGGTTCACCGGCCATCCCGGTCGATTACCGGGTGGAAAAACAGGCCGACGGCTGGAAGGTGTACGACATCTTGGTCGATGGCGTGAGCCTGATTACCGTCTATCGCGGTTCGTTTAATAGCGAGATTAAAAAGGGCGGCGTGGATGGTTTGATCGATACCCTGCGTCAGCGCAATCAAAAGGCGTGATGTCTTGGTGATGAGCACACTCCAGATCAATGCCGGTGTCTTGAGCCTACAGGGGGATTTCACCCATGCCACGGTTGCGCGGCATCTGGCGGCGGCTAATTTTCTGACTTTGACCGCAGCGGCGACGCAGGTGGACCTCTCCGCGGTGGGGCAGGTGGATTCTTCCGCACTGGGTTTGCTATTGACGATCAAACGCCGCGCGGTGGCGCAAGGGCGGTCTGTAGAGATGATCCATTGGCCTGTGGGTCTCATTGATCTCGCCCGTCTCTACGGGGTCTTCGAGTTGTTCTAATGGCGACACCTGCTGTTGAGTTGATCGCATTGCAAAAACGCTATGGCCATGGGGCGGGGCAGGTTCGCGCCTTGGCCGGCGTCGATCTGACGATAGGGAAGGGGGAGTTCTTTGCCCTGCTAGGCCCTAATGGTGCGGGTAAAACGACGCTGATCAATGTGCTCGCCGGTCTGGTCAAGGCCACGAGTGGTCAGGCGCGGGTGATGGGCTTTGATGTGCAACGCGACTATGTAGCGGCGCGACGGCATCTGGGCGTGGTGCCGCAAGAGCTGGTCTTTGACCCTTTCTTTACGGTGCGGGAAGCCTTGCGTTTTCAGTCCGGCTATTTCGGTCTGCCCCATAATGATGATTGGATAGACGCCTTGATCGAGCGACTCGGCCTGACGGACAAGGCCGATACCAATATGCGGCAACTCTCGGGCGGGATGAAACGGCGCGTCTTGGTGGCGCAGGCCTTGGTGCATAAACCGCCGGTCATCATCTTGGATGAGCCGACCGCCGGGGTCGATGTGGCGTTACGAAAATCCCTCTGGGCCTTTATCCGCGAGTTGAACGAGGCGGGGCATACCATTTTGTTGACCACGCATTATCTAGAAGAGGCGGAACAGCTCTGTTCTCGTGTGGCGATGTTGCGCCAAGGACGCATCGTGGCCTTGGATACGACGGCGAATCTGATGGCGGGCCATGCCAGCCTCGAGGCGGCCTTCGTGAAAATCATGGCGGCGGCATGAACTATATCGGTCTGTGGACGCTGTTTTATAAAGAGGTCCTGCGCTTTTGGAAGGTCTTGTTGCAGACCGTTGCCGCGCCTATCCTGACCTCGTTGCTCTATCTCATGGTCTTTGCTCAGGCCTTGTCGGCTCATGTTCAGGTCTATCCGGGCGTGGGCTACACCGCCTTTCTCATCCCCGGTCTGGCGATGATGGCGATCTTGCAGAACGCCTTTGCCAATGGCTCGTCGTCGTTGATCCAATCCAAGATCACCGGCAATATCGCCTTTATCCTTTTAGCCCCGATCAGCCATCTGGAGTTCTTTTTGGCGTATCTGTTAGCCGCTGTGGTGCGCGGGGTGTTGGTGGGTTTGGGGGTGTTACTTGTGGGGATTTGGGCGACCGATATGGGCGTGGCGCACCCGTTCTGGGTGCTGGCGTGGGCCTTGATCGCCTCGGTGGCCTTTGCCGCCATGGGGATCATCGCCGGTCTCTGGGCCGATAAATTCGATCATCTCTCGGGTATCCAAAACTTCGTCATCTTGCCGCTGACTTTTTTGTCCGGCGTGTTTTATTCTATCCACAGTTTGTCGCCGTTTTGGCAGGTGGTCTCGCAGATCAACCCCGTCTTTTACATGATAGACGGCTTCCGTTACGGGTTTTTTGGTCAAGGCGATGTCAATCCATGGTGGGGTTTGGCGGTGGCCTTGCCATTCACTGCGGCACTGTGTTTTATCACTATGCAGATGATCGTGCGCGGCTATAAACTGCGGAACTAATCTTTTCGGGTCTCATCATGGATAAATTGATCATTACGGGCGGTGTGCGTCTCTCTGGCGAGATCGCCATCTCCGGCGCCAAGAACGCGGCCCTGCCTATTCTTTGTGCCAGTTTGCTGTCGGCAGAACCGTTGACGCTGACAAATGTGCCCGAACTCAACGACATTGGCACGATGTTGAAACTATTGGCGCAGATGGGGGTCAAGGTCGAACGCTCGGCACATACCGTGACGCTCGATGCCAGCGCGCTGAACAATCCGCTCGCGCCCTACGAGATGGTCAAGACCATGCGCGCCTCTATCTTGGTGCTGGGGCCGTTGGTGGCGCGTTGCGGTACGGCTAAGGTGTCGTTGCCGGGCGGTTGTGCGATTGGTGCGCGGCCGGTGGATCAGCACATCAAGGGTCTACAGGCGATGGGCGCTACGGTCACGGTCGAGCATGGCTATGTCCACGCCGAGGTGACGCGCTTGAAGGGCGCGCGTCTTTTTACCGATATGGTGACGGTGACCGGCACGGAGAACCTGATGATGGCGGCGTGTCTGGCTGACGGCGTGACGGTGATCGAGAATGCCGCGCGCGAGCCGGAGGTGGTCGATCTAGCGCAATGCCTGATCGCGATGGGGGCCAAGATCTCGGGTGCGGGGACGGATGTGATTCGCATTGAGGGGGTGGAACGCCTGCACGGCGCGACGCATCGCATCCTGCCCGACCGCATCGAGGCGGGGACCTATCTCTGTGCGGCGGCGGCGACCGGCGGTAGCGTGACGCTAAATGGCGTGTCGTCGGGCTACTTGGATGCCGTGGTCGATAAGCTCTTGGACGCAGGCTGCGAGATCACGAGTGAAAAAACGGCGGCGCGCGAGTTCATCCACATCGAAGCGCCGGCGCGGCTGAAGGCGGTGTCGATCCGTACCGCACCGTATCCGGCCTTTCCCACCGATATGCAGGCGCAGTTTATGGCGATTAATTGTGTGGCCGAGGGCAGCGCGGTGATGCGCGAGACTATCTTTGAGAACCGCTTTATGCACGCGGTGGAGTTGCAACGCCTAGGCGCGAACATCAAGATCGACGGCAATGTCGCCTTTGTCACCGGCGTGGCGCAGTTGCAGGGCGCGACGGTGATGGCGACCGATCTGCGTGCCTCGGTCTCGTTGGTGATTGCCGGTCTGGTGGCTGAGGGCGAGACGCAGATCGAGCGCATCTATCATCTCGATCGGGGATACGAACACTTGGAAGAAAAGTTAGCGCAACTGGGCGCGAAGATTCGTCGGGAGAAGGCATGAACACGGGCATGAACACAGGCATGATTACGCTGGCACTGTCCAAAGGCCGTATCTTTGAAGAAACTCTGCCCTTGTTGGCGGCGGCTGGCATCGTGCCGAGTGAGAGCCCGGAGGCCTCGCGCAAGCTCATCATCGGCACCAATCGCCCGGATGTGCAGCTCATCATCGTGCGCGCCTCCGATGTGCCGACCTATGTGCAACATGGCGCGGCCGATCTGGGCGTGGCCGGTAAAGATGTCCTGATCGAACACGGCGGCGATGGCCTCTATCAGCCGGTCGATCTGAATATCGCTAAGTGCCGCATGATGGTGGCCACCCGCGTGGGCTTCGATTACGCGACGGCCGTCCAGCGCGGTGCGCGTCTGCGTGTGGCGACTAAATATGTGCAGACGGCGCGCCTGCATTTTGCCGCCAAGGGCGTGCATTGCGACCTGATTAAACTCTATGGTTCGATGGAATTGGCGCCCTTGGTGGGGCTGGCCGATGTCATCGTCGATCTGGTCTCGACGGGCAATACCTTGACGGCTAATCATCTCGTTGCGGTCGAGGAGATCATGACGATCAGCTCGCGGTTGGTGGTCAACGAGGCGGCGATGAAGCTGAAACACGCGACCTTGCAGCCGATTGTCGAGGCCTTTCGGCAGGCGGCGGGCGGCTAGGGCAGTCGTTGGGGTTCTGTGGGGCGCGGGCATCTTGCCCGCGCTCCATGCGTTTGGGGCGATTCGGCCTATGGTTTTGGCTTATAATCAGCCATCCCTGTCTTTAGAATGATCGCATCATGTCTGCCTCGTCTGTTAGCCTGACCCGCCTAGATTCCCGTAGTGCCGATTTTCAGCCGCGCCTTGCCCAGTTGCTGGCCTTCTCGGCGGAGACCGACCGTGCCATCAGCGATGCGGTAGATACGATCGTCGCGGGCGTGCGCCAACGCGGTGATGCGGCGGTGCTCGAATTCACCGCCCGTTTTGACCGTTTTCCGGCGCCGTCCATGGCCGAACTGGAAGTGCCTAATGCGCGTCTACAGGCCGCCTTGGAGGGCTTGCCAGCTGATCTACGCACGGCCTTGGAAGCGGCGGCCGATCGCGTGCGCATGTATCACGAGCGACAGTTGCAGCATTCGTGGACCTATACCGAGGCCGATGGCACGGTGCTGGGGCAGCAGGTCACCGCACTGGATCGCGTCGGCCTCTATGTGCCGGGCGGCAAGGCGGCCTATCCGTCGTCGGTGTTGATGAACGCGATCCCCGCCAAGGTGGCGGGGGTTAAAGAGTTGATCATGGTGGTGCCGACCCCGGACGGGGTGCAGAACGAGCTGGTGTTTGCGGCCGCGGCGGTGTCGGGTGTCGATCGTGTCTTCATGATCGGCGGCGCACAGGCGGTGGCGGCCTTGGCCTATGGCACAGCGACGGTACCGCAAGTGGACAAGATCGTCGGCCCCGGCAACGCCTATGTGGCGGAGGCCAAGCGGCGCGTGTTCGGGACGGTGGGCATCGATATGATCGCCGGCCCGTCCGAGATCTTGATCATCTGCGATGGTCAGACCGATCCGGATTGGATCGCGATGGACCTGTTCTCGCAGGCCGAACACGACGAGCTGGCGCAGGCGATCTTGATCTCGCCGGATGCGGCGTTTTTGGATGCGGTCGCCGCCAGTATCGAAAAGCTGTTGCCGACGATGCCGCGTGCAGAGGTCATTCGCACCTCCATCGTCAATCGTGGCGGCTTGATCCTCTGTAAAGACCTGGCCGAGGCGGCGACGATCGCCAACCACATTGCTCCAGAACATCTAGAACTGTCGGTGGCCGATCCGGAGGCGATGTTGCCGCAGATCCGCCACGCCGGTGCGATCTTTATGGGGCGGCACACCTGCGAGGCCTTGGGCGATTATTGCGCCGGGCCTAACCATGTCTTGCCGACCTCGCGCACGGCGCGGTTCTCCTCACCCTTGGGCGTGTATGACTTCCAAAAACGCTCGTCCATCATCCATGTCTCGCTGGACGGGGCGCAGTCGCTGGGCCAGATCGCCGCGACCTTGGCCTATGGCGAAGGTCTACAGGCGCACGCCCGGTCGGCGGAATATCGTCTGAAATGAATCTAAACCCAGCCGTTAATCGCCGCGTTAATCGCCGCGTTAATCGCCGCGTAGGAGCGGGCTTGCCCGCGAAACCGGTACACGCCATTCGCGGGCAAGCCCGCTCCTACAACGGCTACGCCATCACGCTGAGTTTTCCAGGATGAGTCGCTTTTGGAGCGCGGTGACGCACGGCCTGACCCCTTATGTCCCGGGTGAGCAGCCTAAACTGGCGAATCTGGTCAAGCTCAACACCAACGAGAATCCGTATCCGCCTAGCCCTAAGGTGCTTGAGGCGATCGCCAAGGCCACGAACGATACCCTGCGCCTTTATCCCGACCCGAACTCGGATGCCTTGCGCGCGGCGATTGCCGTGTTTCATGGCGTGACGGCCGATCAGGTCTTTGTCGGTAACGGTTCGGATGAGGTCTTGGCGCACACCTTTTTAGGGCTGTTAAAGCACGATCGCCCCATCCTGTTTCCGGATATTTCCTACAGTTTTTATCCCGTCTATTGCGGCCTCTATCAGATCGCGCATCGCGAGATCCCGTTGGCGGAGGATTTCTCCTTGCGCGTGGATGACTATCTCAACACGCCTAACGGAACACCCAACGGCGGCATCATCTTCCCCAACCCGAACGCGCCGACTGGGCGCGCCTTGGCGGTGTCCGAGGTCGAGCGCTTGTTGGCGGGCAACCCCGATTCGGTCGTGGTGGTGGACGAGGCCTATGGTGATTTTTGCGCCGAGAGCGCGGTGGCCTTGATCCAACAATACCCGCAGTTGCTGGTCGTGCGTACCTTGTCTAAGGCGCACTCCTTGGCGGGTCTGCGCGTCGGCTATGCCTTAGGGCAGGCGGGGCTGATCGAGGGGCTGAATCGGGTCAAGGACAGTTTCAATTCCTATCCGCTCGATCGTCTTGCGCAGGCGGGGGCGACGGCTTGTATGCAAGATCGCGCCTATCTTGAGGCGACGCTGGGACAGGTCATCGCCAGCCGTGAGCGGCTCACAGCCGGCCTGACGGCATTGGGTTTTCTAGTCTTGCCGTCGGGCGCTAATTTTGTCTTTGCGCGTCACCTCGATCACGACGGTGCGGCGTTGACGGCGGCCTTGCGTGCGCGCAGCATCTTGGTGCGCCATTTCAAACAGCCGGCGCGTATCGCCCCTTTTCTGCGCATTAGCGTGGGGACGGATCCAGAATGTGTGCGATTGTTGCAGGCGTTGCGCGAGATCTGCGGTTAAAATCGCCCCTTCTCTGCAATGGAAAAACGACTATGCGCACGGCCACTGTTAATCGCAATACCCTAGAGACGCAGATCAGCGTTAGCCTGAACTTGGATGGCACGGGCGCGGTCTCGTTGGCGTCGGGTGTGCCGTTTCTTGATCACATGCTCGACCAGATCGCGCGCCACGGCTTGATCGACTTGACGGTCGAGGCCAAGGGCGATCTGCACATCGACGCGCACCACACCGTTGAAGATATCGGTATCACGATCGGCCAGGCCTTTCTTCAGGCGATCGGCAACAAAAAAGGCATCCGTCGTTATGGCCATGCCTATGTGCCTTTGGATGAGGCCTTGTCGCGCGTGGTGATCGACCTGTCGGGACGGCCGGGGCTGGAGTTTCAGTGTGACTTTACCCGTGGCCGTATCGGCGATTTTGATGTCGATCTGATCAAGGAATTCTTCCAAGGCTTTGTCAATCATGCCGGCGTGACGCTGCATGTCGACGGCCTACGCGGCGATAACGCGCACCATCAGGCCGAGACGATCTTCAAGGCCTTTGGCCGTGCCCTGCGCATGGCCTTGGAGATGGACGCGCGTCTGGGCGATGTCCTGCCTTCGACCAAGGGCGCGCTGTAAATGATTGCAGTCATCGACTATGGCATGGGCAACCTGCACTCGGTCGCCAAGGCGCTGGAGCATGTGGCGGATGGCGTGCCGGTGCAGGTCACCTCCGACCCGGCGGTCATCGCGGCGGCAGAGCGGGTGGTCTTTCCCGGCCAAGGCGCGGCGCGCGATTGTATGCGTGAGATCGATGAGCACGGCCTGCGCGCGGCCATCACCACGGCGATGCAGGACAAACCGTTCTTGGGCATCTGCATGGGTCTACAGGTCTTGTTTGATCACAGCGCCGAGGGCGATACGCCGTGTCTCGGTCTGTTATCGGGCGAGGTCAAACGCTTCGCCCGCGATCTGACGAACGCGGCCGGTGAGCGCCTTAAGGTGCCGCACATGGGCTGGAACCGCGTCCGGCAGACACAGACACATCCGCTCTGGTCGGGTATCTTTGATGACGAGCGGTTTTATTTTGTGCACAGCTATTTTGTCGTGCCGCAGGATGCGACGATCGTGACGGGCGTCACGGACTATCCCGCTGCGTTTGTTTGTGCCGTGGCCCATGCTAATCTCTTTGCAGTACAGTTTCACCCCGAGAAGAGCGCGGCCGCTGGCCTGCGCCTATTAAAAAACTTTGTAACTTGGCAACCTTAAGCTTCTTATCATGATACTTATCCCTGCAATTGATCTCAAAGATGGCCAATGTGTGCGCCTCCGCCAAGGCGAGATGGAGGGCGCTACGGTGTTCTCCGACGACCCGGCCGCGATGGCCAAACATTGGTTGGCGCAAGGCGCGCGCCGCCTGCATCTGGTTGACCTCAACGGCGCCTTTGCCGGTAAACCCAAAAACGGCGCGTCTATCGAGGCGATTATTCAGGCCGTGGGTAACGATATCCCGGTGCAACTGGGCGGGGGTATACGCGACTTGGATACCATAGAACGCTACCTGAATATGGGTCTGCGCTATGTCATCTTGGGTAGTGCGGCGGTCAAAGACCCGGGCTTTTTGCACGACGCCTGCGATGCCTTTCCAGGCGCGATCATCGTCGGCCTGGATGCTAAAAATGGCCGGGTGGCGGTGGATGGCTGGTCTAAGGTGACGCATCACGAGGTCATCGACCTGGCGCAACGCTTTCAAGATTACGGCGTCGAATCCATTGTTTACACCGACATCGGCCGCGACGGTATGATGACCGGGGTCAATGTCGAATCGACCTTGGCCTTGGCGCGCGCCTTGCACATCCCGGTCATCGCCAGCGGCGGGATCACCAACCTCGACGATATCCGCGCCCTCTGCGCGGTGCGGGAGGAGGGCATCGAAGGTGCGATCACCGGCCGCGCCATCTACGAAGGCACGCTCGATTTTGGCGCGGGCCAGCGTTTGGCTGATGACTTGATCCAGGTGTAATGATGGCCCTCGCCAAACGCATCATCCCTTGCCTTGATGTGACCGCCGGTCGGGTGGTCAAGGGCGTGCAGTTTTTGAACCTGCGCGATGCGGGTGATCCGGTCGAGATCGCGCGCCGTTATGACGACCAAGGTGCGGATGAACTGACCTTTTTGGACATTACCGCGACCTCGGATAACCGCGATGTCATCTTGCATATCATCGAGTCGGTGGCCGCGCAGGTGTTTATCCCCTTGACGGTGGGCGGCGGTGTGCGGGTGCCGGACGATGTGCGCCGCTTGCTCAATGCCGGTGCGGACAAGGTGGCGATCAACACGGCGGCGGTATTTAACCCGCAGGTGGTAAAGGACGCGGCCGATCGCTTTGGCAGCCAGTGCATCGTGGTGGCGATCGATGCGAAACAGACGGCGTGGGGCGCGCAGCCGAAGTGGGAGATCTTTACCCACGGCGGACGCAAACCGACCGGTATCGACGCGGTGGCGTGGGCGAAAAAGATGCAAGACTTGGGCGCCGGCGAGATCTTGTTGACCAGTATGGATAGGGACGGGGCGAAATCGGGCTTTGACCTCAATCTGACCCGCGCAGTCGCGGATGCCTTGACCATCCCCGTCATCGCCAGCGGCGGCGTAGGTAATCTGCAACACTTAGCCGATGGCGTGCAAAAGGGCGGCGCGGATGCGGTCTTGGCGGCGTCGATCTTCCACTTTGGCGAGTACACGGTGGGGCAGGCCAAGGCGGTGATGGCGGAACGCGGCATTGAGGTGCGGCTGTGACGGACTGGCTCGACCACATCCACTGGTCGGCCGACGGCCTGTTACCGGCCATCGCACAGGATGCGGACAACGGCGATATCTTGATGGTGGCGTGGATGGATCGCGCCGCCTTGGCAAAGACGGTAGAGATCGGCGAAGCGGTGTATTTTTCCCGTTCGCGGCAACGCCTGTGGCATAAGGGCGAGGAGTCGGGCCATACGCAACAGATCGTCGAGATTCGCACCGATTGCGACCAAGATGTGATCTTACTCAAGGTGCGCCAACAGGGCGGCATCGCCTGTCATACCGGTCGCCGGTCGTGTTTCTTTGAAAAACTCGTGGATGGCGTGTGGCAGTCCGTCGATCCGGTGCTGAAGGACCCTAAGGAGATCTATAAATGAACGATGCGATCTTAGCGCGCGTGGCCGATACCTTGGAGGCGCGTAAGGCGGCTGATCCCGGCGCGTCGTATGTCGCCAAGTTGTACGCAAAAGGTCTGGACGCGATCTTGAAAAAGGTGGCGGAGGAGGCGGCTGAGACGATCATGGCGGCCAAGGATGGCGATGCCGACAAGATTATTTATGAGACGGCTGACCTTTGGTTTCACACGCTGGTGTTGCTGGCGCAGCAGGGGCTTCGTCCCGAACAGGTATTGCAGGAGTTGGCGCGCCGTGAAGGGCTTTCTGGCTTGGTTGAAAAGGCGAATCGTAAGGACGCATCATGACAGACTGTCTATTTTGTAAGATCATCGCGGGCGAGATCCCGTGCCGTAAGGTCTATGAAAGCGAAGAGCTTTTGGCTTTTCATGACATCAACCCGGTCGCGCCAGTGCATTTTATGATCATCCCCAAGGAGCATATCGCGCGCTTGGATGAGGCGCATGCGCGGCATGAGCTTCTACTGGGGCGCATGTTATTATTGGCCCCGCTGTTGGCCAAAGAGCAGGGTCTGACGGACGGTTTTCGCACGGTGATCAACACCGGCCCGGGTGGTGGGCAAGAGGTGTACCACCTGCATATGCATGTGTTTGGCGGCGCTTCGCTGCATCGTTTGTAATCATCGAGGAGATAAGTAATGGGTAGTTTTAGTCTGTGGCATTGGGTCATCGTGTTGGTCATCGTGTTGTTGATCTTTGGCACCAAGAAGTTGCGCAATATGGGCGGCGATCTGGGCGGTGCAGTGAAGAACTTTAAGGACGCGATGGCAGAAGAGAAGAATAAGGTCGATGTGCCGACCGAATTGCCGCGCCAAGGCGAGGTGAGTGGTCAGACCGTGGATGGCGAGGTCAAGAGTCGTCAGCAGTCTTGATGCGCGTCTTTAAGAGCGTGTTTATGGGCGGTATTTTCTGGCTGCGCCACGATGTTTGATATCGGTTTCTCTGAACTCATGGTGATCGGCATCGTGGCCTTGGTCGTCATCGGGCCTGAGCGGCTGCCCAAGGTCGCCCGTACCGTGGGCGGCTGGTTGGGCAAGCTCAATCGCTATGCGGCGCAGGTGAAAGACGATGTCAACCGTGAGATGAAGCTCGAAGAGCTGAAGAAGCTACAGGCCGAGATGCGCGATTCAGCGCAAAAATACGAGATCATCGCCGCTGAGACCGAGGTCGCCATCAAGCGCGATCTCAACCCAGACGAACGCTTGAGCGTGGCCTTGGGCGTGACGGACAGCCCGGAGGCGCAGCAGGCCAAGGTGGAGGCCGCGCAGCCACACGCCATCATCGAATACGCCCGCCCGGCGATCGACCGTTTGTCCGTTGAAGACAGCCTGAATGAGGCGATCGAGGCGGATGAGATGACCCTGCCGCCGCCTTTGCAAGAGCCAGAGTTGCGTGACAGCGATCTATCGACGGAACAACCGGTCGCGCGCGCCTTCGCACTTGAGCCTGAGCCTGAGCCCGCAGCCCGTCAAGCGGCCTTGTTCTAATGGATAGTCAGATCACCTTTGTGAGTCACCTACTAGAACTGCGCGATCGGCTGTTGCGCGCGTCCTTGGCGTGGATCGTGTTGTTTGTCTGCCTGTTTCCGTGGGCTAACGAGTTGTACGCCTTGCTCGCCCAGCCGATGTTGGACAGCCTGCCCAAGGGCGGCCAGATGATCGCCACCGATGTCGTGACGCCGTTCTTTGTGCCGGTCAAGGTGGCGATGATGACGGCCTTCTTGGGCGCCTTGCCGTATATCTTGTATCAGGTCTGGACCTTCATCGCACCGGGCCTCTATGCCCACGAAAAACGCCTGATCGTGCCGTTGACCGTAGCCAGTCTGGTGCTCTTTGCCTGCGGCATGGCCTTCGCCTATTTCTTGGTCTTTCCGGTGGTGTTTGGCTTTGTCGTCGGGATCGCGCCGCAGGGCGTGGCGGTGATGACGGACATCAACAAATACCTCGATTTCGTGATCACCATGTTCATGGCCTTTGGTATCACCTTCGAGGTGCCGATCGTAGTCATCGCCTTGGCCTTGATGGGCATGGTCACGATCGCCCAGTTCCGCGAGGCGCGGCCCTATGTCGTCGTCGGCGCGTTCGTGATTGGTGCCATCTTTACCCCGCCCGATGTCATCTCGCAGCTCATGCTGGCCATCCCACTGTGGCTGTTGTACGAGCTGGGCGTGGTGGTGGCGGAGTTCGTGTTACGGCACAAGAAAGATGTGCCGCCGGTGTCGGACTATCAACCGCTCAGCGATGCTGAGATGGATGCCGAACTCGACCGTATCGAGATAGAACAGAAAGGCAAATAAATGGAAGCACTTAAATCGGGTTCTGATGTCCTCTTCGTCCTCTTGGGCGCGATCATGGTATTGGCGATGCACGCGGGGTTCGCCTTTTTAGAGCTGGGCACGGTGCGGCGCAAGAATCAGGTCAACGCCTTGGTCAAGATCATGACCGACTTCTCGGTCTCGACCATCGCTTATTTCTTCATCGGCTACAGCCTGGCCTATGGTGTGGATTTTTTCTCCGGCGCGCAGGCCTTGACGGAGAAGAACGGCTTTGCCTTGGTGAAGTTTTTCTTCCTCTTGACCTTCGCGGCGGCGATCCCGGCGATCGTCTCGGGCGGTATCGCGGAACGCGCTAAATTTAACCCGCAACTGGCGGCGACCTTTGCCTTGGTCGGCCTCGTTTACCCCCTCTTCGAGGGTATCGCGTGGAACGGAAACTTCGGCGTTCAGGCGTGGATGGAGGCCAATCTGGGGGCGAAATTCCATGACTTTGCCGGTTCGGTGGTCGTCCACGCGGTCGGCGGTTGGGTCGCCTTGATCGCTGTCGTGTTGTTGGGTGCGCGGCGCGGTCGGTATCACGCTAATGGCAAGATCGCGGGCGTGCATCCGCCGTCTAGCATCCCGTTTTTGGCCTTGGGTGCGTGGATACTGACTGTGGGTTGGTTTGGTTTTAATGTTATGTCGGCGCAGGCGGTTGAGGCGGTGTCGGGTCTGGTGGCGGTCAATTCGCTGATGGCGATGGTGGGTGGCACGCTGGCCGCGTTGGTCATCGGCCGTAACGACCCGGGTTTTATCCACAACGGGCCACTCGCTGGCTTGGTCGCGGTGTGCGCCGGTTCTGACCTGATGCACCCAATCGGTGCCTTGGCGACGGGGGCGATCGCCGGGGGCCTGTTTGTGTGGATGTTTATGGTGACGCAAAACCGTTGGCGCATCGACGATGTCCTCGGTGTTTGGCCGCTGCACGGTTTGTGCGGCGCGTGGGGCGGTATCGCGGCGGGCATCTTTGGCCTACAGGCCATGGGCGGTATCGGCGGTGTGACCTTCGGCGCGCAACTGGCGGGCACGCTGTTGGGCGTGGGCATCGCGGTGGTCGGCGGTGCGTTGATCTATGGTGCGCTCAAGCTGACGGTCGGTATCCGTCTCGATGCGGAACAGGAGTTTGAGGGCGCTGATTTGTCTATCCACAAAGTCTCGTCGATGCCCGAACGCGAGACAAACTGGTAAGCACGCGCGCCATTTTCTGTTATCGTTACGCCTGTTTTTCAACAGGCCGTTACGATGCTTCCCTTCTCTAAACCCCATTCAAAATTCCGTCGTGTCCTGACCCTGGCCTTGGTTGTCGTCTTTGTGTTGACGGCGGCGGCGGGGCTTGCGCTGTGGATGGACCGTAAAAAGGCAACGGCCGCGCAGACGGAGGGGCATAAACGCGCCGAGCGTCCTCAACCGGTACAGGTCATGACGGTGCGGCAAGCGGACATGGCGGTGTGGCTGGATGCGATGGGTACGGTCACGCCGCAACGGGTGGTGACGGTGCGCACGCGGGTCGACGGGGTCTTGCACACGGTCTTATTCCGCGAGGGTGAGACGGTCAAGCAAGGACAGGTGTTGGCGGAGATCGATCCGCAGGTGTGGCAGATTCAATTGGCGCAGGCGCAGGGGCAGTTGGCACGCGATCAGGCCGTGCTCGATAACGCGCAACGCGATCTGCTGCGGCAGCAAACCCTGTTGAGTCGGGGCATGGTGACGCAACAGGCGTTGGACACGCACGCGGCGCAGGTGGCGCAGCATCAGGGGGCGTTGGCGGTCGATCGTGCCCAAGTCGAGCAAGCCCGTCTGCAACTGTCGTACACGCGGATCAAGGCCCCGTTGACGGGGCAGATTGGCCTGCGTCAGGTCGATGTGGGCAATCTGATCAAGACCAATGATGCGCAGGGGATCGCGGTGATCACGCAGATGCAGCCGGCCAGCGTGGTCTTCGCCTTACCCGAGCGGCATCTGACGACCTTGCGGGCGCGGCACGCGCGGCAGCCTTTGCGGGTGGAGGCGTGGGATGCTGGGCAGCACGAACGGGTGGGGCTAGGGCAGGTGCAGGCCTTGGATAATCAGATCGACACGGCGACGGGGACGCTGCGCCTCAAGGCGGAGTTTGCCAATCGTGAGGGTCGTTTGTTTGCCAATCAATTTGTCAATGTGCGCCTGCTGCTAGAGACGCGTCCGCAGGTGATGCAGGTTGCTACGGCGGCGGTTCAACGCGGTGCGAAGGGGGCCTTTGTCTATCGCGTCGGCGCCGATGGGCGGGTGGCGGTGGTGGCTATCGCGCCGGACTGGACGGATGACGGTTGGACGGCCTTGGCGCAGGGCGACACCTTGGCGGTCGGTGATCGCGTGGTGATCGATGGCGCGGATCGCCTGCGCGAGGGGGCTAAGGTGCGGGTGATCGAGGCGAAGGAACAAAGCGAGAAGGCGCAAGACACGAAGGGACAAGGCGAGAAGGCCGCGCGATGAACCTGTCGCGCATCTTTATCCTGCGCCCGATTGCGACCAGTTTGATTATGGTCGCGATTATGCTGCTGGGCTTGATCGCCTATCGCCTGTTGCCGGTATCGGCCTTGCCCGAGGTGGATTATCCGACCATTGCGGTGACGACGCTGTATCCGGGGGCGAGTCCCGATTGGATGACGGCGGGGGTGACTGCGCCGTTGGAGCGGCAGTTGAGCCAGATGCCCAGTCTGCAACAGATGTCTTCGACCAGTTCGGGCGGGGCCTCGCTGATTACCTTGCGTTTTAACTTGGGGCTGTCGCTCGATGTCGCCGAACAACAGGTGCAGGCGGCGATCAATGCGGCGATGACCTCGTTGCCTAATGATCTGCCGATGCCGCCCTTGTATAGCAAGGTGAATCCGGCGGACGCGCCGATCTTGACCTTGGCCGTGACTTCGCCCACCTTGAGTGTTCCGGCCATTCATGCCGTGGTTGAGGCGCGTTTGGCGCAACGATTGGCGCAGGTCTCTGGCGTTGGGCGGGTGCATATCGCCGGCGGCCAGCGCCAAGCCTTGCGGGTGCGCGTCAATCCGCAGGCCTTGGCGGCGACGGGCTTGACGCTGGAGGCGGTGCGTCAGGCGATTGCTAATGCGGGGGTCAATCTCCCCAAGGGAAGTTTTAGCGGCCCGCAGCAGATGACGACGCTCGAGATGGATACGCCGTTGTTGTCGGTGGCCGATGCCGAGGCCTTGGTCTTGGCGTGGCGTAATGGCAGTCCTCTGCGTTTGGGCGAGGTGGCCGAGATTAGTACCGGGGCGGAGAACACCCAGTTGGCCGCGTGGTCGGGCACGACGGCGGCGGTGATCATCGAGGTGCAACGCCAACCGGGGGCGAATGTCGTTGCGGTGGCTTCGCGGGTGAAGGCCGTGCTGCCACAGTTGCAAGAGGGTCTGCCGGGGGACTTGACGGTCAGTCTGTTGGCCGATCGCACGGTGACGGTGCGGGCGGCGGTCGCCTCGGTGCAGTTTGAGTTATTGCTGGCCGTGGCCTTGGTGGTGATGGTGATCTTTATCTTTTTGCGCAATGCACGGGCGACCTTGATCCCTAGCCTAGCCGTGCCTTTGTCCTTGTTGGGGACCTTTGCAGTGGCCTATCTGGCGGGCTTTTCGCTCAACAACCTGAGCTTGATGGCGTTGACGATTGCGGTCGGTTTTGTGGTCGATGATGCCATTGTCATGATCGAGGTCATCGCACGCCGTATCGAGGCGGGTGAGCGACCCATCGAGGCGGCCCTCGCGGGTGCGCGGCAGATCGGTTTTACCATTATCTCGTTGACGGTTTCGCTCATCGCCGTGCTGATCCCGTTGCTCTTTATGCAGGAGATGGTGGGGCGCTTGTTGCACGAGTTTGCTATCGTGCTGGCGGTGGCGATCGTGATCTCGGCGCTGGTATCGTTGACACTGACCCCGATGTTATCGGCGCGTCTGCTCAAGAGGGATAGCGGACAGGAGTCACCGCGTTGGTTGACGCGCCTGACGGCGGCCTATGCGCGGGCCTTGCAGGGTGTGTTAGCGCGTCAAACCCTGACCCTGTGGGTGGCGGTGGCCACGCTGGGCTTGACGGTGGTGTTGTACATCTTCATCCCCAAGGGTTTCTTTCCGACTCAGGACACGGGCTTGATACAGGGCACGACGGTGGCGCCGGGGTCGATCTCGTTTGCCGCCATGAGTGTTCGACAGCAGGCTGTGGTTGCCGCGCTCTTAGACGATCCGGCGGTGGCTGCTGTCGCCTCGACGATCGGGATTGATGGGCAGAATATGACCCTCAACACGGGCCGTTTGACGATTACCCTCAAACCGCTGGCCGAACGGGACGCGCAAACGGTGGTCATGGCGCGACTGAATCAGGCGGCGGAGGCGGTCATCGGGGTGCGCCTCTATCTGCAAGCGGTGCAGGATCTGACGGTGGAGGAACGGGTGGCGCGGACCCAATATCGATTCTTGTTGACCTCGCCGGACGCGGCGGTGCTTGGCCTGTGGACGCCGCGCGTATTGGAACGCTTGCAAACCCTGCCGGCCTTGCAGGATGTCGCCAGCGATCTGGCTGACGATGGTTTGGAGGCGCGCCTAAACATCGATCACGCCGCCGCCGCGCGTTTGGGGATACGGCAGGTGCATATCGAACAGGCCCTGCACGATGCCTTTGGGCAACGCCAAGTCTCGACCGTGTTTACCGCGATGAATCAATATCGCGTGGTGTTGGAGGCGGGCGGCGTGCAGCGTTTGGAAGCGGTCTTGGCGACACCCATCATGACGGCGAGCGGGCGGCCCATCCCGTTGTCGAGTATCGCGACGCTGCACGAACAGGCGGCGACCTTGGCCCATCACCGTGTCGGTCAGTTTCCGGCGGTGACGCTCTCGTTTAATCTGGCCGAGGGGGAGGCCTTGGATGCCGCGCTCGAAGCGATCACGCAGGCGACGGCCGAGATGGGTCTGCCGCCGACGATAGAGACACGCTTTGAAGGCGCGGCCTTGGCCTTTCAAGCGTCAACAGGGCACACCGTTTGGCTCATCCTCGCCGCCATCGTGGTGTCGTACATTGTGCTGGGCGTGTTGTATGAAAGCGCGATCCATCCGGTGACCATCTTGCTGACCTTGCCCTCGGCGGGGGTGGGGGCCTTGCTGGCCTTGTGGGTGAGCGGGCGGGGTTTAGACATGATCGGCCTGTTGGGGATCTTGTTGTTGATCGGCATCGTCAAAAAGAACGCCATCTTGATGATCGATTATGCCTTGGTGGCGCAACGCGAGGGCAAGACGCCGCGTGCCGCGATCGAGCAGGCCTGTCTGTTGCGTTTTCGCCCCATCTTGATGACGACGATGGCGGCCCTTTTGGGCGCCTTACCGTTGATGCTAGGGCAGGGGATGGGCGCAGAGTTGCGTCAGCCGCTGGGTATCGCCATGGTCGGCGGCCTGTTGCTGAGCCAAGCCTTGACCTTATTCACCACGCCGGTGATCTACCTCGCGTTTGAACGCTGGGCGAGGCGTGATGGGCAGTAATGTTTTGGCTTGAACGCCCAGTAGCGGTGACCTTGTTGACGCTGGCGGTGGCGTTGGCGGGGGCAGTGGCGTTTTTTCAGTTGCCGATCGCGCCGTTGCCGGAGGTGGAGTTTCCCACCTTGGCGGTAGAGGCATCCCTGCCGGGGGCGAGTCCGGAGCAGATGGCGGCGACCGTAGCCGCACCGTTGGAGCGACAACTGGGACGCATCGCGGGGGTGACGGAGATGACCTCGACCTCGTCCTTGGGCAATACCCAGATCACCTTGCAATTTGATTTGGATCGCGACATCAACGGTGCGGCGCGCGATGTGCAGGCGGCGATCCAAGCCGCCCGCACGCTGTTGCCGGCGGGGATGCCTAGCCTGCCGCATTGGCGCAAACGCAATCCGGCCGATACGCCAATCATGATCTTGGCGTTGACATCAAAGCACCTGTCGCAGGCGCAGATGTATGACGCAGCCTCCACCATCTTGTTGCAACGCATCGCGCAGATCGAGGGGATCGGTGAGGTGCGTATCGGTGGCGCGTCGGCGCCGGCGCTGCGTGTCGCGGTGAATACGGCGCAACTGGCGCAACAAGGTCTGGCGGCGGACGCGGTGCGGCAGGCGGTGTCTGACGCGGTGGCGCAACGCCCTTTGGGTACGGTGGCGGTGGGTGAACGGTCGTGGCAGATCGACTCGGGCCATGCGATCAAAGACGCGGCGAGCCTGCAACCCTTGATCGTGCAGTATCAAGATGTGGCGGGCGTGCGCCTCGATGAGGTGGCGACGGTGTCGGACTCGGTGCAGGATATACGCCAATTTGGCAGTACGAATGGGGCGAAGGCGGTGATCGTGGTGCTCTACCGGCAACATGGCGCAAACCTGATCGCCACGGTGGATAGGGTGCGGGCGGTGTTGCCAACCTTGCAGGGCATGATCCCGCCGGCGATGAGCTTGACGGCGGTGATGGATCGTACGCCGACCATCCGCGCCTCGTTGCACGAGGTGGAGCGCACGCTAGTGATCTCGGTGGGCATGGTGATCCTCGTGGTCTTGCTGTTTTTGCGTCGCCTGCGCGCCGCCTTGATCCCCAGTGTGGTGGTGCCAGTGTCCTTGCTGGGCACCTTTGGCGTGATGTATCTGTTTGGTTACAGCCTAGACAATCTGTCTTTGATGGCCTTGACGGTGGCGACCGGCTTTGTGGTCGATGACGCCATCGTGGTCTTGGAGGCGATCACGCGCCATATCGAGGCGGGGCATACGCCGATGCAGGCAGCGCGCTTGGGGCTGCGCCAGGTGGGCCTGACCGTGGTCGCGATCTCCTTGGCCTTGGTGGCGGTGTTTATCCCAATCTTGCTGATGGGCGGCATCGTCGGTCGTTTGTTTAACGAGTTTGCCGTGGTCTTGGTCGCCGCGATTGGGGTGTCTCTGGTGGTGTCGTTGCTGACCACGCCGGTGCTGTGTCGGGGCTTGAAGCCTGAGGTCAGACGGCCGCAACGCGGGATGCGCTGGGTGCGCGTTGCCTATCGTCGCAGCCTAGCGTGGGCCTTGCGCCATAGCCCGTTGGTGTTGCTGGGCTTGGCCTTGGTGATTGTCTTGAATATCCAAGCCTATCGCACGATCCCCAAGGGTTTCTTCCCGACTCAAGATACCGGGCGGATCATGGGCATGGTGCGTGCGGATCAGAGCATCTCCTTTGCCGCCATGGAGGTGAAGATGCAGGCGTTTATCCAGATCGTGCGGGCCGATCCGGCGGTGCGGGCGGTGACGGGTTTTGCGGGTGGGTCGCGGGCCAATACGGGGACACTGTTTATCACCCTACACCCGTTGACGGAACGCACGGAGTCGGTGACGGAGGTCATCGCCCGTTTGCGTAAACCCTTGGCACAGATCCCGGGCGCGCGGCTGACCTTGGTGCCGATGCAGGATGTGCGCATCGGCGGACGACCGACGGATGCGGAATACCAATTCACCTTGCAAGCGGACGACCTTGCCCTGTTGCGTCACTGGGAAGCGCGGGTGCGGCAGGCCTTGCAACAGATCCCGCAGTTGGTGGATGTCAACTCTGACCAGCAAGATAATGGCTTGCAGACGCGTTTGGAGGTGGACGCGGATCAGGCGACGAGCAAAGGGGTGAGCGTGCAGGCGGTGCAGGCGGTGTTGGCCAATGCCTTGAGTCAACGCCAGATTGCCACGGTGTATCAGCCTGAGTATCAACGCCCCATCATCTTGGAGGCCGATGCACGGTGGTTGAGCACGCCGGAGGCCTTGCGGCGTTTTCAGGTGGTGAGCGCGGCTGGGCAGGCCATCCCGCTCGCGCAACTCGTGCGCGTAGTGCATAGCCATATGCCGCTCGCCATTGCGCATCAGGACGGCGTGCCGGCGATGACGCTGAGTTTTAACCTGCGCCCCGGCGTTTCCTTGGGTGAGGCCACGCCTTTGGTGCAACAAACCCTGCGCGAGATGGCTATGCCGACGCAGGTGCGCGCGGAGTTTTCGGGTAAGGCGAAGGCCTTTCAAAGCTCGATGGCCAGCCAGCCGTGGCTGATCTTGGCCACGCTGGTGGTGATCTATCTGGTGCTAGGCATCCTCTACGAGAGCCTAGTCCATCCGCTGACCATCTTGTCTACGCTCCCTTCGGCGGGGATAGGTGCGTTACTGGCCTTGATGCTGTTTGAGATCGAATTTAGCGTCATCGCGATGATTGCCATCTTTTTGCTCATCGGCTTGGTAATGAAGAATGCCATCTTGATGATCGACTACGCCATCGAACGACAGCGGCGCTTTAACACCTCGGCCGCGCATGCCATCTACCGTGCGGCGCAACTGCGCGCCAGGCCTATTGTGATGACGACGCTCACCGCCATCTGCGGGGCCTTACCGTTGGCCTTGGGTGGCGGCGAAGGCGCGGAATTGCGTCAGCCCTTGGGCATCGCCATCGTCGGCGGCCTGCTGTTATCGCAGGCCTTGACGCTGTACACCACGCCGGTGATCTATCTCTATCTGGACAGACTGGCGCGGCGCGCAAAGCGTAGCGCGTCTTGACATTAAAAACCCGACCGAAGTCGGGTTTTTAATGGGCTACTGACGAAGATTAACGCCGTGCGACCTGAGCCGGGCGCTGGATCGGCTGGCTCAATCCGGCAACCGTGCGCCCTTGGGGGTCAAAGCTGCGCGTCAGGGTCTTCATGTTGACGGCAGGGACCTTGACCGCGTCCTTACCGAGCAGTTTGTCGGCGAGGTATTGGTCATAGGACATGTAGTTCAACTTGGCCGTGACCGTGAAACCAGCTGAGTAGGCGGGTAGGCGGAAGGCGTAGGTGCCGTAGCGGAAGCCCTTGGGCGGGATGGTGTTGATCTCGGTGAAACCGGCGACTTCCCACGGGTTGACGGTGTTCTTCCCGTCCTTGTCGACCGAGTTGTTGCGGAAAATGACCGTGCCTTCGGGGAGACGGTTGTTCGCGCCCAACTCACCTGAACGGAAGACGACCTTGCCTTGCGCGTCGGTGACGCTGACATCGAGCCAAATCTGGCGGATAAAGGTCAGGCTGGTTGGCAGTTGGTGACCGGCGCGTTGGTTGGTGACCTTGACCTTGAGCTCGTAGGTGCCCGTAGCGTCTATCGGTTTGACGAAGAGATCAAGCTCGGCCGCCGATTGCAGGCGTTTGATCGCCTCAGCCTTGTGCTCCTCTCCACCTTCTACGCCCAGCAACGGCGCGATGATGGAGTTGCCACCGACAAAACCGTGGTCGTGCACGAGGCTACGCTCGTTTTCCGCACCGGCACCGGCGATGCCGCCTAGGCCGTGATCTTTCAGGTCTTTCGGGCGTTTCATCTCATCGGCAACGCGCCGTGCGGTATCGACCGGCACCATGTGGCAGTCTTGGCAGACGATGCCGTTTTGCGCGTAGGGCGTTTGTTTCCATTCGTCGTAGGTGTGTTCAATGGGGAATTTGTTGTCCGGGTGGAAGATGTTGTGGCAGTTGCCGCAGAACTCGGCCTTGGTGTGCTGGTCTGAAAACTGCGTTTCGTGATACGGCGATTTGGCGTCTTTCAAGGGGCCAAACTTGGTCGTGCCCGGGGTGTAGATCAGCGAGTTGTTGCCGGGGCCGCCGTAGGGCGAGGTCTTGGCCGAACTGCCGCTGGCGGTATGGCAGACATCGCAGGACACGCCTTTTTCGGCCACGCCCTCGGTGGTGAAGCCGCCATGTTTGCCGAGCTTGGGATCAAACTTAACGGTATTCGTCAGGATGCCGATGGGGGTGTGACACCCGCCGCAGAGCTTGGTCATCGCGCCGCCGCCGACGGCCTTTTCCGCCAAGGCCCACTCGGCTTGAAAGACCGGGTCTTTAAATGAGATGGAGTGCATCGAACCTTGCCAACCTTTGTATTGACGCTCATGACAGCCGCCGCAGACCTCAGGGTCTTCCCAGTCCTCGACCTTGGGGTGGGCCTTGGTGCTGGCGATCTCGGAGGGGCCGTGCAGTTTTTGCAGCGCGGGTTTGCCCTCGGTTTCGAGGGCCTGGGTGGAATACATCACCGTGCTGGCGATGCCAAAAAAAGTGGCCAACAGGCCGATCAACCAAGGGCGGTTCTTCATGCGTATCTCTCTCAGCGTAGGGTTATAAATTGACTTTTATCAAGTTCTGGGTGGATTGTACCGTTTACATTCTTCGGCGCAAGTGACTGATATTACTTTAGTAGATGCTTATTTTCTGAAGTTGTCTTGCTTAGAACGGTATTAGAACGGGGTCGCTGAGGTGAAACAAAGGGGTGTGGCAAGGACGGGGTGTAAAAAACGCAGTTCAGCGGCGTGCAGGCAGAGGCGTGGGGCGGCGTTTAAGGCCTCGGCGTGACCGTAGAGCGCGTCGCCAAGGATGGGGTGGCCTACATGCCAGAGGTGGACGCGTAGTTGGTGGGTGCGGCCGGTCAGCGGTGTCAGGCTCACGCGCGTGGCGTGGCGTTCTGGCAGGTAGGCGAGGCGGGTGTAGTGCGTGAGCGAGGCCTTGCCGGTCGCATAACACACCTTTTGGCGCGGGCGATTGGGCCAGTCACGCACGAGTGGCGCGTCAAGAGTACCTTCGGCCTCGGCGACTGCGCCCCAGACGATGGCTTCGTAGCGTTTATCTATCGCCCGCGTTTCAAAGAGGCTGCCAAAGGCGCTGGCCATCGCCGCGCCACGCGCGAACAGCATCAACCCTGAGGTGGCTTGATCGAGGCGATGCACAATGCGTGCGTCGGGAAAGTCGTCGAGCACTTGGCTGGCGAGATCAGGGCCGCCGGTGAGACCCGGGACGGCTAAGATCCCGGCGGGTTTTTCAACGACTACGCAATGTTCATCGCAGTAATGAAGCTGCAGATCAGACATGGCGGGCGCGTAACTGGCCGCAGCCGCCTTGGATGTCTTGTCCGGCCGATTGGCGTAGGCGGGTGATGATGCCGTGTTGGTGCAAGTAGCCCGCCATGTAGTGCGCCCGTTCATCGCTGGGGCGTTGATACGGCATGCCCTCGGTGGCGTTATAAGGGATGAAGTTCATCATCGCGTAACGGCCTTTGAGCAGGCGGACGATACCTTCCAACTCGGCATCGCTGTCGTTGATGCCCTCTAAGAGCGTCCATTGATATTGGATCGGATAGGCCGTGGCGCGGGCGTAGGCCTCGCCGAGTGCGACCAATTCCTCCGGCGTGATGCGCGGCGCCTTGGGCAAGAGCTGGGCGCGCAGCTCGGCGCGGCTGCTGTGCAGCGATAAGGCTAGCGCGGGTTTGACACGCCCTTGCGGCAAGCGTTCAAAGATGCGCAGGTCGCCGACGCTGGAGAAGACGAGGTTTTTATGCCCGATCGCCCCCGCCGTGCCGAGCAGGTCGATGGCGTCTAGGACATTTTCCAAGTTGTGCGCCGGTTCGCCCATGCCCATAAAAACGACGCGCTTGACCGGCCCGAGACGGCGCGCGAGGACGACTTGGGCGACGATCTCGGCACTCCCCACTTGCCGGATCAGCCCCGAGCGGCCCGTCTGGCAAAAGGTGCAGCCGACCGCGCAGCCGACTTGGGTGGAGACGCAGAGGCCGTCCTTGGGCAGACGCACGGTCTCTATCGTCTGCCCATCGGTCAACGCGAGTAAAAGCCTAGTCGACCCGTCGGCGCCGGTTTCGCTGCTGTGTATGCGGAGCAGGCCGCTCAAGGTATCACTTAGTTGCGCTAGGTCGTTGCGAACCGCCAACGGCAGGAAATCGGCGGCGGGGTGGCGTTTCGCGCCCGCGTCCAAAGGCTTGGCCGCAAGCCACGCACGCAAGATGCGCTCGCAGTGGAGGGGTCGCGCATCGCGCTCGGTGAGGTAATGCTGGATATCTTTAATCAACATGCGCGGTATCGTTAAGCCGTTATAGTGTGGGGGCGTATTTTAAGGAGTGATGATGCATATCGGTATCCCCAAAGAGATCAAAGATCACGAATATCGTGTGGCGATTACGCCGGCCGGGGTGCGCATCTTAGTCGAGCAAGGTCATACGGTGTCGGTCGAAACCGCGGCTGGCCTAGCGGTAGGCCTTGCGGATGCCGCCTATCACGCGGCGGGGGCGCGGTTGACCGATGCGGCGGGGGTGTACGAGGCGGACATGGTGTTTAAGGTTAAAGAGCCGCAGGCCGTTGAGGTGGCGCGTCTGCGTGCGGGACAATGGCTGTTTTGTTATCTGCATCTGGCGGCCGCACCGGCGTTGGCTCACGCGTTGCAGGCGGCGGGGGTCAGTGCCGTCGCCTTTGAGACGGTGTTGGATGCCGCCGGGCGCACGCCTTTGTTGGCGCCGATGTCGGAGGTGGCGGGGCGTTTGTCTATCCAGATGGGGATGCAGGCGCTTGAGATGAAGAACGGCGGGCGCGGCGTGTTGTTGGCCGGTGCGACGGGTTTGCCTGCGGCGCGTGTGGTGATCTTGGGCGATGGGGTGGTGGGGATGAATGCCGCTCAGGTGGCCTTGGGGGTGGGCGCGGAGGTGACGGTGTTGGGACATCATCCGGAACGATTGAACGACTTGATGGCGCGCTATGGGACGCGATTGAGGTTGGCTGTCTCTACGCCCGAGACGATTGCGCGGGCGTTAACGACGGCCGATCTGGTCGTTGGGGCGGCCTATGTGCAGGGTCGCCGCGCCCCGCGTTTGATTAGCCGCGCCTTGCTACGGCAGATGCCGCCGGGCGCGGCCTTGGTGGATGTGGCGATCGATCAAGGTGGTATCGCCGAGACCTCACGCCCGACCACGCATAGCGCGCCTTTTTATGTGGAGGAGGGGGTGGTGCACTATTGCGTCGCGAATATGCCGGGGGCGGTGGCGCGTACCAGTACGCTGGCCTTGGCGGCCGTGACGCTGCCCTATTTAGTGCGTCTCGCGGCTGATCCGACGGCGGCCTTGGCCGCGGATGCCGGCCTTGCGGCGGGTCTCAATGTCCAGAACGGACAGATCGTCCACGCCGGGTTGGCGCAAGACCTCGTGGCTGGAGGTGCGGCATGATGCGTGCGTGGTTCGTTCTTTTTAGCCTGTGTTGGGTAGCCCTTGCGTGGGCGGGTCTATCGGCTGGCCCTATGGCGGGGCCTAGCACCGCACACGCGGTCACGATTTGGTTGCAAGGCGCAGGGGCAGGGCACGCACGCATAGCGTATTGGGTGCAGGGCAAGGCCGCGTCCGTGCAATGGAGTCAGACGGTGGCCTTGCGTGCAGAGGAGGATTTCAGCGCGCAGATCGTCTTGAGCGGGTTAACAAAGGGTACGCGTTATGAGTACCGCGTCCGTGTGGAGGGTCAGCCGGTCGGCGCGGTGCACCGTTTTACGACGCAGGGCGCGGCGCTGCCGTTGGCATTTAAGATCGTGACGGGCTCCTGTGTTTATATCAACGCGGACACGGATAGCCTTAGCGATTGGCGGCCAACATGGAGTCCGTACGGGGGTGACACGGCGATCTTTCGCGCGATGGCGGCGGCGCAGCCCGATCTGACCCTGTGGCTGGGCGATAACCTCTATTACCGCAAGGCCGACACGGAGGACCCGCTGAAGATGGCCGCGCGGTGGCGGCATGATCGCGCCACGGCAGACCTGCAACCCTTGCTGGCGACCGGTGCGCACGCGGCGATTTGGGACGATCACGATTACGGCCCCAACAATAGCGACCGCCATTTCGCCCACAAGGACGCAGCGTTGACGCTGTTTAAGCGTTATTGGGCCCATCCGAGTTATGGCCTGTCCGATGCGCCGGGCATCTTTTCTAGCCTGCGTCATGGCGATGTCGAGGTTTTTCTGCTCGACAATCGCTGGTATCGTGACCCGGACCACATCCCCATGGCGGGCAAATCGCAGTTTGGCGCGCCGCAGTTGGCGTGGTTGAAGGCCGCGTTGGCCCGTTCGGACGCGACCTTCAAGTTGATTGCCGGCGGCAGCCAGTTTTTACATGCGGGCCATCGCTACGAAGGTTGGCATCATTTTCCTGCTGAACGAGAGGCGTTTATCGCGTGGCTGACGGCGCAACGCATCGAGGGCGTGCTGTTTTTGTCCGGCGATCGTCACGCGACGGAGTTGTTGCGTTGGCCGCGTGACGCCGCCTATCCTCTGTACGAGCTGACCTGTTCGCCGCTGACCTCGGGGACGCGGACGGCGAGTCGCGCGGACGAACATGCGACCTTGGCGGCGGGGACGCAGGTCGCGGTGCATAATTTTTGTACGCTGGCGTTTAGTGGGGTCGCCGGTCAGCGCCAGTTGACGCTACGCAGCCATGCGGCAGACGGGCGGATGCTGTGGCAACGCGAGATCTCGCAGTCGGCGCTGAGTGTTGCCGTGCCGCGCTGATATCTAGCGCGGCGTCTGCGTCAATAGGGCGACATACAAGGCCTCGACCTGCGCCCGCGCCCACGGGGTACGACGCAGAAATTTGAGGCTGGAGGCGATGCTCGGGTCGTGCGTAAAGCAACGAATCTTGATCTTATCGCCCAAGGCCGGCCAGCCGTAATGCGCCACGAGCGCGTGCAGGAGTTTTTCTAGCGTGACGCTATGCAGTGGGTTGTTGGCTTGAGGCGTTGGAGTGGGCATAGGATACGCTATCCAAGGAAAGGAAAAGGCCACCCAGAAGGATGGCCTTTTTGTGTCTGGCTCCCTGACCTGGGCTCGAACCAGGGACACACGGATTAACAGTCCGTTGCTCTACCAGCTGAGCTATCAGGGAATGGAACTGGATGTACAACAAGGCGCGAATTCTACGGATTTATACCCCTAGTGGTCAAGGGAAAACCGCGTTTTTTCACGGTAAATGTGTTTTCGCCTGCGCGGGAACGGCGAATGAGCGGGGCGGGAACGAGGAATTACGCTTTCAAGACCTGGCTTACGGCGCTGGCGACGCGTTCGAGGTTGCTGGGGTTGAGCGCGGCGAGGCAGATGCGGCCGGTGGAGACGGCGTAGATGCCAAACTCGACTTGTAAGCGTTCGACTTGCGCAGCACTGAGGCCGGTGTAGGAGAACATGCCGCGCTGCTGGTTGATGAACGCAAAGTCGGTGGCTACGCCGTGGGCGGCCAGCGCGTTGACTAACGCGCCGCGCATCGCTCGGATGCGTTCGCGCATCGCGGCTAGCTCGTACTCCCATTGCTGGCGCACGGCGGGCTGGGTGAGGATGGCGGTGGTCAAGGCGGCGCCGTGGGTGGGCGGGTTGGAATAGTTGGTGCGGATGACGCGCTTGATCTGCGATAACACGCGAGCGGTCTCGTCGGCACTGGCCGTCGTCAAGGTCAGTGCGCCGACCCGTTCGCCATAGAGCGAGAGCGATTTGGAGAAGGAGCTGGCGATGAGGCAGCTGAGACCGGCGGCGGCGAATTGGCGCACGGCGGCGGCGTCGGCCTCTAGCCCGTCGGCAAAGCCTTGATAGGCGATGTCTAAAAAGGGGATGAGGCCGCGCGCGACGCAGACGCGGATGATCTCGCTCCATTGCGCGGGGTCAAGGTCGGCGCCGGTGGGGTTGTGACAGCAGGCGTGCAATAACACGCAATCGCCAGCGGGCAGGGCGTTGAGATAGGCGAGGAGGGCATCAAAATGCACGCCGCGCGTGGCGGGGTCGTAATAGGGGTAGTCGGCGACGCTGAAGCCGGCGGCCTCGAACAGGGCGCGGTGGTTTTCCCAGCTGGGGTCGCTGATGTGGATGGTGCGGCTGCCGACCTCGCGGAATAGGAAATCGGCGCCGATCTTCAATGCGCCAGTGCCGCCGATGGATTGCACGGTGACCGCACGGCCCTCGGCGATGAGGGCGGAGCCTGCGCCCAAGAGTAGGGTTTGCACGGCGCGGTTATAGGCGGCGGGGCCGTCGATGGGTTGATAGCCACGCGGCAAGGCGGCGGCGACGCGCTCGGCCTCGGCGGCCTTGACGCAGGCCAGCAGGGGGATCTTACCGTTTGCATCGTAATAGACGCCGACGCCGAGGTTGATCTTCTCGCTACGCGGATCGGCGTTGTAGGCCTCGTTGATCCCGAGGATGGGGTCGCGGGGGGCGAGGGCGATGGCGGAAAATAACGAAGCAGAGAATGACGAGGCAGACATGGATAGCGCGTTTTCAGGATAATTACGGGATAATCATGGGCGGTGTGCAGTGTGCACGCCGTGACAGATTGATGACAGGTTCGTAATTCTACCCAATGTCCGACACCGCTAACAGTCCTACCGTGCGTTTTGATGACAGTCCCTTTGTCCTGCACCAGCCGTTTCCGCCCGCGGGTGACCAGCCGCAGGCGATTGCCGCCTTGCAGGCGGGCTTGTTGCGTGGCGACCGCTGTCAGACCTTGTTGGGCGTGACCGGCTCGGGCAAGACCTATACGATGGCGAATGTCATCGCCCGTATGGGCAAGCCGGCCTTTGTGTTGGCGCCGAACAAGACCTTGGCGGCGCAGTTGTATTCCGAGTTTCGCGAGTTTTTCCCCGAAAACGCGGTCGAGTATTTTGTCTCCTATTACGATTATTACCAGCCCGAGGCCTATGTCCCGGCGCGCGATCTGTTCATCGAAAAGGACTCGGCCATCAACGAGCACATCGAGCAGATGCGCCTGTCCACGACCAAGGCCTTGCTGGAGCGGCGCGACTGCATCATCGTCGCCACGGTGTCGGCCATCTACGGCATCGGCGACCCGAGCGATTATCACGGCATGATCTTGCACCTGCGCCAAGGCGAGCGCATGGATCAGCGGGTGATCTTGAAACGCCTGACCGAGATGCAATACACGCGCAACGAGGTCGATTTTGACCGGGGCGTGTTTCGCGTGCGCGGCGATGTCATCGACATCTTTCCGGCCGAAAATGCCGAGACGGCGATCCGCATCGCCCTCTTCGATGACGAGATCGAGGGGCTAGCCATCTTCGATCCGCTGACCGGCGAGGTGCTGGGGCGGCCGACGCGCTTTACCGTCTATCCGTCCAGCCACTATGTCACGCCGCGCGCGACGGTGTTGCGGGCGGTGGACACCATCAAGCTCGAACTGGCCGAACGGCTGACCTGGTTCTACGAAAACGGCAAGCTGGTCGAGGCGCAGCGCATCGAACAGCGCACCCGCTTTGACCTTGAACTTCTCGCCGAGATTGGCTTTTGCAAGGGCATCGAAAACTACTCGCGCCATCTCTCTGGCCGTCAGGTGAATGAGCCGCCGCCGACCTTGATCGACTATCTGCCCGCCGATGCCATCATGTTTTTTGACGAATCACATGTCGCCATCCCGCAGGTGGGCGCGATGTACAAGGGCGATCGAGCGCGTAAGGAAAATCTGGTCGATTACGGCTTTCGCCTACCCTCGGCGCTGGATAACCGGCCACTCAAGTTTGAGGAATTTGAAGGCTTGATGCGCCAGACGGTGTTTGTCTCCGCTACGCCCAGCGTCTACGAGGCGGCGCATCAGCAACAGGTGGTCGAGCAAGTAGTGCGCCCGACCGGGCTGTTAGACCCGGTGGTGATCGTCCGACCCGCGACGACGCAGGTCGATGATCTGATGAGCGAGATCAGCCTGCGGGTGGCGGTGAACGAGCGCGTCCTGGTGACTACGCTGACCAAACGCATGGCCGAACAACTGACCGATTACTACACCGAGCACGGCATCAAGGTGCGTTACCTGCACTCGGACATCGACACGGTGGAACGGGTGGAGATCCTCCGCGACCTGCGTTTGGGCGTTTTCGATGTGCTGGTCGGCATTAACTTGTTGCGTGAAGGGATTGATCTTCCAGAGGTTTCTCTGGTTGCTATCTTGGATGCGGACAAAGAAGGCTTCTTGCGTTCAGAACGCTCGTTGATCCAAACGATAGGTCGCGCGGCACGGCATCTCAATGGCACGGCCATCCTCTACGCCGACAAGCACACAAATTCTATGGTGCGCGCCATCGGCGAGACCGAACGCCGGCGCGCCAAACAAATGGCGTTTAACACCGAGCACGGCATCATCCCGCGCGGCGTGGTCAAGCCCATCAAAGACATCCTCGACGGGGTGTATGACGCGGCCGCCGCGCAAAAAGAACTCAAGGCCGCAGAGGCGGCGGCAACCTACGCCGCCATGGGCGAAAAGGCGCAGGCCCGCGAATTGAAACGCATCGAAAAAGAGATGCACACCGCCGCCCGCGACATGAACTTCGAACGCGCCGCCCAGTTGCGCGACCGCCTGCTCGACCTCAAAAAACAATTCTTCGGCGTGGCCGAGCTGGATGCGGGGTTCAAGCGCGTGGATAGTGCCTAGTAGAGGGTTTGGAGCGCAGGCGTCTCGCCTGCTAGCGTAATCCTCGCTCACTCATAATGCGTCCACATCCGCAGGACACGAACCGTTCTCTCTTGGGTGAAAACTTCGTACACGATACGGTGCTGAATATTGATGCGGCGAGAATATGCGCCGGCAAGATCGCCCACCAGTTTTTCAAAGGGCGGGGGATTTTGAAAGGGGTCGTTGGCAAGAACCGCGAGCAGGTCTTGCGCTTTTTGTTTAAGGCCGCTTGCCGCAAGTTTCTTTGCATCTTTCATGGCATGCTTGGCATAAACCACTTCCCAACTCACCAGTTAAGCACCTTCGAGCTTTTTGCCAAGGGTTCAGCCATGCCCACCTTGATGGACTCGCGCATGCCGGGTACGGCCAGTAGATACAGGGTTTCTTGAATGGCAGCCCAATCTTCCGTCGAGAGCAGCACGGCACTGCTGCGTTTCCCGGCAATGATGACGGGCTCATGAGACACGGCGGTTTGATCAATGAGGCGGTACAAATTTGCACGGGCTTCGCTGGCAGTAAGCGAGTTCATCGGATCCCTTTCATAGAAGCCCGGATGGTACGCATTAGCGTACGAATGTCAAGGTTAATTGGCAAGGTTAATTGGGGACAGACCACGATTTCCGTCGTTTCCTCGCATGAGACGGTAATCCCCCCATTTTTAGGGGCCTTCAAAAGTAGCACTACGCGACCATGGCCAGCCGCTGTTTCGGGGTGATGCCGCCCAAGGCCATGTTGGGGCGGTGGTGATTGTAACCGTAGATCCATCGTG